>ENA-ORXR01000010-ORXR01000010.1-marine-metagenome-genome-assembly--contig:-NODE-10-length-339176-cov-9.496150_pt1 | contig 339176 bp, 281 predicted proteins | sample MGYA00237866_ERZ511479 | MGnify/ENA metagenome assembly ERZ511479 | reverse complement strand
CTCGATCTGGACAGCGACAACGATGGTGTACTCGACGCCATCGAGGCACCGGTCTCAGGCGTCGATACGGACGGCGACGGTCTTGATGATGATGTCGATGTGGATGCGATCGCGGGTGGTACGGATGCGAACAATGACGGCATCGATGACGCGGTCGCCGCTGCTGGCTTCCTCGACAGCGATGCGGACGGCACGAGCGATGTGCTCGATCTCGACAGTGACAACGATGGCCTGAGTGATACCTATGAAGCCGGTGGTAGCGATGCCGACGGCGACGGTCTGATCGACGGCTTCGCCGATACGAACGATGACGGTCTGAACGATACGACCGCAGCGACCCCGCTGGCCAACCCGGACACCGACAACGACGGTGATGACGATCGGCTGGACCTGGACTCTGACGGGGATGGGCAACCGGACAGCCTGGAGGCGGGTGCCGACCTGGCCGATCCGCTCGATAGCGACGGCGACGGGCAGTCGAACCATCTCGATCTGGACAGCGACAACGATGGCGTTGTCGATGCGGTCGAAGCACCGGTCTCAGGCATCGACACCGACGGTGACGGGCTTGACGACGATGTCGACGTCGATTCCTTTCCCGGCGGTACGGATGCGAACAATGACGGCATTGACGATACGGTGGCCGCCGCAGGCTTCCGCGATGCCGATGCCGATGGCACGAGTGACGTGCTCGATCTCGACAGCGACGATGACGGCCTGAGTGATACCTATGAAGCTGGCGGTAACGATGCCGACGGCAACGGTCTGATCGACGGCTTCGCCGACACGAACGATGACGGTCTGGACGATACAACCGCAGCGGCCCCGCTGGCCAACCCGGACACCGACAACGACGGCGACGCTGACTATCGGGACACGGACTCGGACAACGACGGCATCGACGACGATATCGAAGGGGGCGCAGACCCGGCAGATCCGGTCGATAGCGACGGTGACGGGACACCGGACTACCAGGATACGGATTCAGACAACGACGGCATCATTGACGATATCGAACTGGGTCCCGACCCGGCAAACCCGCTCGACACGGACGGTGACGGTACGGCTGACTACCTGGAACTCGACTCGGATGGGGACGGATTGCCCGATACGCTCGAGGCGGGGGCAGACCTCGCGAACCCGCGGGACAGCGATGGTGACGGGCAGGCTAACCATCTCGATCTGGACAGCGACAACGATGGTGTACTCGACGCCATCGAGGCACCGGTCTCAGGCGTCGATACGGACGGTGACGGTCTTGATGATGATGTCGATGTGGATGCCTTTCCAGGCGGTTCGGATGCGAACAATGACGGCATCGACGACACGGTCGCCGCCGCTGGGTTCATCGATACCGATGCGGACGGCACGAGCGATGTGCTCGATCTCGACAGTGACGATGACGGCCTGAGCGACACCTACGAGGCAGGCGGCAGCGATGCGGATGGCGATGGCTTGATCGACGGCTTCGCTGACGCAAATGATGACGGGCTGGACGATACGGCAGCCTCGACCCCGCTGACGAGCCCGGACACCGACAGCGACGGTGACGACGATCGCATCGACCTGGACTCTGACGGGGACAGCCTGCCCGACGCGGTGGAGAGCGACACCGGCACGGCGCGTGACAGCGATGGGGACGGCGACGACGACCATCTCGATGACGACAGTGACAACGACGGTCTGAGCGATACGTTCGAGGCTGGCAGCGACCCGAGTGATCCGCGCGACACGGATGGTGATGGTGCCGACGACTACATCGACATCGATGCGGATGCCGATGGTCTGCAGGACGTCACCGAGGCGGGCAGCGACCCGACCGATCCGGTGGACAGTGATGGCGACGGTACGCCGGACTTTCGTGATATCGACTCGGATGATGACGGTGTGTCGGACACCGAGGAGACGGGTGCGGACCCGGCGAACCCGACAGCGGGCGCGGCGGCCGATTCGGACGGTGACGGTGACGCCGACTACCGCGACACGGACGCGGACAACGACGGGATCGACGACGCTATCGAAGTGGGCGCTGATCCGGCTGAACCAGTCGACAGCGATGGGGACGGTACACCGGACTACCAGGACTCAGACTCGGACAACGACGGTATCGATGACGGTATTGAAGTGGGTGCCGATCCGGCCGATCCGATCGACAGCGACGGTGACGGTGCACCGGATTACCAGGATACGGACGCGGACAACGACGGCATCAACGACGCTGTCGAAGTGGGCCCCGACCCGGCGAACCCGCTCGACACAGACGGTGACGGCACGGCCGACTATCTGGATCTCGATGCGGATGCGGACGGCTTGCCCGATACGCTCGAGGCCGGGGCGGATCTCGCGAACCCGCTCGACAGCGACGGTGACGGGCAGGCGAATCACCTCGATCTGGACAGCGACAACGATGGCGTGCTCGACGCGCTCGAGGTGCCGGTATCGGGGATCGACACCGATGGCGACGGGCTCGATGACGATGTCGACGTCGATGCGATCACCGGTGGCACCGATATGAACGGTGACGGTATCGACGACACAGTTGCCGCTGCAGGGTTCATCGACACGGATGCGGATGGCACGAGCGATGTACTCGATCTCGACAGCGACGATGACGGCCTGAGCGACGCCTACGAGGCGGGCGGTAACGATACCGACGGGAACGGCCTGATCGACGGCTTCGCCGACACCGATGATGACGGTCTGGACGATACGACAGCTGCGGCCCCGCTTCCCGATCCGGACACCGACGGCGACGGTGACAACGATCGTCTGGACCTGGACTCCGACGACGACAGTCTGACCGACACAGTGGAGAGCGACAACGGTACGGCCCGTGACTCCGATGGAGACGGTAACGATGATCATCTCGATGATGACAGCGACAACGACGGTTTGAGCGATACGCTCGAAGCCGGCAGCGATTCGGACAATCCGCTCGACACCGACGGTGATGGCACCGCCGACTACCTGGATCTCGATGCAGATGCGGACGGCTTGCCTGATACACTCGAAGCAGGGGCGGACCTGGCGAACCCGCTCGACAGCGACGGTGACGGCCAGGCCAACCATCTCGATCTGGACAGCGACAATGATGGCATTGTCGATGCGATCGAAGCGCCGGTCTCGGGAATCGACACTGACGGCGACGGGCTCGACGACGATGTCGACGTCGATGCCTTTCCCGGTGGTACGGATGCGAACAATGACGGTATCGACGATACGGTGGCGGCTAGCGGCTTCCTCGATACTGATGCCGATGGTACGAGCGACGTGCTCGATCTCGACAGCGACGACGATGGCCTGAGCGACACTTACGAGGCGGGCGGCAGCGATGCCGACGGCGATGGCCTGATCGACGGGTTCGATGACGCGGACAACGACGGCCTGGATGACACGACGGCGACGACGCCGCTCGCCAATCCGGATTCCGATGGCGACGGCGACGACGATCGCGTGGACCTGGACTCGGACAACGACGGCCTGAACGATGCGGACGAGATCGGTGCTGATCCCACCAACCCGCTCGATAGCGACGGCGACGGTACCGGCGATCACCTGGAGATCGACAGTGATGACGACGGCATTCCGGACAGCGTCGAGATCGGCCCGGACCCCCGCAATCCGCTTGACAGCGATGGCGACGGGCGTCCCGATGCGCGCGACAGCGATGCCGACAACGACGGTCTGCCGGACACGCTCGAAGCCGGTGTCGATCCGGCCAATCCGATCGACAGCGACGGTGATGGGCTGGCCGACTTCCTTGATCGCGATTCAGACGATGACGGCATCGATGACGCGATCGAAGCGGGAGCCGTGCCCGGCGAGCCATTGGACAGCGATGGCGATGGTACAGCGGACTACATCGACGTCGATTCGGATGCTGACGGTTTCACGGATAGCGATGAAGCCGGAGACGAGCCGGATGCGCCGGTCGACAGCGATGGTGATGGCGTGCCCGACTATCTGGATCGCGATTCTGACGACGACGGCTTACCTGATGCGCTCGAACGAGCCGTTGACCCGGATGCTGACGTCGCCGTCGATACGGATGGCGATGGCGTTGTCGATCGACTGGATCTCGACAGCGACAACGACGGACTGCCCGATGCTCTCGAAGCCACGAGCGGTTTGACTGAAGCCGATGGAGACGTCAATGCCGATACCGATGCCGATGGCATTGTCGATCGCTTCGATGTCGATGCCACCGGGGGCAGCGATGCCGACGCCGATGGGGTCGACGACAGTGCCCTCGGCAGTCTGTCCGATATCGATGGTGACGGCGTTGCCGATCTTCTCGATAGCGATGCCGATGATGACGGTATCGCCGATATCGTCGAGGCGGGTGGCTTGGATACCGATGGCGATGGCCAGGTCGACGACTTCAGTGACGTGAATGGCGACGGTCTCGACGACACTATCGCGAACATGCCGTTGGCCGACCCGGACAGTGATGGCGATGGTGAACCGGATAGACGCGACACCGATTCGGACAATGACGGCCTGCCGGATCAGCTGGAGGCAGGCCCGACACCGTCGACGCCACTCGATAGCGACGCTGACGGTATTCCCGATTTCGCGGATATCGACAGCGATAACGACGGACTGCCCGATGCCGACGAGTCCGACGGTGCGAGTGCCGACCGGGATACCGATGCTGACGGGCTCGTCGACCGGCTCGATCTGGACAGCGACAACGACGGCATTGTCGACCTGATCGAGGGTGGCGCTCCCGGTTCTCTCGATGCAGACAACGATGGTCGTCTTGACGGCGCGGTCGGTGGCAACGGTCTTGTCGATGCCATCGAGAGCAGCCCCGATAGCGATCGGATCGACTTCGACGGGGACGGTGCGCCAGACGTACCGCTGGACAGTGATGCGGACGGCATCGCGAATGCCCGAGATCTCGATTCCGATGGTGACGGCTTGTCAGACCTTGCGGAAACCGGTGGTGCAGATGCCGATGATGACGGACAGATCGACAATTTCGTCGACACCGATGCGGACGGCATCGACGACATCAGTTCGACCCTGGCGGTTGCTGCACTGGACACCGATGGTGACGGTACCGCGGACTTCATCGATCTCGACTCGGATGGAGATGGCATCTCCGATACGACAGAAATAGGCCAGAATGGCGGTGCGCCCCGCGACAGTGATGACGACGGTATTCCCGACCACCTCGATGTCGATTCCGACAACGATGGCATCGATGACGCCGTCGAGGCGAGTGCCGCCGGTGTCGATTCGTCGCCCGACGGCGAGCCACTGGATAGTGACGGTGACGGCGTGCCCGACTACCTCGATCTCGACTCCGACGGTGACGGAATCCCGGATACCGACGAAGAAGCCAATACCGACACCGATACGGATAGTATTCCTGATAGTCGCGACGACGATGCCGACAACGATGGTATCTCCGATGCACTGGAAAGCGCGCCGAACGGTCAGCCCCGAGACAGTGACGGTGACGGCATCATCGATAGCCTCGATATCGATAGTGACAATGACGGCCTCTCGGATGCCGTCGAAGCCGGCATCGTCGTCGGAGCAGAACTGACGGCACTTCGCGACAGTGATGGCGATGGCGTACCCGATGTGCGTGATCTCGACAGCGATAACGACGGCTTGACCGATGCACTGGAAAGCCAGGGTGTCGACGCGGATCGCGACCGTAACGGCATCATCGACGGCTTCACCGATCTCGACGGAAACGGACGCGACGACGGCGTCGATGCCATTGACGCAACCGTCGGCTTCGAGGTTGAAGATCTCGACGCTGACGGTCTGCCTGATCACCTGGATGTGGATACCGACGGAGACGGACTGAACGATTCTGCAGAAGGTGGAATTGTCGATGCCGACGATGACGGAGTGATAGATACGATGCGTGATCAGAACGCCAATGGCATACCGGACAGCGTTGACAGTTTCTTTACCGGCGGCGCCGACGCCGATGCGGACGGCATCGACGACAGCGCCGATGCCGATGTCGCAGGGGGGCCTGTCGATGGACAGGTCGATACCGACTTCGATGGCATCATCGATGCGCTGGACCCCGACGCCGATGGCGACGGTTACGCCGATATCCTGCTGAGTGACGCCAACGCCCTGCCGCCCGAGTTACCCGATACGAATGAGGACGGTGTCGCTGACATCGACCAGCCGACGCTTGCTGCGGCACAACCGGGTCGCATCCACACGGGTCTGCAGGGGAGTGGCTGCGCGACAGGCAATGTATCTGTCAGCGCCGCCATCGATCCGATGCTGCCGTTGCTGGCATCCTTGTCGATGTTCTGTTTCGTCGTCCGTCGAACGACGCGTGTGTCTCGTGCGGCGCGGGAATCCGGAGCGCCTCGAGTAGCGGGCCAGGCGCATGAACGACAACGCGTCGAACATGACAGAGCGCCGCGTGGGGGAAATCTGGTGGTATTTACCGTGGCCGTACTTGTGTTCCTGGCAGGCATCGCGCCGGCAGGACCGGTGCAGGCGGCCAGCGGCGAGTCTCGAGCGCCCGCGACCGGCGAACAAGTGTCCAGCAAAGCCAGTCTCGAGCGTCGCGAAGCCGAGGCAGCGCGTGCGTATCGAACCGCGGCGCGCCAGACCGACGCGGGCTCCCTGTTGCCGGTCGCCTATCCGCGTTTCGCGTCGGTCGGTGATGACCGATTCAGGAAGCGCATCTACCTTGGGTTCGGGCTCGGCCGCAGCCGACTCGAACCGGATACGCGGGAATTGCCCGGCGTGGATCCGAACGATCGTATCCAGGCCGGTGTCCAGCTGACCCTGGGTACCGATCTTTACAAGTGGCTTTCACTTGAACTGCACGCGGCCGATCTCGGGGATGCCGGTCTGTCGGGAGATGCCGGTACGGTGGCCTATTCGCAATACGGCGCCAGTGCACTGTTCTATGCAGGCAAGTCTCGGCATCGCTACAACCGGCGTGGCCTGAGCGGTTTCGGGCGAATCGGCTTCGGCTTCCTGTCGACCGAGGGGAGCGGCGAGATCGAAGTCGTCGCTGACAACAACCGGCACTTCCTGGCTGGAATCGGCGCCGAGTACGCTATGCAGAGGGGCCTTGCGTTGCGCGTGGAGGGTATCTTCTTCGATCTGGACGTCAACTACCTCCAGCTAGGCGCGCTGTATCGTTTCGGTCGACAGCCGAGGCGCTCGCAGGAACTGTATGTCGACGCTGCGCAGCGACCGATCACCGTGGCGGCGACCCCGAAGTCGGTGCAAGCGCCGTCCATCGCAGCGGCACGAGCCGTGGATGCAGACAACGATGGCGTCACCGACACGGCAGATGCGTGCCCTGGTACGAGCAAGAATGCCGCGGTCGATTCACGCGGTTGTGCTCTGCTCAGCGGTGTCATTCAGGGCGTGGTGTTCCACTCTGCCTCAGCGGAGTTGACCGACAGCGCGAAAGAGGCGCTCGATGACGTCGCCGATTCGCTGAAGTCCTTTCCGAACATGAACTTCCGCATAGCCTCCTATACCGACAGTTCCGGAAGTGCGAACAGTAATCTGCAGCTTTCACAGGCGCGAGGCTTGAGTGTTGCGCGCTACCTGGCAGCGAGCGGAATCGCGCCCGCGCGATTCGCGATTCAGGCCTGGGGAGAGAAGAATCCGATTGCCGATAACAGCACGCCTGCCGGGCGTGCCAGGAACCGACGCGTGGAGCTGATCGTGGTTCGCGAACGATAGTGGATTTCTGCCAGCACCAGGGGCATCGCGGCCGATCGTCATGACCAGTCGTGCCAGGGTAGTGGTATCCATGCGCGCTGGCCGTTATCTGCTTCGACCTCGATCGACCACCAGGGCCCATGTGGCAAGGTCTTTCGCGTACAGGCGATGACTCGCCAGAGAGGCTGGTGCTTCACCGGAGTACAGTCCGGCGCGACGAAACCGGTGTTCGCCATGTACCGTGCGGTGAATTCGCTCTGGCAAACGAACAGCGTCCGCTGGGGCAGGATTCGATCGCCGACTGCCGGCGGACTATCGAAGCGGAGTGGATCAGTGTCGCTCGCGTTCACCGGAAGTGTGATGCTGCCCATCGCGATAGCACCCATGATGAGACGCGGGATGAGCTGAATCTTGCGCACTGGTCTCGGCAAGCTGCAATGGCGCGCAAGTTGATTCACGACCGAAACATCCTGCTTGTACAATGCCGTGAACCTCAAGGCTGTTCGCCGTACTCTAACGGAAGCAGGATACCCTCGGTGGCGAGTGCTGCCAGGATATCGAGATCGTCTGGCGAATCGCTGTCGCGCGCGCTGATATATCCATCGCAAAGGCGGATAGCCAGATGACGCGCGCAACTTCGAACCTCGCCGTTGATGAAGAGCCGAACCGGTGCTCGAGAATTCTCGCCACCGCCACCGCCACCGCCATCGGCTGCTGCTGCTGCGGTGTTCGCTGTGGGCGCCCAGGCGATACGGGCGAATGCTGCAGTCCTGAAGACTTTCCCGTAGGGCAGGTGATGTCCCCTCGGGTCGAGAAGCTGGCTTGTTCCGCCCGAGTCGCCCGCAGTTCCCGTGCGCGTGAGGAGCGTGCCGGTCATATCGAGGAGCTCATCCGGATCGAGCCGCACTGCCGCCACCCACAACGCATGTATTTTCGCGAGGGTCGCTGCCGAGATTTCGCCGGGCGCCTGCCGACGTTCGTTATCGACCTTCAGCCGTTCCGGGGGCAACCGCTCGGCAATCCAGTCGCCCGCGTGACTGACGATATCCGCGACGCTCGGTGCGCGAAAGCCGATCGACCAGGTGGTGCAATCATTGCCGACGGCCACGCCATGATGGGGGATGCCCGGAGGAAGATAGAGGATGTCGCCGGGCTCGAGCACCCAGGTTTCGGTCGCTTTGAAATTCTTCACGAGCCGAAGGTCACCAACCGCCTCTTCCCCGAACTCGATGCCTTGGCGCGTGTCGATAGACCAGCGGCGTGTTCCGCTCGCCTGCAGCAGGAAGACATCGTATTGATCGACATGCGCCCCTACCGAGGCGCCGTCAGGTGCGAAGCTGATCATCAGATCGTCGAAACGCCAATCCGGTACGAACCGGAAAGGGTGTAGCCATGCTTGTAATTCCGGAATGTGCTTCTCGACGTCAGTGACCAGCAGGGACCAGTCCTCTGCACCGAGCGTCGCGAACAGTTCGCTATTGAAGGGGCCGTGGGTGAGTCGGTAGCCTCCTTCGTCATCGCGACGTATCAACCGCGGCGTCGTCTCTGCTTCCAGTGACAGGCCGGCGAGTTCGTCGGCGGGAAGCGGCGTGTCGAAGTCAGGCCAGGCCTGTCGTATCAGCAGCGGCTTTCGCTGCCAGTAGTGATCAAGAAAATACTCCTCGTCGACGCCCTTGGGCCAGGCCAATGCAAACGGTATGTCAGCGTCGAGATCAGCGCCCATGCCAGTCACGGTAAGGCCTTGGTGCAGAGGCCCTGATCGATTCCGCGCATGTTCGCATCCGGTAAAGCGCCGCTAGAGTTCGCGCGCAAGTCGCGCCGCCAGGCCCACGTAGCTTGCCGGCGTCAACTTCGCCAAGCGTTCACGATCCGCCGGTGGAATCTCGAGCGTGTCGACAAAGGCGCGCAGTCTGTCGGCATCGATACTCTGACCGCGGGTCAGTGCCTTGAGCGCTTCGTAGGCATCAGGGACATCATGTCTGCGCATGATGGTCTGTATAGGCTCGGCCAGCACTTCCCAGGCGGCGTCGAGATCGCGGGCGATGGCTGCCTCATCGATGTCGAGCTTGGCGAGCCCCTTGTCGAGCGAGGCCATTGCTATCTCGACGTAGCCTGCACCGACGCCGAGGTTCCTGAGCACGGTGGAGTCGGTCAGATCGCGTTGCCAGCGCGAGATCGGGAGCTTCGCCGAGAGGTGTCCGAACACGGCATTGGCAAGACCCAGATTGCCTTCGGCATTCTCGAAGTCGATCGGATTGACCTTGTGCGGCATGGTCGATGAACCGATCTCGCCTGTCACGGTGCGTTGCTTCAGGTAACCGAGCGATATGTAGCCCCAGATATCGCGACACAGATCAATGAGTATCGTGTCGTAGCGCGATGTTGCATCGAAGAGCTCGGCAACGCAGTCATGCGGTTCGATCTGCGTCGTGTGGGCGTTGAAGCGGAGGCCCAAGGAGATGACGAATTGTTTGGCCAGCCGCGGCCAGTCGAGGTCAGGATAAGCGGCGATGTGGGCGTTGTAGTTGCCTACGGCACCGTTCATCTTGCCGAGTATCTCGATGGCGGCGACGGCCTTGCGTTGCCGACGCAGGCGCTGCACGACGTTGGCGAATTCCTTGCCGAGCGTCGTCGGGCTGGCGGTCTGGCCATGGGTTCGGGAGAGCAGTGCCACGTCGGCGTGCGCCCGGGCGAACTGGCTCAACTGATCGTCGAGCGCGTCGACGCGCTCGAGGAAGTGCGTTGCCCGCCAACGCTCGAGCAATCTTCCCCAAGCGAGATTGTTGATGTCCTCCGAGGTGCAGGCAAAGTGCACGAACTCGCGCTTTGCCGCAAGGTCGGGCCACTGCTCGAGACGCTCTTTCAGGAAATACTCGACCGCCTTCACATCGTGATTGGTGGTGCGCTCGAAGACCTTGACCGCCGCCGCATCATCGACACTGAAGTTCTCGCCGAGGGCGAGCAGTGCTGATCGCGTTGCCGGATCAGCTGATGGCAGCTCCTCGATGGCAGCTTCGTCGCCGAGGTGCAGGAACCAGAGGATCTCGACGCGAACCCGTTCGCGGATCAAGGCAAATTCGCTGAAGAATTCTCGCAGCGGCGCCGTACGCGCAGCGTACCGACCGTCGATCGGTGAGACTGCCGTCAGTTCGTCAAGGGGTAGGCTCACGGGAGGCATGGTGGATTTGCTCGGAGCGGTGCCGGGCACTCCGCCGGGCACCCGTTTGGCGCGGACGCGAGAGCATGTAACCCCGCAAGGGATAACGCGGTCGTCTCGGGGGGGAAGATGGTAGGCGCGATTGGATTCGAACCAACGACCCCCACCATGTCAAGGTGATGCTCTAACCAACTGAGCTACGCGCCTGCCGTCGGGCGGAAGTCTAGCAACAGCGCCAGTCATCGGTCAACGACCCGGTGCAGGATCGCCTGATGTCAGCTTCAGCTGGTCGGCTTCAGCGGCAACGCTTGCAATCAGCTTCCTTGCGCTAGACTTGCGGGTTTCGGTTGGCAGGTTTCCGGCCAGCAAATTTCTCATGTGGCCTTTCGTAGGGGTCACCACTGGTTCAGGACAGCTTTCTTTCATGCCACGCATAACCTTGCCGGACGACAGCGTCCGTGAATACGATTCGCCGCTGACGGTTATGGCGGTTGCTGCCGATATCGGGCCGGGTCTTGCCAAGGCCACACTCGCCGGCAAGGTCGATGACGAACTGGTCGACGCGAGTCATGTACTCGATCGGGACGCACGACTCGCCATCATCACCAGCAAGAGCGAAGAGGCACTGCCGCTGCTTCGTCACTCGACAGCGCATCTGATGGCGCAGGCCGTGAAACAGTTGTACCCGGAGACACAGGTCACGATCGGGCCTGTCGTCGAAGGCGGTTTTTATTACGACATGGCGCGCGACGAGAGCTTTGCGCCGGAAGATCTCGAGCGGATCGAGAAGCGCATGGCTGAACTGGCGGCTCGCGACATACCCATCGAGCGCTCCATCATGGAACGCGACGCGGTCATAAGCCATTTCGAGCGCCTCGGTGAGCACTACAAGGTCGAGATCGCGAAAGAGATTCCAGCCGGCGAGACACTGTCGCTCTACACGCAGGATGACTTCACCGACCTCTGTCGTGGCCCGCACGTGCCGAGTACGGGTCATCTGAAGGCGTTCAAGTTGACCAAGCTCGCCGGTGCCTACTGGCGAGCGGATGCCAACAACGCGATGCTGCAGCGGCTCTATGGGACCGCCTTCGCGACACCGAAGGAACTCAAGGCTCATTTGCGTGCCATCGAGGAAGCCGAGAAGCGTGATCACCGGCGCATCGGTCGGCAGCTCGACCTCTTTCACCTTCAGGACGAAGCACCCGGCATGGTCTTCTGGCACCCGAAGGGCTGGGCGATCTATCAAGCAGTCGAGCGCCACATGCGCGAACGGCAGCGACTGCGCGGCTATCAGGAAATTCGCACCCCGCAACTGGTCGACAACTCACTGTGGGAAAGGAGCGGTCATGCCGACAAGTTCGGCGAGAACATGTTCACGCTGGACGTCGATGAACGGCGCTTTGCGATCAAGCCGATGAATTGTCCCTGTCACGTTCAGGTGTTCAATCAGGGGCTCAAGAGCTATCGCGATCTGCCGTTGCGCTATGCCGAATTCGGCTCCTGTCATCGTAACGAGATGTCCGGCTCGCTCCACGGCATCATGCGGGTCAGGGGTTTCACGCAGGATGACGGTCATATCTTCTGTACGGAAGACGGCATTCAGGAAGAAGTGGCCGGTTTCATCGACTTTCTGCACGAAATCTATCGGGATTTCGGTTTCGACGAGATCATCTATCGACTGTCGACGCGCCCCGAAGAGCGCGTCGGGACCGATGAAGAATGGGATCGTGCCGAGAAAGCCCTTGGTGACGCGCTCGATGCAAAGGCATTGCCCTGGGAGCTCTTGCCGGGTGAGGGCGCTTTCTACGGTCCCAAGATCGAATTCTCATTGAAGGACTGCATCGGTCGAGTCTGGCAATGCGGGACCATGCAGGTTGACTTCTCCATGCCAGGCAGGCTTGGCGCAAGCTACATCGACGAGCACGGAGAGAAACAGGTGCCGGTCATGCTGCACCGCGCCATCCTCGGTTCCTTCGAGCGGTTCATCGGCATTCTCATCGAGAATTCCGAAGGTCGGCTGCCACCGTGGCTCGCGCCGGTGCAGGCAACGTTGATGACGATCACCGATCGTTCACGCGACTTCGTTGTGGAAGCGGCCACGATGTTGCAGAATAGCGGGTTACGCGTGGAGAGTGATCTGCGCAATGAAAAGATCGGCCTGAAGATCCGGGAGGCGACGCTTGCGCGCGTGCCCTGGTTGCTTGTCGTCGGTGATCGTGAAGTCGAAGAGAGAACAGTGTCCGTGCGCACGCGCGAGGGCAAGGATCTCGGCACCTGTCCGCTCGACGCGCTGCGAGCGCTGCTCGAGGTGGAGAGTGTGGCGGGAGCGAGATCGGATGGAGCAGTGGCTTGATCAGGGATCGGCGCGGCACGACCGCCATGTCGATTGTACGGCCCGACACGGGCGCTTTGGAGGACTGACGTATTTCCGCTAAAAAGGTTAACCGCAAGAACGACGAGATCGATGTGCCGGAAGTCCGGCTGATCTCTGCCGAGGGCGAACAGATCGGGGTCGTGCCGCTTGAACAGGCGTTAGCGACGGCGCGCGAGGCGAGTCTCGACCTTGTAGAGATATCCCCGAACGTATCGCCTCCGGTTTGCAAGATCATGGACCATGGTCGCTTCAAGTTCGAGGCGAACAAGAAGCAGCATGCCGGCAGGAAGAAGCAGAAAACCGCGCAGCTGAAGGAGATAAAGTTCCGCCCGGGCACGGAAGATGGTGACTATGCCGTCAAGCTTCGTAATTTGGTGCGGTTTCTGGAGAACGGTGACAAGACCAAGATCACGCTTCGCTTTCGCGGCCGCGAAATGGCGCATCGGGAGTTGGGGGCGAAGTTGCTCAAGCGGGTCGAGGCGGATCTTTCCGAGCTCGCGACCGTCGAGCAGTTTCCCAAGCTCGAAGGTCGTCAGATGGTCATGGTGATGGCACCCAAGAAGCACTGAGCAAGTAAGCATTGAACAGGAACGTATCGATTCAGGATGTGTCGTTGGTGAGTTGCCGGACGACATGAAGCATTGATGGGTCAGGGCCTTCGTGCCCGACTCACCGACCGACCGACGTACCGACACTACGACGTCGCCGGTCTTCACTCTGCGGGCAAGCAGCCTGCTCAAAACCAGGAGTCCAACAGTGTCCAACAAGCAGAAATCGGTCAGTGGGGCCGCGAAGCGGTTCAAGCGCACGGGTTCGGGTGGCTACAAGCGCAAGAGTTCGCACATGCGCCACATTCTCACCAAGAAGAGCACCAAGCGGAAGCGTCACTTGCGCGGTAACAGCATGGTTCACGACAGCGATGTCGTGTTGATCCGTCGCATGCTTCCGAACCTTCGCTAGGAGAGCCCCATGCCAAGAGTGAAAAGAGGCGTCACGGCACGTGCCGCACACAAGAAGGTACTCAAGCAGGCGAAAGGCTACCGGGGTGCCCGGAGTCGGGTCTTTCGTGTTGCCAAGCAGGCGGTCACCAAGGCAGGCCAGTACGCCTACCGCGACCGCAAGACCAAGAAGCGCATGTTCCGCCGGCTGTGGATTGCTCGTATCAATGCGGCCGCACGCGAGCACGGTCTCACCTACAGCCGCATGATGCAGGGGCTGAAAGTCGCCGGTATCGAAGTCGACCGGAAGATGCTGGCCGACCTCGCGGTGGCCGATGCCGACGCCTTTGGAGCGATCGTCTCCCAGGCGAAGGCAAGCTTGCCGGCTGAAGCACGCGATACGCTTCCGGCCTGAGGCAGCGCCAAGGCTGCGCCTTGGCAATGAACCAGCAGGGAAGGCCAACAGTCGCCAGCGGGCGCGCTGCTGTCCTTCCCTTTTTCTGTCATGGACCTACGGAATCCGAGCATGTCACTCGATCTCGACGCCTTGGTTGAAGATGCGCGTGAGCGTGTCGAAACGGCCGTCAACCTTGATGCTCTCGAGCAGACGCGAGTCGACATCCTGGGCAAGAAAGGCACGCTGACGTCAGCGCTCAAGGCGATCGGCAGCTTGCCTGCGGAAGAGAAGCCGGCCGCTGGCCAGGCGGTCAACCGCGCCAAGCAGACAGTTCAGTCGCTTCTCGACGACAGGCGCCTGCAGCTCGAGCAGGCCAGGCTGGCCGAGCGGCTGGCAGGCGATGCGCTGGATGTGTCGTTGCCGGGCGCACCTCCGCGTACCGGCGGCTTGCATCCCGTCACGTTGACCATGGAACGCATTTCCGAATTGTTCGCGCAGATCGGCTTCGAGACCACCTTCGGTCCGGAGATCGAAGATGATCATCATAATTTCGAAGCCCTGAACTTCCCGGCGAATCACCCGGCGCGGGCCATGCACGACACCTTCTGGTTCGATGCAGACAGGTTGCTGCGAACGCACACCTCGTCCGTGCAGATTCGGCACATGCGAGCCCATGCGCCGCCGCTCAGGATTCTCGCGCCGGGACGCGTATACCGTTGCGATTCCGATCAGACGCATTCGCCGATGTTTCATCAGATCGAGGGTCTGCTGGTCGATCGTGATGTCGGTCTCAGCGACCTGATGGGCCATCTCGAAGGGTTTCTCAAGGCCTTTTTCGATCAGGATAACTGCGACATCCGCTTTCGTCCCTCCTATTTTCCTTTCACCGAACCGTCTGCAGAAGTCGACATACGCATCGGTGGCGGGCCCTGGCTCGAGATCCTGGGCTCCGGAATCGTTCACCCGAACGTCTTTCGCGCCGTCGGCATTGATCCGGAGGAATACACCGGCTACGCCTTCGGCCTAGGCGTAGAGCGCATGGCCATGCTTCGCTATGGCGTTGATGACCTGCGGCTCTTCTTCGAGAACGATCTTCGCTTTCTCGCCCAGTTTCACCCGAGCGGGGCAGGGGCATGAAATTCAGTGAAAGGTGGCTACGCGCCTGGATCGACCCGCCGGTCGACAGTGAGGGCCTGGCCGATCAACTCACGTCGCTCGGACTCGAAGTCGACAGCATAGAGTCGGCACGCCCGGATTTCGCGGGCGTGGTGGTCGGCAGAATCATCGCCGCCCGACAACACCCCGATGCCGACCGGCTGCGCGTCTGCGAGGTGGACGCAGGTGAAGATCAACCACTGCAAGTTGTCTGCGGCGCGCCGAACGCTCGCGAAGGACTATTGACCGCCTTTGCCCGCGTAGGCGGCAGACTACCCGACGGGACGAAACTGAAAAAGGCGAAGCTTCGCGGTGTGGTCTCCTTCGGCATGTTGTGTTCCGCTGCCGAACTGGGACTTTCGGAAGAGCGAGACGGCATCATGGAGCTAGCCGGCGACGCGCGACCGGGTGTCGAGCTTGCAGAATGGCTGGCGCTAGACGACCGCATCATCGATGTCGATCTGACGCCGGATCGTGGTGACTGCCTTTGCATACGCGGAATCGCACGCGATCTCTCTGCACGCAACGATCTACCTGTGGCTGAGCCGCTCATGCAGGCTGCAGACGTCACCGCCAAGGACAGCATCGGTATCTCGATCGACCCGGCATCGGCATGTGCCCGGTTCACTGGCCGCATCATTTGCGACGTCGACATGACCCAACCGGCTCCGGATGCGATGGTCGGGCGTCTGCGTGGCAGCGGCGTCCGCGCCATCAATCCGGCTGTCGACGTGACCAATCACGTCATGCTCGAGCTCGGTCAGCCGATGCACGCCTTCGATCTGGACAAGTTGCAGGGTGATGTGCACGTGCGGCTGGCACATCAGGACGAAGCACTGAAACTACTCGACGGCCGGGAGATCAAGCTCGACAGCGACACGACGGTCATTGCCGACGACTCCGGAGCGATCGCGGTGGCGGGCATCATGGGAGGAGATTCGACCGCGGTCGATGCGAAGACGAAGAACATCTTCTTCGAGAGTGCATTGTTCCTGCCGGGCGAGATCATCGGCAAGCCACGCCGCTATGCTACCCACACTGATTCGTCCCACCGCTTCGAGCGCGGTGTCGATCCGACAGGACAACGGGCGGCTCTCGAAGTCGCCACGCGTCTATTGCTGGACATGACGGGTGGCCGGCCAGGCCCCGTCTGTGAGCAGACCGTCGAGTCACGCTTGCCGAAACGCAAATCTGTGGCCTTGCGTGCCGCCCGACTCACTCGCATCCTCGGCACCGCGGTTCCGAATGACGAAGTGGAGCGGATACTGGGTCGGCTTGGCATCGATTGCCTGAGCACCGATGCGGGCTGGATGGTGACGCCGCCGAGCGCACGATACGATCTTGAAATCGAGGAGGATTTCATCGAAGAGGTCGGCCGGGTTCGCGGCTATGATTCGCTGCCGCACACATTGCCTGTGCAACGCGCAAGCTTCCGCGCGGCGCCGGAGGGTGAGCTCAGTCCGCTCGTGCCCAAGCGTGTGCTGGTACATCGGGGTTATCAGGAGGTCGTCACCTATAGCTTTGTCGATGAGACACAGCAGACCTTGCTGCGACCGGATCTCGATGGTCTGGTGCTGCCCAACCCGATCTCGAGGGAACTGGGCGTCATGCGCACCACGCTCGTGGGCGGCCTGCTCGATGTGTACCGACGCAACGCCAGTCGGCAGGTCGAATCGATGCGCCTCCTGGAATCCGGGCTGCGCTTCCTGCCGGCGTCCGTAGACGAGTACCTCGACCCGACCCACGGTGACGATATCCAGCTCGACGGGAGTGTGCGTCAGCAATCCATGCTTGCCGGGCTGCTGGTCGGCAGGCAGGCCGGTGAAAGCTGGAATACCGGAGCCGCCACAGTGGATTTCTTTTCGGCCAAGGCAGACGTGGAGGCCGTGTTCGGTGTCGCCGCAGGAACAGATGTGCACTTCGTTACCGGATCCCTGCCGATGCTCCATCCCGGACAGTCTGCGACGATCATGGCAGGCTCGCGGGCCGTGGGCTATGTCGGCGTACTGAATCCGACGTTGCAGGGCACACTCGACCTGCCCGCATTGCCGTTGGTATTCGAGTTGTCATTGGCAGCGGTCATGGCCGCTCGTCTGCCGGCCGCCGGCGCCTTGTCGAGGTACCCGGGAATCAGGCGGGACCTGGCCGCTGTCGTCGACGATGCGGTAACGCACGACAGCATCGTCGAGACAGTTCGGCAAGCGGGCGGGAAGCTGCTCAGAGACGTTTTCGTCTTCGATCTGTATCGCGGCGAGGCACTCGATAGGGGAAAGAAAAGCGTTGCCTTGGGCTTGATTTTGCAGGACTTTTCACGCACGCTCGCCGAGAGTGATGCTGAGCGAACGGTTGCACGCGTGGTCTTGGCGCTGGAACGCGAACACGCGGCAGAGTGGCGAGGATAGAGGGCATTAAGCGCTCGCCTCGTCTTGACTTTTCGGGCAGCTTCGCCGGAGCACCTTCCGGCACGAAGTCTTTTCTACAGGGTCATCCAGACCGGGCCGTCTGAGCGGGCGGTTTGAGCGGGCGGTCTGAGCGGGCCGCCGACAGGCATGCACATGGCGTTGACGAAGGCCGCAATGGCCGAACAGCTATTCGATGAAATCGGGCTCAACAAGCGCGAGGCGAAGGATTTCGTCGAGCGCTTCTTCGAGGAAATCCGCGCCGCACTCGAAGCCGGACACGACGTCAAGTTGTCCGGGTTCGGTAATTTCGTGCTGCGCAACAAGAGTGAACGGCCGGGTCGAAATCCGAAGACCGGCGAAGAGATACCCATTACCGCGCGACGCGTGGTGACGTTCAGGCCGGGCCAGAAACTGAAATCGAGAGTGGAAGCGTATGCTGGAACTCTCGAACAATAACGAACTTCCGCCCATTCCGAGCAAGCGCTATTTCACCATCGGTGAGGTCAGCGAGCTCTGTGCAGTCAAGCCTCACGTCCTGCGCTATTGGGAGCAGGAGTTCCCGGACCTGGCTCCGGTCAAGCGTCGCGGTAACCGGCGTTATTACCAGCGTCACGACGTCATGCTGATCCGGCAGATCCGCAGTCTCCTGTATCAGGAGGGCTACACGATCGGCGGTGCACGACTGCACCTGTCTGGCGACGTGGTCAGAGACGACAACGCGCAGTCTCAGCAGCTGATTCGGCAGCTGCGTTCGGAGCTCGAAGAAGTGCTGCGCATTTTAAAGGCCACTTGACGCCCGGCCGCCCGGCCTGGCGGGGTCTGCCGAGCCTGACGGGGTCTGACCGGCCTGGCGGGGACTGCCCGGACTGCCCGGCCTGGTGGGGACTGCCCAGCCTGGCGGGGCCAGGGCGAGACGCACGCACCCGGGCGGCGTCGCAGGCATGACGGTGACCTGTCCGGGGGCCTGCATGTCGTGTCGATATTGACACGGGACGTTCACCGATCAGTAAGGTATGCTCTCGTCCTCTGGCGGGGCGTGGCGCAGGCTGGTAGCGCACCACAATGGGGTTGTGGGGGTCGGAGGTTCGAATCCTCTCGCCCCGACCAGTTGAATGATCCGAAGGGGACTTCGGTTGAGTGTTCCAGTGATTTGATTGGTAGCCCGGGATGGCGACACTGACGCACGGAGTTTGCGATCGGCGACGTGCTCCTGCTCACGTTGGCCCGTTCTGTGCGGTAAACCGGATATTGCGGTTCGGCCATCGACGTTCGAGTGGCCAGCAAGGCCTGACGTGAGAATGACCTCAATGAGTTGGCGCTACAGCCGAATTCGCCGTCAGTCACGCTAATCAATCCGGGGAAGTGTCGAATGCACGCAGACGAGCTGCGCCAGGCCGTCACAGGAGTCGTCGCACTCTTCAAGAATGCGGACATTCGTACTGTACTCGACGGGTACCGTGCCTCTCGAGGCGACGGGCGAAAAATTGCCGCGGCCCGGCTGAGTCATGCCGGTGCGATGATCGTGGACGGCGTCGAAAAGTTGACTCCTGCGTCGCGGCGTATCCTCCGATTGTTGCATCTGGATGATCTCGGCACCGCCGAATTCTGGCAGAACCTTACCGACGAAGCCCGTGATGCCAAGGAGCGTCAGGGCGATCTCGTCAAAGTGGCCTCGCGTCTCATGTTCGCGTCCGGCCAGCTGCCTGTGCTTGTCGGCATGCTCGAACCTGAGACGAAGGCACCGTCGGCTGATGTACTGCCATTGGCAGAAGGGGAGGGGCGGTTGGTCATACGGTTGGTCGACGCAGGCGAGAAAGCGGCTGACCCTGATCGTATCGCTCGCTCGATCGACGGCGTCGACATGCTGTATTCCGCCTGTGCGAGTATTGCCCGGCGTCCGGCGATCGATCTCCGCATGGACCGGATAGACGGTTCGATCTATCGCGACCTGACGTTTTCGGGTGAGCGTGAAAGCCTGTCTGCCGTGATAGCCGTCATCGAATCCATGCCGGCAGCACTCGCCGACATCAATCCCGACAGAGACATCGATCTGCAGGCCGTCGTTTCGTCCCTGCCCATCTTTGGCGATCTCGAGAAACTCGGTTCGCTGGGTTCCTTCTCGGCCCGGGATTTGAAGGACATCGGCGAGACAATGCACCAGGGTGCGCTGCTCGTGCTCGAGAGCGGAGTGGCGCTGGTGGAGCCGCTGTCAGCTGCAGGCGGTACGCCAGCGGGGGTAGGCGCCCAGAGTGTTGTTCAGGCGACCGGTAAGGATCCGATCGACGGTGCAGACGAGCACTATGAGCGCTACCTGCGCGAACGTGACGCCATGCAGCGTCCAGCATCCAACGGCATCATCAGTGAAAAGGGTGAGGACCGTCAGGACGCGGTGGCGGAACTGCTCAAATCGCTGGAACAGTCGCGCAACAGCTGAGCGGTGCCAGGCCGATTGGCATTGCTTTACTAGTCAGGAAAATGGCTCCCCGGGACGGGCTCGAACCGCCGACCCAATGATTAACAGTCATTTGCTCTACCAACTGAGCTACCGGGGAACAGCGCGCGAAGTGTAGTGGGGACGCTCCCTGACGTCAACGTCCCGTGAAGCTCATTCGCAACGCCGTCACAGGGTGATGGGAGTATCATGGCCGGCTCGACTGATACTCGACGTAGACGACGCTCATCATGATCAGCTGTCCGTGAAGGCGCGTGCTTTCGATCTGAAGACCCACTATTCGCCGGCCGGCCATCAACCGTCGGCGATCACGGCGTTGACGGACGGTCTGAAAGATGGTCTGGCGTCACAGACTTTGCTGGGCGTCACCGGCTCCGGCAAGACCTTCACGATCGCAAACATCATCCAGAACGTGCAGCGGCCGGCTATCGTGCTGGCCCACAACAAGACGCTGGCGGCACAGCTCTACGGCGAGTTTCGCGAATTCTTTCCGGCGAACGCTGTCGAGTACTTCGTGTCCTACTACGACTACTACCAACCGGAGGCCTATGTGCCTTCGTCCGATCTGTTCATCGAGAAGGATGCACAGATCAACGAGCACATCGAACAGATGCGGCTGTCGGCGACCAAGGCGCTGTTCGAGCGACCGGACACGATCATCGTCGCGACGGTTTCCTCCATCTACGGTCTCGGCGACCCGCAGCAGTACCACAAGATGGTGCTGCACCTGAAACGTGGTGAGCGCATCGATCAACGCGATCTCCTCAGGCGCCTGGCCGAGTTGCAGTACAACCGCAATGACATGGAACTCAAGCGCGGCACTTATCGTGTGCGTGGCGAGATCATCGATGTCTACCCGGCCGATTCCGATCGCGATGCGGTGCGCATCGAATTGTTCGATGACGAGATCGAGGCGCTGGCGACCTTCGACCCGCTGACGGGTGAAGTGTCGAAACGCATGCCGCGGCTGACGATCTATCCGAAGACGCACTACGTCACGCCGCGTGAGCGCCTCCTGGGGGCAACTGATCACATCAAGGAGGAGATGCGCCTGCGAGTGGAACAGCTGACCACTGCCGGCAAGCTCGTCGAGGCGCAGAGGTTGCAGCAGCGGACCCAATTCGATCTGGAGATGATTCACGAGCTCGGCTATTGCTCGGGCATCGAGAACTATTCCCGCTACCTCTCCGGGCGCGCGCCAGGGGAACCGCCGCCTTGCCTGTTCGACTATCTGCCCGACGACAGTCTGCTGTTCATCGATGAAAGCCACCAGACCGTGCCGCAGCTTGGTGCGATGTACAAGGGCGATCGATCGAGGAAGGAGAATCTCGTGAACTTCGGTTTCCGGCTGCCCTCGGCGCTCGACAACCGGCCGCTCAAGTTCGAGGAGTGGGAGCTGCTCTCACCGCAGACGGTGTTCGTCTCCGCTACCCCCGGGAACTATGAAGCGGAGCATGCCGAGCAAGTCGTCGAACTGGTCGTTCGGCCGACCGGGCTCGTCGATCCGGAAATCGAGGTACGGCCCGCCCGTTCGCAGGTCGACGATGTCCTCTCGGAAATCAGTATCCGGGCGGCGAAGAGCGAACGCGTCCTGATCACCACGCTGACCAAGCGCATGGCCGAAGATCTGACCGACTATCTGGCCGATCACGAGGTCAAGGTGCGCTACCTGCATTCGGATATCGACACGGTCGAGCGCAGCGAGATCATTCGCGACCTGCGCCTAGGTGTCTTCGATGTGCTGGTCGGCATCAATCTCCTTCGCGAAGGGCTCGACATGCCGGAAGTCTCGCTGGTCGCGATTCTCGATGCTGACAAGGAGGGTTTCCTGCGTGCGGAACGTTCCCTGATCCAGACCATCGGGCGGGCGGCGCGAAACCTCGAAGGGCGTGCGATCCTGTACGCCGACACCATGACCGGGTCCATGCAACGCGCCATCGACGAAACCAATCGACGGCGTGAAGTGCAGGTTGCCTACAACATCGAGCATGGTATCGAGCCGAAAGGGATCGTCAAGGCGGTCGCCGACGTGATGGAGGCGGGCAGCTCGAAAGGGACGCGTGGACGCACCCGCCGGGGTCGAGGGAAGAACACGGATGCGGTGGAAGAAGTGGTCGAGCTCACGCCGGCTGCTGCGACGAAGCAGATCAAGAAACTCGAAAAAGAGATGTACGACTGCGCACGCAATCTCGAATTCGAACGCGCCGCGCAACTACGAGATCAGCTCGAACGGCTGCGCGCCGACGTCTTTGGCGGTGGCGGCGTTCGCCAAGCCGAATCCCAGGCCGAGTCCCAGGCCGAATCCCGGGCCGAATCCCGGGCCGAATCCCGGGCCAAAGCCATTGAATCCTGACATTGAACCACGATATCCAGCTGCATCGATATCAATCTGCATTCGGTCCTGACATCAACACGATCGACATTCGAACAAGGGGAACCCAGCATGCTTGAAGCCTACCGCCAGCACGTCGCCGAACGCGAAGCCGAGGGCGTCGTACCGAAGCCCTTGTCTGCCGCCCAGGTTGCCGAACTGATCGAGCTCATCAAGTCACCGCCGAAGGGCAAAGAAGAATTCCTGATGGACTTGCTTACCGAGCGGGTACCGGCAGGTGTGGATGATGCCGCCTATGTGAAGGCAGGGTTCCTCGCCGCCGTCACCACGGGCGAGGCAAGCTCTCCGCTCATCGACAAGGTACGCGCGGTCGAGATACTCGGCACCATGCTCGGCGGCTACAACATCGTGCCCCTGATCGCCGCTCTCGATGACGACGCGCTGGCAGCAACGGCAGCGGAGGCGCTCTCGCACACGCTGTTGGTCTACGACGCCTTCCATGACGTGCAGGAAAAAGCGGACGCAGGTAATGAAGCCGCCAAACGCGTACTGCAGTCCTGGGCCGATGCCGAATGGTTTCTAGCGAAAGACGATGTACCGACAAAGATCACCGTCGCTGTCTTCAAGGTGCCCGGCGAGACCAATACCGATGATCTGTCGCCGGCGACGGCGGCCTGGTCGCGACCGGACATTCCGTTGCACGCGCTCGCCATGCTGGAGAACGAACGCGAAGGGATGGTTGCCGATCCGCTTGCCAAGATCGCCGAGTTGCGTGAACAACACGGACAAGTAGCCTACGTCGGGGACGTCGTGGGTACCGGATCGTCGCGAAAGTCGGCGACCAATTCGGTGCTCTGGCACATGGGTGACGACATTCCTCACATTCCGAACCGGCGTGACGGGGGCTTCGTCATCGGTAACAAGATCGCTCCGATCTTCTACAACACCCTCGAGGATGCCGGCGCCTTGCCGATTGAATGCGACGTCGACGGCATGGCGACGGGGGATCTCGTCGATCTTTATCCATTCGAAGGCAAAGTGAAAAAAAGCGGCACGGATGACGTCATCGCGACCTTCGAGCACAGCAGCGACGTGCTGCTCGACGAGGTCCGCGCCGGTGGGCGCATACCGCTCATCATCGGCCGTGGCCTGACCGACCGGGCGCGTGAGGCGCTCGGCCTGCCCGTCAGCGAAGTATTCCGCCGCCCGGGCGAGAACGACAAGTCCGACAAGGGCTATACACTAGCGCAGAAGATCGTCGGTAAGGCCTGTGGGGTCGACGGCATTCGCCCCGGACAGTACTGCGAGCCGCGCATGACGACGGTCGGCTCCCAGGACACCACGGGTCCGATGACGCGCGACGAGCTGAAGGATCTGGCCAACCTCGGATTTGCCTCTGATCTCGTCATGCAGTCTTTCTGTCACACCGCAGCCTACCCGAAGCCTGTCGATGTCGACACACATCACACCTTGCCCGATTTCATTACCAATCGAGGCGGTGTGTCGCTGCGTCCGGGTGACGGCATCATTCATTCCTGGCTCAATCGCATGCTCCTGCCTGATACGGTCGGCACCGGGGGAGATTCCCACACCCGCTTCCCGATGGGTATCAGCTTCCCGGCAGGCTCTGGTCTGGTGGCCTTCGCGGCGGCGACCGGCGTCATGCCCTTGTCGATGCCCGAATCTGTTCTAGTGAAGTTCAAGGGCGAGATGCAACCGGGGATCACCCTCCGGGATCTGGTCAACGCAATACCCTACGCGGCCATCCGTGACGGCCTGTTGACCGTCGAGAAGAAAGGCAAGAAGAACGTCTTTTCGGGACGCTGCGTCGAGATCGAGGGCCTGAAGGACCTCAAGCTCGAGCAGGCGTTCGAGCTCGCCGATGCAACCGCCGAGAGATCGGCCGGGGGTTGCACGATCGCCCTCGATATCGAGCCGCTGAAGGAGTACATCACCTCGAACATCACCTTGCTTCGCTGGATGATCGACAGCGGGTATGAAGATGCGCGAACGCTCGAACGCCGTGCCCGCAACATGGAAGCCTGGCTCGAGAATCCGACCCTGCTGGAACGCGATGCCGATGCCGAGTACTTCGCGACGATCGAGATCGATCTGGCTGATATCACTGAACCTCTGCTTGCCTGCCCGAACGATCCGGACGATGTGAAGCCACTCTCCGCAGTGCAGAACACCGACATAGACGAGGTCTTCATCGGCTCGTGCATGACCAACATCGGGCACTATCGTGCGGCCGGCAAGCTCCTCGAGAAATCGGGTGAGTACATCGACACGGTGCTCTGGATTGCCCCGCCGACGCGCATGGACGAACACCAGTTGAAGGAGGAGGGCTACTACAACATCTTCGGGGCCGCCGGCGCCCGGCTGGAGATACCCGGTTGCTCGCTCTGCATGGGCAATCAGGCTCGGGTCAAGCCCGGCGCGACTGTGGTGTCGACATCGACGCGAAACTTCCCGAATCGCCTCGGCAAGGGGGCGTTTGTCTATCTGTCATCTGCAGAGCTTGCGGCCGTTGCTGCACTGCTCGGTCGTCTGCCGACGGTTGCGGAGTACCAGGAGTACGTGAAGGATCTCGATGCCATGAGCGACGAGGTCTATCGCTATCTCAACTTCAATGAGATCGCCGAGTTTCAGGAATCGGCCGACGAGGCCCGGGTGAAGTTCAAGGACATACCCGTGGCGATCCAGATGGCGAGCTGACCTGCACTCGATCGGGGTGGCGCGATGGCGGCAGGCCCGCTGCCGCCCCGATCCGGGTCACGCCAATAGCAGTCGATCGGCCTCGCGAACGTATTGCGAACGCTGCAGCAGCATGCCTGGCCGTGTGCCGCCACACTGCCGCCAGAGGACGACCGAGCGTAGCCCGCCGAGTAAAGCCGCGCGAATGGTCGACGCGATTGCCGTATCGTTCAGGTGCGACGGATCGCCGCTCACCATGATGCGCGGGCTGAGATGGCTGATGCTGCTTCGATACAGATTCGCGAAGTTGCTGATCATCGTCGTGTCGGTAATCTCGAAATCGAGCGACTGGGCACGCGAGATGCCGATGCGCAGCTGCTCGATCGTCGATTCGTCGCGCTGGATGTTCGTACCCAGCTGAATCAGTCCGAGTGCATAGCGGGCGAGGTCCAGGTCACGAGCTTCTTCGGAACCTGCCAGTTGCGCCTTGAGAACCCTGAGGCCACTGTGCAACCCGCGTGCGGAGCCGCCATAGGCATCAATCACACGATCGGCATTCAGCGTCAGGATGGAGCGCAGGGTGGCTGCCAGATCTTCCTGATTGCAGGTGCCGGTGGCCGCCAGGCTCTTGCACTCCTGCACAGCCTGGAAGATACCGGCCAGTGCCAGCGTGCGGTTCTCGATCGTCGTGATGCTCGTCATCGCTGGATTATAGAAGCGGTTCGGCGGAATGACGGCACGGGTTCGCCGCGAGTTCGGTGATGATGCCCCCGCCAAGACAGATCGGGCCGTCGTACAGGACGATGGACTGACCAGGCGTCGCGGCGCGAACCGGCTCGTCGAAATGTGCCTCCAGGCGACCATCACCCCCAACACGTACACGGCAGGGCGAATCGTCTTGTCGGTAGCGAACCTTGGCGGTACAACGAAAATCCCTTGCCGGCGGACTACCCGCGATCCAGTGTGCCGCGCTGGCCGACAATGACGTCTGCAGGAGCCGCGGGTGGTCATGCCCTTGGCCGACAACAAGGCGATTGGCTTCCAGATCCTTGTGGAGCACGTACCAGGGCGCTTCGTCGCTGCCCTTGACGCCGCCGATTCGCAATCCCTGTCGCTGACCGAGCGTGTGGAACATCAGACCGTCATGTCGACCGAGCACACGCCCGGCCTCATCGATGATGTCACCGCTTTGTGCAGGCAGATACTCGGCAAGGAAACTCCGGAACTTGCGTTCACCGATGAAGCAAATGCCGGTACTGTCTTTCTTGCCGTGGACAAGAAACCCCGCATCGCGCGCCAGCGCACGGACTGTTGGTTTCTCGAGTCGACCGACAGGAAATAGTGCAGGCGCCAGTTGCGAACGGTCCAGCGTGTGCAGGAAGTAGCTCTGGTCTTTGTTTGTATCGAGCCCGCGGAGGAGGGTCGCGTTGTCGTCTGCGTTGTCCATACCGACGTCCTCGTCCACAGCGCTGGCTGCTCGGTCGGGCGGCGCACCTGCCGGCAAGGGACCTCGACGGACATAGTGCCCGGTTGCGATGCGATCGGCGCCGAGCGTGCGCGCGTGATCGAGAAACGCGCGAAACTTGATTTCCCGATTGCAGAGAATGTCCGGATTGGGTGTGCGTCCGGCGCTGTACTCCTCGAGAAAGTGCGCGAACACCCGCGCCCAGTATTCCTCGGCGAAGTTGACCGTGGTGAGGGGCATGTCGAGACGGCTGGCAACCGCGGCCGCGTCGCGATAGTCCTGACGGGCGGTGCAGTGTTCATCGTCATCTTCCCAGTTCTGCATGAAGACGCCTGTCACCCGATAGCCCTGTGCCTTGAGCAGTAATGCCGATACCGATGAATCGACGCCGCCGGACATGCCGACAATGACCTGCAGTCGCGCATTTTCGACGCGCTCATCCGGCGAGGGTTGAAGCTCGATGGGCAGATCGGGCATTGCCTGGGGCTCGGTAACGTGATTCAGAGGTGGGTGATCAAGGTGTCGTCACGAGCGGCACTCTTGCGCCTGGGAGGTGGCACGGTCTGACGTGCGAAAAAGTCCTCATCCATCATCTCGAGGAAGCACTTCGCCTGTGGTGAGAGAAACTTTCCTCGTCGCACCACCACGCCGTAGCTTCTTGTCGGAAACCAGGCGCTCATCGGCCGGACGATCAGTTCTTCATTACCGCGCAGGCAGATATTGGTGACGATGCTGATACCGGTGCCGATCTCGACGTAGCGCTTGATGACTTCCCAGCCGCCTGCTTCGAGCACGACCGTGTAGGGCACGTTGTGCTGCTGGAACACCAGATCAATCATGTTCCAGGTGCTGAGATGACGGGGCGGCAGGATAAGGCCATAGGGGCCGACATCCTCGAGCGTGACATGTTCTACCTCACCCAGCGGATGGTTCGCGCAGGCGATCAGTACGGGTTCGTAGTCGCGAATCGGGTGATAGACCATGTCGTCCGGCACATCGATCATCGAGCCAACGGCGAAATCGACGTTGTCTGCGCGTAGCAGGGCCATGCCGTCATGCCCGGTCACGTTATGCAGGCGAACATCGATCTGCGGGTACTCGTTCGAGAATTGCTTGATCACATCGGGAAGGATGTAAAGCAGGGTGGCCTCGCCCGACGCAATATCGAGCGGCCCGGCGTTCACCTCGCCGAGCCTGGCGGCGAAACTGTCGGCGAGGCGCGCGAAACCGTCGACCAGCGGTTGCGCCATTTCCTGCAGCAAGGTGCCAGCGGGCGTCAGTCTGATCTTCGGACCCGAGCGCTCGAAGAGCAGGGTATCGAGATCCTTTTCGAGTGCCTGAATCTGCAAGGATACAGACGGCTGACTCAACTGCAGGCGCTCGGCCGCCTTGGAGACGCTGCCGGTCTGAGCCGCGTGACAGAACGCACGCAACTGGCGAAGACGGTTCAGATTGTTGGGGTCGTGAGCGGCCATCGGCTTTCCTTATCGCGGGATCACACCAGGCTCGAAGGCCTGCCGGGGTCGATTTGCGGTCAGTGTTCCTTCTCTCTTGGTAACGAGTATTTGCGTGAACAATGCTTACGATAACCAGCATTGTATTGCAGTGCGGCATACAACTGGTCGAAAATTAGCGGAGGTGTGAATGTGGCCGGACTGGTGACGTTCACCCCGGAGGTGGTGACGGTCATGAAAAAGCCTGTGGCCTGAAGCCTGAGCTCAAAAAGCGCTCCGACCCAACGGCACGCGAATTGCGCGTGACCGAACCATGCGTCCGATCCAGGTCGCCACCTGTTGGAGCAGTGCAATACGATGAGTGAGAAGAAATTGTCAGATCGCGATCAACAGATCGCTGATCTAGAGAAGGACTGGGCCACCAACCCACGCTGGAAAGGTGTCAAGCGCCCCTATTCCGCCGCCGATGTCGTGCGCTTGCGCGGTTCGTTGCAAATCGAGCACACCCTTGCGCGGCGCGGCGCCGAAAAGCTCTGGGAGCTGGTGAACGGTGGTTCGAAGAAAGGCTACGTCAATTGTCTCGGCGCGCTGACAGGCGGCCAGGCAGTGCAGCAGGCCAAGGCCGGCATCGAGGCCATCTACCTGTCTGGCTGGCAGGTCGCCGCCGATGCCAACACCTCCGAGTCGATGTACCCCGATCAGTCGCTGTATAGCTATGACTCGGTACCAGCGGTGGTCAGGCGCATCAACAACAGCTTCAAGCGGGCCGATGAAATTCAGTGTTCTCGCGGACTGCAACCGCATGACGAGGGCGCGCTCGACTACTTCCTGCCGATCGTCGCCGATGCTGAAGCGGGCTTCGGCGGTGTTCTCAATGCCTTCGAACTCATGAAGAACATGATCGCGGCCGGCGCTGCCGGCGTGCATTTCGAAGATCAACTCGCCGCGGTGAAGAAGTGCGGACACATGGGTGGCAAGGTGCTCGTGCCGACGCAGGAGGCCGTCCAGAAGCTCGTCTCGGCGCGCCTCGCGGCAGACGTCATGGGCGTGCCGACCGTGGTCCTCGCGCGCACGGACGCCGAAGCGGCCGATCTGCTCACATCGGACTTCGATCCGAACGACAAGCCCTTCGTGACGGGCGAACGTACTCCCGAGGGCTTCTATCGCACCAACAAGGGGCTGGATCAAGCCGTTTCACGCGGACTGGCCTATGCGGAATACGCCGATCTGGTCTGGTGCGAGACCGGCACACCGGATCTCGCATTCGCAAAGAAATTCGCCGATGCGATTCACGAGAAATACCCTGAACGTCTGCTTGCCTACAACTGCAGTCCGTCGTTCAACTGGAAGAAGAACCTCTCTGACGCGGATATCGCGAGCTTTCAGGAACAGATAGCGGAGATGGGCTATCGCTACCAGTTCATCACGCTCGCTGGCATTCACAACATGTGGTACGGCATGTACGACCTTGCCTACGACTATGCGCGCGGCGAGGGCATGCGCCACTATGTCGAGAAGGTTCAGGAGCCTGAATTCGCCGCTGCTGAAAGAGGCTATACCTTCGTCGCTCACCAGCAGGAAGTGGGTGCAGGCTACTTCGATGACGTGACCACCGTCATTCAGGGTGGAACCTCGTCGGTGACGGCGCTCGCGGGCTCGACCGAAGAAGATCAGTTCTGATTCGTTGCCGACGTCGACCGGGCTGGCATGCGCTGCCAGCCCGGTGTCGGTCGGTGTGCGTGACCCGGTCCATGCGATCCGTCCTGCGCGACGCGTCCTACGCCTCTCTGCCAGAGATCAGACTCCGTGGTATTCCCGATACCAGTCGACGAAGCGGCTGACGCCGTCCTCGACGCTGGTTGCCGGCTGATAGCCCACGTCTCGCACGAGGTCGCTCACGTCGGCGTAGGTGTCCGGCACGTCGCCCGCCTGCAGCGGTAACAGGTTCTTCTCGGCCGTCTTGTCGAGGCAACCTTCCAGTACGCGAATATAGTGCTCGAGGTCGACCGGGCTGTTGTTGCCGATGTTGTACACCCGGTAGGGCGCCGAGCTGGTCGCCGGGTCGGGATTGTCACTATCCCAGTGGTCGTCCGGCGTTGCCGGGCGGTCGAGCGTTCGGATGACACCTTCGACGATATCGTCGATGTAGGTGAAATCACGCTTGTGCTTGCCGTGATTGAAGACATCGATCGGCTCGCCCGCGAGTATCTTGCGGGTGAACAGGAACAGCGCCATGTCCGGGCGGCCCCAGGGGCCATACACCGTGAAGAAGCGTAGTCCGGTCGTCGGCAAGCGGAAAAGATGACTGTAGGTGTGTGCCATCAGCTCGTTCGCTTTCTTCGTCGCTGCATACAGGCTGACGGGATGATCGACAGTGCCGTGAACAGAAAACGGCATGTTGGTGTGAGCGCCGTAGACAGAGCTCGTCGAGGCATAGACGAGGTGCTCGACGTTGTTGTAGCGGCAATTTTCGAGGATATTGGTGAAGCCGACGATGTTGGCGTCGATGTAGGCGTGCGGATTCTCCAGTGAGTAGCGCACGCCCGCCTGCGCCGCCAGATTGACAACGCGAGCAGGCTCGTGTTTCCGGAACGTCGCGGACATCAGTTCGCGGTCCTCGAGATTGCCGCGTACTTCGGTGAAACCTTCGTGTGCCTTGACGCGCTCGAGCCGGGCGAGCTTGAGGTTCGGGTCGTAGTAGTCGTTGACGTTGTCGACGCCGATGACCTCGTCGCCCCGGGCGAGCAGGCGCAGGGCGACGTTCGAGCCGATGAACCCGGCGGTTCCGGTGACGAGTACCTTCATGGGATGTTCCTGACAGTCACGAAAGAAGCCTGGTGGTTCGTCAATATCACGTGGACGGACCGCTAGAGGCGTGCATCGACACTGTCCTTGGGAAGAATGCCCTTGATGTCATACAAGACGTGCGCGAGCTTGCCGAATCTGCGAATGCCATCGGCGCCGAGCTCGACGAAACCGTCATGGGCCACCGCGAGGATGATGGCATCGTAGTGATTGTCCTGAAGCGACTCGACCACATCGATGCCGTATTCCTCGCGTGCCTCCCGAGCGTCGATCCAGGGATCATGAACATCCACGTTGGCGTGATAGCTCTCGAGTTCGGCGACGATATCAACGACCCGCGTGTTGCGGAGATCGGGGCAGTTTTCCTTGAACGCGAGTCCGAGCACGAGAATGTTCGCATCGACGACATGCAACTTCCGACGCGTCAGCATGCGCACGACCTGGCCGGCGACGAATCCACCCATGGAGTCGTTGATCTGTCGACCCGAGAGGATCACTTGCGGGTGATAGCCTATCTCTTGTGCCTTGTGCGTCAGGTAGTAGGGATCGACACTGATGCAGTGGCCGCCGACGAGCCCCGGTCGGAAGTTCAGGAAATTCCACTTGGTACCTGCTGCTTCGAGAACTTCTAGCGTATCGATGCCGAGCCGCTCGAAGATGATCGCCAGTTCATTGATCAGCGCGATGTTCAGGTCGCGCTGCGTGTTTTCGATCACCTTGGCGGCTTCGGCGACGCGAATGGAGCTTGCCAGGTGCGTACCTGCGGTGATGATGCGCCGGTAGAGGGCATCGACTTCAAGCCCGACGGCTGGCGTCGACCCTGAGGTGACCTTGACGATCGTGCTGACGCGGTGTTCCTTGTCGCCCGGGTTGATGCGTTCCGGCGAGTAGCCGCAGAAGAACCCCTCGTTGAAGTTGAAGCCGGATTCGCGCTCGAGCACCGGCACGCAGATCTCCTCGGTGGCACCGGGGTACACCGTCGATTCATAGATGACGAGCGAACCCTCGCGCATGACCTTGCCGATCATCTCGCTGGCGCGAATCAAAGGCGTGAGATCGGGCTGCTTGTGGCGATTGATCGGTGTAGGAACAGTCACGATGAAGACACGACACTCCGCGAGTTCGTCGGCGAGCGAGCTGAAGTCCAGATGCGTAGCACTCTGCAGTTCGTCGGCACCTACCTCCTGCGTGCGATCGTGGCCGGCGCGAAGCTCCTCGATACGCTTTTCGTCGATATCGAAGCCGCGCACCGGGCAGGTCTTGCCGAACTCGACAGCGAGCGGCAATCCGACGTATCCGAGTCCGATGACCGCGATGGGATCGTCGGGTGAGAGCTTGAGCATGGGTATCCCGGGTAGGCTGGCTGTTGAAGCCGATACGGCTAGAGCCGTGCCAGATGTTGAAGGAAAGACACAACCCGCGAAGTATACGGAATTCGATGCCCTCACTCGATCGTCGTCGATGAAGCCGCTGCGGTTTGTAAGCATTTGTGACTGATGTCAACTCAGGGGTATCGCGCCGGATGCAGTCCGTCACAGTCTGTCGTTCAAGCTGTATCTGGCTGACGAGCGATATTTGCGTGTTGGACGCTTGTTGACTTGATTGGCTGACGCCCCACTTTTGCAGTGCGAACGGAATATGCGTTCACGGTGTCACAAGGTCAGGGCCAGGATGATCAGCACAGATTTCGTCAGGGTACGGGCAAGGTACGATATTTGCGGTACGCGCCGGGCGACCGGAATCGTCGTTGCGCAACGCGAAGCCGCAGTTAGAATGTTTGCATGTAGCGTTCCGAAGGAGCGCGTGGACATGGAAAGATGAGCGAAGACGATACCGACCGGAACGGTGGCCAAGACGAAGGACTGGTCGTCGAAAAGGCCAGACCGAAGCTTGCGAAACCTCCTTTATGGCAAGTCGTGCTACTGAATGACGACTACACGCCGATGGAATTCGTGGTAGAGGTCTTGCAGGTGTTTTTCACGCTGGACAGGGAGCAGGCGACGCGCGTCATGCTGCATGTCCACCAGAGGGGCAAGGGGGTCTGCGGCGTGTTCACGCGGGAGATCGCGGAGACCAAGGTCGCGCAAGTGACTCAGTTTGCTCGGGAGAGCAAGCATCCGCTGCTCTGCGACATGGAAGAGGCCTGAAGGCCACGAGCGGGTCGCCGGGAACGGTGAGTGTCAATCCAGTCAGACAACGACGGGCAGGTAGCGAGAATGTTGAGCAAAGAGTTGGAGTTCACCCTGAACAATGCGTTCAAGGAGGCGCGTACCCGTCGGTTCGAGTTCATGACGGTCGAGCACCTGCTGCTCGCGTTGATCGACAACCCGACGGCAGCGCAAGTGCTCAGAGCCTGTGGCGGTGATCTCGACACGCTGCGCGACGAGCTCGACAGCTTCGTCGAGGAAAATACACCGCTGCTCGACGAGAACGACTCGCGCGAAACACAGCCCACCCTTGGTTTCCAGCGCGTGCTGCAACGCGCGGTCTTCCATGTGCAGAGTTCGGGCAAGAAGGAAGTCACGGGTGCCAATGTGCTCGTCGCTATCTTTGGCGAGCAGGATTCGCAGACCGTCTATCTGCTCAACAAGCAGAGCATCACACGCCTCGACGTCGTCAACTACATCTCCCACGGTATCGCCAAGAATTCTCAGGAAGAAACCGAGGAGGGAGAGGAGAGCCCCGCCGAATACGGCGCCGAGGAAGGCGAGAGCGATGCCAAGCCGCTCGACAAGTTCGCCACCAATCTGAATCTGAAAGCAGAAGAAGGGCGGATCGATCCGCTCATCGGTCGCGATCACGAAGTCGAACGAGCGTCTCAGGTCCTTTGTCGGCGTCGCAAGAACAATCCGCTTCTCGTTGGCGAAGCCGGTGTAGGCAAGACGGCGATCGCCGAGGGCCTTGCCAAGAAGATCGTCGACGGGGAGGTGCCGGAAGTGCTCTCGGCCGCAACCATCTACTCGCTCGACCTCGGTGCTCTGGTTGCCGGAACGAAATATCGCGGTGACTTCGAGAAGCGCCTGAAGAGCATCCTCAGCCAGCTCAAGAAGGAGGAGGGCGCGATCCTCTTCATCGACGAGATTCACACCATCATCGGTGCGGGCGCAGCGTCCGGTGGGGTCATGGACGCTTCCAACCTGATCAAGCCGATGCTGGCGTCAGGGGAGCTGAAGTGCATCGGCTCTACCACTTACCAGGAATACCGCGGAATCTTCGAGAAAGACCGCGCACTGTCGCGTCGCTTCCAGAAGATCGATGTCATCGAACCTTCGATCGATCAGACCTTCGAGATCCTCAAAGGCCTCAAGTCTCGGTACGAAGAATTCCACGACGTCAAATACTCGACCAACGCCTTGAAGACTGCGGCAGAGCTTGCCGGACGCTATATCAACGATCGCTTCCTGCCGGACAAGGCCATCGACGTGATCGATGAAGCCGGTGCGAGTCATCGTGTCAAGGGCGCCACGGCAAAAGGAAAGAAACAGATCAACGTCAAGGACATCGAAGCCATCGTAGCGAAGATCGCGCGCATTCCCGAGAAGAGTGTCTCCTCGACCGACATGGACAAGCTGAAGACGCTGTCGCGTGACTTGCGCATGCTGGTGTTCGGCCAGGATGAAGCGATCGAGACGCTCGGCGCTGCGATCAAGATGTCGCGTTCGGGCCTCGGGCCTGAAGACCGGCCCATCGGCAGTTTCATGTTTGCCGGACCGACGGGTGTCGGCAAGACTGAAGTCACCAAGCAGCTTGCTCAAGTCATGGGCATCGAGCTCATTCGCTTCGACATGTCGGAGTACATGGAGCGTCACACGGTGTCGCGGCTCATTGGTGCGCCACCAGGCTATGTGGGCTTCGACCAGGGTGGTCTGCTGACTGACGCGGTCGTGCAGAACCCGCATTCGGTCATCCTTCTCGACGAGATAGAGAAAGCGCATCCGGATGTGTTCAACCTGCTACTGCAGGTCATGGATCACGGCACGCTGACCGACAACAATGGCCGCAAGGCGGATTTCAGGAACATCATCCTCGTCATGACGACGAACGCCGGGGCAGAGTCCATCAGCCGCACCACGATGGGTTTCACACAGCAGGATCACTCGACGGACGGCATGGAGGCGGTCAACAAGATGTTCACGCCGGAATTCCGCAACCGTCTCGACGCGATCATCCAGTTCAAGCCCCTCGACAAGAGCATCATCCTGAATGTGGTCGACAAGTTCATCATCGAGCTCGAAGCACAGCTCGAGGACAAGAACGTGTCGATCGACTTCAATGCCGAGGCCAAGGCCTGGCTGGCCGAACACGGGTTCGACGCCCGCATGGGCGCTCGGCCCATGGCACGCATCATCAGCGAGAACGTCAAGAAGCCGCTTGCCGACGAGATCCTGTTCGGGAAGTTGTCACGCGGCGGACGGGTACACGTGATCCTCGATGCGGAAGGCAACATCGCCTTCGAATTCGAGAGCAAGGAAAACAAGGAAGCGACGGTCTAGTCCGCTCATCCGCACGAGCCCCGGTAGCAGCGGGGCTCGTGCGTCGAATGCTCAGCGACTTCGGTAAGTGATCCGACCCTTGCTCAGGTCATATGGCGTCATTTGCACGGTGACCTTGTCACCGGTCAGTATGCGGATGTAGTGCTTGCGCATCTTTCCGGAGATGTGGGCGGTAACGACATGGCCGTTCTCGAGTTCCACACGGAACATCGTGTTCGGCAGCGTGTCGACGACGACGCCCTCCATCTCTATCGGTTCTTCTTTGGCCATCAATACTCTTTACAGGTTGGCGGTTTGCCGCGCGACATTATGGGCATATCCTCGCGAACCGCAACCCGGACGCCCCCACATCGAGCGGCAATTCGCTCCGGTTAGCGTCTCACACTCGCCATCGTGCTGGCGAACGCCCTGCATTTCAAGGGAAAGTTTCGTTTGTATCGGCCTGCCGGGGTAACCATAATGTCGAGGATGCAAACGCTTCTCACACCCTTGGCAAGAACCAGTGGCAGGTTCGCAACGCTCATGGAACTCTACGAGCGCAACTACGTGCTGGTACGGTTGCTCGCGCCGGGACTCAAGGGCCTCGGCGAGGGTGTGCATTGTTCCTCGCCCGGCGATCTGCTGCCACTGGAACTCTCCAGGGTCGTGCATGATCGTTATACGACGACCTTCAACCTTACCTACCGCTTCGACACGAAGACGCAGTCCACAGGCCACCGGGCCGAGCGTGAGCCCGACCTGAATATTCGCCTGTACCACGACGCACGTACCTGTGAGGTCATGAGTGGTCTGTTGCCCGGTTGTTCCTCAGAGCCGCGTCGGGTACGCGACCTGAATGAAGGCTGGCGGTTGAACCGGTTTCTCGAGCGATGGCTGGGATACTGCCTCAGACAGGGCCACGGCTTCGGTCGGACCCATCAACACGATCCCGTCGATGCACACCCGGTCGGTGACCGGGTCTGCCCGTAACCCGACAGCGAGTCCGACCGCGCCGTTGCCGGAGCCGTTTCCACGCTCAGCGGCAGTGGCGCTCATGACTCTGTTGGTAGCGCGCCATGTGCACGACCGTGTTATCCATGTCGGCGGCCGTCAGCGGAGTGGCCAGACGCCTTTCGAGCGACGTCACCCGCTTTTGCAGGTCCTTGCAACGTTGTTCCTTGTCGTTGCTCTTCGTTGCCGCTGGTGTTCGAGAGTGTTCTTCGTTCGTTGCTCGAGTCGTCGTTTCCGGTGGAGCCTGCCGAGTTCCTGTGGAGGACGACGGCTGAGCCGAATCGGCTTGTGCAGAGATGGCCGCGCCGAGCGCCCTGGCATCGACCCCGGGATCGGCCCCGGAATCGGCCTTGCCGTCGACTTCCGAGCCCGGGTTGCCAGCGCCGCCGACGGGCTGTTGCCCGCCAGCGGCCGCATTCGCTCCCGCGGTTGGTGTGCTCGCGCTGATGCTGGCCCTTGCCTTGCTGTCTGTCGATGCCTCATCGAGCGGCTTCATCGTCATCGGGTCGACCTCTTCGTATGCGGTGCCGTCGGCGGGTGGTGTTGGCGAAAAGGTCAGAGCACCGTCCGGTTCGCTCCATCGATACAGTGTGCCTGCGCCGATCGCCGTAGCCGGTGCCGTAACGGCGACGAGCACGACGGTCATGACGACAGCCGCAAGCGATGCCGGCAGGCGTCCGGCAAGCGGACGGAATTGACCGGTCATGAGCTGCGGACGGCCTGCGACGATCGCCTCGGCATGCACTTTCATCGTCGATTTGGTACACGAGTGGACATCCAACATCGTTTGCAAGGTCAGTGCCGCTGATGTTGTCGATGCACTGGCATGTCTGGCTCGGAGTAGCGCTCGGCGGCGCTTTCGGTGCCTGTGCCCGATATGGGTTGTCCGTGCTTCTCGCCGCCCAGGCGGGTCGATGGCCGCTGGCGACACTGCTGGCCAATCTGCTCGGATGTTTCCTGGCGGGTTACCTAAGTACCCTGCTGGCTCGTCAGGGAAGCGCACCCGGCGTGCTGGCGATCATGACGACCGTCGGTTTCCTGGGGGCATTCACGACTTTCTCCGCGTTTTCGGTGGAAGTCCTGCGCCTCTACGAATCAGCTGCTGTCAGCGCCGCACTGGCGCACGTGCTCGCCAACGTCGTCGGGGCTCTGCTGATGGTCACCGCCGGTGCGTTCCTGGCCCGCCTGCATTGACGACTCGCCGGCGACCATTGGTCATGCTGTTAGACATTCCGCAGAGCGCGTGAATATACTGGAGGATCGACGAGTGCATCGCCCGCCGTCAGTACTCGGCCCCCTTCGGCTCAACCACGCAACAGACCCGCCATGCTCGATCCCAGATTGCTCCGGAACGAGATGTCACTCGTCGTCGATCGGCTGCGAGTTCGCAACATCGACTTCGATGCCGACAGCTACACGACACTCGAGGCGCGACGCAAGGCGTTGCAGAGCGCCAGCGAGGAGCTGCAGGCGACGCGCAACGCGCGTTCGAAGGCTATCGGGCAGGCCAAGGCGCGGGGCGAGGATATCGCGCCCCTGCTTGCCGAAACGGCTTCGCTAGGTGAGCAACTGGAGCAAGCCAGGACGGCGCTGCAGGCATTGCAGGACGAACTGACCGAGCTGTTGCTTGGCCTGCCCAACCTTGTCGACGAAAGTGTTCCGGCAGGGCGTGATGAGAGCGAGAACGTTGAAGTGCGAAAAGTCGGCACGCCGCGCAGCTTCGATTATTCACCGAAAGACCATGTCGATCTGGGTGCGCGTGACGGTTCACTTGATTTCGAGAGCGCAACCCGGCTGACCGGGTCGCGGTTTGCGGTCATGCGCGGCGATGTGGCGCGGTTGCATCGTGCACTTGCACAGCTGATGCTCGATACGCACACGATGGAGCACGGCTATGTCGAGACCAACGTGCCGTTCATTGTCAATGGAGATACGCTGCGTGGCACCGGCCAGCTGCCGAAGTTCGAAGCCGATCTGTTCAAGCTGGGGTGGGGCGACGCGGCGAGTGCAAGCGACGTGCCTGCCGATGGCGGCGAGGTCGACTACTACCTTGTACCGACCTCGGAGGTTCCGTTGACGAATCTCGTGCGCGGGCAGATTCTCGAGGCCGACGAGCTGCCGCTGAAGATGACCTGCCACAGCCCCTGTTTCCGTTCCGAGGCTGGTAGCTATGGCCGCGATACCCGCGGATTGATGCGCCAGCACCAGTTCGAGAAGGTCGAGATGGTACAAGTCACCCGGCCCGATGATTCGTACCGGGCCCTGGAGGAAATGACGGGGCACGCCGAGGCTATCCTGAAGAAGCTCGACTTGCCGTATCGCGTGGTCGTGCTGTGTGGCGGCGACATCGGGTTCGGCGCGGCAAAGACCTACGATCTGGAAGTCTGGGTGCCGTCACAGAACACCTACCGTGAAATCTCCTCCTGCAGCAACTGCGCCGATTTCCAGGCGCGGCGCATGCAGGCGCGCTGGCGCGACCCGGCGACAGGCAAGCCTGCCCTGGTGCACACCCTGAACGGGTCCGGACTTGCCATAGGACGAACGCTGCTCGCGATCATGGAAAACTACCAGCAGGCAGATGGCAGCATCGAGGTCCCCGAAGTCCTGGTGCCCTATCTTGGCGGCGAACGTAGTCTGCTGGCGGCACGATGATCCAGGCTCTGCCGAGTCTGCCGCACTATCTGCTTCGCAATGCTGAAGTTCACGGCAGCGACATCGCGATGCGCCACAAGGATCTCGGTATCTGGCGCGAATGGTCCTGGCGCAATATGCTCGGCGAGATCGAGGCCTTCTCGCTGGGCTTGTCCGAACTCGGTCTGGCGGCGGGCGATCGTGTCGCCATCGTCGGGGCCAATCGCCCCAGGCTCTACTGGGCATTCGCCGCCATCCAGTCAGCGGGTGGCATTCCGGTGCCCGTGTACGCCGATTCAGTGGCTGAGGAAATGGTGTACGTCCTTGAGCACGCCGGTGTGCGCATGGCGCTTTGCCAGGACCAGGAGCAGGTCGACAAGATCGAGTCGGTGCGTGGTGATCTCCCGACGCTCGAGACGCTGATCTACGACGAGCCGCGTGGCCTTGGTCCGCATGCGCCCGCCAACACGCATCATTTCGCTCATGTCCAGAAGCTCGGTCGTCAGGCAACGGAACGTGACCCGACACGCGGTGCTGCCTGGCGCGAGGGGATCGATCGTCTGACCGCCGATGCGCTGTGCGTGATGTTGTACACCTCTGGCACCACCGGCCGACCGAAAGGGGTCATGCTGTCACACCGCAATCTGATCGCTACCTGCCTGAATGCGAATGCCTTTGACAAGTTGACGCGTGCCGAATTGACCATCGCCTACCTGCCGCTGGCCTGGGTCGGCGATCATGTCTTCTCTTATGGTCAGTCCCTGACGGCAGGCTATTGCGTCTGCTGTCCAGAGAGTCTCGACACGATCACCAGCGACCGGCGGGAAATCGCGCCGACCTATTTCTTCGCTCCGCCACGCGTCTTCGAGACCCTGCTGACGACCATCAACGTAACGATGGAAGACGCCAGTCGACCGAAGCGAGCCATGTTCGATCATTTCATCGAGGTCGCGAAGCGGCACGGTGAAGGCCTGCTCAACGGCGAGTCGCGGTCACTGGGAGCGCGCTTGCATTACCGACTGGGCGAATGGCTGGTGTACGGGCCGTTGAAGAATCGTCTCGGCTTGTCGCGAGTGCGGGTGGCTTACACTGCGGGCGAAGCGATCGGGCCGGACATCTTCCGCTTCTACCGCTCGCTCGGCATCAATCTGAAACAGCTCTACGGGCAGACGGAGGCGAGCGTCTATATCACGGCACAACCGGATGGCGAGATCGATGCCGACACCGTGGGCACGCCGTCGCCCGATGTCGAATTGCAGATCGCCGACAACGGCGAGGTGTTGTATCGCTCGCCCGGCGTGTTCATCGGCTACTACCGGAATGACGAGGCGACGGCTGCGACCAAGACGTCGGAAGGCTGGGTGCATACCGGAGATGCAGGTTTCATCGATGATCGGGGGCATTTGCGCATCATCGATCGGGCGAAGGATGTCGGCAAGCTCAGCGACGGCAGCCTGTTTCCACCCAAGTACATCGAGAACAAGCTGAAGTTCTTTTCATCGATCAAGGAGGTCGTCGCCTTTGGCGACGGGCGTGACTACGCGGCGGCCTTCATCAACATCGATCTGGTCGCGGTATCCAACTGGGCCGAACGCAACAACATCGTCTACGGTTCCTACCAGGAGCTCGCGGCGCATCCGGACGTCTACGCGATGATCGCCGCACATGTCGAGCAGGTGAATCGTGATCTCGCTGTGGAACCGCGTGTGGCCGGCGCACGCATCCGTCGCTTCCTCATCCTGCACAAGGAGCTCGACGCCGACGATGGCGAACTCACCCGGACACAGAAGGTGCGCCGAGCCTTCATCAGGGAACGCTACGAGGAGCTGATCGACGCGCTCTACTCGGACAAGGAGGAGCAGTTCGTGTCGACCGAGGTGACTTTCGAGGACGGTCGCAAGGGCAGGATCGAGGCAACCGTCAGCCTGCGAACCGTGGAGTTCGAGCCTCTCGATACCAGCGCGGCAGACGCGCCCGAAGCGCTGGAGATAGCATCTTGACGACGGCGACTGCTGGCGGTTCGACAACCGACGTGTCGACGACGGCTGAATCGACGAATGGGTCGATTCCGGACGGGTCGACGACGGACGGGTCGATTCCGGACGTGGCGACTTCGGATGGAAAGGCAACGCTTCTCAGCGTCGAGAACGTCACTCTGTCGTTCGGCGGGGTCAAGGCGATCGAGGATATTTCCTTCGATATTCTCGAGGGCGAGATCCGCGCGATCATCGGGCCCAACGGCGCTGGCAAGACGTCCATGCTCAACGTCATCAACGGCTTCTATCATCCGCAGCAGGGCACCATCACCTTTCGTGGCAAACCGCGGCGGCGCATGCGGCCGTACGAGGCTGCGGCCTCCGGAATCGCACGGACCTTCCAGAACGTCGCGCTGTTCAAGGGCATGAGCACGCTCGACAACGTCATGTCTGGTCGCTCGCTGAAGATGCATCGTGGCCTTTTCTGGCAGATGCTGCATGTGGGGCCGGCACGCCACGAGGAGATCGAGCATCGACAACGTGTCGAGGAAATCATCGACTTCCTCGAGATCGCGCACATCCGCAAGCAGCCGGTCGGCAAGCTTCCCTACGGATTGCAGAAGCGTGTCGAGCTCGGCAGGGCGATGGCCATGGAGCCTGATCTTCTTTTGCTCGACGAACCCATGGCTGGCATGAACCTCGAGGAGAAGGAGGACATGAGCCGCTACATCATCGGCCTGAACGAGGAATTCCGTACCACCATTGCATTGATAGAGCATGACATGGGTGTCGTCATGGATCTGGCCGACAGGGTCGTGGTGCTCGACTACGGTCGCAAGATCGGTGACGGGCCGCCCGAGGAAGTGCAGCAGAGCCAGGAGGTCATCGACGCCTATCTGGGCGTTGCGCGCTGATGGGCATCCGCATCGTGAGAGGCTGGACCAGCGTTGATGGTGCCGGAGTCGCTTCATGCTAGCGATCGTCTTTGAATGGCTGAATACGCTCTTCGTAGCCCCCTTCGTGGACATGTTCTCGTTGCCCGACTTTCTGCTGCAGGTGCTCTGGGAGGGTTTCGTTTCGGGCGTGCTCTATGCCCTCATCGCGCTCGGTTTCGTGTTGATCTTCAAGGCGTCCGGCGTGTTCAATTTCGCGCAGGGCATCATGGTGGTTTTTGCCGCGCTGGTGCTGGTCAGCCTGCATGCGATGGGCATGCCCGCCTGGGTCGCGCTGGCGCTGACCGTCGGAGTCATGGGCATATTCGCGATCGTCGTCGAGCGAGTCGTGCTCAGAAAGCTTGTCAATCAACCGGATGCGATCCTCTTGATGGCGACGATCGGGCTCACGCTTGTCATCAAGGGCGCGGGCCAGCTCTTCTTCGGCGGCGAGCCGAAGTCGATGATCACCGAGGAACTCGGCCTGCCGACCGGATCAAGCGACTGGGAGGTCTTCGATGGCATCGTCATCTTCCAGCACATCGACATCGCCGCCGCGGTCATCGCCATCCTGATGGTTGCCGCACTCGGCGTGTTCTTCTCGAAGACGCGTATCGGGCGTGCGCTCCGGGCGGTGGCCGACGATCACCAGGCGGCGCTTTCCGTCGGCATTTCTCTCAATCAGATCTGGGCGATCGTCTGGTTCGCCGCCGGGATCGTGGCACTGGTCACCGGCATCATGTGGGGCGCGCGTTCGGATGTCAGTTTCGCGCTCGAGATCATTGCACTGAAGGCGCTGGCGGTCCTCATCCTCGGTGGTTTCACGTCCATTCCAGGGGCCATCGTCGGTGGCCTTCTCGTCGGCATCGGCGAGAAGCTCTTCGAGGTGTATTGGGGGCCGATATTCGGTGGCGGAGTCGAGGCGTGGTTTGCCTACGTGCTGGCCCTTGTCTTCCTGTTGTTCCGCCCGCAGGGGCTGTTCGGCGAACGCATCATCGAGCGAGTCTGACGTGATCTATCGAGAAGCCGGACAATACAAGACAAGCTACGCGTCAGACCAGGCGTTGTTGCCGATCCGCCAGGACCGGATCGGGCTCCTGATCATCCTGTTCATCGCCTTCGTGATCGTGCCGATGTTCGGTTCGAGCTTCTTTCTCGGCTCGATCATGATCCCGTTTCTGGTCTTCGCGCTGGCCGCCATCGGCTTGAACATCCTGACGGGGTATGCCGGCCAGCTGTCACTGGGTACCGGCGCCTTCATGGGGGTTGGCGCGTATGCCTGCTACAAGCTGACGAGCTACTTCCCGGACGTCAACATCATCGTTCACGTATTGGTGTCAGGTCTGTTTTCCGCGCTGATCGGGGTGATCTTCGGATTGCCCAGCTTGCGCATCAAGGGCCTCTATCTCGCCATCACGACGCTGGCCGCCCAGTTCTTCCTCGAATGGTGCTTCATTCGCATCGCATGGCTTTACAACCACAACGATTCCGGCGCGATCGAGGTGCCACGGCGCTATATCGGCGATCTCGCCCTGACCGGGCCGACCGCGACGCCGGTCACACGCTATCTGGTCATTCTCTCGCTGGTCGCGATCATGACGCTGGTGGCGGCCAACGTGCTCAGGGGGCGCATCGGCCGCAGCTGGATGATGATACGCGACATGGATATCGCAGCCGAACTGATGGGCATACGACCGCTGCGTGCAAAGCTCTCCGCGTTCGCCTTCTCGAGCTACTACTGTGGCGTGGCCGGCGCGTTGATGGTGTTCTTCTGGCTGGGTTCGGCCGAAGTCGAAGCCTTCGACATCAATCATTCCTTCCTGATCCTGTTCATGGTCATCATTGGCGGGATGGGGTCACTGGCCGGCTGTTTCATGGGCGCTGCCTTCCTGTGGATCCTGCCGATCGTCATCCGTTTCGTGCCGTCGGTGCTCGGCATCGACATGCTGGCTGCGACCACCGAACACATCAGCAATATCATCATCGGCGCGTTGATCATCTTCTTTCTGATTGTCGAGCCGCACGGCTTCGCGAGGATTTGGCAGATCGGCAAGGAGAAGCTGCGTACCTGGCCATTTCCCTACGCTTCTTCGTGAAGGATCCTCTGGGTAGTCCAAATGGGCAATCCGAATGAGCAGCTTGAATTGCTCGGTCGACGAATTTGTGAGACCGTCGGTTCCACACGAAGACGGACGCCGTTGTCGACTTGTAGCGATCTCGCCGTATCGATCAACACGTTCTGATCATGTCGGTCTGATCACGATGAACCGTCTCAACGCTTGAAGAGGAGAGTCCTGCATGACCATCAGTTCCCGTTTTACCCCGCTCGCGGCGACGGCCGTTCTGCTGTCATCGAGCCTGCTGCCACTGACAGTGCAGGCGGAAGACTCGATGTTCATGCCCTCGATGAGTTATCGAACCGGCCCGTTCGCCGGTGGCGGCACGCCATTCGCTGACGGCTACGCCGACTACTTCGCGATGCTGAATGAACGGGACGGCGGTATCGGCGGGGTCAAGATTGTCGTCGAGGAATGCGAGACGGCTTACAACACGCAAAAGGGCGTGGAATGCTACGAGGCCACCAAGGACAAGGGTGCGCTGGCCTACAGTCCCCTTTCCACCGGTATCACCCTGGCGCTGATACCGAAGGCACCGATCGACGAGATACCCGTGTTCTCGATGGGCTATGGGCTGTCGGCCGCTGCCATCGGTGAGAAGTTTCCCTGGACCTTCGTCTACCCGACCACCTACTGGAACCAGTTGTCCTCGATCCTGAAGTACATCGAGTCACAGGAAGAGGGTTCGCTCGAAGGTAAGAAGATCGGTTATATCTACCTCGATGCTGGTTATGGTCTGGAGCCGATCGCGCTCCTCGATCAGCTCGCCGAGGACATGGGTTTCAGCGTCGCCAAGTTTCCGGTAGGCGTCAAGGAAATGCAGAACCAGTCGTCGCAATGGCTGAACGTCCGCAAGGAGCGCCCCGACTGGATGATCATGTGGGGCTGGGGTGCCATGAACCCGACAGCCATCAAGGAAGCAGCCAAGATCCGCTTCCCGCTGGATCGTTTCGTGGGTAACTGGTGGGCGGGCTCGCACAACGATCTGCGTGCCGTCGGCAGCGCAGGCAAGGGTTACCTTGCCGCCAACTTCACTGGCATCGGCACGGACTTCCCGGCACTGACGGACGTCATCACGCATGTCGTCGAGAAGGGCAACAGCAAGGCAGCGCCGGAAGATGTCGGCAACGTGCTGTACAACCGGGGTCTGTTCAATGCCGTGGTGCTGGCCGAAGCCATCATCGAAGCCCAGGCGGCCACCGGTGAGAGCGTCATCACCGGCGCCGACATGCGCGGTGGTCTGGAGGCGATCGACCTGTCCGATGCGCGGCTCGAAGAGCTGGGACTGGCAGGCTTCACCGGTGCGGTCAAAGGTTCCTGCGCCGACCATGAAGGCGCGGGTTCGATCTTCGTGCAACAGTGGAACGGCGAGGACTGGGAGCGCGTCTCGGACTTCATCGAACCGATGAACGATGTCGTCCGTCCGATGCTAGAACAGGCAGCCGACGACTTCATCGCCGACAAGCCCGATTTCGAGGGTCAAAGCTGCGGTTGAGTAGGATTGATGTCGCTTGACAACGCCGGATTGGATGCGCCTGCGCTCGATCCGGCAGCCAGACCACTGCTCGACGTCAGTAACATCGAGGTCATCTATGACCACGTCATACTGGTCCTGAAGGGAGTTTCACTGCAGGTGCCAGAAGGGGGCATCGTCGCCTTGCTGGGCGCTAATGGTGCCGGCAAGACGACAACCCTGAAGGCTATCTCGAACCTGCTTCGTGCCGAGCGCGGCGATGTCACCAAGGGTGCGATCACCTTTCGTGGCGACGCCGTGCACGCGCTGTCGCCGAACGAGTTGGTGCGACGGGGTTGTATCCAGGTGATGGAAGGTCGGCATTGCTTCGGGCACCTGACGATCGAGGAGAACCTGCTTACCGGTGCCTTTACCCGACGTGATGGCAAGGCAGCGATTCGCGAGGATATCGAGCGCGTCTACAACTACTTTCCCCGCCTTCGTGAGCGTCGTGGGTCGCAGGCGGGTTACACCTCCGGTGGCGAGCAACAGATGTGTGCGATCGGCCGGGCGCTGATGTCGCGGCCATCGATGATTCTCCTCGACGAACCTTCGATGGGTCTGGCCCCGCAACTGGTGGAGGAGATCTTCGACATCGTGGTGCAACTCAATCGGGATACCGGTGTGTCCTTTCTGCTCGCCGAGCAGAACACCAGCGTGGCGCTCCGCTATGCCACCTACGGTTACATCCTCGAGTCGGGACGGGTGGTGCTCGATGGCAGCGGTGCCGAGCTTCGCGAGAATGCCGATGTCAAGGAGTTCTACCTCGGCACCGGTGGCGCGAAGCGCAGGAGCTTTCGGAACGTCAAGCACTACAAGCGACGCAAGCGCTGGCTGGCCTGACGCGGAGATGCCTGCCATGCTCGATCCACTCGAAACCCGTAGCGACGATCAGCGAGAAGCGGATCTGTTCGCTGATTTCGGTGCACGACTCAGCGTGGTCAAGGCGGATTTGCCTGGCTTCGCAACGCACCTGAGCGGCTTCGATACCGACGTCGATTCGCGTGACGCGCTCGCGAAGCTACCGCTCCTCAGGAAGTCCGAGCTGATGGCAGCGCAGGAAGCCTTGCCACCTTTCGGTGGCTTCGTCGCGAGCGAATCGCTCGCCGGTTCGCGCGTGTTCATGTCGCCGGGACCCGTGTTCGAGGCACAGCGCCCCGTCACCGACCCCTGGAGTGGTGTACGGGCTCTTCGTGCTGCAGGCTTTCGCGAAGGCATGCTGGTTCACAACGCCTTTTCCTATCATCTGACGCCGGGCGGCTTCATCCTCGACGAGAGCGCCCGCGCCCTGGGGTGCACCATGTTCCCCGCCGGGGTCGGCAATACCGCGATGCAGGTCGAGGCGGCACGGCGGTATCGACCGTCGGCTTACGTCGGCACCCCTGACTATCTGGCCACTCTGCTCGATCACGCGAGGGAGAGCGGCGCGCCTCTCGACTCGATCAGCATCGGGCTCGTGTCCGGGGGGGCGCTGTTACCTGATCTGCGGCAGCGCTATGACGAGCAGGGCGTTCGCGTGATGCAGTGTTATGCCACGGCCGACGTTGGCGTCATCGCTTACGAATCGGCGAGTGACGGCGTCGTTCATCCCGGCCTTGTCGTCAACGAAGACCTGATCGTCGAACTCTGCCGCCCGGGAACCGGAGAGCCAGTATCGCGGGGAGAGCGAGGGGAAGTGGTGGTCACGCGTCTCGATCCGCTGGGCAATGCGCCGGTCGCGCCACTGCTCCGCTTCGCGACCGGTGATCTTTCGGCCTGGCTTGACGAACCGAGTCCTTGCGGACGAACCAACCGGCGACTCGCCGGCTGGCTCGGCCGAGCTGATCAGCGCACCAAGGTGCGTGGGATGTTTGTCGACCCGGCACAGATACAGGCGGTTCGAGCCGCCCATCAGGGGGTCGAGCGCGTTCGCCTGACGGTGTCGCGTGACGGCAGCCGCGATGCGATGAATTTACGGGTGCAAGCGCCGACTGGAGTCGGCAAGAATCAATGGCAGGCGTTAGCCGACAAGGTGGCGAAGACGCTCCAGGACAAGATCGGCCTTGTCGCGACGGTCGACATCGTCGAGGCACTGCCGCCCGACGGTATCGTCATCGAGGATGCGCGTGGCAATGAGGGAGGCAGTGCGGCGTGACGAGCGGCGCGGTGAGCGGCGAACGACTCTGGCAGCCGTCGGCAAAGCTCCTGCGTGAAGCTCGAGTGACGGCGTTCCGGGCGTTGGTCAACGAACGCCATGCGCTCGATCTGAGCGACTTTCATGAACTGCATGCCTGGTCCATCGCGGACAGAGAGGCGTTCTGGGTAGCCCTTTGGGACTTCGCCGAAGTGCGTGCCGAGAAGCGTGGCGATCGCGTGCTGATCGATGACACGATGCCCGGTGCCCGCTGGTTTCCTGACGCCCGCCTCAACTTTGCCGAGAATCTCTTGCGCGGCGACGGGCTGCGCGGCGCCGACGAGACGCCGGCGATCATTGCGCGCGGTGAAGACGGTACGATGCGCAGCCTGTCACCCGGGCAGCTCCGACGCGAGGTCGATGCGCTCGCCGCCTGGTTGGCCGACCAGGGGGTCGGTGAAGGTGATCGCGTCGCCGGATTCGTCGCGAATGTCCCTGAAGCCGTCGTCGCCATGCTTGCCACCGCGTCGCTCGGTGCCGTCTGGTCTTCGTGCTCGCCGGATTTCGGTATCGAGGGTGTGCACGATCGATTCGGGCAGATTCGACCGAAGGTGCTGATCGCGGTAGATGGTTATCGCTACGCCGGTCGCGTCCACGACGTCAGCGGCACGGTCGGTGAACTCGTCGAGCGGCTCGACTCGCTCGTCGGCGTGTTGATCGTGCCCTTCGCGGGAGACGGACGACCGGGTGGGCGAGCGGCCGGCATGACCTCCGAATGGGACGCGGCACTCGCCGCCGGCACGCAGGCGCTTGCCGCGCAAGGTATCGCAAGGCTCGAGCCGCCGATGCTGCCGTTCGATCATCCGCTCTATGTATTGTACAGCTCGGGCACCACCGGCCAGCCGAAATGTATCGTGCACGGCGCTGGTGGCACATTGTTGCAGCATCTGAAGGAGCATCAGCTGCATGCCGATGTCCGGCCAGGGGACAAGGTGTTCTTCTTCACGACCTGTGGCTGGATGATGTGGAACTGGCTGGTCACCGGGCTTGCCGCCGGGGCGACTATCGTGCTGTACGACGGTTCGCCGTTCCACCCGGATGGCAATACCTTGTTCGATCTTGCCGAGTCGGTCGGCGTGACTCAGTTCGGCACGTCGGCCAAGTTCATCGACGCCTGTGCCAAGGCGAGCATCGCACCGGCGCGGACGCACCGTCTGGAGCACCTAAGAAGTGTCCTTTCCACCGGTTCGCCCCTGGTTCCGGAGAGCTTCGACTACGTGTACGAGCATGTCGGTGCGGATCTTTGCCTGTCATCGATGTCCGGCGGTACCGATATCGTTTCCTGCTTTTCGCTCGGCGCACCGGTGTTGCCCGTACACCGGGGCGAACTGCAATGCCTGGGCCTGGGCATGGATGTACAGGTCTACGATGATCAGGGGCAGCCCTTGCCGGCCGGCGAGAAGGGTGAGCTGGTCTGTGCGCAGGCCTTTCCGAGCATGCCGATCGGCTTTCTCGATGACCCCGGCGACGCACGTTATCGGAGCGCCTACTTCGAACGTTACGATGTGCCTGCAGAACAGGCGGTCTGGTGTCATGGCGACTTCGTGTCACGCACCGCACACGGTGGGCTCATCATTCACGGTCGTTCGGATGCCATCCTCAATCCCGGCGGCGTCCGCATCGGCACCGCCGAGATCTATCGCCCGGTCGAGACCTTCGACGAGGTTCTCGAGTCCATCGTCATCGGGCAACGTTGGCAGGGCGATGTTCGCGTCGTACTGTTCGTCCGGCTGCGCGAGGGCATGTCGCTCGATGACACGTTGCGAGAGCGCATCAAGTCGCGGGTACGCGAACGTGCCACGCCGCGGCACGTACCGGCGCGTATCGTTCAGGTGAGCGACATACCCAGAACGCGCAGCGGCAAGCTCGTCGAGCTGGCGGTCGCACGTCGCGTGCACGGCGAGACGATCGACAATCGCGAAGCGCTCGCGAATCCCGAGGCACTGGATCTGTTTGCCGATCTCCCCGAACTCGACGTCTGACGACATGGACGACGAAGGGCTGCCTGAAGAAGATGCGCTCGCGGCGATCGAGGACGCCATCGCCGGTGCTCGCCTGCCGCCGGTCAAGGATTGGCGTCCGGGCGTGACACGCGACGTCGCGATTCGTATCGGTGTCGACGGCCAGTGGTTCTACCAGGGCTCACCGATCGAGCGGCAACGCATGGTCAAGCTGTTCTCGACAGTCTTGCGGGTCGACGATGACGGCGAGACCTATCTGGTCACGCCACAGGAGCGCCTGCGCATCGACGTCGATGATGCGCCGTTCACCGCGATCGCGGTGGAGACGCACGTCGCAGCGGGCGTTCCCGTGCTGGTCTTCACGACCAACGTGGAGGCACGCATCATTGCGGATGCCGACCATCGGATCGAGGTCGACTATGCCCATGTGGATGCCGATCCGCGACCTTACCTGCACGTCCGGGACGGACTGCGGGCATTGATTTCCCGCCCGGTTTTCCTCGAACTTGCAGAGCTTGCCGTGCTGCATGACGGCTCACTGGGCATCTGGTCTCGCGCGACCTTCATGCCGCTCGGGCCAGCGTCTTGAGCGCCAGCTCCGGGCGTGTCGCCGGGGAGCTTTTGCTCGAAGGACGTGAGCTCAGCGCCTGGCGCGGCGAGAGCTTGCTCTTCGATGCGCTCGATGTTTCCATCGTCGCAGGTGAAGTGCTGCAACTGGCCGGTCCCAACGGCAGTGGCAAGTCGACCTTGCTGCGTGCCCTGATCGGTCTCTCCGAACTTGATGAAGGCGAGGTCATGTGGCGGGGCAAGCCGATCCTTCGGCAACGGGACACCTTCCACGCGGAGCTTCTCTATCTGGGACACAAGCCTGGCATCAACGGTGCCCTGAACCCGCTCGAGAACCTCCGTGCACTCGTCGGCGATCCGCCGAGAATGCCTGATCCGGTGGCTGCCGGGACGACGTCGACGGCTCTCGATGCACACGGCGAGGCATTGCTCGAGCTCGGCCTCGGGTCACGACTCGACATTCCCTGCCGAGCCTTGTCGGCCGGACAGCAGCGTCGCGTCGCTCTGGCGCGACTCAGGCTGCAATCGCGCACGCTATGGTTGCTCGACGAACCGCTGACGGCACTCGATTCGGCCGGCCATGAATGGGTTCGTCGGTGCATCGTCGAGCGGGCGGCTACGGGTGGTGCGGTGATCTATACCACCCATCAGAAGTTGGCACTCGAGGGTGTCACGACGCGCGTGCTCGAGCTGAGCGAGGCGGCGTGAGCGGCGATTTCCGGCGAGTTGTCGCGCGCGATCTGCGCGTCAGCGTGCGCTCGGCCGGGCAATGGCTGAACCCGCTGGTGTTCTTCGTCATCGTCGTCACGCTGTTTCCGCTGGGCATCGGCCCTGCGCCCGCCATGCTTGCCCGCATCGCTCCAGGCGTCCTCTGGATCAGCGCGCTGCTCGCCATGCTGCTGTCCTTCGAGCGCTTGTTCGCGAACGATCATCGCGACGGTACACTCGAACAGTGGGTGCTTGCCGACGCGCCGCTGTCGTTGGTCGTTCTCGGCAAGGTCACGGCGCACTGGATCCTGAGTGGCCTGCCGCTGGTGTTGCTGTCGCCCTTGCTCGGCGTACTCCTGCAATTGCCGTTCGAGGCCTTGCCCACACTCATCGTGAGCCTGACGCTCGGCACCTGGACGCTCGTGCTGATCGGCGCGATCGGCGCAGCTCTGACCGTGGGCGTGAACCATGGCAGCGTTCTGCTGTCCCTGCTGGTGTTGCCATTGACGGTACCGGTCCTTATCTTCGGTTCGAGCGCGGTCACGGCCGCCGCTGAAGGCTTTGCCGCCGGGGCACAGTTGTCACTGATGGCCGCCATGCTGGCCGCCGCCCTGGCCCTGGCGCCCTGGACGACGGCTGCATCGCTCAGAGTCACGGTCGCGAGCGATGGATGAGGCGTCCCGGTGATCCAGCCGGCGTGTTCCGGGCTAGACTATTGACAGGGTTTCCAGACCGTTTCGACAGGAAAACAGCGATTGTTCACGTGGTTTCATCGTTTCGGCTCGGCGCCTTTCGTCTACCGCGCGGCGGGCGCTGTCGCACCGTGGCTCGCGGGCGGCTGTGCCATTGCGCTGCTCGCCGGACTCTGGCTCGGCCTGGTGGTGGCTCCGGCTGACTATGAGCAGGGCGACAGCTACCGCATCATCTATGTGCATGTGCCGGCGGCCTGGATGTCGATGTTCGTCTATACCGTCATGGCGCTGTCGAGTGCCGTGTTTCTCATCTGGCGACTGAAACTCGCCGATGTCGTCGCATCGGCATCGGCACCGATCGGCGCGGCCTTCACGCTCATCGCACTGGTAACCGGTTCGCTGTGGGGCAAGCCGACCTGGGGCACCTGGTGGGTTTGGGACGGCAGGCTGACCTCAGAGCTTCTGCTGCTCTTCCTGTACCTTGGCTACATGACCTTGCGCGGCGCTTTCGAGCAGCCGCGAACGGCTGAGAAGGCGGCGGCCATGCTGGCGGTCATCGGTATCGTCAATATTCCGGTGATTCACTTTTCGGTCGAGTGGTGGAATACGCTCCATCAACCGGCAACGATCACCAAGATCGACAAGCCTTCGATGCATATCAGCATGCTGCGACCGCTGTTGTTGATGGTCCTGGCGTTTCAGCTGCTGTACTTCGCCAATCTGGCCGTCCGCGTGCGTACCGGCCTGCTGCGGCGCGAGGCGCGTTCCTCGTGGGTTGCGGAGCTCGCTGCCAAGGCAGCGGGCGGCACGGGATATGCCACCTCCGGGGGCACCGCGTCTGGCATTACCGCGTCCGTCCGGAACGGCGACGGTTCGCCTGTTTCCGAGCAGGGCGCGCCACGAGCGACCGATCATGGGTGAACTGGCCGAGTTCTTCCGGATGGGTGGCTACGCGCTGTATGTCTGGCCGGCCTTTGGAATCTCCGCTCTGGTGCTTGGCGGAATCGTCATCTGGTCGGCACGCGAACTGAAACAAGTCCGTATCGAGACTTATGGAAAAGCGCGCACGGCGCGCCGGAGACGAACATGACGCCGCGTCGTCGCCAGCGTTTGATTCTGGTCGGCCTGATGGTCTGTGCTGCTGGTGCGGCCGTTGCCTTCGGTCTCAATGCATTCCGTCAGAACATCATGCTGTTCCACTCTCCGAGCGACGTCGCGGCAGGTACCGTGGAGGCGAATCGGGATTTTCGCATTGGCGGCATGGTGGTCGAAGGGAGTGTCGAGCGTGGCGGCGACGATCTTGACGTGCGCTTCGCACTGACCGACCGGGCCGAGTCCGTGCCGGTCAGATTCGCGGGCATTCTTCCTGATCTGTTCCGTGAAGGTCAGGGCATCGTCGCCATGGGCAAGCTCGATGCCGATGGCACGTTCGTCGCGAGTGAAGTGCTCGCCAAGCACGACGAGAACTACATGCCGCCGGAGGTGGCCGAAGCACTTGAAAAGGCCAACCAGATGCCCGGATCGAGTGCGCTCTACGGCAGTACCACCGTCGTACAACCTTGAATGCCAATGACCTTGCCTCGATCCCATGCTCGATCACATGGATGACGTCAGATGATCCCTGAACTCGGACACTTTGCACTGATTCTCGGTCTGTGCACGGCCTTGTTGCTGGCCGTCGTGCCGTTGGTCGGCAGTTTCAGCGACCATCGGGGGCTCATGGCGCTGGCTCGCCCCGCAGCAGGCGCACAGCTGTTCTTCGTCGGACTCGCCTACGCCTGCCTCACCTGGGCTTTCATCGACGGCGATTTCAGCGTGCTCTACGCCGCCAATACATCCAACACCTCGCTGCCCCTGGTCTACCGCATTGCCGGTGTCTGGGGTGGGCACGAAGGCTCGATCCTGTTCTGGTGCCTGATTCTCGCGGTGTGGACGGGCGCGGTGGCGATCTTCGGAAGATCCATTCCACCGGTTCTGCTGGCACGCGTGCTGGCAGTACTCGGCATGATCTCGATCGGTTTCCTGCTGTTCGTCCTGCTTACTTCCAATCCCTTCGAGCGTCTGTTTCCGGTACCGCCAGATGGCGCTTCTCTCAATCCCTTGCTCCAGGATCCGGGGATGGCGGCTCACCCACCGATGCTCTACATGGGCTACGTCGGCTTCTCGGTCGCCTTCGCCTTTGCCATCGCGGCTCTGATCGGCGGTCAGCTCGACGCGGCCACACTGCGTTTCATGCGACCCTGGACAAACATTGCCTGGGTGTTCCTGACGCTCGGTATCTCGCTTGGCAGCTACTGGGCTTACTACGAGCTGGGCTGGGGTGGCTGGTGGTTCTGGGATCCTGTCGAGAATGCCTCCTTCATGCCCTGGCTTGTCGGCACGGCGCTCATCCACTCGCTGGCTGCGTCGGAAAAACGGGGAGTGTTCAAGGCCTGGACCGTATTGCTCGCCGTGCTCGCCTTCTCGTTGAGCCTGCTGGGCACCTTTCTGGTCCGCTCGGGTGTCCTGACGTCGGTACACTCGTTTGCAGCAGACCCGACTCGTGGGCTCTACATCCTGTTGTTTCTCGGCTTCGTCGTTGGCGGGTCACTGCTCCTCTACGCAGTCCGGGCACATCGGTTGCAAAGTTCGGCCGCTTACTCCCTCATATCCCGTGAATCCGGTCTCTTGTTGAATAACATCCTGCTGGTGGTAGCCTGCGCGGCGGTGTTGCTCGGAACGCTCTATCCACTGTTTCTCGACGCCCTCGACATGGGCAAGATTTCCGTCGGGCCACAGTATTTCAATGCGGTGTTCGTACCCTTGATGCTGCCGATTGCGCTGGCTGTCGGTATGGGTGCCATGCTCAACTGGAAGAAAGACAATCTCGGTGAGCGGCGTCAGGCTCTGCTCCTTCTCGCCATGGCTTCGGTGCTCGTCGGCGGGGCGCTGGCACTTCGTTTCAGCCCTTTCCGCATCACCGCGGTTGCGTCGCTTGCACTGGGCCTTTGGGTCACTTCAAGTGTCGGCTACGGCATATTTCATCGGGTTCGCAACAAGCGCCGCAGACTCTCCGCAGTCATGCAGGCGCCGGCAGCCTTCTGGGGCATGAGCATCGCCCATCTCGGTATCGCGGTCTTCACCCTCGGCGTCGCGATGACGTCGATCTATACCGTCGAGCAGACCGTGCGCATGGCCGTTGGCGACGAGCACAGCGTCGGCGACTACACCTTCGTGTTCCAGAGCCTTGATGAGGCGCGCGGGCCTAACTACACTGCGGCTGTCGCGACTTTCGATGTGTCCGATGACGGTGAACCGGTTGGCCTGGTCGCCGCCGAGAAGCGGTTCTATGACGTTCGCCGGGATACGATGACCGAAGCCGGCATCGACGACAGGCTGTCCCGCGACCTGTTCATCGCACTGGGCGAGCCGCTCGATGGAGGCGCCGCCTGGAGCGTTCGCCTGCAGGTCAAGCCGATGATCCGCTGGATCTGGCTCGGCACCATCCTGATGTCGCTCGGGGGGTTGATCGCGGCCCTCGATCGTCGTTATCGCCGAGTTGCTGCGAGCAAGCGGGTGGAGAGTCCCGTGAAGCCTGGTCGGCCAGCAGCGTCAGCGCGGGCAGGTGCGGGCGCGGCGTTCGAATCGTCCCGCGAGGCAGGGCTCGCCGGAGGGGCGGAGATTGCGTCCCGACGCGCCGGCGATGCGGTCTGAGGAGGCCGCTGACATGCTCCTGAAACTGTTTCCGCTGGTGATATTTCTGGGTATTGCAGGCTTTCTGTGGAAGGGCCTGTCTCTCGACCCGGGCACCTTGCCATCGCCGCTGATCGACAAACCGGCTCCATCCTTCAGCGTTGCTACGCTCGATACGGAATCACCTCCCTTTGACAGTGCCGGGATGCTCGGGCAGGTCTGGGTGCTCAATGTGTGGGCCAGCTGGTGTGGGCCCTGTGCGCAGGAGCACCCGCAGCTGGTCGCGCTCTCGGAGGTGCGGGACATTCCCATTGTCGGCTTGAATTACAAGGATGCACCCGAGGATGCGCGGCTCTGGCTGAACCGTTATGGCAACATCTTCAGCGATGTGCTGGCCGACAAAGATGGTGATGTCGGCCTGGACTGGGGGGTATATGGTGTACCCGAGACCTTTCTGATCGATGCCGAAGGCCGGGTACGCATGAAGCATGTCGGACCGGTATTACCGTCGGATCTCGAACAGAAGCTGTTGCCGGCCATTGACAGTCTGGTGGCGTCATGATGCTGAATATCGGACGCTTGGGTTTCTGGCTCACGAGTCTCTTTCTGCTGTGCACACCGGTCTTGCCGCTACAGGCGGCTGAATCACTGCTCGAATTCGATACACCGGAACAAGCCGATTACTACACTGAACTTCTCGGCGAATACCGTTGTCTGAAGTGCCAGAACCAGAGCCTCTCCGATTCGCAAGCCTCGCTTGCGATCGACCTTCGACGCGAAATCCACGAGCGCGTCCTCGCCGGCGAGCCGAAGGCGGCGATCGATGACTACCTCGTTGCCCGGTATGGCGAATTCGTGCTGTATCGGCCCCGCTTTACAAGCGCGACCCTGCTGCTGTGGGTTGGCCCGTTCGTGCTTCTCGCCATCGCGATTGTCTTCGCTGTAAGGCTTGCCCGACGAGAGCCGCAGGTCGCGAACGATCCGTCAAGCTCGGCTCTCGATGAAGCCCGCCAGCTACTCGGCGAGTCAGGTTCCGTGGAGTCAGGTTCCGGGCAGCCTGATGGGTCGAAGGGTGAACAGACTGCTCCATTGCGGTGATTTTTACGGACGAGGTTCTCGTTTCGGCTACACGAGGTGTTAACTGTTGCCCCTGCCGGGATAGGGATCGTGATTGCAAGCTGGCAACGTGTTAATTTCTATCAAGTGGAAAAAGGAATACGTTAATGCCAAGGGTGGAGATGGCCAATGGAAGCGCCAATATGCTTCCCATAGAGGAATTTCTGGCTGTGGTAGGTGCGCGAGTGCGGCGTCGCCGCTCCATGGTGCACCTGTCACGTCGAGGTCTGGCCGAACGATCGGGCGTCTCGGAGCGCTATCTGGCGCAGCTCGAGACCGGCCAGGGAAACATGTCGATCGCTTTGCTCCGCAAGGTGGCCGGAGCGCTCGAGCTGCCCTTGCCCGAGCTTGTGGCCGAAGACGACATCGAAGGCACTACCGCACGACTGGTGGCCAGTGCGGAGACACCCAGAGCTGAATTTCAGTAGCCGAGAATTCAGTAACTTATGATGATGTTTGTCAGCGCCTGGCTATCGGCGCCGACGGCCTCACGTTCCTCGTCGCCCGAGAATTCGTGCACAACGATACCCGGCCGGTGTGTGGCCCAGGCATCCTGATCGTCCGCACCTGAGCCGAATCTGACGTAGTCGGACATGGCGTGCAGCCGAGGCATTCCCTGGGCTTCAGCCTGAGCGCTGTAGAAGGCATCGACTTCCTCGAAGCTGTCGGCAGTTTCGAACAACACGATCTTGAGGCCGTTTTCGCCACCAACGCGATAGCGAGTGCCGTTCGGATAGATCGGATAAGGAACATCGTCGGACGGGAGCAGTGCTTCATCGACTGCAGCCGCCGCCTCTTCTGAAACTTCCGTAGCCTTCTCTGCAGCCACTTCTGCCAGGGCATCCGCGTCCGCAACGGCGGGCGACGTACCCGAATCAGTATCGGGTTCCGCTGTCGATTCGCGTTGACATCCACTGACCAGCAACAAGACAAGCAGTGCGCTCAGACCGGGTAATACACAGACGGGAGATTTCATGTCCTGCCCCTTGACGATTTGGAACTCCATCAGGGAAAGATAGACCAAATTCCGGATAATACCTGTGTTTGTGTCCGGTGTAGCTGTTACGGCCCCTGAAACGCCTCAGACAATACGGGTCAGACAGGTCAGTTCATGACCGTCGTCCAGCAATGCCGCCCGAAGCTGCCGCGCTGTCGCCAGCGCATGGCTTCCGTCGCCGTGCACACAGATGCTGTGGAACGCCGTCGGCAGAACGTTTCCCGAAGGCGTGACGAGCCCACTGGCGGCGATCATGCGTCGTACGTGGGCAATGCAGGTATCGCTATCCTCGAGCACGGCACCGGGTTCGCGGCGCGACACCAGGGTGCCCTGGTCGGAATAAGCTCGGTCGGCGAAGATCTCCAGTGCGACGCGCAGCCCACGGGCTTCTGCGGCCGCAGCCAGCTCGGACAGGGCGGGAGCCAGAAAAACGATATCCGGCATGAGCGACGCGACCGCCTCGACCACGACATCGGCCATCGGGCGCTGTTCGCATGCCATGTTGTTGAGTGCACCGTGGGGTTTGACGTGCGTCATCGTGACGTCTGACCCACGGCAAAAGGCATCCAGCGCTCCGATCTGGTAGCGCACTGTCGCCGCGAGTTCGTCGTTCGAGAGCCTTATTTCGCGTCTTCCGAATCCCTGCAGGTCGTGAAAACCCGGATGGGCTCCGATACCGACACCTCGCTTTCTTGCATCCCGGACGGTGTTTTGCATCACCACAGGGTCACCGGCGTGAAATCCACAGGCGACGTTGGCGGAATCGACGATGCCGAGCAAGCCGGCGTCGTCCCCCATGGTCCAGGGTCCGAACGATTCGCCGAGATCGGCATTCAGATTCAGTTGCATGGCTTCAGCCGCATGGCAAGTCCTCGGCGCGACCGTCTGTCACGCCATCGATGAGGTTGGTTTTCAGCAGACGCTCGGTATCCAGTTCATCCGCGGGCGCCTGCACGATCGACGCGAGGTGACGAGCGAGCGCACGCGCATCGGCGCGGCTCTTCTCGATAGCTGCGTCGACGTCGATCCGGTTGATGCGCAGGGTCGTGCCTGGCCGGCAGATGGCGAATTTCGACAGATCGGTCGAGACGAGGGTGGCGATCTTCGGATAGCCACCCGCGGTGTGTGCATCGGCCAGCATCACGATCGGCTGGCCATTGCCCGGGATCTGGATCGAGCCTGGCACGATGGCGTCAGAGACAATGTCACGACTGGACTCGTCGCGATGTGCAATGGCGGGTCCCTCCAGCCGCGCGCCCATCCTGTCGGCCTCGGCCGAAAGCAACCAGGGCGTCTCGAAGAACGCATTCAGGACGGCGTCGTCAAAGGCGTCTTCCTGCGGGCCGGGAACGGCATTGACCTGCACTTCGTCGATATCGAACGGCGCATCATAGGGACCGCAAGCCTGCTCGACGCCGGGTTCGTGGGCCTTGACGCACAGTCGATCGCCCGCGGCAAGTGCCCGCCCCTGCACACCGCCGAGGCCCGCTCGCGTGTAAGTGGAGGCGCTGCCGAGCACCGTCGCGATCGACAATCCCTGAATGGCGATGACGGTTAGCCGTGCGCGACCAGCATGACGAATCGCAAGCCTGGCACCGGCTGGAATGTGATGACTGCGCCAACAGTCGAGCTGGCGACGCCGGCCACCGTCGTCGAGAACGATGTCGGCATCACCGATTGCCGCGACGTGCAACGCGCGCTCGACAGCCATGAGATCGAGACCGCCCTCGAAGCTCTCGATCACCGGGTGATTCAGAGGATTGCCAACGAGCGCATTGCCGAGCGTCATCCAGTCCGGCGCAACAGCGCCTGCGCGCGGCACGCCGATTTGACGGAGCCCTGGCCTGCCACGGTCCTGTATCGTCGACAGAGGTCCACTGGCGATGATCTCTATCATCGAGGACTCGTCGATGCGGCGTCGTGGAATCGCGTCGGGTCGAGTCGGCCATTTTCGTTGTCACGAATCAGCGCTGCATGTTCGTCCGCGTCTATCGAGACGAAGCGCACGCGGTCGGCTGCCCGCAGAAGCGCGGGTGAATAGTCATCTGACCCTGGCAGATCGGCCGTTGGCACCTTGAACAGTGGAATCGGGCAGTGACCGAGCAAGTGCCAGCCGCCGGGACTTTCCCAAGGGTAGACCGCGCTCAGCGAATTGGCTATTGCCACGCTGCCGGCCGGAACCCGAAGTCGTGGGGATGTGCGTCGTGGCAATTGCAACGCCGGGTCGATATCACCGAGAAACCCGAACCCCGGCAGGAAGCCGAGCATGTAGACGACGAGGGGTGTCGCGAGGTGCTTCTCGATGACTTCTTGCGGTGACAGGCCCGTTGCCCGGGCTACATCGTCGAGATCGGCTGCGTGCCCAGCGCCATAGTGGACGGGCAGGGACCACGCTCGCGGAGCATCCTCCGCCGCGGCATCCGTATCAACGACATGCTCGCCGATGGTGGCGATCAGTTGATCAGGCGTTGTCGACAGTGGGTCGAAGAGGAGTGCGAGCGACCGGAACGTCGGTACGCTTTCCGTCAGACCGGGGAGCCGACCCGCACGTTGCAACTGCAGTACCGCTTGCTGCAACGTGCTGACCTTTTCGAGCACCGCGGGTTCGATGCGCGACCCGAATTCGAGTACACAGGCCGTGTCACCGGCCTGCCTGAGAACGGCGCCCGACAGGACACCGTTCACCTCAAGCGGTTACGGCTTCGCGTGGCTTGCGGTTCTTGCGCGCGCCCGACTTGCCTTTCTTGTCGGTGTCTTCTTCGTCGGCACCGGCTGTTATCGTCTCGATTTCGGAAAGCAGTTTCGCGTCGATCGTCGGCGCCTTGTCAGCATCTTCGTCCGCTGATTCGCCTGCCTTGTCACTTGCTGTTTCAGCAGACTTGTCACCTGCCTTCTCGGCCCAGGCTTCTAGTTCACGGTAGCCCGCAAGCAACGATGCCGTCTTCTCCTTGAGACCTTCGAGGGTCTCGAGTTCCTCCTTCTGTTCCTTGTTTTCCTTGCGAAGCTTCCGGCTGGCGTCTTCCGCTGCCTTGCGGGCAGCTGCCTCGTCGAGCTTCTGCTTCTTCAGCGTCTTGAGCTTCTTGAGGATGTTGTCGGGTGTGTCGGCCAACGCGGTGTTGATCGCTTTCAATTCGCGTTGCTTGTTCTCGACTTCGCGCTTGGCCTTCCTTATCGCATCGGCGTTGTCCTGCCGCCCTGTCGCGAGCGCCTGCTCGGCCGCTTCGCGTCCGGCCAGAGCTTCGTCGCGCTGGCGTTCGGCTTCCGTTCGCGACTTCTCCGTCTTCTTGACTTCGCCCTGCATCGCACCGATCTCGGCGGTTGCACGATTGCGGGCGCTCAGGATGTCGGCGTCGGCGTCGCGGGCTCGCTTGACCGCCTGGTCGAGCGCTTCACGCAGCTCTTCGGCGGTGAAATCAGCGCCTAGCTTGAGGGCGCTGGCCGCCTCGTTCATCAGGACCTGTTTGCCGATGGCAAGGTCCTTCCAGATTCTCAGTTGTTGTTCGGTTTCGGTTTGACTCACGAATTGATCTCTTGGGAACGAAGGGTCGATACGGGGCGTCCGAAGACAGCTGCATCGAGGTGTGGTGTGGTGCCTTGCAAGCTGGGTGCTGACCAGGGTGTTGGCGGTGACGCTCCGATGCCAGTTCCGTGCCTCGGGCAACTCACCGGGACGTAGCCGATAGTGGCATTGTCAGATTCAGATACGGACTTTGCTGAGCCTCTCGGCATGACCGATACGTGCCTCTCGGCAGAATTGCGGTCGGTTGATTGTGTACGGGTAGCGGCCGCGAACCGATTGAATGGACGACGCCCGACATCGCGCAGGTAGCCGCGTAACGCTTTGAGCCGTGTTATACCGCATAGTATAGCGTGTTTGTGCCAGCTGGTTCACTGCGGCGGGCTTCCACCAGAAGACGGAGTCTCGAAGCGTGAGCCTTGCCCCGTTCCTGCGCGAGAACGCCCGCTGGCTGATCGGCGGCTTTGCGTTGATGTTCTTCTCGAGCGTAGGTCAGACTTTCTTCATCGCCTTGTTCGCGGGCGAGATTCGCGCGGAATACACACTGTCGCACGGCGAGTTCGGTTTTCTCTACATGATGGCGACATTTGCCAGTGCCATCAGCCTGTTCAAACTGGGGCGTCTTGTCGATGTCTGGTCGACGGCACGTGTCGCGACCCTGGTCACCTCCTGCCTGGCGATCGCCTGTCTGCTCATGGGCGTAGCGGGCAGTACCATCGCCTTGCTGGTTGCCCTGTATCTGCTGCGTCTGTTCGGCCAGGGCATGATGTCGCACACCGCGATGACGGCCATGGGTCGGTGGTTCGCTGCAGGTCGCGGACGGGCCGTCTCCATCACCACGACCGGCCATCAGCTCGGCGAAGGGGTGCTGCCGCTACTGGTAGCGCTGGCATTGACGGTGTTCAGCTGGCGTTCCCTGTGGCTTGTCGCCGCACTCGTGCTCGTGATCGTCGCACTGCCGTTGATCCGGCATACCCTCGCGGTGCCGCGTCAACCCACGGCGGAGGATACTCGCCGCAACGAGGCGGGGCGTCAGTGGACACGAGCCGAGGTACTTCGGGACAGACCATTCTGGATCGTCATGACCGGGGTGCTCGCTCCCGCCTTCATCGGTACGTCCGTGTTCTTTCATCAGGTGCATCTGGCGGCCTTGAAGGGTTGGACGATCACCACGGTCGCGGCATCGTTCTCGGCCATGTCTGTGGCGACGATCACGGTGACCTTGTTGACCGGCCGGCTCATCGATCGTTTCGACGCGAGGCGTCTGCTGCCGCTGTTTCTCCTGCCGCTTGGCGTGGGCTGTCTGGTCCTGTCTCGAGCCGAACATGTGATTTCGATGTACCTCTTCATGGCACTGCTCGGCGTGTCGTACGGCATGTCGAGCGCCGTCTTCGGGGCCATCTGGCCCGAGCTCTACGGAACGCGGCACCTCGGCGCGATCCGGTCGGTCGTGTTCGCCTGCATGGTGTTTGCCTCGGCTCTGGGGCCTGGCCTGACCGGCTGGTTGATCGATGCCGGTACGGGATTCGAGCAGCAGCTTGCGTGCATGGCGCTGTGGTGCCTCGGCGCGGCAATCGCGTTGTTCTCGTCACGCCATGCCCTGACCAGACGCGCGAGAATGACCCCGAATCAAGCTTTGTCCGCGATTCGTCGCTAGCGGTCCCCGGGCGCATCGTCGCGACCCAGCATCACAGTGCTCCTGCCTCGACCATGTAGAGGAATGTGGTGACCGTGATGATGGAGATCAGCGTCGACAGCACCACGGCGCTCGACGCGCGCTCCTCCCAGACCCCGTATTGCTGGGCCAGGACGAAGACGTTGGTTGCCGAGGGGAGCGCGGCCAGCAGGACGGCCGCGTGCAGCCAGACAGGTTCGATCCCCGGCAGGCGTGACACCAGCAGATAGACGACGAGCGGGTGCACGACGAGTTTCATCGGGATCAGCCAGGTGAGTTCGAGGGGTACTCGTCTGAGGGGTCGCAGCGCGGCGGTGACACCCATGGCAAAGAGCGCGCAAGGTGCTGCGGCGTTGGAGAGTGAGAGGAGCAGTGCATCGAGTGCGCCAGCCGGTTGCCATTCGATGACGGCGGCCAGCATTCCCGCGATCGTGGCGATGATGAAGGGGTGCAGGACGATACGTCTGACAATGCCGCCGAACGCGGCCGACAGGGACTCGCCCGGATCGCGCTGGTCATCGTCGCCGGACTTTCGCTGACGTGAACCCACGGCCATCAACAGGGGTGCGAGTGTGAAGTGCATGGCGTTGTCGAGGCAGAAGACCAGCGCAACCGGTACTCCCGCGGCAGGCCCGAAGGCCGCGATGGCGAGCGGCGGCCCCATGTAGCCGATGTTCCCGTAGGCGCCAGCGAAGCCCTGGATCGTCGCGACACGCGTGTCGCCGCGCCGCGCCAGCAGGGCGATAGCGAAGCCTGCTACGAAGACGATGAACGTCGCCAGTGTGGTGCTGACAAGAAAGGCGCCATTCGCGAATTCCTCCACCGGGGTGCGCGCGAGCAATCGAAAGAACAGCGCGGGCAAGGCTACATACACGATGAAGAAATTCAGCCACGCCAGACCTTCGAAGGGTAGTCTCCCGAGCCTCCCGGCAACCCAGCCGAGCAGGATAAGGGCGAACAACGGCAGAACGAGACTGGCAACCTGCAACATCGCGATGCGGTATCCGCTGTGTTCAGATGACCTTGCCGGGATTGAGAATGCCGTGCGGATCGAGCAGCTCTTTCATCGCGCGCATCAGGTCTATCTCTTGCGAGGAACGCGAGCGCGGCAGGTGTGCCTTTTTCATCAGGCCGATGCCATGTTCCGCCGACACCGAACCGCCGAGCGCCTGTAGGGGTGTGTAGACAAGTCGGTCGCTGGTCTCGCGCCAGGCGGCGAGGCGATCGTCGGCAAGGGTTTCGACGTCCTGTCCAAAAGGGCGCGGCGCCACCATCAGGTGCAGGTTGCCGTCGGCCAGGTGACCGTAGGCATAGAACTGAACCTCGGGCCACTCGCTGCGCAAGGCCGCTTCCAGATTCGCGACGTAGCTGTCCATGTCGACGATGGGCAGACTGATGTCGTAGATGAAGATCGGGTCGTGGCGCAAGGCGATCTCGATCGTCTCCCGTAGTCGCCAGACATCGGCACGCTCGCGGTTCGACTGTGGCACGGCGGCATCGACGAGGTACGCCTTCTCGAACGCTGTCTCGAGCGCTGTCTGAAAGGTTTTTTCGTCGCTGGCGGGATCGGCCCCTCGCGATTCGACGATCGCGTACAAAGGGTAGTCCCGGTCGAGCGGAGCCTGGCAGCTGCCGTCGATTGCCGCGTCCGTGTTGAGTCGGTAGAACGCCTGCCAGACCACTTCATACGCATTCAATGTGCCGTTCAGCGTGCGATCCATATGGGCGAGAAGTGCGGTGACCTGCTCGTATTGCTCGAAGGCAACCAGCGCTGTCTGTACGCTGGGTGTTGCCGCGCGCAGCCGCAGGACCGCGCGGGTAATGATGCCGAGTGTGCCTTCGCTACCGATGAACAGCTGCTTCAGGTCGTAGCCCGCATTGTTCTTCAGCATGCGATTCATGGACGAGATCACCGTGCCGTCGGCCAGCACGGCTTCGAGGCCGAGTACCTGCTCGCGGGTCATGCCGTAACGCAAGACCGACAGGCCGCCTGCGTTGGTCGAGAGATTGCCGCCGATGGTGCAGGAACCGCGTGCGCCGAGGTCGAGTCCGAACTGCAAGTCGGCAGCGACAGCCGCTTGCTGGACCTGTTCGAGCACGCACCCCGAGCCGACAGTGATCGTTCGCCCGATCGGGTCGAGTGCTTCGATGTCGCGCATGCGTTCGAGCGAGATGATGATATCGTTCTTGTCAGTGCGGTCACCGTCGACGAGCCCGGTGACGCCACCGTGCGTCACGACAGGTTGCGAAGCGGCATGACAGGCCGCCAGAACCGCACTGGTTTCCGCCGTGGAAGCCGGCCGTACGATGGCCTTCGCAATCAGCGGTTCAGGATTCCAGAAGTGTGTTGCACGAGCACTGACATCATCGTCGACCAGCAGGTTCGATTGGCCGACGATGTCACGCAGACGGGCAAGAAGGTCGATCGAGGTCTCGGAACGGGTAGTAGTCATGGCTGCCATTGACGTGGTGCGAGCCTGACGAAGTGTAGCGGTTCGGCGGCTCGCGATTGCGCGTCGATGGCCTGCAAGTTGCTCGGCTTCCGACTCGAGTCGAATCGGAGCCGTACCACGATGAGTGCTGGCCCGACGGCTGACACGTCCTTGGAGAATGAAACCCTGCGTGTCGCCGGATCGGGCGCGGCGGCTTTCGCCGTTGGTCGGCGCGTGGATGCCCGCGTCCTCGCGCAGCTAGTCTGGCTCGTGCGGGCGGAGCCGAAGTTGCGTTGGGCGACGTGTCTCGTCGACGGCAAGATCGCCTCTACCTGGCCGCGTCGATCGAGCATTCCGAATGCCGTCGTGGGTCTCGCCTCCCGTGCTGCAGCCTCGAACAGGATCACGCGTACCGTGCTCGATGTGCCCGCCGGGAGCGCGTCTGAACTGGCCTGCTATCAGGGCGGACCAGGCGTCGCACCAGTTTTGCCGGTGAATGAGCTTCTCGCCGTTCCGGAGACCAGCGCCGTCGTCGTTTTCAAGGCGGTCGATCTGAACGACCTCGAACGTGCCGCGTTGTCGCGCCGCGTTCGGTCGCGCGACTGGATATCGAACAAGGCCATTCCACAGGAGCCGCAGCAAGCGGAGGTGACGGCTGAGGACAAGACCGTCGAGCCGACCGTCCAGGCGAGCGTCGCTCAAGGGTATTTCGCTCAAGGGCATACCAGTGAGTCCGTGACCACGCAACTGAATGCGTCCGTTCTGGCCGCCGTTGCCGAACATGGCGATGTCGACGCCGTCGCGCTGACCGTGGCAGATACGATTGCACGTCTGTACACCTGCCGACGGGTCAGCATCGGGCTGGTGCGGAGAGGACACGCAAGCTTGATCGCGATGTCGGGTGAAGCGCGAGCGGACCCGAGACGTGAGCCGTGTCGCTCCATTCTCGCGGTGATCGATGATGCGTTGAGTGGCGGCGAGCCGAATCTTTGGCCGCGTGCCGATGCAACGACGACGACGTCGCCGGCCGCGCTTCGTCAACTGTTCCGGGTCAACGACGGCCTGCCGCTGATCTCGAGGGTGGCCAGCACACGCGATGGGGCAGGGGTTGCGATGGTGCTGGAGGGTCTCACCGACACCCCGGACGATTCGGGCAGTTTGCAGGACAGTCGCATCGCAGAGCTCGATGCATCGTTGCCGACCGTCCTGACATTGATCGGCGAACTGGAGGTGGCCCGGCGCGGTACCGGTGAACGAACCATTGACGGGGTTCGTTCCCTTTGGCGCAAGGCTGCGCAGGGCAAGCCCTCGGCGCAGTTCTGTATGACCGTCGGAGTGGCCTTGCTGCTCGTCCTCGGTTGCACGGTTCCCGTGCCGTATCGTGTCAGTGCCAAAGTGGTGGTCGAGGCGAGCGATCGCCAGTTGCTGACTGCATCGACGGCGGGTCATCTAGCCTCGGCTCACGCACGCGCCGGGGACAAGGTGCGCGTTGATGATGTCCTGGCAACGCTCGACGAGCGTGAACTTGTACTCGCCAGTGAGACATGGCTGAGCGAGATGAGCAAAAATCGCACGGAACAGGCACAGGCCCTGGCCCAGCGGAATCGGGTCGAACTGGCACGACTCCGTGCGGATGCTGAACGCCTTGCCGCCGAGCTTGGACGGGTGGAGGAGCGCCGCGCCCGCGCCATCATTCGAGCGCCCTTTGATGGACTGCTCCTGAGTGGCGACCCGACGCGTTCACTCGGCGCACCCATTGCCGCCGGAGAAGTACTCTTCGAGATTGCTCGCAGTGATCGTCGTTCGCTGCAGTTGGAGATCGATGAGCGCGATGTGGCCGATCTGCAGCCAGGTGGCACGGCCGAGATTCGCATGGCGGCGCGCCCGAGACAGGTCTTGCACGCGCAGCTCGAGAAGATCCTGCCGGTTGCGGTCGCGGTCGAGAGTGGCAACGTCTTTCGAGTACGGGCAACGCTTGCCGAAGCAGATGCCGATACCGTCCTCAACCCCGGCATGCAAGGCGTCGCGCGCGTCGACGCAGGTCGTCGCCCGCTGCTGGCCGGCTGGACACGCGCGTTGCGTCACCGGGTGCTGCTCACCGCCTGGTCGATCGGGCTGATACCGTGACAGAGGCGTCACCCTGGCTCGCGATTCGGGAAGCACGACCGCAGCTTGCGCCACATGCAAGCGTGGATGTACGTGATATCCGCGGCGAGCCGTGGGCGATTCTCCAGAACAATGCCAGCGGCGAGCAGGTGCGTCTCAACGGTCCAGCGCTTGCGATCGTGCAATCCATGGACGGACGGCTGCGCGTCGATGAGATTCTCGCCGCCGAGATACCGGATGCCGGTAAGGCCGAGCGTGATGCGCTGGCGACCACCCTGGTGGTACTCGAGTCAAGCGGCTTGCTGACATTCGGACGTGACAGCGACACGAAGCGGCTCATCCAGCGTGCTCGTGATCGCAAGCGTGCATCGGGTTGGCGAAAGCGGCTTGATCCGCTGGCGTTGCGAATACCGCTGCACGACCCCGATCGCTGGCTCGAGCGACTGGCGCCCTGGTTGATGCGTCGTTCCGGTATGCGCATCCTGATGTGCTCTGCAGGCCTGATCGCATTCGCCCTGTCGGTCGCACTCGGTGCGCACGCCGAGCTTGCCGCCGAATTCGCCAGACACGCAAGTCAACCTGCCCACTGGTGGCAGTACGCCATATTGTACCCGGCGCTCAAGCTGGTGCACGAAATCGCCCATGCGTTGGTCGTGAAAGCCAACGGTGGTGTCGTACACGAAGCCGGCCTGAGCCTTCTTGTACTGATGCCCATTCCTTATGTCGATGCGTCGGACAGCAATCGCTTCGCGGCCCGTTCTGAGCGGCTTGCCGTTGGCGCTGCGGGCATGTTGGCCGAGGGGGTCATCGCGTCTCTCGGCTTGCTTCTCTGGAGTGTGACAGAGCCCGGTCAGGTTCACGATCTCGCGTTCGCGACGGCATTGCTCGGATCGGTATCGACGCTGCTGTTCAATGCCAATCCCTTGTTGCGTTTCGATGGGTACCACGTCTTGCAGGATGCGCTCGACATGCCGAATCTGGGTACGCGTTCGAGCCGGTATCTCGTGCACTTGCTGAAGCGACATGCTTTGCGAGTGGCGGCTTCGCAACCGCCCGTCATGGCTCGAGGCGAGTCGCGCTGGCTGCTCGGCTATGGCGTCGCAAGTCTGCTTTACCGGATCTTGCTGACGGTGGGTATTGCCGTGTTCCTTCTGGACGCATTGCCGCTGGCAGGCATCGCCCTTGCGTTATTTGCACTCTATCGCCTGTTCGGCAAGCCGCTGGTCATCTCTATCCGCTACCTGTGTCGATCACCGGAGCTCGCAGGCTGTCGGACGCGGGCGTGCCTGCTCAGCGTGTCGGCAGCGGTGCTTTTATCGGCGACAGTCGGTCTGTTGCGGTTTCCATCCGGTACCCGGGCGGAAGGCATCACGAGAGCGGCCGGCCAGGCGGCGATCTACGCGACAGCCAGCGGACATGTCGTGGAGGTGATCGCATCAGCCGGGCGTCAGCTACGCGAAGGTGATGCCATCGCTCGGCTCGAGGCGCCCGAGCTGCAATCAAGCTTACGGCTTCTGGATGCGGAGATAGCCGTACTGCGGAGTCGCCGCTTCGGGGTTCTGAATCGCGAACCCGGCACCGCCGCGCGCTTGTCGAGTGACATCGAGCAGGCACGACGCGAGCAGCTCGAGCTTTCGAACGATGCAGCAAACCTCGTCCTGCGCGCCTCGCAGAGCGGGCAATTCGCGCCGCTGAACGGCACGCTGCAGATCGGGCAGCCGGTGCAACGTGGTGAGATCATCGGTCATGTCATCGGCGACGCCGCATTGCGCGTCGATGTTGTCATCGATCAGGATCAGATCGGCCAGGTAAGAACCGGCATCAAGGCGGCGTCGGTTCGCCTTTCGGAACGTTTCGGCACGGTGATTCCAGCGCGTTTGAGCGGTGTCACTCCCGCCGCTGACAGACGGTTGCCCAGCGCAGCACTCGCCTTCGATGGCGCGCGCGGCATAGCCGTTGCATCGAGTGAAGAGGAACTCCGGACGCTCGAGCCGGTATTTCATCTTGAACTCGAGTTGCCTCGGTCGCTCGAGGCGACCGGTATCGGCGGGCGAGCCCATGTCACGCTCGCACATGCCCCCGAGACACTGGGGCGTCGCTGGTGGCGCGTCGTCCGTCAGCTTTTTCTCGAGAAACTCTCGGTATAGATTCGATGCAGCTTTCACAGCACAATTTTTGCGAACGAAGCGCTTGCGCCTGCAGGTTGCGGCGTGGGTTCATGATCGCTGCGACCATCAGCTTGTTCTTCGGTTCGTACACGTTGCTGCAAGCAAACGAGACCAGTCGCAAAGTCGTCTCCGATCTGGATTGCGTCGCCGAGCCGAGTGCCATCGTGGAGCTCGGTGCCGCCGTTCCGGGCGTACTCGCGCACGCTTATCACGAGCGCGGCGATGCAGTCGAGGCCGGCACCCTCATGGCTCGGCTCGAAAGCGAGGTCGAGGAGGTTGCGCATGCGATTGCCGTCGAGATCGCCGCCAGCCAGACAGCGGTCAATCTGCGCGCGGCCACCAGTCAGTTCGGTGCCCGGACCCTGTCTCGCAATCAGCGCCTGGTCGAGGCTGATTCGGTATCAGAGCAGGCCATCGATCAGGTCAGGACCGAGGCCGATATCGCCAAGCTGCAATTGCAGCAGGAACGCGAAGCCCGCGTGCTTGCCAGGCTCGAGGCGGAACGTGCAGCGGCGGTGCTGGCGAGACGCGAGATCCGCAGTCCGATCGATGGCACCGTCGTGCAGCGTTATCACGGCGTGGGTGAATACGTTGATGCCGAACCGGTCTATCGGGTTGCCGAACTCGATCCCCTGTTTGTCGAGGTGATCGTGCCGATCGAATATCACGGCGCACTGGAGCGAGGCATGAAAGCGTCGGTCACACTGGATGTTCCCGGGTTCGAGGATTCCCCGGTAGTGGCAGAGATACGCCGTATCGATGCGGTTGCCGATGCCGCCAGTGCAACCTTTGGGGTCAGCCTCGAACTGCCCAACCCGGGCGGAAAGTTGCCGAGCGGTGTTCGCTGTCAGATCGACTTCCAGGCGCCCTGATGTAAAGGCGCAGGTCGGGAATCGTAATCTGCTCTGAAGCTGACTACGCGCCCTGTGAGTCAACTCACAGAACCGGGTGGCTGTGCGGCTGTACTCCTGTGGGGATGTGTAGTCCTTCCGCAGTACGCCGCTAACTGAGATCAGCGGGCGCGCCGATTCAATTTGGTGGGCCGGCGTGTCGATTTCAGGGAAAAGCGACCGTGAGCGAGCGTCGAGCGCGCAGAGAATTGTCATCTGAGCCTTCGTCGCGGCTACGTCTGGCTGCGGCCGAGCGGTTGGAGCCACGCGTGTTGTACTCAGCCGACGCTATTGCAACCTTTGCACCTTTGCTCGACGGTGCGAAGATCGTTGATGATCTCGTGGTCGAGCTACCGAGATTGCTGGCGAGTAACAGTGTCCCGCCCCTGACACATGACCGGGCTTCGTCGGTTGAATCGATCTCGTCAGAGACAAGGGGCGAAAAGCCCGCAGCGGTTACACCCACGATCACGCTCCCGAATCCGGAGGCGCCCGATGTCGCAGACGAGCTGGCAATCGAAGGCGCAGGGCAATCGATCGGCGCAGGGCATATCGTGTTCGTCGACGCCGCCGTGCCGGATGCCGACGGGGTCATGGACCGTATCGACGAGACCGGTGCCACCGTTGTCCTCATCGATGCTGAAGAGGATGGCCTGCTGGCCGTGTCGAGACATCTCGCTGGCGCAAGCGACCTTGCTGCCGTTCACCTGCTTGCGCACGGCGAGGCCGGCTCGCTGAGCCTGGGCCGTACCGCGCTCGACGGTGAGACCGTGCTTGCCAACGCGAACGGTATCGCGCGCTGGGGTGATGCACTGAATCAGGGCGGCGATCTCTTGATCTACGGTTGCGATGTTGCCGGCAGTGTCGAAGGCTTGCGCTTGCTCGGTGATCTCGCGGAACTGACTGGCGCCGATGTGGCGGCCAGTGATGACCTGACCGGTCACGCCAGGAGCGGCGGTGACTGGGCGCTCGAGTTCAGGCATGGCGTGATCGACGTCGCGACCATCGAGGGCAGTCTCCTCGGCGAGGATTGGGAGGCGGTTCTCGGGAGTATCACCATCACCGAGACGAGTGATGGAATCAACGCGCCAGACGGGTTGACCGTCGACCAACTGCAGGCCTGGCAGGACGCGGACGTCGCCAACCGTGCCACCCTCAGGGACGCGATCCTTGCCGCCAACGTCAATGTCGACTTCGACACCATCACGCTGGGTGTGGGTACCTTCCTGCTCGAGCGAGCAGGTTATGACGACAACGCCCGGGCGGGCGATCTCGATCTGCTGAACCAGGCAAGCCTGGTCGGAGCTTCTCGCGAAACGACGATCGTCGAGATGGGGTCTCCGTCGGCTCGTGTCTTCGAAATCACGTCGTTCGCCGATGTCAGACTGGAGTCCTTGACAGTAACCGGCGGTGATACTTCGGACGACGGGGGCGGCATTTTCGTAGCCGCGGATGCGGCTCTGCAAGTCAGCGACGTTGCAGTGTCGGGGAATTCGACGTCTTCATCCGGGGGTGGAATCTTCGTCGAGTCCAGGGGAGCGCTGACCATCACAGGCTCCGACATTTCAGGCAATAAGGCCGATGAGGGTGGGGGACTGTACGCCGACATCGACTCGACTCTCGGAATCGTCGATTCGACGATCAACGGGAATGCCGCCGGCAAGACCGGTGGCGGCATCGTGGCGGAAGAAGCCTTCACCATGACGGGGGGAACGGTCTCGGGCAATAGTGCGGGGGACTGGGGTGGTGGCATTCTTGCGAACAAGGATTTATTGCTGCAAGGCGTTACTGTCAGCGGCAACACGTCAGGGGACCGGGGCGGGGGTGTCTATGCCCTTGGACAGCTCGACGCTATCGAGAGCGTGTTCGAAGGAAACACCGCAGGTAAGGAAGGCGGGGGAGTCTACGCCGAAGCCGCTGTCAATCTGACCGACGCAAGTTTCACGTCGAATCATAGTGGAACGGGTGGGGGGGGCATGTACCTCTTCGAGAACGGTGGGGTGCTCGAGCGTGTCACCTTCGAGAGGAACACTGCAAGTAGTGACGGTGGCGGAATATACAAGAAAGGTGGCACGGTCCTCGAGCTTATCAACACGACCTTCAGCGAAAACGTGGCCGGTGCCAAGGGAGGGGGCCTCAGCACCGACGGGCCGGTCGATGTCGTCAATTCGACCTTCTACCAGAACAGGGACTTTGACGAAGCCGGCGCAATCCGCATCCACGGCAGTGGCTACGTCACGCTGCTCAACTCGGTCTTCGACCGGAATATGTCGGATGAGGATGTGCTGCATATCCATGCCGCTAGCGATGAGATCGAATCGCGTGGCTTCAACGTCTTCTCTGGCGATGCGGGCATTGCGCTGACCGTCACCGATCGTGATCGGCTCGACCCCCTCCTCGAGCCACTGGCCCCAGGCACGGGATTCGTGGAAACCCATCGTCCGGCGGCCGAGAGCCCGTTGATCAAAGCGGGAGGCATGGTCAGCCAGACGACCGATGCCTCCGGTGAAGTGCGAAACCCCGCGATACCCGACATCGGCGCACACGAGTACCTCGGTCGAACCGACGTGCTCTACTACGTCGATGACAACAGCTCAATCTACCGGGTGGGCGTCGATCTGCTCAACCCGCAGCAATTGATTGACGATGCGAACTTCCTGATCGACCTTGCTGTCGACTTTGAAAACGGTCGCCTCTACTGGGTGGAGGTCGCGTCGGGGACACAACGTCTCGGCAGTGCCGATCTCGATGGTGGCAATCGAGCGGCGATCAACACGCTCGATTTCCTCGGCAGTGATGTCGGTGTTCCCAAGGAGGCGACGTCGATCGCGATCGATGCCGTTGGCGGGCATCTGCTGGTCGCCTCGACGGGTACGATTCCGAACATCTATCGCTTTCCGCTGGGTGGCATCACGACTGACAATCGCACGGGCGTGGCAATCGGACGCGTCGAGGCACCCCGAGACATACAGGTCGGCGGAAGTGGAGCTGCTGATGATCCGGTTCGCGTCTACTGGCTGGAGAACGGAGGCGCAATTATCGGTGAATCGATCCGATCGGTGAAAGTATCGGGGCCAAGCGAGGAGTTCGAGGCGAACGTATCCTTCGTGCCGGCGGACAATGTGGTGTTCGAGCAGATCGATCTGTCGCCTGACGGAAGAAAACTGTATTACATCGACAGCGGCAACGTCTCGATCAACCTGCTCGATCTGGATGCCGGTTCGCTGAAACATGTTACGACGAATCCGTTTACCGACCCACGGTCGGTCTCGGTTGGTGGTGCTAGTGAACTGGTCTTCATCTCAGGACAGCAGGGTTCACCGACTCTCGCTCGTGCGGATGCAGAACTGTATGAATATCAAGCCACGGCTTTCGTCTCCCATGCGATCAAGGCATCGGACATCCTCACCACTCTGGATCAAAGCGAAGCCCCGGTCATCGCTGATACCGCGACGCTCATGGTCGGTGGGACCGGCTCTGCGCTACTGAGACTGGCAGATCTTGGCGCCAGCGACGACTACGCGACCGACCGCCAGCTGAATTGGCATGTAACGGTCGACCCCGCCAAGGGGGTGATCGAACTTGATGGTGTCGCTGTGGATGGCTTCACCGAAGAGGAGCTGGCAGCGGGGCGTGTGGTCTATCGCTATACCGGTAGTCTCGGTGCGAGCGATACCGACAGCCTGACACTCTATGTCGATGACGGAACCCACGATTCCGAGCCTGTCAACGTCGACATCTACATCTCGAACGGCAATTCGCCACCGTTCCTGCTCGCCGGTGTGACGCGGACCCTCAATGTCGTTGAAGGTGAGACAGTAGTGCTCGATGCCAGCATCATTGCCGTCAACGACGCCGAAGATCCCGTTGATACGCTGACCTACACTGTGGCCGCACCCGACTGGGGCACGGTGCACCGGAGCGATTCAACGACGCCCCTGACGACGTTCACGCAGGCAGATGTCGATGCGGGCGTGCTGCGCTATATACACGGGGGTGCACACGTTGCCAGCGATACGCTTGCCTTGACTATCAGCGACGCTGATGGCGCGGTTCTCGATACAAGTGTGGATGTGGTCGTCAAGACCACCAACGATGCTCCTTTGCTCGTGACCGCTCCAGCCGAGGTTCTCGATGGCGAATCGGTCGAACTGACAGCCAGTGAACTCGACGCGACCGATGAGGAGAGCGCCCCCGATTCACTGACTTACACGTTCACGCAGCCGACAGATCACGGCTACCTGTCGATCGACGGTGATCCGGCGCAGACGAGCTTCACGCAACAGCAGCTCGTGGACGGCAAGGTGTTCTACCACCACACTTTCACGGGCGATGCGGATCATGATCACAGCATCGGTCTTACTCTGACGGACGAATCCGCTGCGGAGGTGACAGGTAGCCTGCTGACAACCGTAAAGGCTTTCAACGGTGATCCGCCAACGGCGGTTGCCGACGCCGTAGAGGTCGACGAAGGCGGTGTCGTGACCTTGCTTGCCGATGGCGAGGAATCAGTTCTTGCCAACGATAGCGATCCGCAGGGCGCAAACGATGTGCTGACGGCCGTGCTCGAGAAGGACGCTCAGTTCGGAGTGCTGACGCTTCAACCCGATGGCCGCTTCCAGTACGAGCATGGTGACAATGAGAAGTCGAGCGACGCCTTCAGCTATATTGCTGAGGATAGTGCAAGTCAGGTATCCGCTGCCGTCACCGTCACGATCGATATCGCACCCGTCAACGACCCGCCCACACTTGACGAGGGATATTCAGCGCCAGCCGCTACAGAGGACGTCGCCTGGTCCGAGCAAGTGCCTGCCGATCGGTGGTCTGATCGTGATTCGGGCGATTCGCTCGTGTTCGTGGCAACTCTGCTCGATGGTTCTGATTTACCCGCCTGGTTGTCGTTTGATGGACCGACCCGGACGTTCAGCGGCACACCTGCCAATGCCGATGTCGGGTCAATCGATCTGCGTATCGTCGCGACCGACCAGGCAGGCGCAAGGGCTGCACCGCTCGACTTCGCGCTCGAGGTCATCAATGTCAACGATGCTCCGAGTGCTCCCGTGCTGGTTCTGTCAGTAGGTGGCTTGTCGGAAAACGACCCCGGAGCGACGGTCGGCACCGTCAGTGCCGTGGATGAAGACGTGGGGGACGACATGCGCTTTACCGTGGACGATTCGCGTTTCGAGATTGTCGGCAACGAGCTGCGCCTCGTCGCCGGTGTGTCGCTTGACGCCGAGGCTGAGGCGAGTGTCGCGCTGACCCTCACGGCAATCGATTCGGCCGATGCACGCACGGACGAAAGCTTCGATATCACGGTGCAGGACGTTTTCGATGCACCGGTGGCCGATGCCGATCGGGTGGAGCTCGACGAGGGCGGGGTGGCCACGGTGCTCGATACCGGCGCAAGCTCGGTACTCGACAACGATGACACGGGCGCAGGCGGCGCGACGGTGCAACTGCAGGCAGCACCGCTCAACGGCACGCTGGCGCTCGAGACCGACGGTACCTTCGAGTACCGCCACGACGGCAGCCAGACGACGGCAGACAGTTTCGAGTACACGGTTCGTGACAGTAGCGGGCAGGAGTCGTCGCCGGTGCAGGTGACGCTTGCCATCGCCCCGGTGAACTCGGCGCCGTACGACATCCAGCTCGACAATGCCGCGGTGGATGAGAACGACGTCGGCGCGACGATCGGCCGGCTGAGCGCGCAGGACGAGGACCTTGCCGACACGGTGCGATACGAGAGCGCGGACTCGCGCTTCGTCATCGACGGGAAAAGCTTGCGCCTTGCCGATGGTGTGTCGCTTGACGCCGAGGCCGAGGCGAGTGTCTCGCTGACCCTCACGGCGATCGATTCGGCCGATGCGCGTACGGACGAAAGCTTCGATATCACGGTGCAGGATGTTTTCGACGCGCCGGTGGCTCGCGACGATAGAGCAGAACTCGATGAAGGCGGCGTCACGACCGTTCTCGACAGCGGTTCAGATTCGGTTCTCGACAATGATGACGCCGGTTCGGGAATCAACACCGTCGAATTGCACGCCGCACCAGTCCAGGGCGCATTGATACTCGCAACTGACGGAACCTTCGAGTATCGCCACGACGGCAGTCAGACAATCACTGACAGTTTCGAGTACACGGTACGTGACAGTAGCGGCCAGGTGTCGGCACCGGCTCGGGTACTTCTTGCCATCGCTGGCGTCAACACGCCGCCCTACGACATTCGGCTTGAAAACAGTGAGGTAGATGAGAACGAGGCCGGAGCCTGGATCGGTACGTTGAGTGCACTCGATGAGGATCAGTCAGATACCTTGCGTTTCATGACCGACGACGCGCGATTCAGCATCACCGGTAACGAGCTGCGACTCACCGAGGGAGTATCCCTCGATGCCGAATCATCCGCGAGCGTCACGCTGAACGTGACTGCGATTGATTCGGCCGATGCGCGCACCGATGCCGCTTTCGAGATTCTCGTGCGTGACCTTGCCGATGGTCCGATCGCCCGCGATGATCGTGCTGAGCTCGACGAAGGGGGCGTCGCGACAGGTCTCGACGGAGGCGCTCACTCGGTGCTTGGAAACGACGACCATGGTTCGGGCGATGCGGTCATCGAGCTGCACACCGCGCCGTTGCAAGGCACGCTTGTATTGTCGGCTGACGGTACGTTCGAATACCGCCACGATGGCAGTCAGACGACCACGGACAGTTTCGAATACACGGTCAGAGACAGCAGCGGCCAGCTGTCTGCGCCGGCGAAAGTGACCCTTGCTATCGAAGGTGTCAACACGGCACCGTTCGACATCAGGCTAGACAACGTCGACGTTGTCGAGAATCTGTCGGGCGCGCGGGTTGGCCAGCTGACTGCGAGCGACGAGGATCTGAACGACAGCTTGCGCTTCGAGACGAGCGACGTGCGCTTTGTCATCGAGGGTGATGTGCTGAGACTCACCGCGGACACGGCCTTCGATTTCGAGCGCACGCCGACAGCGACGCTCGATATCCGAGCCATCGATTTCGGCGGCCTGGCTGCAGAAGAGCGATTGGTACTGCAGGTACGGGATGGCAATGACGTGCCCGTTGCCACACAGTCCGTCAGCCCACCGGTTCTGACGGTCGGTTCGACCTTCAGTGTTCCGGGTGACCTCTTCGTCGATGCGGACAGCGACATACTGACGTACACGGCCGTTCGTGCGGACGGCGGCGAGATACCCGACTGGCTGGTCTTCGATCCTGTGCAGCGAGGATTCATCGTGGTGGATACCCGCAGCTCGGAAACAAGTACTGATGCTCTTGTCAATCAAGTGTCGGTCAGATTGTTCGCTGACGATGGCCGCGGTGGTCGATCGTTCGTGGATCTTGATCTGAGTCGCGAACCTGCTGTCGCTGCTGCGACACCAGAGCGGCAGCCCGATCCCGTGCCCGATCCCGTGCCCGATCCCGTGCCCGATCCGGTAACCGAGCCGGTAACGGAGTCCGTGCCGAGTCTGGCCAGCGCGCCGGATCTGACCCCGCCCGTCACGACACCGTCGACAAGCTCGCCGTCTACTGACGCAACCGCGCAGCCGCCCGCGCAACCTGACGGTCGCGACGAGTCGCTCATTGCCGAGCGCGTCGCGCTGGACATAGAGACCGTCGATCTTCAGTCTCTCGTCGAGGCCGTCCCGACGGTCGGCACGCGCGCAGAAATGCAAGACGAACAATCGCTCAGCCCCGTCGATCGATTGATCGACATGAGACGGGACGTCGAAGATATCGATACGGTTGACCTGGCTTCGTTGATCGGTGTGACCGAACCCGCGGTCCAGCGGGGTTTTGAAGACCTTGCCGACGTGTTGGAGCGACAGGAAGCCGAGCGTGACGAACAGGCGAGTTTTGCGCAGACACTTGTCGGCGGATCCATCGGTATCACGTCGGGACTGAGTGTCGGCTACCTGATCTGGCTGGTCCGAGGCGGTACCTTGATGGGAAGCATGCTGTCATCTCTTCCCGCATGGCGCTTCGTCGATCCCCTTCCAGTTCTGGGAACTCTGGTCGATGACGTAGAGGGTGATGAAGAATCTCTACAGAGCATGGTAGACGTACCCAAAGGTCGGTCAGGCTGAGCATGGCGTTGTTGCCTGAAAGCTTCCGTGCCTTCTATCGTCGCCTGCCATCGTTCTCGGCGCGCTTTCATATCGCGTTCGGCCTCTCCTCGCTACTGACGAGTGTCGTGTTGCTTGCAACGTACACGGGATTCGTACCTGATCGTGCCGCTGCCGTCCGAGATGGCCGGGTCGCAATCGCCGAGGCACTCGCCTCGTCGAGTTCCATGTTGTTGAGGCGCGGTGACCTTTCCGGTATACGCAGTTCGCTGGAGTTTGTCATCGAGCGGCATCCCGACCTCGTTGCCGTGGTCCTGCACAGAAATCACGATGCCCGGGATCTGTTGATGGGCAGTGATGTCGGCAGCTCGAGCGGGGCGCCCGCGAAGGTTGCAGTGGACACAGCACAAACGCAGGCCGTCTCCGTGCCGCTCTATCGCGGCGAAAGAGAGTGGGGAGAACTCCGCTTCACTTTCGCCACACCCAAACCTGTCGGTTGGCTGGCGCACCTGACGGCAATGCCTTTCGCGCTGATGTTCTTCATCGGCATGGTCAGCTTTCCACTGTTCTATTTCTATCTCGGGCGCATGTTGAAGGAGCTCGATCCGTCCAGTGCTGTACCCGGTCGCGTCAGATCGGCACTCGATACGATAGCCGAATCGCTTTTTGTGATGGATCGAAACGGATCTCTGGTGCTTGCCAATGCTGCGTTTGCGGATCTGATGAGCCGCGACGCCGAATCACTTGTCGGCTTGCCGGTCGAATCGTTCGAGTGGCTGCTCGATGATTCTGCTGACGCATCGACCGAGTCTGGATCCGATGCCCGAGGTCCGAGTGATGATTCGATTCGTCAGCTGCCCTGGAGCAATGCGCTGCAACACGGAGTGGCATCGCGGCACGACATGCTCAGTTATGTCGCATGCGATGGCACGCGGCGCCGCTTCATCGTCAATTGTTCGCCGGTAACCGGCTCCGAAGGCAATGTGGGTGGCGTCCTTGTCAGCCTGGAAGACGTGACGCGACTCGAGCAGCAGGAACAACTACTGCGAGAATCTGTAGCCGTGGCAGAGGAGGCGAGCCGGGCAAAGAGTGAGTTCCTGTCCAACATGTCGCATGAAATACGGACACCGATGACCGCCATACTCGGTTTTACCGACGTGCTGCGCGGCAGCGGCGTGCGCGATGAGGACGAGCGCCAGCGACATCTCGCAACAATATCGAAGAGCGGCAAGCACCTACTCGGTCTGATCAACGATCTGCTCGATCTGTCCAAGGTCGAGTCCGGTGCAATGGAAATTGAACGCATCGAGACCGCACTGGCGGCGGTCGTCAACGAGGTCATCAAGACTCTCCGTGTCAAGGCCGAGGAGAAGTCGATCGATCTCAGCCTCGAGATCCGTACGGCCTTGCCTGAGACGATCGAGTCAGACCCCGCAAGACTCCGGCAGATCGTGACGAATCTGGTAGGCAATGCCATCAAGTTCACGGAGCAGGGTGGTGTGACCATTGGCATCGGCTTTCTCGATAAAGAGCTATGCGTCGACATTGTCGATACCGGAATAGGTATGTCGACATCGCAGCAGGCTGCCATATTCGATGCCTTTACGCAGGCGGATGCATCCATCACACGGCGTTTTGGCGGAACCGGGCTCGGTCTCTCCATCAGTCGCGAACTTGCCCGAGCGCTCGGTGGTGATGTCACGGTGACCAGCGTGCCGGGTGAGGGCAGTACCTTCTCGATCAGACTACCTTGTGCCGAAGTCGATCCGTCCAGAATGCTCGAACCGGCTGCCATACTCGCGGCACTTGACGATGTCGACGAGGTTACGGAAGGACGTTGGCGGTTTCCATCCGCTCATCTTCTCGTGGTCGATGACGCTGCCGAGAATCGTGAACTGCTATCGCTGGTGCTCGGTGGGCTCGGTCTCCAGCTGACGCTGGCCGAGAATGGCAAGCAGGCGCTCGATCACGTTCTCGAGGGTGACTTCGATGCTGTCTTGATGGATATCCAGATGCCCGTCATGGACGGCTACGAGGCGGTCAGGCGAATGCGCGAGTCTGGCGTCGACATCCCGGTCGTGGCGTTGACCGCCCACGCGATGAAGGGTGATGAACGCCGTATTCTCGCGACCGGTTTCTCGCATTATCAGACAAAGCCTATCGATATCGAAAAATTGACGGCGATGCTGGCGCAGCTGGTTGACGGTGAGCGACTCGAGGAGGGCATCGAGGCGACGGAAGCGGCCACGCAGGCTGATCTGCTCGCCCCCGCACCCATGAGCGAGGCGTCGAATCCAGCGCGTACCGATGAGTTTTTGTTCAGCAGTCTTGCAGCGTCCGATCCGCAGTTCAAACCGATTGTCGAGGCGTTTCTTGATCGACTCGACGGTCGACTGGAGGAGATGTCGCGTGCGCTTTCCAAAGGTGCTCATGATGAGCTCGCCAGGCTGGCACATTGGCTCAAAGGTTCCGGTGGCACTGTGGGCTTCGATGCCGTTTTTCCAATGGCCCGTAACCTGGAGGTCGCCGCCAGGCAAGGCGATGCGGCGGCAGCGTCTGCCGCGCTGGATGCGCTTGTCGCGATCCGTCAACGGCTTCGGGCTTTCGATGACTCTGGTGTGAAACGCGCGAGCGTCCCTGATGAAGGCGCGGTTGACGTGCAGGAGGTCACGAATGGCAGGGACGCGGGTGCGCAATCGAGCACAGCTGCCGTTACTCCATTGACGAGCACGTTACTGGAGAGCGATCCGAAATTTCGTGCCATCGTCGCCCGCTTCCTGCCTCGCTTGTCGGAGGAGACAGTTGCTCTGCGTACCGCGTTGGAGACTGATGACATGCGATCGATCGCGCGAATTGCGCATTGGCTCAAAGGCTCTGGCGGCACAGTCGGATTCAGCGCATTCAATGCACCCGCTGCGCGACTTGAAGACTTTGCGATCGCGTCTGATCGGGCTTCCGTGGCGCGTGAACTCGATATCATCGATGCACTGGTGCGTCAGGTCGAAGCGGGCTGGGATACTGATCTGCCCGTATTGCGTAGTGCTTGAGGTATGCCCACCGATGGATCAAAGATTGACACTGCCACTGCCGGAAAGGCACTGATGTTCGATGGGGACGATCTGGTAGGACTGCACGAGCGTCGTCTCATGGCAAGCGCCACGATCATGATGATCGATGACGAACAGATCAATATGGATGTACTACGCCTTCATCTGGAGAATGAGGGCTACTCCCGTTTCATCACCACGGATGATTCGACCAGCGCACTCGAGCAGCTCCGCGCCATGCCACCGGATGTGCTGCTTCTCGATCTGATGATGCCGCAGGTGAGCGGCTTCGACATCCTGGCAGAGATGCGAGGTGACGAGACCTTGCGCCGCGTCCCGGTCATCGTGCTGACCTCGTCGGAAGAAGCGTCCACGAAGTTGCGAGCGCTCAAGTCGGGGGCCACGGATTTTCTCGCCAAGCCGGTCGATCCGAGCGAATTGGCGCTGCGCATGCGTAACACCCTGTCGTCGCGGGCATGGCAGCGACGCATGAGTCATATCGACGCGATCACGAATCTGCCTAACAGACTCTTCTTTACCAATCTGGTCGAGCAGCGCCTGACCAAATTGGTCTCGGGCTCGGGCGATGCTCCAGACGCCGCAAGTGACCGCTCGACAACGGCGCTTATCCTGGTCAATATCAATCGCTTCAAGGCGATAAACGATTCGCTCGGACCAGCCAGCGGTGATGAAGCACTGCGGGCGTTTCGCGATCGTCTCGTAGCGGCACTCGGGCCTCGCGCTCGATTGAGTGACGAGAACCTGTTCGACTCTCGTCAGCAGGCGGATCGCTCGCTTTCGTGTGTGGCGCGACTGGGCGGCGATCGTTTCGCCGTATTGCTTCCCTTCGACGAAAGTGTGCCAGATTGCGAAGGCTTGAGCCGTCACCTCGACAAGTTCGTCCTGAAGATGGACGAGCCGTTCGACATCGCTGATCAGAAGATCTTCCTGAGTGCCAGCATTGGCGTTTCGATGCTGAACGCCGAGAGCGAATCGATAGACATATTACTTAATGACGCCGAGACCGCCATGCGTCAGGCACAGCTTCGGCCCGGCACCGGCTATGCCTATTACTCGGAACACATGGATGCCCATGCGCGGCACTTGTTGAGTCTCGAGAACGGTCTTCGAACTGCGATAGAACGAGGTGAGATCTACGTTCTCTATCAACCGAAGGTCGATGTGCGCAACGGCAATATCACGGGAGCTGAAGCATTGGTCCGTTGGATGAGTCCGGAATTCGGCTTGATATCTCCTGTCAACTTCATACCGCTGGCTGAGGACAGTGGGCTGATCGTATCGATAGGTGCCTGGGTGCTCGAGGAATCTTGTCGTCAGACGAAGGCCTGGCACGACCTCGGGATGACCGATCTGAAAATCGCCGTCAATGTGTCGATACGACAGCTGCAGGAGTCCGACTTCATCGACACGGTGCGTGAGGCGATCGCCGTGACTGGGCTTGCGCCCGACTCCCTGATCATCGAGTTGACCGAGAACATGATCATGGAGGACGCCGAGAGTAGCGTCATCAAGCTTCAGCAGTTGAAGGCGCTCGGTGTCCAGTTGTCGATTGATGACTTCGGTACGGGCTACTCTTCGCTCAGCTATCTCCAGCGGTTCCCGTTGGATCAACTCAAGATCGACCGATCATTCGTCTCGGAAATCACGGGCCCCGGCAGTCACGCGCCGATCGTCAAGGCGGTGATATCGCTGGCACACGATCTTGGCCTCTCGGTGGTTGCTGAGGGAATAGAGACGCACCACCAGCTGGCGCACATCCGCGCGTACCGTTGTGAGGAGTACCAAGGCTACTTCTGCAGCAAGCCGGTGTCGGCTGACGAATTTCTTCAATTGCTCGACGCTCAGGCGCAGAAGGCCGCCTGAGGCCAAGCCCGCCGGACTGCAAGCCGCCGGACTGCAAGCCGCTTGAGAGCGATAGCTGGAGGAAATTCAGGGTGTCAGTGGCGTCTCGCCCATCTCGAGATGCAAGCGTGACCCATGGTAGGGGTTGGCGCGTGCAACCTCGACATCCAGTTCGATGCCCAGACCGGGCTCACTCGGAGGAATGATGTAGCCTTCTTCCCAGCGCATCGGTTTCTTCAGGATATCCGCGTGGAAACCACCCCAGGTCTCGATGCTCTCGAGAATCAGAAAGTTGGGAATGCAGGTGGACAGTTGCACGTTGGCAGCACCTTCCACCGGCCCACAATACAAATGCGGCGCAATCTGCGCATAGTGCGTCTCGGCGATGGCGGCAATCTTCTTGCCCTCCAGCAAACCACCGACACGACCGAGTGCCATCTGCAGGATCGACGCAGCACCGGCCGCAAGGACCCGCGAGAATTCCCACTTGGTGGTGAGTCGTTCGCCGGTGGCAACCGGAATTGTCGTCTGGCGCGCTACTCGTGCCATTTCGTCGGCATTCTCGGGCGGCACCGGCTCCTCGAACCAGAGTGGATCGCTCGATTCAAGGCGCTTGGCCAGGCGAATGGCCCCGGCCGCAGTGAATTGACCGTGCGTGCCGAACAGAAGATCAGCCCGCGTACCGACCGCCTCACGGATTCGCTTCACGAAACGTTCCGACCGATCAAGATCTTCCAGGAAAGGCTGGCGTCCGTCGTACACGGTATACGGCCCTGCCGGGTCGAACTTCAGGGCGGTGAAGCCGAGTTCCACATATTCGAGGGCGCGCTCGGCTGCAAGATCCGGATCGTGATAGACCGAATCATCCTCACCCGGCCGCGGATAGATGTACGTGTAGCTACGCAGCCGTTCGTGCACCTGGCCACCGAGAAGTTCATAGCAGGGCTTGTCGAGCGCCTTGCCGACGATATCCCAACAGGCGGTTTCCAGTGCGCTCAGCACGCCCATCAGCGAAACATCCGGTCTGAGCGTGTAGCCGCGGCCGTACACCGAACGCCACAGTCGCTCGATGTGGAACGGATCACGTCCGGCGACATGCATCTCGAAGACATCCTCGACCATTGCCACGACCACATCGGGCGAAAAGGTGGCCGAGTAGACCTCGCCGATTCCCTCGACCCCGTCATCGGTCACAAGCTTGACGAAGATGAAGTAGCGCCCACCGAAGTGGGGCGGAGGGTTCCCGACGACGAAGGTCTCGAGGCTGGCAATCTTCATGGAGAAGTCTTGAATTCGACGGGTTTCAGCCGCATACTACGTGACGGTAGTTCTTCCGGGGATGACATGGTTTCGACGGAAGTGACAAACCCCGAGGTGCATGCCGAGGATTCAGTCACCTCGTAAATCCAGCTGAAAACTTATAGTTGCCAACGATGACAACTACGCACTGGCCGCATAATTAGACTTTAACCTCTAGTTGTGTTGACCTGCCCCGTTCCGGATCTGCCTGTGGGTCCGGGCGGGGGCAATAGATGCAGGATCGCGTGAAGGGTCGCCCTTACACTGGATCGCTAAATCAATAATGGGCTCGCGGTTCCGCCTGGTGTTCGTCCTGAGTGGAACGGTTAAAGCCAATGACGAAACTAAGCATGTAGTACCAACGGCAGAGTGCTTTCGGACGGGGGTTCGACTCCCCCCATCTCCACCAATGCTAGAACCCCGACCGTTCGCGGTCGGGGTTTTTTGGTTCTGGATCGGGGATTTCTCCGGCGTATCAGTCGCAGGTCACGCCTCGGCGGGCACCGATCGGCCGCATTAGTCTTCCGCGTGGTGAGAGTTCTTGACGCCGAGAGAGCGAAGGCGGTTCGCTGAGTCGGCACGGTCAGTGCCATACTGACCCCACACGAACGCACATGGCCCCACCAGGAGGCTGCGATGAACGCGACGATCACCTTTCGATTGCCATTCCGCGTCGAACGCGAGGACGACGTGTGGATTGCGTCCTGTGACGCACTCGACGTCGTGTCTCAAGGCGACAATCGCGAGGATGCCGGTCATATGCTGTCCGAGGCGCTGCAGTTGTTTCTCGAGAGCTGCCTTGAGAGAGGCACACTCGAGGATGTACTCCGAGAATCCGGGTTCGAGCCTGCAGGCGGCAAGCCGGTGTCCGATGAGATTGAAGGCGAAGAGTATCTCGACGTGCCGCTGAATCTTCTCGTCGCCAGGCGCGACGCAGGCCGGCACGCGGGCTGAGTGCGTCATGGCACGGCTGCCGCGCGTCCGACCTGCCGACGTGATCCGCGCGTTCGAACGCGTCGGTTTCGTCGTCGATCGTCAGAAGGGTAGTCACGTCGTGATGACGAAGGAAGGCGTGTCAAGGCCGCTTGTGATTCCCGACCATGGCAAGGAGGTTGCCGCCGGCACGCTCCGCTCGAATCTTCGCACTGCCGGCCTCACCGTGGAGGAGTTTGAGGCTTTGCTCTGAGCGACGTTGTTGCAGTTAGTAGCACCGGGATCGATAAAATATCCGATGCAGTATCGGGCAACCTTCGCGGCAGTACTATCAGGGTAGATAAGGCTCACAGCGACAAATCCGGTGGATCCCATTTCCACCAATGCTGAAATCTCGACCGTTCGTGGTTGGGGTTTTTTGGTTCTGGCTCGGGCTTTCCTCTGGCGTGCAAGTGGCAGAGCGCCCAAGGCGAGCGCCGAGTAGGGGGCGGAGTCGATGGCGTCGGTTCTTCCGAGGCATGACTCGCATTCGACCTGCTATCGGGGAACTCAACTGCATTTCGTGATGTGCATCACTCTTTTCATTTCCACGTGGAAATGAAATCCGACAGGCTGCGAGTTCGAGCGTGCAGGACTAACGAACTTACGGCACTCCAGTTATCGCACGTCGCGAGGACGGAAAATCGATTCACGGAGAGCCGGTGGCGTCGTACCGTTCCCCGATCTCAAGCCCTCGGTGGGCTGAGGCCAAGGCCGCGAACAGCCCTTCAACGCATCTCGTCATACACAAGTCATCCTGATGGCCTGATCTGATCGGCTACGCGCATACCTTCGACGCAATCGCCGATACGCCGCATTCCGATCCAGATCGTCTTTACGCCGGGCTCGCCGTCGCCCTTGCGCGCGAGAAACCCACCCAAACGCGCGACATGACGAACCACGTCATTAATCGTCGGCACTTTCTCGGGTATTGGTTTCTTGTTCAGCACGTAGGCCGCCTGCCACTCCTCGGTCTCGAACACCAGGTCTGCCGGAAGGTCCGGGCACGTACGGCCTAGCCGCATCAATCGGTTGATGCGCCACGCGACGATCATGTACAGCGCGAGCGCGGTTTCGATCTTTCGCATCGAGGCGAGCTGCAGCGCTTCGACGCGACAGCCGGTCTTCAGCACGTTGAAGAACATCTCTATTTCCCACCGTGCCCGATACCAATCAATCAGCTCGCCCACCTCCTCGAGCGTTCCGGCCAGCCGATTGGTGAGCAGGCGCCATTCGACGCGCTTCATGCCGGGCGGCGGATCCAACTCGCGAGCGATCACGCACGTCACTTCGATCGTCTCGCCCCTCTTGCCGCATGGCAGCGCCACGCGTTTTGCGTAGAGCGCCTGCGTGACGTCGCGTGCCTTCACGCCTTGACGCGCACCCAGATGGAATCGGATCTCGCCAAGTGGTGTCTCCCCGAGTACGTCCTCCCACAATTTCGGGGCGTCCGGTACGGCAAGTTTTCGGTTGTGACTCGAGCGAACCAGCCAATCGACGGGCGTTCCCAGTTCGAGCGCCCGCTTCGGCAACGCGATCATGTCCCCTTCACGGTCGGCGACATACACCAGCCGCGTGTCGGGCAACGCAGCGGCCTGCTCAGCGAGCCGCTCATAGCCTTCAATCCATCGTTCGCTCTCGAGAATGCCCGGTCGCTTGCCATCCGCTCCCTTTAATTCCCTGGCCCACATGTAGGCATCTAACACGCCGAGCGGCTCACGCTCGGGGCTGACCAGATAGGTCGGGTGAAGGTACATGCCGCGCTGCGCCTCGTACGACAGCGGCCCGAGTCCCTCGATCGTCTTGCCCTTGAAATCGAGCTCGGTGGTGTCCTGCAGCGCGAGCACGATCCGATGCTCGCCGGCGCGTTCCAGCGAGCGCTGAAAGTGAGGCGCGAGAATCGACTCCCAGGTGATGTGCTCGTGATCGAGTAATCGGTAGGCGGCAAGCGTCGCTGCGAGCGAACCGCAGGCCGTTGGAATGCTGTCGACCGGTGCCTTTCCGAGCTGCTCGAGCAGCAGCGCGCTACGCGCGTCGAGTCTGTGATCGCCCAGTGCAATCGTTCGAAGTTCTTCCTGCGCCCAGCTCACTTTCCGTCATCGCCATCAACCTGCCCTCTGGAAGGTAGCCTACGATGTGTATAACGCTATGCTTTCAAGGAGCTTGGTCTTCGAAATTGTTGGCCACTGCTTGGGTTTGCAAATGTCCAATAGCGGCACATGCGGCCAGCTCACGTCAACATCCCCTCCAACTCCACCCGCCCCTTCGCGATCTCCGCCTCCAACTCCGCCAACCGCGCCAGAATCACCCCCGGCGCTTCATGCTCCACCGCCTCGTACTCCACCTCCTTATAACGATTGAGCGACAGGTCGTAGTCGTTCGCCGCGATCTCGTCCTTCGGCACCATGAAACTCTGGTCGGTGCGGACGCGTTCGTTCTCCGACTCGCGATCGCGCCAACCGTCGAGGATGTCCGGGAGGTCCGTTTTGTCTGGCTGAGGTGTGCGCTTGTCGTCGAGCGAGAAACCGTCGGCCTTCATGTCGTAGAACCAGACGTCCTCTGTGCCGCCGGAGTCGGTCTTCGTGAACAGAAGGATCGCGGTCGACACACCCGCGTACGGCTTGAACACGCCCGACGGCATCGAAACGATGGCGTCGAGGCGTTGATCTTCGACGAGGGTCTTTCTGAGCGCCTTGTGCGCGCGGCTCGAGCCGAACAGCACGCCGTCCGGGACGATGATCGCCGCGCGTCCCCCGGTCTTCAGAAGGCGGAGAATCAGTGCGAGGAACAGGAGTTCGGTCTTCTTCGTCTTGACCATTCGCTGCAGGTCTTTCGCCGTCGACTCGTAGTCGAGGGAGCCTGCGAACGGCGGGTTGGCGAGGACCAGCGTGTAGCGTTCGGCATCGTCTTCGGCAGGTTCGGCTAGCGAGTCCTTGTAGCGGATGTCGGGGTACTCGACGCCGTGCAACAGCATGTTCATACTGCCGATCCGGAGCATCGTCGTGTCGAAGTCGAAGCCGTGGAAGGTGTCGTTGGCGAGACGGCGGCGACTGGCAGCATTCTTGTAAATCGCCTCCGAATGGTGCTCGACCAGGTGGGCGGAGGCCGCGACGAGGAAGCCCGCCGTGCCGCAGGCCGGATCGCAGATGAAGTCCGACGGGGTTGGCGCAGTCATGTCGACCATCAGTTCGATGATGTGGCGCGGGGTGCGGAACTGCCCATTCTGACCGGCGCTCGCGATCTTGCCGAGCATGTACTCGTACAGGTCGCCCTTGGTGTCGTTGGACGTCATGTCTATCGCGTCGAGCTGGTCGACGACGTTGCTCAACACGCGCGCCGACGGCATGACGAAAAGGGCGTCCTTCATGTGGGTCGAGTAAGTCGAGTCGTCGGTGTCGTCGTCGGTTTGCCCCAGCGTCTTGATAAAAGGGAAGACCTCGTCACGGATCGTCTCGAACATCTTCTCCGGGGCGCTGTCCTTGAAGCGCGTCCAGCGAAGGTGCTGCTGGTCGTCGGCGAAGACGGGGGTTCGATCGGCTTGCCGGTGCGGTTCGCCTTCTTCTCGGCGAGCGTGTGCAGCTCGTCAAGGCGCTTGATGAACAGGAGGTAGGTCAGCTGCTCGATGACGGTCAGTGGGTTCGAGATGCCGCCGGACCACATCGTGTCCCAGATGCGATCGACCTTGCTCTTCAACTCCCCGGTGATCATTTGTCGGTGATGTGCCTCGAGATGAAGTTGAAGAAACGGTGCATTCAGAATGCCACGAGGCAGGCTGCGTCGACGAGAATCGGAACCTGTCGGCTTTGGCGGCCGGCTCCATGGCCGACAGTCGTTTGGCGGACTATATCGACTATAGTTATTATGTCACGGCCGACATATCAAAAGAAGGGACTCGGAGTTCGCTTCAACCTGCCGACGGTAAGGCCGACATCTACTGGCTGGGCACGAACGCCGTCTACGTTTTCGATGTCTTCGCGAAGAAGACGCGGACATTGCCGGTCGAGGTGAAGCGCCGATCTCGGCAGCGCCTTCGGCAGTTGCATCGGGATCTGAGAGGTAACGATGGATGAGGAAAAGCGACGGCGGCTAGAGACTGCCGGATACCGGTTGGACTCGGCGGACGAGTTCGTCGGATTGACAGCCGAGGAGTCTGCGTTGCGCGACATGAAGCTCGCATTGAGACGTGCCGTGCGTAACGAGCGCGAACGGCGTGGGGTGACTCAGGAAGCACTCGCCGAGCGTCTCGGCTCGAGTCAGTCGCGGGTGGCCAAGATGGAAGGCAGCGATCCGTCGGTGTCGCTCGAGCTATTCGTGCGGGCGCTGCTCGCGCTCGGTGTTTCTCGTGCCGGTGTCGGCAGACTGATGCAGTCGGACGTCGCGGCATCGGCTTGATCTTCTCGTCGCCAGACACGACTCCAGTCGGCACACGGGCTGGGGGCGGCCACTCGTGGCACGGTTGCCGCGCGTCCGACCGGCCGAACTTGTCCGCGTCTTCGAATGCGCGGGCTTCTCGAATGTTTAGAGTAAATTTTGTGACGTGCACCACTCTTTCCATTTCCACGTGGAAATGAGTAATGAGGCGGCGACCTTTTTTGGTTCGCCGTTTCCACGTGGAAACGAGGGGACAGGTCCACGTCCGTGCATCTCCGCCAGCTGCAGCTGGGCTGCCTGAAACCAGGTTCCGGATAAACGGGGTCTGCAGCTGCAAGGTGATCGCAATCGGTTTCTCGCTTCTGTCAACGATTCTGCGAGTCGCAACAAGGTAGACAAAGCCGGGCGCTCGGCCTCGACGGCAACCCGAACGCGCGCCGCCTGTTAGCGCTGCTCGGTTCGCTGCAGCGTCGCGCTTACTCAGGCAGTTCGTTCAATTCATAACTGGTGCTTCGTCCACCCGCATCCGTTTTCCGTAACACGCCTCGCAAAATCAGATCGTTGATATCACGCAGGCCAGTATCCGGAGAGCACGTGGCAATCGCCGCCCACTTGCGGCTGGTGAGCTTGCCTTCGAAGCCGTCGAGCAACATGTTCAGCAACTTCACCTGCCGCGCGTTCAACGGCATGGCTGCCCAGCGCTGCCAGAACCGCGCCTTTATCAGCACGGCGTCGAGCGTGCGCTGTGCCTGGTCGACTGCTCGATGAAGCGTTTCGAGGAACCAGGCGAGCCACTCGGTGACGTCCATCGACTGCTTTTGCGTTCGCTGCAGGATGTCGTAGTAAGCGTTGCGTTCGCGCTGGATCTGCGCCGACAAACTGTAGAAGCGCTGCGGACTGCTGTCGGCGCGTGCCAGCAGGACATCGCCTATGGCCCGGGCGATTCGACCGTTGCCGTCGTCAAACGGGTGCAGAGTGACGAACCACAGATGACCGAGCCCGGCCTTGAGTAACGGCGGTTCGTTCGATCCGTTGTTCATCCAGCCGAGAAAGCGACGAATTTCGGATTCCAGACGCGCGGCGGGCGGCGCCTCGAAATGCACCCGCTGACGGCCGAGGGGACCGGATACCACCTGCATCGGACCGCCGGCGCCGTCGCGCCAGGCGCCGATCTTGATCTTCGAAAGGCCGGAGTAACCGGTTGGGAACAGTGCGGCATGCCAGCCGCATAGTCGCTCCCGCGACAACTTTGCATGGCAATTGGCAGTGGCATCCAGCACCATGTCGACCACACCTTCGACGTGCCGATCTACCGGCGCCAAGGCTCCAATGTCCACGCCCAACCTGCGAGCGATGGACGAGCGTACGGATGCGACGTCGAGCAACTCACCCTCGATCTCGCTGGTCTTGACCACGTCCTCGGTGAGCGCGGCCAGGCTGGCCTGATCCCGCGGCGACCCGCCCACATCCGCCAGGCGTCCCATCAAAAGACCTTGGGCACGACTGACCTCAGCCATGGGCTCAGCCAGTGCTGTCAGATCGAAGTGCCAATTCGGCCAGTCGTCGGCCTGCCAGATATATCTTCGATCGCCGCAATTCATGCGGGCATCATGGATTGCCGGTTCTGTGTACGCAAGTTATTCGCCGCACATTATGCGGTGATTGAGAGTGTCATTCGCCGCAAGTGAGGTTGCCACATTTCCAGCAGACTTCCGGCATCGCGACGAACACGGTGCTGACGACGGGGCGCGCACCGCCTCTCTCTCTCCTCGACACCACGCCATCGGCAGCGAGCGGACTCCGCTGTAGCGAACATCGCGCGAAACTCGCGATCGAGCACACATTGAGCTTCCCGGTAGAACCGGGACTCAAGCGATTCGTCATCGAGCCGTAGCGTGTGTCGGAGCGGAAGTAACGGGTCTGCCAGCACGTTTGACAGACCCGGGGTTTGCGTGAATACCCGGCGGTGAGGATCATGCACGAACAGAGCAGGCTCACGACATCGGCACCGGGTATGCGGCGACCAGCGCGAGCAGAGCGCCTGGGGACTAAAAGCGGTCTTCATCACTTGCACTGGTTCGTAGTGGCACTCTCGCTGTTGCTGACGCTGATTGCCTGGTCAACCTCCACACGAGCACTCGAGCAGCGCAACGCTCAGCGCTTCGGACGTCAGGCAGACAAGGCCATCGCCCGGTTCGTCGAGCAGATGCGTCGTCATGCCGACGTTCTCACGGCCGCCGCCGGCCTGGTAAACGCCAGCGAAGAAGTGAACCGGGACGAGTGGCAGATATTCAGCACCACGCTCGATCTGGAGGAGAAGTTTCCAGCGCTGACAGGTATCGCCGTAGCCCAACACGTGCTCGGCGCCGATCTGCCCGCATTTCTCGCCCGGGAACGCGCCAAGCAGCCCGATTTCGGCCTGAGTCTGGCCAGCGGACTGTCCGCGCACTTGCCGATGGTGCTCGTGGCGCCATCTCGGCTCGAGCCTGCCATTGAAGGCCTCGATCTCGCCCGCGACGAAGTTAGGCGCGAGGCGGCTGATCGCGCCGCGGAGTCCGGGACCTCGCAGCTCACCGCGCCGGTTTGGGTGTCGACGGCCACAGGCGAAGCGCCGGGCGTCATCATGATGGTGCCGTTCTACCACGGCGGTCCGGTCGTTTCCCCGGAGCAGCGCGCCGAACGGTTCGCCGGTGTGGTCGTCGGCGCGATGCTGCTCGACAAAATTGACGCTGGCGCCCTCGATACATCAGCGCGCCAGATTCGGGTACGCATCTCCGACAACGGTGCACCGCTCTACAACGAGATTGAACGAGCGGACGACGATGTCGATCCCACGCCGTTGTACACACTGGCGCGTAAGGTCTCACTGCACGGTCGGGAGTGGCGCATCGATATCCAAAGCACGATCACTTTCCGTCACGATTCTAATCGACTACAACCGCTTTACGTGCTTGTCGGCGGACTGTGTATCGACGCGCTGCTGTTGGCATTGATGCTGCTGCACGCGCGCGCCGACCGTCGACTGCACCGCACTGCGAGCGACCTTCAAGACGAGCGCACCGCACTCGCAGCGAGCAACGAGAAGCTCGAAGCCTTCGCTTGCGTCGCCTCGCACGATCTGAAGGCACCGCTGATCGGGATCCGTACCCTCGTCGATTTCATCGAAGATGATCTGGACGATTATCTCCGTTCGGACAATGCGGTGCCAGACATCCCGCGCAACCTCAGCCGAGTCAGACAGCAGGCAGCTCGAGCCAACGCGTTGATCGATGGCGTTCTCGTGTACTCCGGTCTCGGTAACCAGAGTCAACCGACCGAGCGCGTGGACACGCGAGCCATGCTCACGGAGATCGGCGAGATGCTCGACGTCGGTACCGGAAATCTCGTCCTCGTTGGCGTCTTTCCAGTGTTCGAGACTTGCGCCACACGCTTGCGGCAAGTGCTTGCGAATCTGATCGGTAACGCGTTCAAGTACCACCACGACATCGATCGGGCGCACGTTTGCGTCGCGGTGAATGAGGCGGGCGACTCTTACCGCTTCTCTGTGAGTGACGACGGGCCAGGCATAGACGCGCATCTCCATGAGCGGATCTTCGAACCGTTCGGCAAGGGTCATGCCGACGCGCGCGACGACAGTACTGGCGTGGGCCTTGCCATCGTCAGCAAGGCCGTCGAGACTATGGGTGGCACGATCTCGATCGACTCGGGTCCGGGACGCGGTACGACATTCACTTTCGACTGGCCGAAGCCTGTCGACGAAGTTGATGAAGGTGCGCAGGAGGAAACTCAGGCAGCCTTGCTGCGCGCCGCCTGAGACTTCGAGACAGCAGATCCGTACCGCTCGAGTGCCATGCTGCGCTATTGGCTCTACTCAGCGATGAAACGCAGCGACGAACCGACGTAGATCTTCGAGATCGTTCCTGATCACCCGAACGATTCGCTCGGTGTCGATGTCGGTGTATTGATGGACGATCAGGTTTCTCAGCCCTGCCGCTCCTGCCAGACGCAACATCAGCGACTCGTCGATATGTCCCTTCCTGGCGATAAGGGCGAACGCATCTGCCGGCGTCGCCGGTGCCCCGAGCGCCTCGTCGACACAGACGTGCGCTGCGAGGTCGATGCAGCCCTGAATGGCCTGTTGCAAATCCATCAAGGCTGCGTTCCGCCTGTCTTCATCCGCCTCGAGGCTCTTCGCTGTCGGCAGAGGATGACGTTCAAGCCGCTCGCAATGGTGAAGAACCCGCTCGGCCTTGCGTCTGAGGATGTCCGCGTCAACCATTGGAGCTTCTGAGGCGCCGACGGTGTCCTTCGTCGATGAGGCGTCCGACATACTCGCCATCGAAGCATTCGAGAAGCGTACGGACTTTGAGTTCACGAAGCCGTCCGGCACTTCGATCGAAGAGCAACTGACCCTTGTCGAAAATGACGCGGCGCAGAGCCGGCTCGGCTCGATCGAGATCGACAAGATGCACATCCCTTCCGGCTACAACGGCAAGCGCTCCGAGAGTGTCGAAAGGATCTCGATCGAAACTTCTCACCGCCTCGGTATCAGTGGCAAGAATGGCAACATCGAGGTCGCTGTCTTGACGCAACTCGCCGCGTGCGGCCGAGCCGAAGACGAACGCCGCAGCGATGCGCGGATCATCGAAAAGTGTCTGTGCGAATTCGTCCACCAGTGAAGCCTTTGACGGACCGGTATGCTAGCACGCTGTTCTTGCTGGAGAGGAGCAAAGCAGATGGAGTTTCGACCGCGAAAAGTATCTGTATCCGATTCCTGGGCCTGGCCCAGGGAAGCGATCGAGCTGATCGTGCGCCGCCCGCTCGAGCCTGTTGTGCTTGCGACACTTATCGGAATATCCACTTTGCTCGATATCGGCAGTATCGGCACTGCGGTAGCTCTGGTGCTACTCGCTGCGACCCCTGCGTTCGTCGGCTTCGTCTGCGTGCTGGCCTATCGTGCTGACACCTCGAAGCTCGAGCCGATGACGATCGAACAATGGTCTTGGCTTGCATTATTGGGTGTGACGCTGGTCATGGCAACCGTTCTCATGGCTTTTGCCATCGACGTATTCTTGCCGACGGCAACCTCGTCGACAACCAGGATATTCGCGCAATCGTGGCAGGTGTCGCCGGTTGCCGCCGTGCTCGGTGGTCTGTCGATGGCGGCGATCTTCTTGCCATGGCCATTGACGATAGCGCTTGTTGCGCGGGACGATCTCGGACTCCCGACGGCATTCAATCAGACCATCGAAGCGATTATTTTGAATGTGTCGAGCACATTCTTCGTTTATGCCGCGTTCGTTGCCGCCTTTCTACTGACGATGCTTTCCTGGCCACCTCTGGCGGGGCCCTTGTTCGTTTTCATGGTATTCACTTCGTACGCGGCATATAGAGATATCTGGCACCGACGACCGCGCAACAAGTCAGTGGGTGCTCTTTCATTGACCCGTCCTTCTTCCGCCTGAGGTCGGCGAGAGTGGGCTTTACCGTGCTGGTCGCAGGTGTCGTTCTGCACTTGATACTGGATCATTGGCCGCGAAGCGCTGTCGCTTCCGAGGAAAACTCATGACGTCCAAGAAGATCATCAACGATCCCGAGCAACTCGTACCAGAGATTCTCGAAGGCCTTGTGCTCGCGTCGCACGGCATGCTGACGAAGGTGGATGGGGTAAACGCACTGGCACGTGCTGCCTTGCCTGCCGACAAGGTCGGGCTGCTGATCGGTGGTGGCGCGGGTCACGAGCCCATGTACATAGCCTTCGTCGGCGATGGTTTCGCCGACGTATCGGTCTGCGGCAACATCTTTGCGTCGCGGTCAAGAACCACGCGGATCGTCGAGGTATTGCCGGCGCGTTCTACCAGCTGAAGGTCGCAGGGGCCGTCTGCCGCGAAGCGGCAACGCTCGATGAAGCGGTGGCCGCCGTGGAACGTGTACAGCAGAACCTGCGTTCGATCGGCGTCGCCGTGGGGGCAGGCTCTTTGCCGGAGACCGGAGAACCCACGTTCGTGCTGCCTGCCGACGAACTCGAGATCGGCATGGGCGCACACGGGGAGCCCGGAGTCGAACGCTGGTATCGAGGTGGGACGTTCCGACTTCGGCCCGTATCTCACCTGTCAGGAAATGGCCGGCTTCTCGCTGACCCTGCTGAAGCTTGACGACGATCTGGAGCGTTGGGTCAATGCCCCTTGCCGATCCCTCGCATTTTCTCAGGGAGTTTGACGTGGCGATCGAACTGCCGGTCTCATCTGCAGTTTCGTTGCCGTGCGCAGTGGCCGTGGAACGCTCTGTTCGAAGCACTCGGCGTTACCACGGGCAGGCAAATAGAGACTAGGATCGGCCGCAGTGCAGTAACGGGCAAGCGGCAGGGGAGCACATGAATGCATGAATGAAAAATTCCCGATTGATGGTTCCCGTGACGCGCTATGGATGGTGACTGCGCCACCTGCACCTTTGGTCGATCCCTATATGGGTTCGAGTACCGCCGATGTCGCCATCGTGGGCGGTGGACTGACCGGTCTGAATGCAGCTCTGGAGCTTTCCCGGCACGGTGTATCCGTGACCGTCCTCGAGGCTGCGTCGATTGGCTTTGGTGCCTCCGGAAGGGCGGGAGGGCAGGTCAACCTCGGGCTCAATGCCGGACCTTCCGAATTGCTGCAGCGCTTTGGTGATGGTCAAGGTCGACGGCTGATTGAACTCGTACTCGACACACCTCAGACGGTGTTCGATCTCGTCAAGGAACATGATCTGCAGTGTGATGCCGTCCAGAATGGCTGGGTACAGGCGGCGGCCAACAGCGCTATCTGGAAGTCCCAGCAGGCGATGGCTGATGACTACAACGTGCATCGCTCCGTGCTGAGCGTTCTCGACGCAGACGAGCTGGCTCTCCGCAGCGGTGCCCATGGCTATGCCGGTGGATTGTTCTGTGAGTCGGCAGGGTCGGTTCAACCGCTTGCCTACACGCGAGAGCTGGCGCGCGTCTCGCTTGCGCGAGGCGTACGCGTTCATGACCGGAGTGCCGTCACCGGCATTGATCACGCGGGCAAGCAGTGGCGTTTGTCGACTGATCAGGGAGAGCTTCTCGCGAACAAGGTGCTCATCTGTACCAACGGTTATACGCAAGCCGACGTCAAGGGTCCGCACAAGGGGCTATCGTCCCGGGTGGTACCGGTGCGCAGTGTTCTTGCGGCAACGGCTCCGTTGAGCGACAACCTGCGCAAGTCGATCTTGCCGAATGAAGTCACTTTCGTCGACAAACGCCGGTTGATCCTTTACATGCGTCATGACCGGGACGGGCGGTTGTGTGTTGGCGATCATGGACCGACGCGAGACGGCTTCAGGCTGGACGACTTCACTGCGGTGAAGAGGCGCGCGTTGGCGGTTTTTCCTCAGCTCGAAGGAGTAGGGTGGGACTACCACTGGGGTGGACGCCTGGCCATGACGAAGTCCGGCCTGCCCTTCATGCATGAAGTCGCACCGGGACTCATTGCCGGAATGGGTTTCAATGGTCGAGGTATCGGCATGGGGACGATGATGGGGCGTGAGCTTGCACGCTATGTTGTCAATGAAGATCCTGATTCCACCGGGTTTCCCCTTTCAAGCCCGAAGACGTTCCTCATGCACCGCTTTCACCGGGCCGGCGTGAACATGGCAGTCAAGTGGTTTGCGCTGCAGGATCACCTCGAACGATATCGATAGGCCGGCGGAGAGATCAATAGGTGGAACGTACTTCTCCGCGACCTTGATCCAGCCTTCGCCTCTGTCAGGAGTCGACAGACAGGACGGAGGCGACGGTAGCCGGGGCGTCGGCCGAGTCGACCTTGAAGATCGAAGTGTCGCCATCTGACACCACACAATTTCGACCGTTCTCTTTCGCATGGTAGAGTCTCGCATCGCTTCGGCTCGCCCAGACCCAGCGATCGTCATCTTCACGAAGCGAGGCGATGCCGACGCTCGCGGTGACCGGTCTCTGCTGAGGTATGCGTGCCGTTTCGATGGACGATCGGAGACCCACCGCACGTGCGATGGCACTACGGTTGTCGACATCGCTCAGGAGAATCAGGAACTCCTCTCCACCGGTTCGAAAGACCGCATCACTCGATCTTACCTGGGCGCGCAGGTGACGTGCGACTTCGCAAGGGACAAGGTCACCCGTGTCGTGGCCATAGCGATCGTTGATGCTCTTGAAGTTGTTGTTGAGCATCGATCTCGCGAACCAGGATAGCCGCGAAAAGACTGACCGCCATCATCGTCGCGGTAAACCGGGCCGCGAGATCTGCAGGTAATGTCGTCCAGACCATTGGCAAGGCAACGCCGAGAATGATGGCGTTACCAGCCTAGGCCTTGCACTGACTCAACATGCAGTAGCAGCCGAGAATCCGACGGATAACACCAGACACTGCCGATCACGCCGTCGACCTGAAAGACGTGCGTCATGATCAGCACGCTAATGGGAATCACCCCGAACAGCGTCGGCAGTTCGTACGACCGACCGCGCGCTGCCAACCAGGCACTAGTGCTCAACATGACGATGATGCACGCTGTGCCGGCGGCCATGATAAGCCGATCCTGCACGATACTCAGCACCACGAAAGGAAGCAGCAGACTCAACGCGGCAACGGCAACGCCAATGGTCGCCTTCGCCCGGTAGTCGTTCTTCGGTTCCCGTTCGGGAAGCCTCGCTTTCATTCTCGAACGCTCTCCTCCGCCCGAAACCGTGACCTGGCAGCATAAAGGTTCGATTCAACACGTCGTTCGTACCATCGAACATTACGTCTGAATCATTACATCAGAGCCATCGCGCTTTTTTACTCGAGCGTGGATCGATCTTCAAACAGCTACCAAGTGCTCACTTGTCAGCCTGTCAAGGCCGTTGCTGAATGATCCGCAATTTTCACAATCCGCAATATTCGTTCCAGTTTCGACTCCGCGTTTTAGATTTGAGTGTGAGATTCGAGTCCATAACAAGACAAGCATGGCGCCTCATTGGTGCAAAACTACTCGGAAGATCAGGCTTGAGAGTGATGATGGATTGGAAAGGCTGATCATTGTTCGCACGAATCTTGTGTCGCATGCACGGTTTGCAGGGCTTGTAGATGACCAGCCGGTCAATTTTCCGAAAGCACACCTGGAAATATCCAATACGGGTGATAGGTTCTGCGTCGCCTTGGCAGTCGCCGGGCATGAACTAACTCTGACTCAAACATTTTCATGAGATTCAAAACGATGGCGTCTCCCGCTGCTGCGGGTGTATCGAGCACGATCAATTCTCGCCGCAAGTCTGCCCGCTTATTGTCCCGCCAGTCCGCAATCCTGTCCGTGCGTCTGGCTGCCCTGACGTTGACGGCGGTCTGTGCTACCGCACAGGCAGAACAGCCGAGCGTTCTTTCTCTCGATGATGCTGGCTGGTCGCTGCACCCGTGGAGCCATGATTTCACGACACCGGCCGACCTTGACCGATGGCATGCGCCAGACCGCTCCGGCGGTCGCGATCCGGACGATCGTCATATCGGCAAGGAGACACGTGGCCCGACGGGCCAGCTGCTTGACAATTCAGGCGAATTTGCAAAGTACGCCTATGTCGACGAGCAGATCGGCGATGGCGTATTGGTCATGCGCAGTGCCTGGGATCCGGAAGCCGGTCCGGTCGATCCGGTCACCGGTACGGTCAAGGGCCAGGCTCGCATGCCGTACCTGATCTCGTACGCGGCATTCGATACCCTGCACCCGACAACACGGAAAATCGAATACTACGAGCCATCGCGGGGTGTCAGTCGCCCGTGTACGACGGCAGACGGTCAGTCGGCGGTGATTCCGTGTGACTTCATCCTCGACCCTCGCGACAAGGAGCTCTACGTGGAGACCAGCGTCAATTTCGAAGGCGCGCAGAACGCGTTCAAGGCCTGGTGGGCGTTCTGGTTGTTCGCGCCCTACAGCAACTACGATGGCGATGTCGATACCGGTATGGAAGTGGATATCCTGGAGTATGTGCCGGACACCGCGAAGGACGGGTTCAACGCCGCCATGTTCCGCGACTGGAGCGGGTCGCTTCAGCCTTCCGATGTGCCAGAGGGACAGACTTGCGATAACAACGGGTACAGTGATCGTGGCTGCGACGGGTTTACCGCAAACGAACCCGATACCGATGCCTTTCTTCAACTCCGGAACCCAGACTACGCAGCTTGCCGTGCGGACGAGTCCTGTCCTGCCATTCGTCTGAACGAGGGTTTTCACCGCGTTGGTGTGCACTACACGCAAGCGGGCTACGCTTTCTACATCGATGACTACAAGTTCTGGGAGGTCGCCGATCCGAAGTGGGTAACCAAGCAGCCGAAGCTCGGTATTCAGCTCACTTGGGAAAAGGATGAGGGCAGTGTCATCGACGATCGGGACAAGGACGGCACACCGAATTATCTCGAAGATGGCCTTGGTGGGGCAGCCGATGGCATCGAGGACTGGCGCCAGTCCTCGCAAGGTAGTAGCGGCTTGAGTTACGGCCCGTGGGGTCAGGGATTCGGTGCCGATATCTACGACGGCGAATGCAGCGTGACAGTCGGGAGTGGCAGTCAGAAGCGCCGCTACGAGACCTTCGATGATGCTCGTTCTGTCGGCATCTACTTGCAGCGCATGACCATCGAGCCGGGGTCCTGTGAGTTGAAGCGCTATGCGACAGCACACGAGAGTTCCACGGTTCTCGTCGACTACATGCGCGTCTACATGCGACCGCGTCGCTAGGTTTCGTTGAGGGGTACGGACGCGAGCGGGGCACCTGGCTCCGGTATCATTCGGGGTGTCGTCCACCGCCCACCGATCCTTCAGCGAGAGGCTGCATGCATTGTCTTGCCGGCGCGAATGCGCTATCGGATTTTCGCTGTAAGCGTCTGCTCGACGAGTTGCGTGCCAAGGTGCCCGCAGTGGACGGATTGTCGGCGCGGTTCCGGTATTACGTCGATGCTGAAACCTCGTCGCTGACCGATGCGCAGTTCACGCGATTAGGTGAACTGCTCGATGCCGAGCCTGCACGGGAGGGCGTCGTCGACGTTGGTACTGGTACTCGACACAACGACGCAGACGGCCAGCGGGCTGACGGCATGTTCGTGATTCCGCGCCTCGGTACTCGATCGCCGTGGTCGTCCAAGGCGACCGATATCCTGCACGCCTGCGGACTGGATTCGATTCGTCGAGTGGAGAGAGGGGTCCACTACGCCCTCGCGACGGTTTCCGATGACGGCCGCTTGAGCGCCGAACAGCACGCGCTCTTGAAGCCTCTGTTGCACGATCGCATGGTCGAGACCGTGCTCGATGAGGAAGTGGGCGCCGGGCGACTCTTTGACGTCGAGGCCCCTGGCCGTCTCGAGCTCGTTGATCTCATGGGTGGCGGGCGACAAGCGCTCGCCGACGCCAACAGGCGATGGGGACTCGCCTTGTCGGATGACGAACTCGACTATCTCGTCGAGTGTTTTCTGACCCTGGCCCGTAACCCGACCGATGTCGAGCTGATGATGTTCGCGCAGGCGAATTCGGAGCATTGCCGACACAAGATTTTCAATGCCGACTGGACGGTCGACAACGAGCATTCACCCATGTCGCTGTTCGGCATGATTCGTCATACGCACGCGGTCTCACCCGATGGCGTGTTGTCGGCCTATCACGACAATGCAGCCGTGATCGAGGGCGGCATGGCCGATCGCTGGTTTGCCGGTGCACACGGACCATGGCAGGCGACGCGGGAACCGGTACACATCCAGATCAAGGTCGAGACACACAATCACCCGACAGCGATATCGCCGTTCCCCGGCGCGGCAACCGGAGCCGGAGGAGAGATACGCGATGAAGGCGCGACGGGTAACGGGGCCCACCCCAAGGCCGGTCTGTGTGGGTTCGTCGTCTCCGATCTTGCCTTGCCGTCTTTACCGCAACCCTGGGAATGCGGTGTGGGCAAGCCGGATCGAATTGCCTCGGCGTTCGAGATCATGCGTGACGGGCCGATCGGTGCGGCAGCATTCAACAACGAGTTCGGGCGCCCCAATCTGGGAGGTTTCTTCCGTACCTTCTGTCAGCGGGTGGCGTTGCCGTCAGGAGAGGAGGTGCGGGGCTTTCACAAGCCGTTGATGATCGCCGGCGGTCTCGGCAGCATTCGCCCCGGCAATGTCGACAAGCGTCCGGTACCACCAGGCACCGCAATCGTCGTACTCGGTGGGCCGGCCATGCAGATCGGGCTCGGCGGTGGTGCGGCCTCATCGATATCCACTGGCAGTGGTGAGGAGGAGCTCGACTTCGCGTCGGTACAGCGCGGCAATCCGGAGATGGAAAGACGCTGCCAGGAGGTGCTTGATCGGTGCATCGCGCTGGGCGACGAGAGTCCGATTCTCTCCTTGCACGACGTCGGCGCCGGTGGGCTATCCAATGCCTTGCCGGAACTGGTCGGCGATGCCGGGCGAGGTGGGGCCTTCGAACTTCGGGCGGTGCCGAACGATGAACCCGGCATGTCGCCCATGGCCATCTGGAGCAACGAATCGCAGGAGCGCTATGTGCTGGCGATCGATGCTGCTTTGCTTGCCGACTTCCTGGCGCTCTGTGCTCGCGAACGCTGCCCCTGTGCGCTTGTCGGCGAAGCCACCGACGCGCGCGATCTGATCGTTACCGACAGGGCTGCGACCTCGACCGATGCCGAGCCGACAGGAATGCCGGTACACCTGCCGATGGATGTGCTCTTCGGCAAGCCGCCCGGACTGATCATCGATGTGCAGCGTCGTGCGTTTCCGGCGATACCGTTCTCTACCGACGAACTCGACCTCGGCGATGCGATCGAGCGCGTTCTGCAGCTGCCGAGTGTGGCCGCCAAGAATTTCCTGATCACCATCGGAGACCGCAGTGTTTCCGGCCAGGTTGCCCGCGATCAGCTCGTCGGGCGATGGCAGATGCCGGTGGCCGATGCGGCCGTGACGCTTGCCGACTACCGGGGTTTTCGGGGTGAGGCCATGGCCATGGGTGAGCGACCGCCGCTCGCGCTGATCGATCCGGCGGCGTCTGCGCGCATGGCTGTCGGCGAGGCGCTGGGCAACCTTGCGGGCGTAGCCATCGGTCCAATCGGCAGAATCAAGCTCTCAGCCAACTGGATGGCGGCGGCCGGCCATCCCGGTGAAGATGCGGCGCTGTTCGATGCCGTGCGTGCCGTCGGTCTCGAACTTGCACCCGCGCTGGGCATCGCTATTCCCGTCGGCAAGGATTCCCTGTCGATGAAAACGGTCTGGGAGGATGACACCGGCGCTCATGCCGTGACGTCGCCGCTGGCAGTTGTCGTCACCGCGTTTGCACCGGTTGACGATGTCCGCTTGTGCCTGACACCTGAACTTCGCCGCGACTGCGGTGCCACCGAGCTGCTGCTCGTCGATCTCGGCGCTGGTCGTAACCGGCTCGGCGGTTCGGCACTTGCGCAAGTGTATGCGGGCTTGGGTGACGCGTCACCCGACGTTGACGATGCGAGCGTCCTGAAGGGCTTCTTTGACGCCCTTCAGATTCTGTTGGCCCGGTCTCTGGCGCTTGCCTGGCATGATCGATCCGACGGCGGTTTGTTCACGACGCTTGCCGAGATGGCCTTTGCAGGGGGTGTCGGACTCGATGTCAGCCTCGACAGTTTGCCGCCGGATCCCCTCGCGTCGTTATTCAATGAAGAGCTTGGTGGCGTGCTGCAGGTTCGCACCGCTGACTATGCAGAGGTCATGGCCGTGTTCGAGGTCCATGGCCTCGGCGATCTCGTGCACACCATCGGTGAACTCGGCCCGACGCCTTCGCTGACTGTCCGTCGGGGCGGTCAGATCCTGCATGCAGCGGCGCTCACCGAACTGCGTGAGCTCTGGTGGCGCACCACGCATGCCATGCAGAGGCTTAGGGACAATCCCGACTGCGCCGATGCGGAACGCGCTCATGTGCTTGGCGAAGACGATCCCGGGCTATCGCCGCTGCTCACTTTCGATCCGGCGATTTCGCTGATCGACACACCAGCGTATCTGTCGGCCTCGCGGCCCCGTGTCGCCATCTTGCGGGAGCAGGGGGTCAATGGTCAGGCCGAGATGGCAGCCGCCTTTGACACGGCCGGTTTCGAGGCGATCGACGTGCACATGAGCGATCTCGCTGCCGGGCGCCTGTCGCTCGAAAGCTTTCAGGGGCTGGCAGCCTGTGGCGGATTCTCGTATGGCGATGTGCTCGGTGCCGGTGGCGGCTGGGCGCGCTCCATTCTCTACACCGAATCACTCCTCGATATCTTCACGCGCTGGTTCGAGCGCACGGACACTTTCTCTCTCGGTGTCTGCAACGGGTGTCAGATGATGTCGGGGTTGCGGAGCATCATTCCCGGGGCGAGCGACTGGCCGCGCTTCGAGCGGAACGCATCGGAGCAGTTCGAGGCGCGGTTCTCGACAGTCGCGATCTACGAATCGCCATCCGTGTTGCTCGCGGGCATGGCTGGCTCGCGCCTGCCCGTTGCCGTTGCCCACGGCGAAGGTCGAGCGGTGTTCGATGATCCGGCGCAGGCCGAGCGCGCGCAAGTGACGCTCGGCTACGTCGACAATCTGGGCAGGATGACTGAACAGTATCCGCTGAATCCCAATGGATCGCGTTTCGGCACAACCGGTGTATGCAGTCGTGATGGTCGCGTGACGATCCTCATGCCCCATCCGGAACGCGTCTATCGAACCGTCACGAATTCATGGCATCCCCCTTCCTGGGGGGAGCGTGGGCCGTGGCTCCGCCTGTTCGAGAACGCAAGGATCTGGGTAAATTGATGGTAGCGATGGACTTTGAACCGCAGGAAAGCGGGCCCCTCGACGCGGCTGCTGCGGTGGCACGCTATATCGAGATCGCGCCGCGCCTGCCACACGCCAACATGCCGTCGACGTCCGTACGTCGTGCGAACCTTGGCGAACTCGTCGATGAATTCGACTGCTTTGTCCTCGACGGCTTCGGTGTCCTCAACGTCGGCGCAAGCGCGGTGCCCGGTGCGGCCGAACGGGTCGCGTCACTACGTCAGGCGGGTTGCCAGATCCGGGTCTTGACCAATGGCGCCAGTTTCCCGAGTTCGAAGACGACTGCAAAATATGCCGGCTGGGGTATCGACTTCGAACTCGCGCATGTCGTTTCCAGTCGCGATGCGCTGGCCGAGGAGCTGCGCAATCATGCCGACAGGCGATGGGGTTTCGCGGCGCTCGAGACTTCGGAAATCGAGCGCCTGGCGCCGCATGCAGTGGTTCTCGGTGACGATGACGATACCTATGACCAGGTTGACGGTTTCGTCCTGCTCGGTACGGGTTCCTGGACGGCGGAACGCCAGGCCCGTCTCCTGCGCTCGCTCCACAAGCGACGTCGGCCGGTGCTGGTCGGCAATCCCGACCTGGTCGCGCCGCACGAAGCGGGGCTTTCACGAGAGCCTGGACTGTATGCCCACGCACTGGAAGATGCGGATGTCTGTACGCCGCAGTTCTTCGGCAAGCCGTTCGACAATGCCTTCGAGCGGGTACGGCGAACGATACACGGCATCGAGCCGCATCGGATCGCGATGGTTGGCGACTCCCTGCACACAGATATCCTCGGCGGAGCGGCAGCGGGCTGGCGTACCGTTCTGGTGCTCGAGCATGGTCTGATGAAGTCGCTGGATGTCGAGTCCGCGATCCAGTCGAGCGGAGTTCGTCCGAATTTCATTGTCTCGACAACCTGAAAGGTAAACCCGGATGCTGATTCGTCGCCTTGCTGCTTTTGTCGTCGTGTCCACTGTTGCGGTATGCAGCCTTGCCGGGTGCGGTGAGGACGGTACCAGTCTCGGTCGATTCACGGTCGAGGAAGATATTCCGGAAACCCGCGTCCGGGGCGGTGGTTTCGGTACGCTGCTGCCGGGCAGTCTCGCACCATTGCAACTCGATATCGAATCGGAAGAGGAATTCACCAGCGAGCGCTACAGCGTCGTCAATGCAATCCGGGTCACGCGTATCGTCCTCACGATTACCGATGCTTCGGAGGATACCGAAACCGACCTTGCCGAGAATGGCATGGCAGACGACTTCTCTTTCATCGATTCACTCGTGCTGTCCATCGAGGCAACTTTCGATGGCGAGAATCGCGTCACCGAGCTTGCCAGTGTCCAGTCGGATGATCCGGGACTCGCTCCCGGTAGCCGACGACTGTCGCTCGAGACCAGTGACGCCAATATCCTCGACTTTGTCGAGGCTGATGGCGGTTATCGGCTGGTCTCGACAGCCACCGGCTCACCGCCTCCCGATGATGTGGTCTTCGCTGGCTCGGTCGACTACCGCGTCAACGTCGGATTTCGCTAAGACTCCCTGCCGCTCAGCCGAGCTGCAGCCGGGCGACGATGGCCTCGATGCCGAGTTCGTGAGTGGTAGCCAGTTCGCACGATGTACGCATCCACGCCAGTGTGCAATTCACCCCGGTATGGCGGGTTGGATCGTCCCTGATGATTCCGTCGATCAGGGTCCGCGCCTCACCGACGCGAACCTCGGTCAGGAGATCTTCCCGTTCACTGCCGCTGAAGCGCGCGAGCAGCGAGGCGGGCGTGCGGTTTGCGTGTGATTCGATGCGCCCGTATTCGGCAGCCCACTGTTCGAGCCGAGTTCCGAGTGCAGCGGTGTGGTTCAACAATTCGAGGATCGGACGGGGCTGCCAGCGTGAACCGCCGATGCGCAACAGCCGTCGCGTGCCATCGGCGGCGGTCTGCAGCAGTTCGAGATCGCTGACATAGGCGCGGCGGAACACAGTCCATTTCTCGAGTGCTGCAGCGGCGAGCGTTTCCGATTCCAGCACGTCGGCAAGCTCCTGCGCGTAGTCGCACATCGACTCGAGGGCTTCCCAGTCGGTACGAAGGCCTCGATAGCCTGGCCCCAATGCGGAGCGGTACTCGGTGTTGTTGACGAAGAGCTCGCGAAATCTCAGCACCTTGGCCAGCTGTCCGAGCAATCGTTGATGCTCCGGAGTCAGGTTCGCCGGCTTCTCGATGCTGAATTCCATGAACTGCCGTCGCGCGTTGAAGTAGTCGGCATCGACGATGTCCGGTTCCAAGCCGACAGAGCCGCCGAGCTCTTCGATCAGACTCAAGAGCTGTCTTTTCGCGGGCACCTTGTCGAGCACGAACCAGTCTTGCAATGCGGTCAGCTCGTCCTCGATCAGGCGCGCCTGATGACGAGCTCTGCGAAGCACTCCGGTGGTCGATCGATAGCCGAGATCGGGATGAGCATAGTGCTCGATAGGGGCAGGTGCCTTGTCTATCAGTTCAATGATGCTGGCCAGTCGCACCAGATGACGGGCGCCGATCGGCGCCGTGCCGACAAGCGTCTCTACCGTACGCGTCGCGATGCCCGCGAGCGCCGATGTTCGCCAGCGTTCGAGACTCGATGGCAGCGTCCCCAGATGTCTGAACTCGATGTTGTCCAGACCCTCCGCAGCAAGGCGAGCTGCGTACTCCCGTAGCAGCGACATGTCGCCTGCCGACGTACCGTTTGCGACCGCCTGCACATCTGCAGTGGCAGGTTTCTCGGTAGCGGGTGTCTCGCTCGACGGCGCAGCATCGCCCCTTGACGGTTGCGGGCTTGCATAATCGGGCAGGAGGTGCAGTACGGCCTGCAATTCGTCCAGTGCCAGGGTGCCCGACAACTTGAGCGCGGTTTCGGCATCGAACAGCGTCGGAAAAGGCGGCAGTCGAACGGGTTCTTCGCGAGTCGGGCGTCGCGGCAGTTCCGCGTTGCCGAGCGCGATATCGAAGTCGATTTCGAGGCCTGCGTCGGCCGCAGGCTTCGCGGACGTCTCGCCCAACAACGAGGAGACGCGCGCGAGATAATCAGAAAGCGACGCGCCAGCCATGAGGCGCGGTAGCGTCAGGCCATGGCGCTCGAGCATGATACTCGCCAGCCTGTCGTTGTCGATCGGGTCGCTGCCATCAAGTCGCAATTCGTAGCGACGTTCCCGGTGCCGTCGGACAAGCAGGACCGGGTAGAGCAAGAGTGGCGCGCGGCAGCGAATGGCGGCGCCGTCGGCCGACCGCCAGCTCAGGAAGCCCGCGACCAGGAACAATTGTCGAATGCCGGGGCCTTTGACAAGCGCATTCTCGACGAGTAGCTCGCGACAGCGCTCGAGCAGTTCGTCGTGACCGTGCCGGGTCAACAGGTTGACACGTTCTCGTGGGTTTCGTTGACGTCTGCGCTGATGCAGCGAGACAACCGGTGCATGCGCCGAAGCCTTGTCCGCCAGGGCGTTCTCTCGGATCAGTTCGTCAGCGGCAGCCGAACTTGCCGGCGGAACCGGCAACAGGTCAAAACGACCTGCCGCATTCGCCAGCACATCGGCCACGCTCAGCGGTGAATGCGGAAAGAGAAGGATGTCCGACGGCCGCGAACCCCAGTCGAGCGATCGCTGTGCATCGGACAGCCCATCGCCGGCGCGCCTTGCATGCCCCGAGGTCGGCTCGTTGCCGTGTAGAACTTCCACCGGTTCGTGTTCGCCTCGGTACCTGACAGGTAGCCCGGCAATTCAGGATTCGGGCCAGTGTCTACTGCTCGTCGCTCATGACATGACAACCTGTCACAAGCTGTGACCGGGCACGGGTTTCGCTTGACACCGCCCGCGCTCATGACGAGGTTTGCGCCACGTCGGGGAATCTCTTTGGCAAGGCAGTGTCAGAGGGCCACGAAAGGTCAGGCCACTCCGGGAGAATGACATCGTGCAGGACTGGATGAAGGTCGCTGATATCGCCAGCAGCGAAATCACCGACAGGAAGGTTTTCGAGCGGCGTCGCGAACTGCTGCGGGCATCGCTCGCTGCCGGTGTGACCGGTGCCATCGGCGGCCTGCCGGCGAGTGCTGCCTGGGCGGCTGGCGATGCTCGGAGCAACGACTTGGGCGATGCCGATGGTAGTGGCTTCCTGACCGACGAAGAGCTGACGTCGAGGAAGACGGCGACCACTTACAACAATTTCTATGAACTCGGTACCGACAAGGAAGACCCGGCGCGCTATGCCAATCGATTGAAGACAAGCCCGTGGAGTGTCTCGGTTGACGGTGAGTGTGCCAAGGGCGGGACGTTCACGCTGGAGGATCTGCTCGGCAAGCACGCCATCGAGGAGCGAATCTATCGGCTTCGTTGTGTCGAAGCCTGGTCGATGGTCATTCCATGGCAGGGTATTCCACTTGCTGACATGCTGAAACGCTTCGAACCGACGTCCAAGGCGAAGTACGTTGCCTTCGAGACCGTGGTGCAGCCTGATCTCCCCGGCATTCGCAAGCGTGTTCTTGACTGGCCGTATCGTGAAGGCCTGCGTATCGACGAGGCGATGCATCCGTTGACGCTGTTGGCGACCGGCATGTACGACGATGCTGTACTGCCCAATCAGAACGGCGCTCCCTTGCGCCTCGTCGTACCGTGGAAGTATGGCTACAAGAGCATCAAGTCGATTGTCCGGATCAGTTTCGTCGAGGAGGAACCGGCGACCAGCTGGAACCTTTCAGCGCCGAACGAGTACGGCTTCTACAGCAACGTGAATCCCGATGTGAACCATCCGCGCTGGAGTCAGGCCAAGGAGCGCAGGCTGTCGGGCGACAAGAGCGGTGTTGCCGCGCTGTTCTCGCCGAAGATCGAGACCCGCTTCATGAACGGCTATGCCGGTCAAGTGGCCTCGCTCTACGACGGCATGGATCTGAAGAAGAAGTTCTGAATCACTTCGTGGAAGGGCCACTGGTAGCAGAATCGTCGCAGCGTCCGCCGAACGATGATCGAGCCGCAACCGTCAGGGTGCCACTCTACCGCCGCTCGCCCGGACGCTGGCTAAAGCCTGCCGTGTTCGCGTTGGCGCTCGCGCCCCTGGGTCTGCTCGTCACGAATGTACTCTCAGGTTCCCTGGGTCCCAATCCGGTCGAGACACTGACCGACCAGACAGGCACTCTCGCCATCCGCTTCCTGTTGATCGGTCTCGCACTCACGCCGCTGCGCCATCTCGTCGGCAACACCTGGCCGATCAGGCTGCGGCGCATGCTGGGCCTGTTCGCCTCGTTTTACATGCTTCTGCACGTCAGTGTGTACGTCGTCCTCGATCGCGAGCTCGACTTCTCGCTGGTCTTCGAGGACCTTGTCGAACGCCCCTATGTGATGGCGGGGTTCGTGGCCTTTCTCATACTGCTTCCCCTGACGCTCACCTCGACCAAGGCACTGCAGCGCCGGCTCAAGCAGCGCTGGCTGGCTCTTCACCGGTGGGTCTATGTAGCGTGCACGGCTGCCGTCGTGCACTACGTACTGCTTGCCAGGGGCGATCGGATCGAGCCGTACGTGTACCTCGCCATTCTCGGCCTGCTGCTCGCCTGGCGCCTGCAACGAACACTGGCCGCGCCTGTCGTCAGGTCGGCAGCAGGGCCTTGACCGTCTCGCGCTCGTCGAGCAATTCCTGCTCGCTGGCCCTGATCTTCTCGCCGACGGCGTCGCTGATGTCCAGTCCCTTGACGATCTCGTAATCGCCGCCTGCACAACGGACCGGGAAGGAATAGATCAGCCCCGTCTCGATGCCGTAGCTGCCATCACTCGGCACCGCCATGCTGGTCCAGTTGCCCTCACCGGTACCCTGGATCCAGGTTGCCATGTGATCGATCGTACCGTTGGCCGCCGAGGCCGCGCTGGAGCTGCCGCGCGCAGCGATGACCGCCGCGCCGCGCTTGGCTACCGTCGGAATGAACGTGTTCAGCGCCCAGTCACCATCGACCTGGTCAGCGGCAGGCTTGCCCGAGATCGTTGCGTGCGAGATATCGGGAACCTGGGTGGTCGAGTGATTTCCCCAGATGATCATGCGCTGTATGTCGGCAACCTTCGCACCGGCCTTGTCAGCGAGCTGCGACACGGCACGGTTGTGATCCAGACGGGTCAGTGCGGTGATGTTGCGCGGGTCGATCCTTGGCGCGTTCGCCTTGAGGATATAGGCATTGGTGTTGGCTGGATTGCCCACCACGACGACCTTGCAGTCCGGCGAACCGACATCGTTCAGGATGCCGCCCAGCGCGCTGAAAATCTTGCCGTTGTCGGTGATAAGGTCGCTGCGCTCCATGCCCGGGCCACGCGGCTTGGCGCCGACGAAGAGCGCCGCATCGACGCCGTCAAGAGCGACTTTCGGATCATCCGTGCAGACCACATCATGGAGCAGCGGAAAGGCACAGTCGTCGAGTTCCATGCGGACCGCTTCGAGCAGGCCTAGCGCCGGGGTGATTTCCAGCAGGTGCAGGCTGACCGGTTGAGCCGGTCCGTAGACGTCGCCCTTGGCGATGCGGAACAACATCGAGTAGCAGATCTGTCCGGCGGCGCCGGTGACGGCGATGCGTTTCGGCTGGCTCATGATGGCAGTCCTGTCAGGGTTGCGGTTGTCTGGGATGTGGTCGACACAAGTTTGACGCCCCGGGAGCGGTGCGTCGTTCGGCTCTGCACCCATGGAACGCGGGGCCGGATAGTAGCACGCGAGCCTGTGATAACCTCGGCGCGAAGGGGCTTTGGTGGCCCCGGTACCGGGCATCGTGAGCACCGCCGTCGAGGCCGTGCACGGGTTCCCTCCGAGTTCTCCCTCTGCTTCTGGAGTCGGCGTCATGCGATGCCCGTTCTGCGGCGCGATCGATACACGCGTGGTGGATTCGCGCCTGGTCGGCGACAGTGATCAAGTGCGCAGACGCCGTGAGTGCACCGAGTGCGAAGAGCGCTTCACGACCTACGAATCGGCCGAGTTGAACCTGCCGCGCGTGGTCAAGTCGCGAGGCAGTCGCGAGCCGTTTTCCGAAGCAAAGCTCCAGGCAGGCTTCCGCAAGGCGCTGGAAAAACGGGCTGTCAGTATCGAGAGCATCGATGCGGCCGTCGCCCGCGTGAAGCATCGCTGTCTCGTCGCCGGAGAGCGCGAAGTCGATGCGCAGCGCATTGGCGGTTGGGTCATGGAAGAACTGAAGGAACTCGATGAGGTCGCCTACATCCGGTTTGCGTCGGTCTATCGCAGTTTTGCCGATGTCGCGGCATTCCGTGAGGCCATCGAGATACTCGAGCGCGATCCCGGCGGGGGCGCGGCCGATCAGTTGCCCTTGCTACCCGACGAAGACTGATCGAATCAGCGATGCGTCGCTGTCGCGATGGTGCACCACTAAACCGATCGGATACTGCATTTTTTTCAGGATTGCTTACTGAATCGTCCCCTCTCATTGCCCGTCATTCAGGAGATTCTTATTCGTGTCGACCATCGTTGTCGCCCGCAAGGGCAACATGGCGTGCATTGCCGCCGATACCCTGACGACTTTCGGGGATATCCGGCTGGACAGTTCGCTGGACCCCAATCATTCCAAGATCCAGAAATTCGGCCGTACCTCGATCGGCATCGTTGGCGCCGCGGCCCATACCCTGGTCGCTGAACGAGCCTTTCGGGCTGACGATGTCGCGGCCGATTTTTCGTCTCGTGAAGCCACCTTCGATACGCTGTTGCGTTTGCACCCGGTGCTGAAAGAGCGCTTCTTCCTGAACTCGAAGGACAGTGAAGAGGACCCCTACGAGACAAGTCAGATAGACGCTGTGTACATCAATCCGAACGGGATCTTCGGACTCTACTCACTGCGTGAGGTGTACGAGTACAGCCGCTACTGGGCAGTCGGATCGGGGGCCTGTTACGCGCTCGGTGCCATGCATGCCGTCTGGAGCACCGCGCGAACGGCGCGCGAGGTGGCCCGGGCCGGTGCCGAGGCGGGCGCGGCATTCGACACCTCCAGCGCAATGCCGTTGACGGTTCACACGGTCAAGCTCACAACGTCGTGATGCGGGTGAAGCAGCGCGGCTCGCGACGCGCTAGAATGGGGGGTTGACGTATTCCATCTCTCTCTACTCTCAAGTCCTTCCGGAGCACTCGATTCAATGGCCGTCGAACACACGCTTTCCATCGTCAAGCCCGATGCCGTCGGCAAGAATGTCATCGGCGAAATCTATGCCCAGTTCGAAAAGGCCGGTCTGTCGATCGTCGCTGCACGCATGATGCACCTGAGCAAGGAGCAGGCGGGTGATTTCTATGCCGTTCACAAGGAACGTCCGTTCTATGCCGATCTGGTGTCGTTCATGACGTCCGGACCGGTCATGGTGTCGGTTCTGGAAGGCGAGGGTGCGATCGCGAAGCACCGCGAAGTCATGGGCGCGACCAATCCGGCCGATGCCGCGACCGGCACGATTCGACAGCGCTTTGCGAACTCCATCGACGAAAATGCTGTCCATGGTTCCGATGCACCCGAAACGGCGAAGGACGAGATCGCCTTTTTCTTCCCCGAGGGCCCCGTCGCCCGTACCCGTTGAACGAGGCAGGCTGAACAGGCCTGGCAAGGCTCGCTCGGCGGGGCAACCAGGGAAGGTCGCCTCTGCCACCACCCGGATTCGCATGACTCCCGCAACCCCCGTCAATCTCTTCGACCTCGATCGTGATGCGTTCGCGACGTTCATGCACTCGCTCGGAGAGAAGCCCTTTCGTGCGCGGCAGATAATGAAGTGGCTGCACCAACGGCGCATACGTGACGTGGAGGCGATGACCGACGTCTCGGCGAAGACCCGCAAGACGCTCGCCGACCTGACCTCCACTGCGTTGCCTACCGTCAGGCTTGACCAGCGTAGCCGCGATGGCACGGCAAAATGGTTGTTCGAACTTGCTGACGGCAATCGGATCGAGACGGTCTACATACCCGAGGCAGACCGCGGCACCCTCTGCATATCGTCACAGGTCGGCTGTGCGCTCGACTGTTCGTTCTGCGCAACGGGTCGGCAGGGTTTCAACCGGAATCTGAGTGTTGCCGAAATCGTCGGTCAGTTGTGGCTCGCGAGCGACCTGCTGGCGGCTGATCCGGGTGTGTCGGCCGGGCGCATAACGAACGTCGTGATGATGGGCATGGGCGAGCCTTTGCTCAACTATGCCGCACTCGTGCCGGCCTTGCGGCTCATGCTCGACGACCTGGCATACGGGCTCAGCAAGCGTCGCGTGACCGTCAGCACCGCAGGCGTCGTCCCGTGGATGGATCGCCTTACGCGCGACATCGATGTGTCACTGGCAGTCTCCTTGCACGCGCCGAACGACGCTTTGCGCGATGAACTGGTGCCGGTCAACCGGAAGTATCCGATCCGCGAGCTCATGGGCGCCTGTCAACGCTATGTCGACGGCGACGGCGATGTCGAGGGGCGCAAGAAACATGTGCTTTTCGAGTACGTGATGCTGCACGGGGTCAACGACACGACACAGCATGCCAACGAGCTGGCCGATCTGTTGCACGGCTTCCCGTGCAAGGTGAATCTGATCCCGTTCAATCCGTTTGAGCAATCGGGATACCGTCGATCGAGCGGCAATGCGGTAGCGCGTTTCTCACGCGTCCTCGCCGAGGCGAGGATTGTCACCCTGCGGCGAACGACACGCGGTGACGACATCGATGCCGCCTGCGGACAACTCGCGGGTGACATCGAAGATCGTAGCCGGCGAGAACTGAAGTTTGTCGAGCCGCGTTTTGGAGAGCAGTTTCGATGAATGTGGAGTATTCCGACCCGCATGGGGTGTGCAGGGCGCCGGCACGCCGGTGGCGACAAGGCGCGCTGCTTGCTATCGCGGCCTTTCTTCTCGCAGGCTGTGTGACGGTCGGCGGTGGTCCGGAAGAGCGGCCGCGCGACGCGGCCCAGTACAACGCTCAGCTCGGTGCCAAGTACCTGCAGCGCGGCGAGCTCGAACTCGCGCGCAGCAAGCTCAGGAAAGCCCTCGAACAGGATGATGACAGTGCGCTCGCGCATCGGGTCTACGCCCAGCTGCAACAGCGTGTCGGTGAAAACTCGAGCGCTCGCACGCACTTCATGGATGCGATCCGCCTGGACCCTGACGACGCCGAACATCGCAACAGCTACGGCATCTTTCTCTGTCAGATGGATGACTACGATGCAGCCGAAGCCGAGTTTCTCGAGGCGGCCGAAAATCCCTATTATCCGACGCCTGAATTCGCACTCGACAATGCCGGTCTGTGCATGCTCGAAGCCGATCGCGAAGAGGATGCGGAGGGCTACCTCCGGCGCGCCCTGCGTACCAATCCGAAATTCGCCAAGGCCTACCTGCACATGGCGGAGCTGATGCATCGCAAGGAACGCCTGACAGTCGCCGATGCCTACTTTCAGCGCTACCTCGCGTATGGCACGCAGACACCGGAAAGCCTGTTGCTGGGGCTTGCGATCAAGCGTGACATTGGCGATGTCAGCACAGCCAAACGCTATGCAGGACAATTGCTCAACGAGTTTCCGGCATCCCGGGAAGCCGGTGAATACCTGTCACGGCCCACCCGCTGATCGTCGCGGTAACTTACCTCTCAGCATGAACGTCGTGGCCTTCCCACTCACCTCTTTCTGTCCGGAGCCGTCATGACGGCCGCTGCCAACTAGATGAAACCGATTTACAAGCGTCTGCGCGGCATGGTCGACCTGGTGCCTGCGACCTTGCCGTCCTGGCAAAGGCTCGAAACGGCTGTGCGCGACACCGTGCGTGTCTATGGCTACGAGGAGCTGCGCACGCCGTTGATCGAGAGCACGTCGCTGTTTGCGCGCTCGATCGGCGAGGCAACCGATATCGTCGAGAAGGAGATGTATACGTTTCCGGACCGCAAGGGCGAGCTCATGTCCCTCAGGCCCGAGAACACGGCGGGTTGTGTCCGGGCGGTCATCGAGAATGGCATCCTGCAGCCGGGCAGTGTCCACAGACTCTGGTACCTCGGGCCGATGTTCCGCTATGAACGCCCGCAGCTCGGTCGACAGCGTCAGTTTCACCAGGCGGGTGCAGAAGTGTACGGACTGGCAGGGCCCGTCATCGAAGCCGAACTGATCCTCATGACCGCCAGGCTCTGGCGCGCGCTCGGCATCGATGGCGCTGTTCGTCTGGAGATCAATACCCTCGGCGCACCCGAGGACAGGCGAGCCTATCGCGACACGCTCGTTGCCCACCTTGAACAGCATCGAGCGGCGCTCGATGACGACAGCCTTCGCAGACTTTCGTCCAACCCGCTCAGGGTACTCGACAGCAAGAACCCGAGCATGCAGGCGATCATCGAATCAGCGCCGACACTTCGCGACAACATTTCTGTCGCGGCGCGCGAGCACTTCGATACCTTGTGCTCGCTGTTGTCGGAAAACGGCGTCGACTTCACCGTCAACGAGCGGCTTGTTCGCGGACTCGACTATTACAGTCACACCGTTTTCGAGTGGACGACCGACAAACTCGGTGCGCAGTCTGCCGTTTGTGGAGGTGGGCGTTACGATGGTCTGCTCGAGCAGTTAGGCAAGGTCGATACACCTGGTGTCGGCTGGGCCATGGGGCTCGAGCGAATTGTCGCGCTGATGGATACGCTCGGGGTGACGCCTCCCGGGGCGCGGCCGGATGTCTGTCTCATCGCAGCCGACGACGTGCCGGTGAGTGACATGCTGGGCTTGGCCGAGACGGTCAGGAATGCGCTGCCGGAGTGCATCGTAGTCCACAGTACCGGGGGTGGCAGTCTGCGCAGCCAGTTTCGTCGCGCCGACAAGAGCCGTGCGCGGGTCGCGCTGGTGGTCGGTGCCGAGGAATACGCCGAGTCGCGCGTGACCATCAAGCCGCTTGGTGGCGGGGAGCAAGTCAGTTGTCCACGAACGGAATTGCAAGCCCGGCTCGCCGCCGTGCTTGCCGAGGCATGAATATCTGCCGCCTATCGCGATTCGACGGAGATCAGTAGTGGAATACGAAACAGAAGAGCAACAGGTCGAAGCGCTGAAAGCGTGGTGGGCTGAAAATGGCAAGGCGGTCATTGCTGGTGTTGTCCTCGGCGTCGGCATCATCGGGGGCTGGTCGTTCTGGCAAGGCCGCGAAGAGAAGCTCGCCGTGGCCGCCAGTGATGCCTACAGCGAGACCATGACCGCAGTCACTGCCGGCGAAGGCGCCAGTGTCGTGGCCCTGGCGGACGAGCTCACCGACAACCACGGGGGCACCCTGTATGCGGCCTATGCAAGCCTTGCCGCGGCCCGCGTTGCCGTCGAGGAGGGTGATCTCGAAGCCGCTGCCGCGAGGCTTGACTGGGTTGTCGACGCGGCGCCTCAGGAGGACATCCAGCTGATTGCGACGGTACGTCTGGCCCGTGTAGAGGGTGCGCTCGGCAAAGGCGAGACCGCGCTCGAGCGGTTGCCGTCCGAGTATCCGGATACCTTCACCGGTCTCATCGAGGAGGCGCGCGGCGATCTGCTGGCAGCAAACGGTGATGCGGCGGCTGCGCGTAACGCCTACGAAAAGGCACAGGCCAGTGGCAATGTCGTCGACGCCAATGCGCTGACCATGAAGATCAACGAGCTTGCCGTGGCCGAGAGCGCGAGCTGACATGCAACGCACGTTGACGACGTGGCTCGAACAGATCTCAGGAGGGCCACCCCTGCTGACGGGAGCCTTCGGCCGCTTGCGTGCTCACCTGACCTTTGGGGCTGCTCTGCTCCTGCTGGGCATGGCTGGATGCGTTGCCGCCCCGCCCCTTGTTCCACCGACCGAACTGACCGCCATCGAACCCGGCGTGACCTTTGCCCGACGCTGGAAGGCCGATGTCGGCGAGGCGGGTCGCGGTCGCTTCGAGCCCGTGTCGAGCGACGAACGGATCATCATGGCGGATGCGCGTGGCGTGGTCACGGCGCTGGATCGTCGTACGGGCATGCGCCAATGGTCGACCGATCTGGATACCCGGCTTGCCAGTGGCGTAGGTGGCAATGCCTCACAGGTGTTCGTTGGGGGTGCCGATGGTGTCGTCCATGCGCTGTCGAGCGATGCTGGCGAGGAGCTCTGGCAAGCGAGCATGTCGTCGGAAGTCCTGGTTGCGCCGGTGGCGGCCTTCGGCGCGGTGGTCGTGCGCAGTGTCGACGGGCGCATCGCGGCGCTTGAACCCGAGGACGGCAGCGAACGATGGTCGGTATCGGAGACGCCGCCGGCGCTGACGGTCACCGGCTACGGTCAGCCCTTGCTTGTCGATGGCGGCGCTCTGGTCGGTATCGACGATGGTCGCTTGCTGGCATTGTCGCTCGACAACGGCCGGAAGATCTGGGAAACCGTGCTGAGTGTGCCGTCCGGTCGAAGCGAGGTCGAGCGGCTGGTCGACCTGGATGCCGACCCGCGAGCGGATGACGCAGGGATCTATGTCGTCAACTATCAAGGTCGCGCCGCACGGCTCGAACCGGCGCGCGGGCAAGTCATCTGGTCGCTGCCCCTGTCATCCACCCGAGGTTTGGAACTCAGCGACGGGCAAGTCGTCGTGGTGGACGATGAGGACGGCATCCATGCGCTCGATGCCGAGAGCGGTCGCAAGCTCTGGAGCAGTGAAGCCCTGCGCGGTCGGCGACTCGGCCCACCTGCTGTGCTCGATGATGGCAGTGGCATCGTCGTTGGCGATTTCGAAGGCTTCGTGCACATGGTGTCGATGACGGACGGATCGTTGACGGGACGCACGCGGGCCTCGAAAGAGCCGATCGATGCTCGACCGATCATCGCCGACGACGTTGTCTACGTGCTCGCCAGCGACGGTATCGTGAACGCCTACGAGATTGCCCGGTAAGCGCACTCCGATGAAACCCGTCATCGCTCTTGTCGGCCGACCGAATGTCGGCAAGTCAACCTTGTTCAACAAGCTGACGCGTACTCAGGACGCGCTCGTCGCCGACTTGCCCGGCCTTACCCGTGATCGACAATACGGCGACGGTCGCGTCGGTGGCTGGCCGTACATCCTGATCGATACCGGTGGGCTGTCCGGCGCACCCGAGACCCTCGACGCGGCCATGGCAGGCCAGACCTTGCTGGCGGTTCGCGAAGCCGATGTCGTGGTGTTTCTCGTCGATGGTCGTGACGGTCTGGTATCGATCGACCGGGACGTTGCCGACCTCCTGCGTCGTGAAGCGAAGCATACGGTTCTTTGCGTCAACAAGATCGACGGTATCGGTGAGGATCGTGCGCAGCTCGATTTTCATGAGCTGGGCTTCGACACGACCGTGCCGACGGCGGCGTCGCACAACCGGGGCGTCGCGCACCTGATCGATACCATTGCCGATCTGCTCGAGATTCCCGAGGCGTCCCGTGTCGAGGATAATTCGCGGCGTCGGCGCAAGCGTCGTGATCGCGGCGCAGAGCCGCCCGTGGCATCCGGGCCCGATGGCACGCTGACCGGGCCGGAAGCGCAGTCAGCGGATTCGATGCCTGACGCGGGCGTTGCGCTCGACGAGGCAAGCGCGCAAGGCACCGTCAGCCAGACTCCGCACGACGTCCGTATTGCCTTCGTCGGTCGGCCGAATGTCGGCAAGTCGACCCTGATCAACCGCTTGATCGGCGAAGACAGGCTGGTTGCCTACGATCAGCCCGGCACCACCCGTGACGCCGTATCGGTGCCCTTCGAGCGCGCCGGTCGCGACTACACCTTGATCGATACCGCCGGGGTGAGGCGTCGCGGCAAGGTCAGCGAGAAGGTCGAGATATTCAGCATCATCAAGACACTGCAGGCTGTCGATCGAAGTCAGGTCTGCGTCATGTTGATCGATGCCAACGACGGTGTTACCGAGCAAGACCTGTCCTTGCTCGGCTACATCATCGACAAGGGACGCGCACTGGTGGTCGCGATCAACAAGTGGGACAGCATCGATTCGGCACAGCGAGAATCCTTGCGTGAATCCCTCGAGCGACGGGTCGAGTTCCTGCGCTTCACCCGCATCCACTTCATCAGCGCTCTGCACGGCTCGGGCGTGGGCGATGTCTTCAAGTCGATCAATCGTGCCCATGCTTCGGCCTTCATCGATCTATCCACGCCGAAGCTGACACGCATGCTGGAAGTGGCCGTGACGGCGCACCAGCCGCCGATGGCGGGTGGCCGACGAATCAAGCTGCGCTATGCGCATCAAGGTGGTCAGAATCCGCCGCTCATCGTCATTCACGGCAATCAGGCCGAGAAGGTACCGAAGAACTACCAGCGCTTCCTGTCGAATCATTTCATGAAAGCCCTGCGACTGTTCGGTACCCCCCTCCGGATCGAATTCAGGCAAGGCGAGAATCCTTTTGCGGGGCGGCGAGTGCGGGCTCCAGGGAAGGCCGCGACATCCGCCAGACGAGGCGAGAAGCTGCCGCGTAGCGGCCGTTCGGCGCCGACACGAAACGGGCGACGCGGCTGAAACACAACGTAGGGCAAGTGACGTCGGGTGGCTCTCGCGAGGCTACCGACGCCTGACCGATTGCGGCTTCGACTTCGCCAGGTCGATTTCGCCAGCACGGGCCCGCAGGCGTATGCTGTCCTCAAGCAGTCAGGCGAGGGCGGCGTACATGGCCTACCGAACGCACGACCACAAGCAGCGCGGGCTGATCTGTCATCTGCTGTTCATCGTGGTGTCGACACTGTTCGTCACGAGTACCTTGGCCGCCGCCGCGACACCGCCGCCGGATTGTCAGTGCCGAGCCCCCGACGGCGAGCGCCAGGATCTCGGTACAGTCACCTGCGTGCGAATCGGCTCGAAACCGTACCTGGTGCGCTGCGAGATGTCGACCAATACGCCCTACTGGCGGCGATTGCACGATGAGGCTGGCTGCGCCTTGCCGGCAGCCTGAGCCAACCGCCTGAGCCAACCGCCCGGGCCAACCGCCCGGGCCGATTCGCTCAGGCATGGCGCTGGGCCCAGATGACCGCTGCGATGACCAGCGCAATCCCGATGAGCTGAATCGTGTCGAGACGGTCGCCCAGCAACAGCGCAGCGAACACCGCCGTGGCCGGCGGCTCGAGATTCATGAGCGTCGAGGTGGTTGGTGCGCCGACGCGTGCGATACCCAGGAAGATGGCGGTGTAAGCGGCGCCGAAGGTGGCCGTCGCGATCAGTAGTGTTACCCACGCCCAGGCGCTCGGGAGCGGCCAGACGACGCCCCCTTCGAACAGCGAGAAGACGATCATGGCCACCAGTGCGACCACGCTGAGTCCGAATATGCGAGCGCCGTCCCCGACGTCCTGCAGGCGCCAGTCGATCCAGACGAATGAAGCACTGACACCCAGTGCGGCACAGAGCGCAAAGGCAACGCCGACTGGATCGGGCAGGGTGGTGCGTACATCGAGGGCGAGAACGAGGCCGAGCAACGCGAGGAGTAGAGCGGCAACCGCGATCGGTGAGGGCAGCTTGCGCCGGACACTACTATCGATCAGCAAGGTGAAAATCGGAAAGAGATAGAGCACGGCGATGGCCAGACTCACCTGCAGGCGTTCGATGGCGAAGGCGAGGCAGGTCGCTCCGGCAACGTTGAGAAGCCCGGCAATGACGATATCGCGGTAGCGGTGTCGAGGTATATGCGGCAGGCCTGTGGTCAAGGCGAAGCAAACGACAACGACGCCCACGAAGAGCACGTAGCGCGACAGCATGAACGTGACGGGATTCGAGCCAGCTTCGAAATGCAGCCGCGAGAACACATTGGTGAGGCTGATCAGCAAGGCCGCAGCAACACCGAGCCAGAGGCCACCCGTCAACAGCCATCGCGAAGCTGTGGAGTTCGACACGCTGGTGGCCGGGGCTATCTGGACGCTGGCGGTTGATCGGTTTCGAGGACAAGCAGGGGATCGATCCAGGTGCCGTTCAAGCCGACCGACCAGTGCAGGTGGGGGCCGGTAACCCGACCGGTTGCGCCCACCGCACCGATGATTTCGCCAGCTTTGACTCGCTGGCCCGGTTCGACGTCGATACGGCTCATGTGGGCATAGAAGGTCTGCAGGCCAAGTCCGTGATCGATGAACACACATTTGCCGTTGAAGAAGTAATCGCCGGTCTCGACGACCACGCCGTCTGCCGGTGCGGTGATTCCGGTACCCTCGGGCGCCGCGATATCGATGCCACCGTGGGGTCGCCGTGGCTCACCGTTATAGAATCTGCGCAGTCCGAAGGGACTGCTGACGGGACCGGCCAGTGGCCAGGCAAACCGGCTGGCCAGCAGCTCATCGCTGCGCGACTTCCGAACGCTCGCAAGGCGCTTGTTCTCGCGACTGATGCGCTCCATGTCGATGGGCGAGGGATTGACCTTGCGCTTGTTCTCGATGATCAGGCGTTGCTCGGCATAAGCCTTGTCCTCGACCGTGAATCGGGCGCTGTCGTTGGTGCCGTCCGCATGGGTGATGGCGAGTGTCTGCACACCCGGCTCGGTATCGAGGCCCACCCCGACGATCGCCAGCCATCGGTCCGCCGATTCGATCACCGCGACGAGACGACCCTGCCAGGCAGCCCAGGGCACCCTGTCAGCCGCAGGTCCGATGTCGACGATGGCAATTCCACCGGGCACGGGCGCGTGCTCGAAGGGCCCGGCGGCATCTGCCGTCTTTCCGGCGGCGTGAAGCGGGAGTGACTCGACGATCGGCAAGCCGAGTGCAAGGAGCCAGCAGACGGCCGCAGCATGGATTCTTCTCGGGCGCCTGAGCGCGAACAGGTTGCAACGCATGAAACTCCTTCGGACTGGATTCGTGAACCCGCTTGAACGACACTGTGGTGGGTTTCTCACGCGACGAGCATACGTGACAGGCTGGGTGACGTGACAGGCAGGGTCTAGTGTGAACCAATCAGGCTTGTTGGCCTACCGTTCGCGGCCGACGCGCATAGTCACAGCCGTGCAGATCAGGCTTGACTGTGACGCGCTGCGGTATCGAAAGTGGGGAGGCGTTCAGCAGGCGAACGCGGGCGACTGGCTTGTCGACAACGAGGGCGACGTCTACACGGTCGACGAGAAGACCTTCTCTGCCACCTATGATTCGGTCGGCCCGGGCCAGTATCGCAAGCACGTGACCGTCTGGGCGGAAGTCGCCGACCATGCAGGCGATATCGAGACGCGCGAAGGCAGGACGAGCTATTCGGCCGGAGACTACCTGGTCTACAACGATCGTCAGCGGCAAGACGGTTACGCGGTATCGCGAGAGCGATTCGAGTCCTTGTACGAACCCGAGGTGTATTGACGTGGTGAGTTTCAAGAAAGATCTTTTCATCAGCTATGCGCATATCGACAATCAGCCACTGACTCCCGAGCACGAAGGCTGGATAAGCCGTTTTCATGCGTCACTCAATGCCCTTCTGAGCATGCGCCTGGGCAAGCAGGCGCGAATCTGGCGCGATGACAAGCTGCAGGGCAACGACGTCTTCGCCGAGGAGATCGTCGCCCAGTTCGGTCACACCGCGGTGTTGGTCTCCGTGCTCACACCCAGATACCTGCAGTCCGAATGGTGTACCCGTGAGGTATCGGAATTCTGCGCGCATGCCGAAGCGAGCGGCGGGGTAGTGGTCGATCGGCGGGCACGTGTGTTCAAGGTCCTGAAGACCCCCGTCGACAATGAAGAGCCGTTGCCGCCGATCATGCGCGATCTGCTGGGCTACGATTTCTATGCAATCGAGGACGGTACGCCGCTCGAGCTCGATGCGGCCTACGGCGAGAAATTCGCTCAGGACTACAACCGGAAGGTTACCAAGCTCGCTTTCGAGATTGCCCAGTTGTTGCAAGCACTTGATGCAGTCGATGGTACCGTGTTGGACGCGGCTGTTTCTGCAAGTTCGACCCTTCATTCTACTGCTGCGCCGACTGCTGGATCGCCTGCTGGATCGCCTGCAGAATCAGCCGCAGCGTCGCCGGCCGAAGATAATGCTTTCGATGATGTGGTCGATGAACTTGCAAGCGTGGTCGATACGGGCGACCCGAGCCGAACGGTCTACCTCGCCGAGTGCAGTTTCGACCTGAAGGAGGCGCGCGAAACCTTGCAGACCGAGCTTTCGCGACTCGGCTACGACGTCCTGCCTGATCGTCAACTGCCACGCGAGGAGGAGGACTATGTCGCGTCGGTTGCCGGGTTGATGTCCCGTTGTGGCCTGTCTGTTCACCTGGTCGGCAAGCACATCGGTGCGGTCGCTGATGGTCCGAGGCATGCATCGGTTGTTCTGTTGCAGAACGAGATTGCCGCTCAGCGCAGCGGCACTCACGGGCTGCGGCGTGTCATCTGGCAGCCGGCCGACTTTGCGGGCGAGACGCCAGAACAGCAGACTTTCATCAAGGCACTGCATGAAGATGCTTCGATGCAGGCCGGTGCTGATCTCGTTGTCGACGGAATCGAATCGCTGCGGCGGGCCGTCCTGTCGGCACTTGTCGCGCTCGAACCGACCCCTGATGATCCGCTAGACGCGATTGACAATGACGCGAGTGGGGAGCCGGTTCCCTCCGTTCACATCGTGTGCACGAGTCAGGACCGGAAGGCGACGATTCCGCTCAGGAAGTACCTCAAGGCGCAGGCATTCGACGTGACCTTGCCGGCCTTCGAAGGTGACGCCGCTGAGGTACGTGCCGCGAACACCCGCCTGCTGTCCCGCTGTGATGTCGTCATTGTCTTCTACGGGCAGGGTGAGGAGGCCTGGAAGCGGACCGTCGACACGGAACTGAAGAAGCTGCTGATTCATCGAGGCGACAAGGGCCTTCCACCGATACATACCGTCCTGGCCACCCCGCCGAGTGAGGACAAGGAAGATCTGGTCGACATGGACGAAGCCAACCTGATCAACCTGCTTGAAACGTCGAGTGAGGAGAACCTCGAGACGCTCCTCCAGGATGTCGTGGCGGAGGCAGGCGCCGAGGTCGAACCGGCATGAACGAGACCCTCATACGCCCGGGGGGCGGAGTGGGTGGCGGGGTGGTTGATGATTCCTCCGAGGCCACGACAGCCAAGGCGCCTGATGGAAATCCGTTTCCCGGGCTGCGCCCCTTTCACCGGAACGAGGAGCAGTATTTCTTCGGTCGAGAGACCCAGACCGACGGCATGGTCGACAAGCTTGCGGCCAGCCGTTTCCTGACTGTCATCGGCTCCAGCGGGAGCGGTAAGTCGTCGCTGGTGAATTGCGGTTTGCGGGTGGCTCTGCACGGGGGTCTGATGGCAAGCGCAGGCACGCGCTGGCGAGTGGCCCAGTTCCGACCCGGCAGTGACCCGATCGGTGCTTTGGCGCGCACGCTCGCGGCGGATGGGGTGCTGTTCGATGACTTCGAGAGTGCTGCGATGACACTTGAAGAGATCATCGAGACCAATCTCCGGATGAGCAGGATGGGACTGGTCGATATCGTGCAGCAGGCGCGCACCGGTGATGACGTCAATGTACTGGTGGTCGTGGATCAGTTCGAGGAGCTCTTTCGCTATCGACGCCAGGGCGACAATGGCGATAGTGCAGCGTTTGTGGAACTACTTCTGGAAGCTCGTCGGCAGGCGGCGCGCCACCGCATCTACATCGTGCTGACCATGCGCTCGGACTTTCTCGGCGATTGTTCACGTTATCCGGGTCTTGCCGAAGCCATCAACGAAGGCCAGTACCTGGTACCGCAGATGACGCGCGAGGAGCGACGACTCGCTATCGAAGGGCCGGTGAAGGTGTGCGGTGCACGCATGGCCCCGGTATTGCTCACCCGGCTCGTCAACGACCTGGGTGACGACCCCGATCAACTCTCGGTACTGCAGCACGCGCTCAACCGGATCTGGGCGGTCTGGGCCGCAGAGGGTGACCGCACCAGCGCGCTCAACCTGTCGCATTACAGCGCCATCGGCAGTATGGCGAACGCTCTCGACAGGCACGCAGAGAAAGCCTATGCCGAGCTTGCGGCCGATCGACAGCAGGTCCTGGCGCAGAAGATGTTCCAGGCGCTGACCGACAAGTCGACCGACGTGCGCGGGGTGCGCCGGCCGACGCCGCTGCGTACCTTGTGCGCGGTCACCGGCGCATCCAGTGCCGAGCTTGTGGAAATCATCGAAGTCTTTCGGAAGCCGAGTCGCTCCTTTCTGATGCCGCCGGCGAACGAGCCGCTCGAGGCGGAGACCGTCATCGATATCTCGCACGAGAGCCTGATGCGCAAGTGGCGTCGGTTGATCGAGTGGGCAGATGAAGAAGCGCGCTCGATGCAGACCTATAGACGGCTGGCGGAGACGGCTTCCCTGCACGCTGCGGGCAAGGCGGGCCTGTGGCGAGATCCGGACTTGCAGATCGCACTCGACTGGCAGCGCGAATCCGAGCCGAACGAGGCCTGGGCGACGCGCTATCAGAGCGGTTTTTCGGAGGCGATGCAATTTCTCGATGAGAGTGCTGCCGCTCATGAGGCCGAATTGCTCAAGGAACATGAGTCGACCTTGCGCCAATTCGAGCTGGAGCAGGCGAACGCTCTGGCGGACGAACAGTCCAGCAGGATCGCGGCGCAGGAGCGCATGGCACGTGTGCAGAAACGCGACTTTCGCATTATCTCGGCGGCATTGGTGGTGTCTACCACGCTGGCTGCGCTGGCGATCTGGCAAACCGTGTCTCGAAATCGCCTGGAAGTCGTGGCAACGGAACTGGAGGTCGTGGCAACCAAAGCGGTCGACGATGTGCGCGAAGCCAAAGCCGAAATCATCGTGGCAAAGACCGAAGTCACGGCGGCGGAAGCTGAGGCGAAGAAGGCGGAAGCCGCGAAAAACGACGCGCTGGCTGAAAAGAAGACGGTGGTCGATGTGTTACTCAACGATCGTTCCGAGCTTGAAGAGGCCCTGGATGAGAAGAAGAACCTGGTCGATGTGCTGATCAACGATCGAACGAAGCTTGCTGCCGAGTCGGTGGTGTCCGGGATTCTCAGAAACGCCACGACCATTCACGCGATGGAGAAGAGTTCGCTGTCGGACCAGGTCGCCGCCTTGACGAGCTCGCTCAGGGATGACGAGATCAAGGACAAGGCACTCTGGAAGTTGATCGCGAGCGGTAGTCGCACGAGCGAATCGCAACCGGCCCGCGTGAGTTTCACAAATGGAGGATCGGACGGTGTACTGGTACTGCAGCTGACCGTCAGTGGCGAGGAAACCACGCCGACGCTGATCCCGGCAGGTGAGACTTCAACCCTCGTACTCGGCGTCAACGATGTCTGGGTTGCACGCGCATCGACGGGCGGACATGTCATCGACGCGGATGTCGTCGACGGCGATGGCGCTGTCTCGCTCGACAGCGAAATACTCGATGAATCTGGCAACGGCCCTGCGAACGCCGCCGTTGACGACTCGGCGACACGCTGAATCATGGCGCACAGACCCTTTATCAGTTGTGTAGAACTCGCTGCCCGACTCGGAGCGCCGGATCTGTCAGTCGTCGATGCATCCTGGCATCTACCGGCTGCCGGCCGCGATGCTCATGCCGAATACCTGGCAGGCCGTGTTCCCGGCGCAAGCTTCTACGATATCGATGCGGAAGCGGCTCCGAGCGCGCTACCGCACATGTTGCCTGACAGGGAGGCCTTCGCGACGGGCGCGAGTCGACTGGGCCTTGGCCCCGACGATGACATCGTCATCTACGATTCCCTTGGACTGTTCTCGGCCGCCCGTGTCCGTTGGGTTTTTCGACACTATGGCGCAACGCGGGTGAACCTGCTCGACGGTGGCTTGCCGGCCTGGCGGGCGGCGGGGTTCCCGGTTGAATCCGGTGCTGTGCCTGCGGTACAGGAGTCGCGTTCGAAGGCAGCCGAATCAGCCTGGGCCGAATCTGCGTGGCTTGTCGACGCGAATGCCTCAGCCTCGCCCCAGGCAGCCATGCCCCCGGCGGCTGTGTCCCGGTCAGCTGTCGCGCGGGCGAGCGACGTGCTGCGGGCTTCGGTCGACGACACGGCACAGATCATCGACGCTCGCTCTCGCACTCGCTTCACCGGCGAGGAGCAGGAAGCGCGACCGAACGTACGGAGCGGTCACATTCCGAACAGTCTCAGTCTGCCTTTCACCGACTTGCTCGATGCGGGCAAGCTTCGGTCGAACGAGGAGCTCGAACACGCGTTCGCCGAAGCCGGCGTCTCGCTTGATCGACCGATCATCACGAGCTGCGGTTCCGGGGTGACGGCCGCCGTCATCGCACTCGCGCTCGAGTGTCTTGGCAGGTCGGATGTTCAGCTCTACGACGGGTCGTGGGCCGAATGGGGGTCGTTGCCGACGATGCCGGTTGATCAGGGGCCCGGTGATGCGTCAACGTTACGTTGACGCTTCACCGAGTTGATGCAACGCCAAGGATAGCGATCAGCGCCGCGTCGCATTCTTTGCAGCCCTGAAGTGATCGACATACAATGCTGTCGCTCCGGCGACAGCGACGGGCATGACCAGCAGATTGAGCAATGGAACGACGCTCAACAACGCGATTGCCACGCCGAATCCGAAGCTTGTCCGGCGCTTCTCGCGCGCCCTTTGCCGAACGTCCCGGAACAGCGCACCGTGGTTGCCGAGCGGATAGTCGAGATACTCGAGAGCGAACATCCACGCGCCAAAGCCGAACAGAAGCAGCGGTGCGACGATATTGATCACCGGCACGAACTGCAGCAGCAACAGCGGAATCATGAAGACGATCAGATAGCCGAGCTTGGCGAGCTCTGAGCCCATCAATCGCGGCATGCCCTTCACCATCGAGAGCCAGCCGGGGTCGTTGGTCGTGCGGATACCCGTCAGGTGAGCCTCGACTCGTTCGGCAAGCAGGCCATTGAACGGTGCGCCGATGAGGTTGGCAAGCAGGGTGAAAAGCCAGGCCAGCGTGAACAGCAGAACGAGCGACAGAAGCCAGCGGAGTACCGTCTCCAGGACACCGAGTAACCAGAGGTCGCCGAACCGGTCGAAGAAGCTCCAGCCACTCACCCAGGCGTTTACGGCTCCGGTCAGCCACCAGCCCATGCCGCCGAAGATCGCGAGATTGATGGCCAGTGGGATGACCACGAAACGCCTGAGTCCCGGCGTACGAACAAGTCTGAAGCCGACGATCGCATAGCGCATCGCGACGAGAGCGCCTTCATCGGCCACAGTCAGTTCATTGCGCATTCGTGAGTGCCTGTGGATTGCCTTGGTGGAGGGGTAGTCTCGTTCAGACTCGCCTTGCTTGGACTTGCCATGACCGTGGGGGACGCGTGGATGGGAGTTCGCCCTGGCAGTGAATCGCATAGAATCTTGACTGAAACGGGCGCCGGAAACGAGATGAAAGGAACGAGCGAGGGTAATGGTCACGAACCGGCTACGCGGCAACGTCTTGCCGGCATGACGGTTGTCGGCATGCTCGCACCCTGGCTAGCCTTGCCCATCATGCTGATCGCCTCGGCACCGCTCGCGCTGCTCGGCGCAGACTTGGGTGACAGTACTCCAGCCGTGACTTCTGTAACGATTTCTCGAATGATCGTCGTCGGCGCTGGCCTCGCGCTCGGTGTTGTCTCTACCTTGATGGCGGCCGCACTGACGACGCGCTGGCGAGTTCTCATCCTGGCGAGTTACCTGCCGGTGATTGGGGTGGCGGCCTTGATTGTCGAGTCATGATGCGTAGGTGACACTATGCAGATCGGGGCGCACCCTGACCGAACTCAGCAACAGAACGTGAACCCGCAGCCACCGACAAGGCCCGTACGGCTCGGTACTGATCCGAATGCGTCGAATGTACAGGCAAGTTTCCCGGTGCGAGATATTCCCATGTTCGCTGGCCATGCGTTGGCGATGCGAATAACTGACTTGCCCTCGACCGCGTCGCTCAGTGCGTCGAGACTCTCTTCGGCGACTGCCTGACTTCACCAATATGGTGTAATGTGGTGAACTTGAATCCGGGGTTGTGACGCTATGAACGGCCGTAAGCAGCACAGGCAAAGCATGAAATCCGCACGGTCTGGGTCTGTCCGCGCATCGATAAGCTTTCCATCGGATATCCACGAGGTTCTGGAGCATCTCGCCAGGCGGAAGAAGGTTTCTCTGGCCTGGGTTGTTCGAGACGCGGTCGAACGGTACATCATTGAACAGAAAGAAAATCCGGAGCGGGAATGAGCTATGACGCGGCAATACTGATGGATATCCGCAGATGGCTACAGAGTTGACAAGTCTGGCGCGTCCGCCGTCGGATCGTATGCAGGCCGCACTTGAACTTCCCAACGGTGCGCGGTTCTATCGCTGCGCCTTGCAGGTCAATCCGTACGCCTATCTTGTCAGGCACAAGAAAAAGACGGCCTTCACTTCTGAGGACGACTACAACAAGGCGATCATCAAGACTTGCCTTGAAACCGGTATCGAGATCATCGCAGTCACGGACCACTACCGTGTCAAGCACTCGGCAAGCCTCGTGCGCGCAGCAAGCGAAGCCGGGCTGCACGCGTTCAATGGTTTCGAGGCCGTCACCAAAGACGGCGTTCATTTCTTGTGCCTCTTCGACCGGGACAAGAAGGACGAAAACCTTGAACGCTTTATCGGTGAATGCGGAATTCACGACACCGACCAGCTGTCGCCGACAGGTAGCAAGGATTCCATCGAATTGCTTGCGTGCGCCAAGACCTGGGGCGCGGTGTGCATTGCGGCGCATGTGGCAGCCGATGGAGGGCTGCTGAAAAAGCTGTCGGGGCAATCGCGAGTCAACGTGTGGACCAATCCCGACCTGCTCGCCTGCGTGCTGCCCGGACCGATAGAGGATGCGCCGGACGGAATCAGGCCAATTCTCGAGAACAAGGATGCGCAGTACAAGCGCGAACGCATTCCGGCTGTTCTGAATGCTTCGGATGTGTGTGGCCCGGAGGACTTGAAAAAGCCCCAGGCTTCGTGTTTCGTCAAGATGTCGACGGTCTCGATCGAGGCGTTTCGACAGGCATTTCTCGACCCGGATTCCCGGATTCGGCTGCACAGCGATCCGGCACCCAAGCCGCATGCCGAATTCCTTGCGATGACATGGGAAGGCGGATTTCTGCGCGATACCGCGTTGTGCTTTAACGAGAACCTCAATGTACTTGTCGGTGGACGCGGTACCGGAAAATCGACGCTGATAGAAAGCATCCGCTATGTACTCGGCCTCGAACCCTTCGGCGACGATGCGCAGAAGGCTCATGAGGGCGTGATCCGCAACGTCCTGCAGTCCGGTACCAAGGTCTCGTTGCTGGTGCAGTCGCACAAGCCGTCAAACCGTCGCTACACGATAGAAAGAACGGTGCCGAATCCGCCGATCGTGAAAGACGAAGCTGGCGAAGTCCTGGCTCTGTCACCTCTTGATGTGATGCCCGGCGTGGAAATTTTCGGTCAGCATGAAATCTCGGAACTTACGAAAAGCCGCGAGAAGCTGACCCTGTTGCTTGAACGCTTCGTTGACCGGGATATTTCCTTTTCGGGACGTAAATCCAAGGTCCGTGTCGACTTGGAGAGCTCGCGAAGGCGTATTGTCGATGTGCGCCGCGAGATGCAACGACTCGATGAACGTCTTGCCGAGTTGCCGGGACTCGAAGAAACGCAGACGCGATTTCAACAAGCTGGGCTCGAAGAACGGCTCAAAGAAAAGAGCCTGCTCGTTCGAGAGGAACGCCTGTTCTCTAACCTGAACGAACGTCTTGACCAGTACCGCGCGATTCATAATGAACTCGCTGACGGATTGCCAGTCGACATGGCGTTCGTCTCAAGCAAGGCGCTGGAAGGGCTGTCGAACGCGGACATCCTGTCAGAGATTGAGAAAACCCTCAGCACGCTGACCACGAATCTCGAGACAGTTGCGGAACAGTTCAACAAGGCTATTGCAGAAGCTGATCGCGCGGTTGTTCAGACTAGATTGCGCTGGAGCGGGCGCAAGACCGCGATCGAGGAAACCTACGAAAAGCTACTCCGCGAACTCCAGAAGTCGAACATCGACGGTGCGGAATACATCAAACTTCGCCGGCAGATCGAGGAACTGCGCCCGCTGAAAGACAAGGGTGAGATTCTCAAGCGTGATCTTGAAGCTAACGAAGTTCAGCGCCACAAGCTTCGAGCTGAGTGGGAGGACATTAAAGCTGCCGAGTACAGGCTTTTGGATTCCGCGGCGAAGCGGGTGTCCCGGAAGCTTCGCGACCGTGTGAAGGTTACAGTCACCATGGCTGGAAATCGTCAACCACTCGAAGACCTGCTGCGCGAGGTTGGCGGCAACCTGGCTGCAGCGCTGGACCGCTTGCGTGCGCAAGATCAGCTATCACTGCCGGACTTGGCGATGCGGTGTCGTGAGGGCAAGGGATCGTTAGTGAAGTATTACAACCTGCCACCCGGTGCCGCCGAGCGAATTGCACAGTCCGGTCTCGACCTGTTCATGCGCATCGAGGAACTTGAACTGCCGGCAATTGCCGAAATCGAGTTGAATACGGCACCCGATGGTGAACCTGCTATATGGCAGACATTGCAATCACTATCGACCGGGCAAAAGGCGACCGCTGTGCTGCTGCTCCTGCTGCTCGAATCGGAATCGCCGCTTGTCGTGGATCAACCTGAGGACGATCTTGACAATCGCTTCATATCGGAAGGCGTGGTACCGATTATTCGGCATGAAAAGCGCAGCCGTCAGTTCGTATTCTCGACGCACAACGCCAATATCCCTGTTCTCGGCGACGCCGAGCTCATCCTTGGCCTCGCTGCGTCAGGCGAGGCGGGTGAAGGCCATGCACGAATCGCCCGGGAGCATATGGGGTCAATTGATTTGAAGCCCGTCAGAGAGCTTGTTGAGGAGATCCTGGAAGGCGGCAAGGACGCATTCGAGATGCGCCGCTCCAAGTACGGGTTCTGAGGCATGACGACTCAAACGGAACTGCTTGAAATCTTGGCTAACGGAGAGAATTCCGGTGTGGAGTTCAAGAGGGACGATCTACAAAATCATGCACTTGCCAAGGAACTTGTTGCATTTTCCAACTTTGAAGGCGGGATAGTGCTGCTTGGCGTCGAGGATGATGGGACTGTTTCCGGGCTTGCAAGGGTCAATCTCGAAGAATGGGTCATGACGGCGTGCCGGGACAAGATCAGGCCCGGCGTCATCCCGTTTTTCGAAATAATCAAGAACGTGATACCGAACAGGGACGTTGCGGTGTTGCGTGTACCCCGTGGGGTCGATGTGCAAAGCCAATGGCACAACAACAGAAATACATACTTTATCCGGGTAGGCTCACAAAGCCGCGAACCCTCGCCGCAGGAACTAAGCAGATTGTTTCAGCAACGCGGCACGTTTCGCGCAGAACTGCGGCCAATTTCCGGCGCGACGCTGAGCGACCTTGATCGCCGCCGCCTCAAGGACTATTTCGGACGGATAAGGCAGCAGGACGTTCCAGATGATCTTGACGACGCCGGATGGCAGACACTTCTCTTCAACACGGAAATCATGGTCGAAGAGGGAGTGAACATGTCAGGAATATTGCTCTTCGGCAAGACGCCGAACAAGTTTTTACCACAAGCGGGTATTGACGCGGTAGCGTTTCCTGGAACGGTAAAGGATTATGCAACTCGGGAGCGGGCTACCCTTCGTGGGCCGCTGACGCCGCTCCCGGATCAGAACGGAGTAATCCTTGAAGCCGGGTTGGTCGAACAGGCGCTCGAATTCGTCAGACGCAATACGCCAGTGACCGCTGTGCTCGAGGGCGGTGCGCGCCGTGTGGAAAGACCCGCGTACCCCGTCGAAGTGATCAGGGAAGCGGTAGTCAATGCCCTGATCCACCGCGACTATCTACTCGCAAACACCGATATCGAACTGGCCATATACGAAGATCGACTTGAAATCATTTCACCTGGCAAGCTGCCGAACGGAATTACCCCCGACCGCATGCGCGCTGGAACCAGGGCCGCCCGCAACCAGCTCCTGAAGGACGTGATGAAGGACTACGGCTACCTCGAACACATGGGAATGGGCGTGCCTCGCAAGATCATTCGCGGTATGAAAGAGCACAACCAGACCGACCCCGATTTGATCGAAGAAGACGAGCGTTTCGTCGTCCGCCTGTTTTCTGGTACACGTGGCAAAGAGGCATAGACCGCAGTATGCACAAATCAATCGTCAACCCTTAGATTGCTGGCGAGGAGGACAGCGACAAGCGCAAGGATTGCAAGCAATGCGAAAGACAGGCGCAAGCCTGTCAGCTGTGCGACAAAGCCGACCAGTGGCGGGCCAAGCAACATGCCCCCGTAGCCGAGTGTTGCCACACTTGCAATAGCGGGCCCGGGTCGGGTGGTCTGGTCGTTGGCCGCCCGTGTGAACACCAGTGGCATGACGATGGCATAGCCGATCCCGATCAAAGCGAAGCCTGCAAGCGCCGCCGGGAAGTTGCTGGTCCCGGTCACGAGCATCAGGCCAATGAAGGCGATCATCCCGCTCAGACGTGTCGTCAGGACTGGTCCAAGTCTTTGCACGAGCAAGCCGCCGAACAGACGGATCAGTACCATTGACGCACTGAATGCCGCATAGCCGAGTGCCGCCTGAGCTTCTGTCGCGTTGACGGCAACGCGAAGGAACACCGCGCTCCAGTCTGCCATTGCGCCTTCCCCCATGGAGACCGAGAAAGCCACCAGGCCGACCAGCAGCAGTGCGCCGGAAGGCAACGCCACAAGCGGGCCAGCTTCGCTCTTGTCAGCAGCGATCGTGCGCGTCTGCTGAGCGATAGCGATGAAAGCCAGAGCAACTGCGCCTCCGACAATCGCGACGAGCGCGAAGTGACCGAGAGGTTCCAGACCTGATTTTGCAGCGACGAAACCACTCGCTGCCCCCAGACCAGCACCCAGACTGAACATGGCGTGAAACACCGACATCGTGCTTCGACCCAGGCGTTCTTCGACCCGGGCGGCCCAGCCGTTCATCGCCACATCCATCGCGCCATGCAATGCGCCAAAAAGAAAAAGCGCAGCACCCAATGCCGCGCTGCCAGGGGCACAGGCCAGCAGCACCAGCGCGGGCGGGTAGCCCCAGCTGCAGTCCATCGTCAGCCGGTCGGCACCCCGTTTTTCCGACAACCAGCCCGCTAGCGGGAACGAGACGATGGCGCCTGCGGCAAGAGCCAGCAACAGCAGACCGAGCGTCCCTTCTGCAAGGCTGAAGCCTTCCTTGAAGGCTGGTATCCGCGATGCCCATGCGCCGAACAGGAGGCCATTGAGCGCGAAGGCGGCCACCACGGCACGCCAGCCTGCGTCGGCCCATAGTGGTCGTGCCGGGTCCCTGACTGCCGCCGTCCCCTCAGACATGAGCGTCTTCCACGCGAGTCGACAGGCATCGACGCGCAGCGTAGCTCATCAATCCGCAACCCCGGTCGGGTAAATAGCCGTTCTTGCGTCCCCGATGTAGCGCATCAATCGGGGTTTGCCGAGAACCAGGTCGCTGAGTCCCGTCCGGGTCGGGCTGGCTGCCAGAGCGGCCACCACAGTCGCGACCGAGGCATCGGCGGCGACGGGAGTGTTGCCGAACAGGAACGGATGCTCGTCCGGTGTGTTGCCAAGCAGGACTTCTATCGATTCCAGGTCTAGGGTAGCGCGCGCCAGCATCGCTTCGTAGGAGAGTTTTCCGAGCCCCTGTCCGTCCAGGTTCGCCAGTACGTGACGGCGTATCATCGCGGGCACGACCTGCCTGACAAGCGGCGGCAGGTACGAGAAGAACCGGCGTCTGACATGTGCCCAGTTGGCGTCGATCTTCCAGCGGTCATAACGAAGACAGTGGTAAAGATGTTCTTCGGCCATGCGTATGCAGGCGCGAGACTGGGCGCGCTGCTGCGCGTTCAGTGGCGCGTCAAAGTCGGCACCATGTTTCGCTTCGAGATGGAAGCGGATGGAGTCGCTGTCGGCGATTGTCTGATCACCGTCAACGAGAACCGGCAGCTTGCCTAAGGGAGCCTTGCGCGAATCGGCCCCCGGGTTGGCTTTCCATTCCACACCGCTCATGGTCAGGAGACACATGGCTTTCGTGCAGAACGAGCTGCCATCGGGTTCACCAAAGGCCGGACCGAAGGTATTCAGGACAAGCATGGTAGGTTCCTCGTTACTGATTGTTGAGTTGCCACGGCTGACTGCGCAAGGAGACACTTGGCTGCTGACGCCTGCGGCTGATGTCGACGGGTACACGTTCTGGCGTCATGGTGCCCGATCGGGCGGCTCTCGTGACTTTGGCCGGTTACGCGATCCGTTCGGCACCGGTACAATTGCTTTCCAAGCCTGGCTGACCCCCGCTACGCCTGAATGCGTCTCACCAGAATCAAGCTCGCGGGCTTCAAATCCTTCGTCGATCCGACCGATCTGAAGCTTCCGAGCCGGCTCGTCGGTGTTGTCGGGCCCAACGGCTGTGGCAAGTCCAACACCATCGACGCCGTGCGCTGGGTCATGGGTGAGTCGTCCGCAAAGCACCTTCGCGGCGAATCGATGGACGACGTCATCTTCACCGGATCCAGCTCGCGAAAGCCGGTCGGTCAGGCCTCGGTTGAACTCGTCTTCGACAACAGCGACGGCACCCTCGGAGGCGAGTGGGCGCACTACACCGAATTATCGATCAAGCGGGTGGTCGAGCGCGACGGTCAGTCGAAGTACTTGCTGAACAATGCACGCTGTCGCCGTCGCGATATCCGGGACATCTTTCTCGGCACCGGTCTCGGGCCTCGTAGCTACGCCATTGTCGAACAGGGCATGATCTCGCGACTCATCGAGGCCAAGCCGGAAGAGTTGCGCGTCTACCTCGAGGAGGCGGCCGGCATATCGAAGTACAAGGAGCGTCGCCGGGAGACCGAGAACCGCATTTCGCACACTCGCGACAATCTCGATCGGCTCGATGATCTTCGGGAGGAAGTGGACAAGCAGCTGGAGAAGCTCAAGCGTCAGGCCACTGCGGCCGAGCGCTACCAGGTGCTGAAGGCAGACGAACGGCGTGTACGCGGTGAACTGTTGTTGTTGAAACGCGGCGATTTCCAAACGCAGCGTGACGCCCAGGCACGGGTCATCGGAGAACGTGAGACGGCTGTCGAAGGTGTCATTGCGGAGCTCCGTGCGAGCGAGACGGCGCTCGAGCGGGCGCGGCTCCAACAGGGCGAAGCCACCGACACGCTCTCGCTGGTGCAAGCGGAGTTCTATCGTCTTGGCGCCGACGTGACGCGTATCGAGCAATCGATCGAACACACTCGGGATGCGCGCCAGCAACGTAATCGCGAGCTTGATGGCGTCGCCAGGAATCTCGATGAGTCGAAGGCTCACCTGACGGATGACACGGAGACGATTACCGGAATCGACGCCTCGATGCAAAGTGACGAGCCTGCCTTTGCCGCCATTGCCGACACCCAGAAACTGTCGGCGGAAGCGCTGGCGCGCGCGGAATCGGAGCTTGCCGAATGGCAGCAACGGCAGGACGCGTTCGCACGTCGTCATGCTGAATCGATGCAGACTGCTCAGGTCGAACGGTCGCGTATCGAGCAACTCGAACGCAGCATCGCCACCGCGACCGACCGGTTGCAGCGCATGAGTGGCGAGCAGGCCGCATTGGCCGGAGTGTCACTGATTGACTCGATTGCCAGGCTCGGTGGTGAGGAGAGTGCTGCGGTCGCGGAAGAAGCGCAGCTCGCTCAAGCCTTGCTTGCGAGTGGCGACAAGCGCGAACGGTTGCGCACCGACAGTCGGCGTCTCGGCGAGCAGCTGAACGAGCATCGCTCACGCTTGCAGGCATTGCTCGGGCGGCAGGCATCGCTCGAGGCCTTGCAGCAGGCTGCGCTGGCGTCCGACAAGGGCAACGATGACGGCTGGATAGAAGGTCATGGCCTGGATGGGTTTCCGAGGCTAGCGCAGTCGATACAGGCAGAGAGTGGCTGGGAGAAAGCCGTCGAACTGGTGCTGGGCACACGCCTCGAAGCCATCTGCATCGATGACGCCGCATGGATCGATCGCTGCCTCGACGAATTGCCGCAATCCCGTTTCACGCTGATGCTCGATACGCCCGGGTCGGCTTCGCAAGACTTGCCGGCCGATCGGCTGGCGTCGAAAGTCAGCGGCGCTGACGCGCTGCACGACTGGTTGTCGAACATTCACGCGGTCCGATCGATCGAGCAGGCGCTGGCACGACGTGACACATTGGAGGCCGGGGAGTCGGTTGTGACACGCGACGGTCTCTGGCTCGGCCGGGCGTGGTTGCGGGTCGCCCGTGCGGAAGCCGAGGACGGTGTGCTGGCGCGCGAGGCTGAACTGCTTCGAGTGCGTGAGGAGGTGGCGCAGCTCGAATCGTCGCTGGCGGCGCTCGAATCCTCTGCCGACGAGGCGACTTCGCGTGAGAGCGAACACGACCGGCAGCGCGAGACCTTGCAACACGCCGTCAATGATGCGGTGCGGAATCTGGCCCAGCTGCGCGCGTCCCTGGCCGGCGAACGGCAGAGTCTCGAACAGAGCGAGGCCCGAGGGCGGCAGCTCGAAGAGGAGATGGCCGAGCTTCGGGACACGATCGAGCACGATCGCGCCGAGCATCAGCTGGCTGCCGAGCGCCGCGCCGAAGCGCTGGCGTCGCTCGAGTCACTCGAGCGCGAGCGTGATGCCCTCGTGTCCGAGCAGGGCGTCTTGAAGGACAACGCCCGGGTAGCGCGTCAGCGCGCCGAGACGGATCGATCGGAAGGGCAGCAGTTGGCCATTCGGGTCGAATCGATGAAGAGTGTGCGCGCGACAACGGAGCAGAACGTCGCAAGGCTGCAAGCGCGCATCCTGCAACTCGAGGAACGACGACGCGAACTCCAGGAAGCACTGGCCGGCGACGATGGTACTGACCCGCTCGAAGCACTCGCCGCGAGTCTGCAAGGCGCGCTGAGTGCGCGGCACACGGCCGATGCCGCGTTCACCGAAGCAAAGGCCGCCCTCGGCGCGGTGGACGCGCGCCTCGGCGAACACGAGCAAGCGCGGCAGCGCCACGAGCGACGCGCCACGGAACTGCGCGAATCACTCCAGGAGGCGCGCCTGCAGACGCAGGAAGTGCTGGTTCGGTTGAAGACGCTCGATGAGCAGCTCGTCGAGCAGGATCATGACGTCGACACGTTGCTTGCGGCACTCGACCCGGCCGCGAGCATCGAGGGACACGGTACCGAGCTGGAATCGCTGGAGCGTCGTATTTCGCGACTGGGCCCGATCAACCTCGCGGCCATCGATGAACACGAGGAACAACGCAAGCGCAAGGACTACCTCGACGAACAGCACGCCGACGTGACCGAAGCACTCGCCACACTCGAGCGCGCAATCACCAGGATCGATCGCGAGACGCGAGCTCGCTTCAAGGATACCTACGACAAGATCAACACGAAGTTCACGGAGTTCTTCCCCCGCTTGTTCGGGGGCGGCACAGCATCGCTTGGCATGACGGAGGACGATCTTCTGACCACGGGGATCACGGTTCTCGCGCAACCGCCCGGCAAGCGTGTGAACAATATCCATCTGCTCTCCGGTGGCGAGAAAGCGCTCACGGCCGTCGCTCTGGTGTTTGCCTTCTTCGAGCTCAATCCGTCACCGTTCTGCATGCTCGATGAGGTCGATGCGCCACTCGACGACGCCAACGTCGGGCGCTTCTGTGCGCTGGTTAGGGAGATGTCGGAGCGTGTACAATTTATTTTCATCACGCACAACAAGGTCACCATGGAGCTGGCAGAGCAGCTGCTCGGGGTAACGATGAACGAGCCAGGCGTGTCGCGACTGGTTGCCGTGGATGTGCAGGAAGCCGTGGAGCTCGCAGAGGCCTGAGAGGCACGCGTAGCACCGGGTAGCCCGTTGGGTTGCCAACGGGTTGTCAATTGGAAACTTGAGGTTTCGTCGATGGAAAATCTTCGCTGGATCTTGATCATCGCGGGAGTCGCGATTCTCGTGTTGCTGTGGTTTTCGGGTCGCAGCAGTCGGCGCCGTGCAGCGACGCCTGAGCTGCCGGATACCTTGCTCGACGATGAACCGGATCACACTTTCGGTGAGAAAGCCATCGGAAATTTCGATGAGATCGGCATCGATGGTGACGATATGGCGCGCCCGGGTGATCCGGCGGCGAATCAGCCGGGTCGAACAGCCTTCGCGCCGGCACATGCCGAGGCCGGTGCCTTCGACGCGCCGTCAGGAGGCAGCTTCGGGGGCGGCCTTGGCAGCGGCCTTGGCGGCCTCGCCCAGAAGTTCGAGGCCATCGGCGCCAGGCTCGCACCGAAGCGACGGCAGCGGGTCGCCGAGATGGAGTCCACGCACCCCGAGGGTGACGGGAGCGACGCCCGGGCCACGAAGATAATGACGTTGCACGTGGTCGCGCCGGAGGGGCAGAACCTCCCTGCCGACGCGCTCTACGAGCAGTTCATGGAGCGTGGCTATCACCATGGCGAGATGAACATCTTCCACTCCATGAGTGAGGGGACAACCGTGTATTCGGTTGCGCGAATGGTCAAGCCCGGTTACTTCGATCTCGACGACATGAGCACCTTCGATACGCCCGGTATTTCCTTCATTCTTCAGCTGCCGGGGCCGGTGCTGGCCGATACGGCGTTCGAAGTCATGCTGAGTGAGGCAAAAGGCATGGCGGCAGAGCTCGGCGCGTCCGTCCTGGACGACACCCACAGCGCCCTCGGCAAGCAGACCGAGCAGCATTTGCGCGAGAGCGTCTACGAATTCATGCATCGGCAGAAGTACGCCGACGGCGTCGCTGGCTGAGGAAGGCGACACGCGGGAGCCCTCCCGCGCCGACCGACATGTCTGCGAAGCCGACGCTCAAGGTCGCTGAAAAACGTGCTGAAGCGTTGCGTGAGCGCTTGCACGAACACCTCTACCGGTATCACGTACTCGACGATCCGCTGGTCAGCGACGCCGAATACGACGCGATGTATCGCGAGCTCGAGAATCTCGAAGCGGTCTGGCCCGCTGTCCTGGTCGCCGACTCGCCGACCCAGCGTGTGGGCGCACCGCCGCTGGCGGGGTTCGAAACCGTGACCCATGCACAAGCGATGTTGTCGTTGTCGAATGCCTTCTCGAACGAGGAGATGGATGAATTCGATCGACGGACGCGGGAACGTCTGGAGCGCGAGAACGGAACCGTTCGCTACGCCGCAGAACCGAAGCTCGACGGCCTGGCCGTCACGCTGCGTTACGAGGACGGTCTGCTGGTGCAGGGCGCTACCCGAGGTGATGGCACCACCGGCGAGAATGTCACCCGTAATCTGTTGACTATCGGCATGATTCCGCAACGTCTCCGCGGTGCCTCGCCACCTGCGTTACTGGAGGCGCGAGGCGAAGTCTTCATGCCGCACTTTGCTTTCGAGGCGCTCAACCGGAAGATGGCGGCGACAGGTGGCGCGCTTTTCGTCAATCCACGAAATGCGGCGGCAGGCGGTTTGCGGCAGCTCGACTCATCGAAGACGGCTGAGCGGCAGCTTGCGATGAATTGTTACGGACTCGGTGAAGTGGTCAGCGAGAAGATGCCATCCTCGCAGTCGGAGACGCTCGCCTGGCTGGCCGAGTGGGGATTGCCCGTCAACGGCGAACTCGAAGTCTGTGACGGAATAGCGGCTTGCCAGGACTATTACGAACGGCTAGGAGCGCGACGTGCCTCGCTTGGGTACGACATCGACGGCGTCGTCTTCAAGGTGGATTCGCTCGCCGAACAGCGTGAGCTCGGTACCCGCGCGCGGTCGCCGCGCTGGGCCGTAGCGCGCAAGTTTCCGGCAGAGGAAGTCGAGACTTTGCTCGAAGACGTCGACTTTCAGGTGGGTCGCACCGGCGCGCTGACGCCGGTGGCGAGGCTGACGCCGGTCTTTGTCGGCGGTGTCACCGTCAGCAATGCCACCTTGCACAACATGGACGAAATCGAGCGCAAGGAAATCCGCATCGGCGACACCGTCATCCTACGCCGCGCGGGCGACGTGATTCCCGAAGTGGTGCGATCGGTCGCCGCGAAGCGTCCGGCAGATACCCGTCCGGTGACCTTGCCGGAACGCTGCCCGGTATGCGGTTCGGCGGTGATTCGGTCGGGTGACGAGGTCAAGGCGCGTTGTACGGGAGGCCTGACGTGCGCGGCACAGCGGCGCGAAGCTTTGCGGCATTTCGCCTCTCGACGCGCGATGGACATCGAGGGACTGGGGGACAAGCTTGTCGAGCAGCTCACCGACGGCGAGTGGGTGCGCAGTGCCGCCGAGCTGTACTCCTTGACCGCCGAGCAGGTTGTCGAGCTGCCACGCATGGGCGAGAAGTCCGCCGCGAATCTGGTGGCGGCGATCAAGCGGTCCAGGGAAACCACGCTTGCCCGGTTCATTTTCGCCCTGGGCATTCGTGATGTCGGCGAATCGGGTGCGCAGTTGCTGGCCGAACGTTTCGGATCGCTCGATGCCATCATGGCGGCAGACGAGGACGCATTGACAGAGATTGACGATATCGGCCCTGTCGCTGCTTCCAGGGTCAGGGCGTTCTTTGATGACGTGGGCAATCGAGAAGCGGTGCAGGCGCTGCTTGTTGCCGGGGTTCATTTTCCGGAAGCGGTGCGTGACGAGGTCGAACCGATGCTGGCAGGCTCGAGCTATGTCCTGACAGGGACACTCTCTGCGTTGACACGGGATCAGGCGAAGCAAGCGCTGCATCGACTCGGTGCGAAGGTGACCGGAAGCGTCTCGAAGAGGACCACGGCCGTCTTTGCCGGCGACTCGCCGGGCTCGAAGGTAACCAAGGCCGAGGAGCTCGGTGTCCCTGTCCTCGATGAAAAGGCGCTGATCGAGATGATCGAGGGGGCACTGTGAAGATTTCCCCCGGAATGAGCTGCACGGCAAGCGCCCCGTTGCGTGTTATTCTCCGCGCCGCTGCCGCGACCGGCCTGGCTGACACTTGAACGTGAATTCATTCCCCGCTGTTCGTCCGCATGAACGCAGCGACGGTGGGCAGACGGTCCGAGTGGCCGTCAACGGCGCCGGTGGCCGTATGGGCAGGCAGCTGCTCGAGGCGATCGCCGAGCGTGGCGACGCCACACTCGCTGCGGCAACCGAAGCACCGGGCAGCGACATGCTCGGTATCGATGCCGGTCTATTGAGCGGCGGGATGAAGAGCGGAGTCGTGCTGACCGACGCATTGCCGCGTGATGCGAAGGCGATTGACGTGGTGGTCGATTTCACTACACCGGCCGCCACGCTGGCGCTGCTCCGGTCGCTCCTGAGCAATGCACCCACCACACCACGGACCGACGGCGTCGAGCACGCATTGACCGGCGTCGTCGTCGGTACCACGGGATTGAGCGCACACGACCATGCACGCATGGTCGACGTCTCGACGCATATTCCCGTGGTGTTTGCGGCTAACTACAGTGTTGGGGTCACGCTTGCGCTGGACTTGCTGGAGCAGGCGGCCCGGGCGCTTGACGAAGACTACGACATCGAGGTCATCGAGGCGCACCATCGCCACAAGGTTGATGCACCCTCCGGCACGGCGCTTGCCATGGGTCAGGCCCTGGCCAAGGGGCGAGGTGTCGAATTCGATGATGTCGCGCTCTATGCGCGAGAAGGCATCACCGGTGAGCGCGAACCGGGCAGCATCGGTTTCGCGACGGTTCGGGCGGGTGATATCGTGGGTGAACACACGGTCCTGTTTGGCGGACCGGGCGAGCGCATCGAAATAACGCACCGGGCGCATCAACGCATGACGTTTGCGAGAGGGGCGGTCAGGGCAGCAGTCTGGCTGGCTGGACAGGGACCAGGCTTGTACGACATGCGAGATGTCCTCGGGCTCGACGATACGCGTGTGCACGGACCATCGGCGCCGGCATCATGAGGAGACGGGACAGATGAGCTTCGCGGTCGTATTTCCGGGACAGGGTTCGCAGAGCGTCGGCATGCTCGGTGATCTGGCCTCCGCCGAACCTGCGGTGGGTGAAACGTTCGCCGAAGCTGCAGATGTTCTCGGCCGGGATCTGTGGGCACTCGCGCAGCGTGGCCCGGCAGAAGCACTTGCTGATACGCGTGTGACACAGCCGCTGATGTTCGTCGCCGACATGGCCGTCTGGCGGGTGGTCTCCGCACGGCTGGGCGCACAGCCGTCAGACCGGAAGCCCTGCGCTGTGGCGGGTCATAGTCTCGGAGAATTCGCTGCCTTGGTAGCAGCCGACTGCGTCGACTTCGACCAGGCTCTGCGACTGGTTGACACCCGCGCAACCCTGATGGCCTCTGCGGTACCGGATGGCGAGGGCGGCATGGCAGCATTGATCGGTCTGGACGATGAAGCGGTGGAGGCGCTTTGCCGCGACACCGTAGCAGCGATGTCTGCAGAGATGTCAGTCGACATGTCGGTCGTAAGGGTGCTCGAGGCAGTCAACTTCAATGCCCCCGGGCAAGTCGCCGTGTCCGGGCATCTCGACGCCATCGAACGACTGGTTGCGGTGGCACGCGACAGAGGAGCGCGCAAGGCCGTCGTCTTGCCGGTCAGCGTCCCGAACCACAGTTCCCTGATGCGTGCTGCCGGTGCGTCCCTGGCCCGGGCCATCGACGAAGTCGACTGGCGCGAGCCTGCGTTTCCGCTCGTGCAGAATGCGACAGCATGCGTTGCCACCTCGCTCGATGCGATGCTCGAGACCCTTCGGGCGCACGTCTTCAGCCCCGTGCGCTGGACGGCCAGCATGCAAGCACTGCGTGATGTCCATGGGGCCTCGACGATCATCGAGTGCGGACCGGGCAAGGTGCTCGCAGGTCTCGGCAAGCGCATCGATCGAGCGATGCCGACGTTGCCGGTAGAGTCGCCGGCAACACTGGACGCTGTACTCGAGGCATTGAGCTGATGGAGCGATCGACATGACGACGGACCAGGTATTGAGCGGTTCCACGGCGCTGGTCACCGGTGCGAGCCGTGGCATCGGACGGGCGATCGCGCAGATGCTCGGCGAGGCTGGTGCAACTGTCATCGGCACGGCAACGTCCGATGCGGGTAGCGCTGTCATCGGCGAACGCTTCAGCGCAGCCGGAATCACGGGGGAGGGCATGACGCTGGATGTCAATGTCCCTGACGGACCGGCAAGCGTATTCGAGGCGATCACTGCAGCCTACGGGCCGGTATCCATACTGATCAACAATGCTGGCGTCACGCGCGACAACCTGTTCCTGCGCATGAAGGACGAGGAGTGGCAATCGGTCATCGACACCAATCTGACCAGCGTCTATCGCTTGTGTCGACTGGCTGTGCGGCCGATGGTGAAGGCGCGTGGCGGGCGCATCATCAACATCACCTCGGTGGTCGGGCTGACCGGCAATGCCGGGCAGGTCAACTATGCCGCGTCGAAGGCCGGGCTGATTGGCCTGACCAAGTCTCTGGCGCGTGAACTCGGTTCGCGAAACATCACGGTCAATGCGGTTGCACCGGGTTTCATCGAATCGGACATGACAGACGGGTTATCTGATGCGCAGAAGGACAAGCTCCAGGCCGAAATCGCACTCGGGCGTCTGGGCACTCCGGACGACGTGGCGTCAGCTTGCCTGTACCTTGCATCCCCCGCTGCCGCCTATATCACGGGTCAGACCTTGTCGGTGAATGGCGGTATGCACATGCCCTGAACCAGGGCGCCCGGACACAATTGCGCTATTCGCCGCGCGAGACTTCAAAACTCACTACAATGACGGCACGGCAGCCATGCCGGCCCTTTTTCGGAGGTTTCAATCACGATGAGCAGTATCGACGAACGCGTCAAGAAGATTGTTGTCGAGCAGTTGGGTGTCAAGGACGAGGAGGTGACGAACAAGGCATCGTTCGTGGAAGACCTCGGCGCCGATTCCCTCGACACGGTCGAGCTTGTCATGGCTCTCGAGGAAGAATTCGAGTGCGAGATTCCCGACGAGGAAGCGGAGAAGATCACGACCGTGCAACAAGCGGTCGACTACGTCAACGCTCACATCGAACAAGCCTGAGCGGTTCCGAACGGCTCGGCTCGCTGTTCTTGAACGGTCATTCCGGCATGCGGGCCGTGCGCTTGCCGGTCCGGCTGTCGCAAGATCATTCCGGTCAGCGTGTGTGTGCCCGGGCGGGCGAGACGCTTGTCAGGCGCAGTCAAGCAGTCTGTCCAGTCAAGCATCCCCGTCGAGAGGCAGATTGTCGATGTGAGTAGAGCACCGACGTGAGCAAGGCGATGTGCAAGGGTTCAATGCGGGAGCAGGTGTGTCGAAACGGCGAGTAGCGGTTACCGGGCTGGGCCTCGTGACGCCGGTCGGTAATGATGTCGAGAGCAGTTGGGCGAACATCGTCAGTGGCGTGTCGGGTGCGTCCATGATCGAGAGCTTCGACACCACCGGGCTCGCGACTCGTTTCAGTGCGTCCGTGAAGTCATTCGATGTATCGGCCTATCTCTCGACGAAAGAAGCCCGGAAGATGGATACCTTTGTCCATTTCGGCTTCGCGGCCAGCGTTCAGGCCATCCGTGACGCCGGTCTGGAAGATGCTGACGGGCTCGATACGGAGCGTGTCGGCGTGGCCATCGGATCGGGAATCGGTGGGCTGCCGAACATCGAGGCCCAGCACCGCACGCTGATCGATGGCGGTCCCAGAAAGGTTTCGCCGTTCTTCGTGCCGGCGACGATCATCAACATGATCAGCGGGAACGTATCCATCCGCTACGGCTACAAGGGGCCGAATGTCTGTACGGTCACGGCCTGTACGTCGGGTACTCACAACATTGGCCAGTCGGCTCGCATGATCGAGTACGGCGACGCGGATGTGATGGTTGCCGGCGGCGCCGAAATGGCCACCTCGCCGCTCGGTCTCGCAGGCTTCGGCGCCGCCCGGGCACTGTCTACACGAAACGATGACCCGGCGGCCGCCAGTCGGCCCTGGGACGAGGAGCGCGACGGGTTCGTTCTCGGTGATGGTGCCGGTGTCATGGTGCTCGAGGAATACGAACACGCGAAAGCCCGCGGCGCGAAAATCTACTGCGAACTGGTGGGTTTCGGCATGAGTGGCGATGCGTACCACATGACGCTGCCCTCGGGCGATGGTGCTGTCCGGTGCATGCGCGCCGCGTTGTCGAATGCCGGCCTGACGCCTGTGGACGTCAGCTATGTCAACGCTCATGGCACCTCGACGAATGCCGGCGACCGGGCCGAGACCGACGCGATCAAGACGGTCTTCGGTGCGCACTCGCAAGCAATGCCGGTCAGCTCGACAAAGAGCATGACCGGGCATCTGCTGGGCGCCGCCGGCGGTGTCGAAGCCGTGTTTTCGGTCCTCGCGATACGCGACGACAAGCTGCCGCCCACCATCAATCTCGACACACCGGGCGAGGGCTGCGATCTCGACTATGTGGCGCACGAAGCGCGCGATGTGAAGACGAGCGTGGTCATGTCCAATTCCTTCGGATTTGGTGGTACCAACGGTACTGTCGTGTTCGCAGCGAACTGATTCGCCGTTCGTGTTCCGCCTACTGTTCGTCGTCCTGATTGTCGGTCTGGCAGGTCTGGCGGCGGCCTGGTACGACTACGACAAGTGGTTGAAGCAGCCTGTCGCGCTCGGTGATTCAGGGCAGATGTTCAGCATCGAGCGTGGCTGGTCAGCGAAGCGTGTCGCGACCGAACTCGAGCGTGCCGGGATCATCGACAAGCGGTACTGGTTCGATCTCCATGTCAGGCTTGCAAAGCGTGGTGGCAACCTTCGGTCAGGTGAATATTCACTCGATGGCAAGGTGACGGTACCGATGCTGCTGGATACCTTCGAGCGGGGTCAGACAGTGCAGTATTCGCACACCTTGATAGAGGGCTCTGACTGGCGCGAGGCGTTGGCGCGGTTGGCAGCCGATCCTGCGCTCGAACATACCCTTGGCCTCGAGGCCGGCGACGCTACGGGGAGGCACTTCAGCGATGCAGATGGCGCTGCCGCCATGGCGGCGATCGGTTACCCGGAGTTGCACCCGGAAGGTCAGTTCTTCGCTGACACCTACCGTTTTCCAACAGGCACGACCGATACCGAGTACCTCAAGCGTTCCAAGGCCGCTCTCGACGCGGTGCTCGAGGTCGAGTGGGCCGAACGAGCGCCGGATCTTCCGCTCGAGAGTCCCTACGAGGCATTGATCCTGGCATCGATCGTCGAGAAGGAGACTGCCGTTGCAGCCGAACGGCCGCTGATCGCCGGTGTCTTCCTGTCGCGAATGAGGAAAGGCATGCGTCTGCAGACCGATCCCACTGTCATCTACGGCATCGGCCCGACTTTCGACGGAAATATCCGGCGGGTAGACCTGACCACTGACACGCCCTACAACACGTACACGCGTGCCGGACTTCCCCCTACACCGATCGCGATGGTCGGGCGTGAGGCGATCCATGCTGTGCTGCATCCCGAGGCGACCAGCAAACTTTTCTTCGTTTCTCGGGGTGACGGCACCCATCAGTTCTCGGAAACGGTGGAAGAGCACAATGCCGCCGTCCGCAAGTACCAACTCGGCCGGTGAGCGCCCATATTCTCAGAACCGTGCAAACAAGGCCGGGCGGCCCGCACTTGCCTGCCCGGGGCAAGTTCATTTCACTGGAAGGACTCGAAGGGGTCGGCAAGACGACCAATCTCGATTTCATCGAAGCGGCACTGCAATCGGCGGGTCAGACGGTCACGCGCACGCGCGAGCCCGGTGGAACGAGGATCGGCGAGGCGCTTCGTGCGCTGGCCTTGTCTGACGACGGGGAAATCTCTCCCACGACCGAGTTGCTGTTGATGGCCGCTGCCCGTATCGAGCATGTTGCCAAGGTCATCACGCCTGCGCTCGCTGCAGGTCGCTGGGTCCTGTGTGATCGTTACCTCGACGCGAGCATTGCCTACCAGGGTGGCGGTCGCGAACTGGGAGCGGCATTCGTCGCCGATCTGCACGAGCGGCTGGGCGTCACCTTGAAGCCTGATCTGACGCTCCTTCTGGACATGCCCGTAGCCGACGGGCTGGCACGCATGCAAGCGCGTGGCGCAACCGATCGGATCGAGAAGGAGGGCCGTACATTCTTCGAGCGAACGCGGGCGAGTTACCTTGGCCTGGCTCGCGCTGAGCCCGAGCGTATCGTCATCATCGACGCCGATCAGGCGTTGCCTGCCGTGCAGAATTCCATTGCTCTGGCACTCGCGACTCGTCTTGGTATCCGTGCGGGAGCATCGGCATCGAGTTCCTGACGCCGTGTCCGCCCTGGCTGCTCGACACGGGGCGTCGCACGCTCGCGCGTGACGCAGCCGGTCGACTGCCGCATGCGCTGTTGATCACAGGTCTTGCCGGCGTCGGCAAGCGCGACTTTGCAAACTGGCTGGTCGAGTCGATTCTCTGTCGTGATCGCACTGCAGACGGCGCCTGTGGCGATTGCAGCGCGTGTCGACAATTACTCGCGGATGCGCACCCGGACTATCGCCGGGTCGAGCCAGCGGGTGCCAGCACCACGGTTCGAATCGACGCTGTGCGCGCACTCGTCGAATGGCTGCAATTGACTCCGACAGGCGATGGTCACCGTATTGCGCTGGTTTTCGGTGCGGACACCTTGAACAGGAACGCGGCGAACGCGCTGCTCAAGACGCTCGAGGAACCGGGTGATGCCGGTGTCCTGGTGCTGGTCGCCGATCGGGCGGGCGCACTTCCGCCAACGGTCCGCAGCCGGTGCCAGCGCATCGTGCTGCAACCCGGCGATCCGGCAACTGCATTGACCTGGCTGGCAGGCCGGGTAGACGATCCGACGCGTGCGTTGGCGCGGGCGGGCGGACTACCGTTCGCAGCGCTCGAGGTGCTCGACGAGGACCGTGAAAAGGAGATGACGCTGCTGCTGATGGCCTGGCAGGACCTTTTCCTGCATCGCGGCAGTGTGGGTCGAATCGTCGATTCCCTGGCCGATCTGCCGACAACCCGGTGCCTTGAGGCGTTTCTGCACTGGACTGCGCTGACTGTCCGCCATCTTGCGGGGCCGGGCGTCCCGAATGAAAGCGTTCCGCATGAGGGCGTCCCGGATGAAGCGGATGCGGGCGATGTTGTCGGCAGAGTCATGGCCGCAACTGCGCCCAGTCTCTCGATTGAGAACTGGTTCTCGGTTCATGACATTCTCGGCCGTTTATATCGTTCAGACAGCGCCAGCTTCCGTACGCGCACTGTTGCCGAGGGGATGTTGGCCGATATCCGTCTCATGATCAGCATCGACGAGGCAGGACGAAACACGCCATGACCACAGAAGCGCGCAAGGGAATCGTCTCCTTTTCAATTACCGATCGGGGTGCCCTGTATTCGTCATACCTGTCTTTCGTGAACAACGGCGGATTGTTCGTGCCGACTGCACGCACCTATGCACTGGGTGACCGGATTTTTCTCCTCTTGAAAGTCATGGATGACGATTCACTCGTGCCGCTGACGAGTACGGTCGTCTGGGTAACGCCGGCGGGCGCTCAAGGCAACAAGACGCCCGGCATCGGCGTGCAGTTCAGCGACGATGACAACGGCGCGACACGCAAGGTCATCGAGAACCACCTGGCTGCGAATCTCACCGGCGACCGACCGACGCAGACGATGTAGCCGGCACGAACGCGCTACCCTGTGGCGCCCGTGATCGAGCCTGTGTCACATGTCGAGCAGATCGTCGTCCCGTCGCGAAGCCGGCGGCCGCAAGAAGCGTACTGACTCCGGGAAACGTCCCGACACTCGCGCAAGCGATGTACACGATCAACTGTATGTCGCCTCGAGTGAATTGCACGGTCTCGGCATGTTCGCTGCCGCGCGACTATCGGCCGATGTCGTACTCGGCCGACTTGCCGGGATGCCAACCTACGATGACGGAATCTACGTGCTCTGGCTCACGGATGAGCTCGGCCTCGAAGTGACCAATGACTTCCGCTTCATCAACCACAGCAAGACGCCAAACTGCGCCTTGACCGATGTCGACGTCGTGACCTTGAAAGCCATTGCCATCGACGAGGAGCTGACGCACGACTACGGCTGGCCGTAGATTCTCTAACATGCGCCGCGAAGCCAGGCTGCGTCAGAACGCCACCGCATCGTGCCGCCGGCCTCGCACGGGTGACGCGAAGACGCGACGCAGATAGAGCGTCAGTGCAACAAGGAGCACGACGTAGCTGATGCCGATGAGCACCAGCATGCCCGGAACCCGGTGTCGTGCCACTGTGTCGACGACTTCCGTGGTCCTGACCAGGCCGTAGACCACCCAGGGCTGTCGACCCGCTTCGGTCACACACCAGCCGGCAATGGTTGCCAGGAACCCGCTGGGAGTCATCCAGCACAGGACCCTCAGGAACCAGCGTGTCTCGAAGAGCTGTTTTCTGCGCAGCAGGTAGAGGCCTGTCATGGCAACGACCAGCATCAGCATGCCCAGTGCGACCATGATGCGAAAGCTCGCGAACACGATGGGTACGTTGGGCCGATCGGAGGCGGGCACTTCGTTCAAACCGAGCACGACGCCGGCGAGATCGTGCGTGATGATCAGGCTCGCGAGCCGTGGAATCTCGACCGCATAGCGATTCTGCTCGGTTACCGGGTCCGGCAAGGCAAGCGGCACCAGAGGAGCGCCTTCGGTGGTCTGCCACAAGCCTTCCATTGCGGCGAGCTTCATCGGCTGGTGGTCACGGGTGTTCAGGCCGTGCAGATCGCCGGTAAGAATCTGCAACGGCAAGAGCACCGCCGCCGTGATGACGGCAACCCGCAGACTCTGTCGAGCGAGGGAATGCCCCGGACGGTGTAGCAGCAAGGTACTGGAAATGCCCATGATGAAGAATGCACTGCTGAGCCAGGCCGCACCCACCATGTGCACGAAGCGATAGGGGAATGACGGGTTGAAGACGGCTGCCAGAGCGTTATCGAGGCCAAGCGTACCGTCGATGAAGACATGACCCGCGGGCGTCTGCATCCAGGAGTTGCGTGACAGGATGCAGAACACCGACACGTATACGCCCAGGGTGACGATCGATGTGGCGATGACATGGAGTCTGTCGCCCACGCGCCGCCAGCCCCAGACCATGATCCCGAAGCAGCCCGCCTCGAGCAACACGGCATTGGCGAATTCCAGCTGTCGAATCGGCACGAGCACGTCGACGGTTCTTTCGTAGAAGCCGCCGAAGATGGTGTCCAGCTGGTACGACAGAACGATGCCGGTGATGACGCCCGTGATGAAGAATGCAGCGAACGGTCGAATCCAGAATTCGAACTGCTGTCGATAGATGCGCCGTCCTGTTTTCAGCCAGAGGATTTCCAGTGCGAGCAGGTAGCTGCTGAGCCCGATGATGAGGCAGGGAAAGATGATGTGAAAGCTGGCGGTTGCAGCGAACTGCATGCGCGCCAGAACAATTGAATCGATATTCACGACGATACTCCACAGGCGATGAGGTGCCTTGATTTCAGACGAGGGCAAGGGTCCAGCGAATGGTGACGACCATGGCGCCGAAGGAAATCACCGACAGGCCATACAAGCCGGCAAACCAGGTGATGTTCCTCAAGCCAGGCGTGGCGTTCGCGTAGCTCCGGATTCGAACCTTGGCCCATCTCGCGACGAGGTGGTCATGCACACGAGATAACCAGAGACTCGCGTCCTGTGAGAGTGAGTCGTTCTCGGCAAGAGCATCGTCAGGCTGGGCGCGTCGGTTTGGCAAGAGTGTTGTCGAATACATCGTTTTTTCCTTCCGGGTTCATGCTGCTATGGTCGGTCGTTGATAACGCAAGACAGACCCTGTGGCTCTGCTTGCTGCTTGAGTGCGATGTGACCGCAACAGCAGGCGTTCGCGCCATGCATCTTTAGGACAGGCACAGCGCCATACGACGTGCCAGGTGCGCGGCTCTGCGGTTTTCGACAAACGGACCATCCGAACGATCAGCCGCCGAATGGCCTTTCCGGTTGAGACATTCGATCGGTCAATGACGAGCAGGCGCGCGCTTGGCTATAGTGGTGCCCCCGCACCGAACCGACTGTTCATGAGCCAGCAGGAACACACAGCCACTCACCGCCTTGAAGAGCGATTCAGAAAGATCGCGCGGCTCGAGCATGCAGAGACGTTTCTCGACTGGGATAGAAGCGTCATGATGCCGCCGGGCGGAAACGCGCCGCGTGCCGATGCGCTGGCGGAGCTCGCCAGTCTGACGCACGAGTTGCGGGCCGACCCCAGTGTCGGTGCCTGGCTCGATGAGGCGGAAGCCGATGTCGAGGCGGGCGATGCTGCGACGGTCGAACGGGCAAGCCTTCGCGAAATGCGTCGCGAGTGGCTCGATGCGAGTGCCGTGCCGTCTGATCTGGTGCGGGCTCAGGTGTTCGCCGGTGCGCGGTGCGAGCAGGGCTGGCGAACGCAACGTCTAGCCAACGACTGGCACGGTTTCCTCGACAACTTTCGCCCTGTCGTCAAGCTGGCGCGAGAGGAGGCGGCCGCTCGTCAGGCGGCAGCTCCTGCACGGTTCAAGTCACCCTACGACGCGTTGCTGGACCGACACTGCAGAGGGGATGATCAGGCACTCGTGACACGAGTCTTCGATGCGCTTCGGACACGCTTGCCCGCGCTTCTTCAGGAGGTGACCGAGAAACAGGAATCACTCGACGCCTTGCCTGCAGGTCACTACCCGGTCGCGGCGCAGAAAGCGCTCAGCGAGCGCGTCATGCGTCGGCTCGGATTCGACTTCGAGAACGGCCGACTCGATACCAGTCTGCATCCGTTCAGTACCGGCGTCCGGGGCGATCAGCGCATTACCACCCGGTATCGGGAGTCCGAGTTCTTCGACGCGCTACAGGCGACCGCTCACGAAACCGGTCACGCGAGCTATGAATCGGGCTTGCCGATCGCCCATGAGGGCTTGCCGCTGGGCCAGTCGCGCAACATGTGCATTCACGAAAGCCAGAGCCTGCTCTTTGAAAAGCACCTGATGCTGTCGCAAGTCTATCTCGGTGCGGTGCTCGGGGATATTCACGAACACTTGCCCACGACGCAGAATATCGAAGCCACGCAACTATGGCACCAGGCAACGCGTGTGGCACCGAGCTTCATCCGGGTGGAGGCGGACGAGATCGGGTATCCGCTGCACGTCATGCTTCGGCATGACATCGAGAGTGCGCTGATCAATGGCAGCATGGAAGCCGAGTCGGTACCTGATGCCTGGGAGGAGGGCATGCAGTCGGCCTTCGGGCTATCGGTCGGTGACGAGCATTCCAGAGGGTGCCTGCAGGACATCCACTGGACCGACGGATCGTTCGGCTACTTTCCGTCCTACACACTGGGCGCGGTCAATGCGGCGCAGATCATGGATACCATTCGAGCACATGAGCCCGAATGGCTTGCGCGGCTGGCGGCGGGCGATACCGCCTTTGTTCGCGACTGGCTGGCCGCAGCCGTGTGGTCGAAAGGCCGGCTATATGAATCGCAAGAGCTGATGGTTGCGGCAACCGGTAGTGGAACCGATGCCGACTACCTTGTCCGGCACCTCGAAGCGCGCTACCTCGACGAGAGCGACTGAGCGCTTGCTGGTCATGTGCTTGCCGGTCTGCGCATGACGGTCTGCGCATGACGGTCTGTGCGTGACGGTCTGCGCATGCCGGTTACCTGCGCGTCACCGACCAGCGGAGCCGGTCAAATACGTCCACGCCCAGCTGCCGAAGTACGTCGATGACGTCCAGCGGAACCCAGTTCTCGCGGATCAGCCCTTCGTGATGGCAGTAGAAGTCCATGACCCGCATGTTCACTTCACGGCCGGTCGGGCCGAGACCGAGCCAGTCAGGCCCGGCATGCACGGCATGTACGCTCGGCCAGCCGCCGGTCACCGAATAGGCGCCGTCACCGATTCGAATGTAGTGTCCACCACCGATCGATTCGCGCAGCTCGGCTATCTGTTCCCATTGGGAGCCTCCCGTGCGATTCGGAAACGCTTTCCGGAACGGTAACTGGTGGTGATCGACAAAGCCTTCGAGCCCGCGTGTCGTGCCGATGCCGGCGGGGCCATACCACATCATCTTCCGGTGCCAGTGATTCTTCTGTGGCATCGCAAGGAGACCCTTGCGGGAGTTCTTTCCCTCATCGTTGTAGTCGCCCAGCGTCTTCTGCATGGCCAGGGTCTGTGCGAGGCTCGCGGCAGAGACGTCCGGGTCGCTTTCGCCAAACACGAGACCATCGGCCTTGATCGGACCTGCCCATCGGCCCTCTTGGCCGAGGCTCGGAGCGATGGGCCAGTGGCCGGACTGGCGCATGACGTCGAGCAGATCCCACAGGCAATAACTACGCGTGACACGACTGTTCTCGACCTGATGGACCTCGCCGTAGCGCACATACAAGGTCTTTCCGGTAGCGGGAATACCGAGCCAGTCGTGTTCGAAGGTGCCGCAGAAGTGGCCGATCATCGCGACATAGTCGCGTCCCTCGAACTGCCCGCCGACGAGGATCTCGTCGCGCCGCTCGAGATCGGGAAGCGCGTGCATGAGCGGCAGCCAGGCTAGCTCGGCAACCGCCTCGATGCCGTTCAGCTCATCCAGGGGCGCCGGTCCTCGCCACGCGATTGAATCGCCGTGAAGGGCGCGCAGATTGTCGCGTAACGCCGTCTGGCCGCCTTCGGCCAGCGCCATCATGCCGTCAAGGACCGCGCGCTTGCTCATCAGGTTCTGCGACGGTACAGGGTGATTCGGGAAATCGTGTGTGGGCATCGAAATGTCGAGGTGTCTGGGGTTGTATTCTGGCGAAGCGATCGCTGTCAGGCGATCCTGCCGCTCCAGATCGATTCATGGAAGGGCTCGCTTTCGATCATGAGCACGTTCCGCTCTGCCCCGACAGCCTGCAGGCTGGAGTGGGCACAGTTGCCAAGTGACGGCAGCGTGCGCAGCATCGTGAGCGGGTGCCCGGCATAGTGTGCCAGGATCGTTTTCAGGAGCGCACCGTGGCTGACGACAAGGACGGTCTCGGCGGCAGTTTCGGCGATGATACGCTCGATCGCAGCGACCCCGCGCTGCTGCAGTTCGACGTACGATTCAGCCCCTTCGACGTCAAACCCGGGAGTGACCGCTCGCAAGTGTTCAACCTGTTCAGGAAATTCGCCAGTGATATCGTCCCAGAGCCGGCCTTCCCAGGCACCAAGGCAGATTTCCCTCAGTTCGTCCCGGTAGACGATGGTCTTGATCGGGGGCTCGATCGGCGGATCGAGGGCAAGCTCCGCCGTCTGGCGTGTTCGCAGGCTGGTGCTGCAGTACACGGCACCAATGCCCAGGGCCGCAAGGCGAGGCGCAAGCGCGGCCGCCTGCGCACGACCGGTATCGTCAAGTTCCGAATCCAGTTGTCCCTGGATGCGGCGAATCGCATTCCAGTGAGTCTGGCCGTGGCGGACGAGATGAAGTTGCATGAACAAGGCAGGTGCAGTGGGGAAGTGCATGCTAGCTCAGTACGAGCATGACCAGGCACGACTGGCAGAGTGCCATCCAGAAAACGCTGAAAGTCGACATCCGGCACAAGACACGTGTGGGCGGCGGCGACTTTGCCCAGGCATTCCGTGTGACGCTCGCCAGTGATCGCGTCTTGTTCGTCAAGACCCACGATGAACCGCCAGCGGGCTTCTTCACCACCGAAGCGGCCGGATTGCTCTGGCTCCACGATGCGATGTCGGTTGCCGTACCGAAGGTGCTCCACGTCAGCGACGACCCGCCGTGCCTCGCACTCGAATGGATAGAGCGCGGCCGCGGCCGCCCGCAGCCATTTGAAGATCAGGATTCGAGCCGCGGTTTCGAAGCTGGACAGGTCGCGCCTGCAGAGCATCCCGAGGCGATTTTCGGCCGGGCGCTTGCGAACCTGCACGCTGCTGGCGCCGAATCATTCGGCCGGGAAGACGCCCGCACAACGGGTAGCCTGGCGGTACCGAACGATCCCGTCGACGATTGGCCAGGGTTTTACGCCGAGCGTCGATTGTTACCGTTGGCACGCCTCGCCTCCGACCGTGGCGCTCTGCCGGCAACGAGTGTCAGACGCCTCGAGCGACTGGCTTTGTGTCTCGATCAGTTTGGTGCTTCCGATGAACGGCCATCGCGCCTGCACGGCGATCTATGGGCCGGCAATCGCATCATCGACTATCGGGGACAGAGCTGGCTTGTGGATCCGGCAGCACACGGTGGGCACCGTGAATTCGATCTTGCCATGATGCGACTCTTTGGCGGTTTCGACGAACACTGTCATGCCGCCTACCGTGAAGTATCTCCGCTTGCGCCAGAGTGGCAGTCACGCATTCCGCTGCATCAGCTGGCGCCACTGGTGGTGCATGCCATCAAGTTCGGCGGTGGATACGTTCGTGGCGTGGCGGGTGCTCTGGATGCCTGTATCTGAGGGTAGGGTCGCTTGCCGTCGCCGGGCCCCCTTATCAGGTTCGCTCGCCTAGCGCCGCCAGTATGCGCACCCAGCTACGAATGCCCTTGTGAAAGCTCTTCAGGGAGTATTTTTCGTTGGGCGAATGGATGGCATCGTCATCAAGCCCGAACCCCACCAGCAGGCTCTCCATGCCGAGAATTTCGCGCAGGTGACCGACGACCGGAATCGACCCTCCGCAGCCGGCGTTGACAGCGGGTTTGCCCCATTCCTCGGTCAGCGCCACGCGCGCCGCTTGAAATGGTGGTGAGTCGACCGGCATGACGATGGCGGGTGATCCATCCTTGGTCAGATACTCGGCCGTGCAATCCGGTGGCAGCCGGGCGGCGACATGCGCCTGGAAAGCTTCGCGGATTCTTGCCGGATCCTGACGTCCGACGAGACGAAAACTCACCTTGGCGGTGGCTTTCGACGGGATGACCGTCTTGAAGCCGACGCCGGTATAACCGCCTTCGATGCCGTTGATCTCGCAGGTCGGTCGTGACCAGATCTGCTCCAGGACAGAACGGCCGTGTTCACCTGCGGGTGTCGTCAGACCGACTTCAGCGAGGAATTGACCGTTGTCGTTGCCAAGCGATGACCAGTCCGCGAGCATCTGTTCGGTTGGTTCATCGACACCATCATAGAAACCGTCAAGAGTGATGCGGCCTTCATCATCGTGCAGGTCGGCGAGGATGCGAGTCAGCACCCGAACCGGATTGATGGCCGGGCCACCGTACATGCCGGAGTGAAGGTCGAGAGACGGGCCCCTGATGATCAGCTCCTCGCCGACCATGCCACGCAGCATGGTCGAGATCGTGGGTGTGTTCGCGTCCCACATGCCGGTATCGCAGACCAGAGCCAGGTCGGCTTGCAGCGTTTCTCGATGCGCTTCCAGAAACGGGATCAGCGACGGCGAGCCACTTTCCTCCTCCCCTTCGAGGAAAACCGTTACGTTCGCGGGGAGCTTGCCGGTAACCGTTTTCCAGGCACGGCAGGCCTCGACAAAGGTCATCAGTTGCCCCTTGTCGTCGGCCGCGCCACGCGCGCGAATCACACGTCCTGCCGGGGTGTCTTCGATGGCCGGCTCGAACGGTGGGCGATGCCAGAGTTCGAGTGGATCAACGGGCTGGACATCGTAGTGCCCGTAGAACAGGAGGTGAGGCGTACCCGAACCGTCGTGCCTGCCCACGACCATCGGATGCCCGGGCGTATCGTGTCGAGTGGCATCGAAGCCGATCGACGCCAGGTCCTCGACCATCACGTCGGCTGCCCGCAGACACGCGCCGGCATGGGCAGGATCAGTGGAAATGCTGTCGATGCGGAGCAGTGAGAACAATCGTTCGAGCGAGTCGTCGAGGGTGGCGTCGACATGCGCGAGAACGCGATCGATATCGGTCATGGAGAGTTACCGGCAGGGGAGCAGGGCAGTCCTGGATTGTAGCGTGGTGGTTCTCGGGATGTTGAAGAGGCCAGGGTTGGCTGGGTCGACTCGTTCAGTCGAGCGAGCGGAACGTGGCCGAGCAGCTGAGGCTGCTGGCGCGAATCGACGAACTGCAACTCTGGAAAGGCGCTGGTCGAGGAGGCAGCGGTTGTCGCGATTGCGCCCAGTGGATGGATCGCGCGCTCGGTATCAGTCGCATCACGGCACTCGAGTGCCTGCGCGTTGCGCGGGCGCTTCGTGACTTGACAGTCATCGAGTCATTGTTCGCGCTCGGCAAGCTGAGCTGGTCCAAGGTTCGCCAAGGCGTCGAGACGACAGCCGCGACCGGGCATCGGCAAATCTACATAGATATGAGAAGGGTGATGATTGCTATGACTGTGGAATAAATGGCTGTGCTCACGACGGGAATAGCTTGAGTACGAGTTGAAGTACGAGCGGCGCTATGTGATCCTGCTTTTGTCTGTTCGATACCACTGGCTTGCCCGGCGGGCAGCTTGTTGGGTGGACACCAACCTGTCCCGCCGGGTTGATCTCGCGCGCAGCCATGCTAATCCACCTGCCTGGCAAGGTGATGCAGCAGGTAGGCGAGCACCAGAGCGAAGATCGGTGTCGCCAGCACGTAGGGTAGGTGAAGAGCAACCAGCACGGACGCAGACAGAGCGGTGGCAGCGGCGGCCACACTAGCCAGGATCGCAAAGATCGCCTGTCGACGGACCGTGCCTGTGCAGGCTCGGGTAATGGCGCACAGCGCGAAGTAGAGAGCGATGCTTACCGGTAGCGCAGAGTAGTCATGGACACCGCTCATCATGAGCGCTCGGGCGACCATGATCATCGGCGGCAGTAGCAGCAGACTGTGTACGAACCGCTCTTCGAATGTGGCTGGCCGTCCGATCGTCTCACGCTTTCGTCGCAGGTGTGAGAGCAGGCTGAACACGGTGAGTACGATCAGCCCAGCAATGATCGTCATCAGGGCAGGGTCACGCAGTGGCAGGAGCAGCGTTGCCGATGTGGCGATGAGGGCGCATGAACGAAGCTTGAACTGGCTGCGGGCCATGACCGCGATGGCGAAGAAGGAGATCGGTGCGAGTACCGTGATTCCGGCGGCGATGGCTGTTCCGAGTTCAGCAAGGCTGGCCGCTTCCCAGCGGGCAAAGCCAGGGTAGGCATCGACCAGCTGTTCGCCGTCGAGCGGCACGATCGAATAGATCATCGCGCCCAGCACGGCGAAATTTGCCGGTACCGAGATCAGGCACACGCTCAGAAAGACCCGTGCGCCTTTCGGTTCGCGCAAGGCTGAGCCTACAAACAGTCCGGCCGATGCGAGCAAAGCGCTCTGTCCCAACAACATGAGAACGCGGTTCCGATCACCTTGCGCTTCGAAGCCGTGCAATAGAAATACAGACAATGAGCCGACCATGGTCATGGCTCCCAGCGAGCGCAACAAGGTGGCTGTCGTGATGGTTCGTCGAAGGGGCTGAAAAGTGGCTGTTTGAGTGGTGTCATTCATGTCCCGGCTCCGTCTCGAGCTTCTCGCCGACCAGCGAGGTGAGTTCGGCCTGGAGTGACGCCTCGTGCTCTTCAACAGCGTAGCGTCGGGCAAGGGCATCGTCGGTCGCCAGGGCGTCGGTACCCAGGGCTATGTTGTCGCCCGGAGACGCGAGCCGCGCTCCATCGTCGGCGATTTGGACTTCCCAGCGCTCGAACACATCCTCGAGTCCATCGCCGTCATCTCGATGCAGACTGTCGAGCACATCAGCGGCTCTGGTCATCGACTCGCGTTAACGCAGCGCATCGCGCCGCCGGATGATGTCCTCGAGTCGGCGTTCGAGTTCGGTGAGCCTGCCTTGCATCTCTTGTTCGACTCGCTGATGCTCTCTAAGCGCGCGCTCGGTCACGCCATTGCATCTCCGCTGTCTGCAAGGACGCAAGTTGTTCGCGTCGCCGCTCGCCCTCACGCTGCAGACGGGCATGGCGGACGCGGGCTGCCGTCACTGCCTCGCGAGCGCCGCGAACGGCGGCCGCGGTAATGGCGTCATGATTCTCGAAACGTACGACGGCGCGTTCGGTTGTGGCGCTGAGGGTTGTCGTCAATCTGGATAGAAATTTCATGGAATCGTCCGTGTTGTCGCTGGAGATGCCAGTGTCGGTGTGCGACAGAATCAACCAAAGCACGTTCGACGGAGTCGCTCCAGGAGCACCCGTCGGTACGGTATTCCTGTACCGTTGAGTCCATGGCTCAGTCCACCCGTCTCGTCACAGCCATCAAGCGCGAGCTGAAGCGACGCCGCATCGCCTATCGCGAACTGGCCGCCGAGCTCGAGCTGGCGGAGTCCACTGTCAAGCAGATGTTTGCCAGCGGTAACCTGACGCTGAAGCGCCTCGATCGCATCTGTGCCTTCCTTGGTCTCGACCTCGCTGATCTGGTCGTACTCGCCGAAAGAGACCACCGCGAGGAGCGCGCCATCGAGCGCTTGACGCTCGAGCAGGAGGAGGCGCTGGTTAGCGATCCGGAGCTGCTTCTGGTCGCTTACTGCGTGCTCAACCACTGGCGTTTCGAGGATATCGTCGCGCGCTACCGCTTGTCCGACACGGAGTGTATTCGCCTGGTGGCACGACTCGACCGGATGCGGTTTGCCGAACTGCTTCCCGGCAATCGAATTCGTGCACTCATCAGTGCCAACTTCGGTTGGCATCCGGAAGGGCCGATAACGCGCTACTTCCGGCAGGAGGTCGAGGGGCAGTTCCTGGCGGGGCGTTTTGACGAACCTCACGCACTGAAACTGGTTCGTCTTGGTGATGTCTCGACCGCCACGCTCGATCAGCTGTCGTCACGTCTCGAAGCTGTCGGACAACTCTTCGACGACCTGGCGAGAGAAGACTGCCGCCTGCCTGAAGAGCAGCGTACCGGAGCGATATTGCTTGCCGCCGTGCGTCACTGGGTGTTCGACGTGTTTGCCGATCTCGAGCGCACGTCTTCATCAGAAGACAAGCCTGCATTGAAATGCAAGCCCGCATCAAAACACAAGACCGCGCGAAATTGACAGGTTGACACGATGGATCAACACCCGACCCAGCCTGGCTCGACGCCGGTACGTCTCCGCGAAAGCATGGCTCGGGAGGGCTATGTTGCGGATGATGATCTTGTTGCCGCGCTGCATCTTGCCGGTGCGCTCGGTAAACCCCTGTTGCTCGAAGGCGAGGCCGGGGTCGGCAAGACCGAGGTGGCGCGTTGCCTGGCCGCCGTCGACGGGGCGCGCCTCATCCGCTTGCAGTGCTACGAAGGCCTTGATGCGCAACATGCGCTGTATGACTGGGACTATCAGCGGCAACTGCTGGCAATCCAGATGGCGAAGAACGCGAGCCCCGAAGCATTGAAGGCAACGCTTTACAGCGAAGCCTATCTGGTGCGTCGTCCGCTGCTGGAAGCCATCGCGGGTGAGGGTGAAGCCGTGTTGCTCATTGACGAGATCGATCGTGCCGATGAAGAATTCGAAGCACTGCTGCTCGAATTGTTGTCGGACTTCCAGATCAGCATCCCTGAACTCGGCACTTTCACGGCGCGCCGCCGGCCACGCGTTATCCTGACATCCAACGGCATTCGTGAGCTCAGTGACGCCTTGCGCAGGCGCTGCCTCTATCACTATCTGGACTACCCGGATGCCATTCGCGAACGAGCCATCGTCAGCGCTCGGCTGCCGGGTATCCACGAACATCTTCTGCAGCAACTGGTCGACGTCGTTCAGCAGCTACGCGGTGCGGCACTCAGGAAAACGCCCGGCCTGGCAGAAACGCTCGACTGGGCCGCTTCGCTCATGCAACTCGACGTGAGTGATCTCCGCGCGTCACCGCGAGCGCTTGAACACAGCTTGTCAGCCTTGCTGAAGACACGTGAGGACCGGGACCTCGTGAGAAGTCGCGGCATCGAAACGCTGCTCGAGACGGATGCCGCCGAGTTGCAGGCACCGATGAATCGGGCAGCGAGTGATGCCGCCAGTGACTGAGAGTCACGACGATCCGCTCGTGCGTCTCGGTGATTTCGCAACCTTCCTGCGTGCCAACGGAATCGCTGCGGATGTCGGTAGTGTGATCGACGTGCATCGCGCGGCGTCGCTCGGAATGATCAAGACTCGCCTCGCCTGGCGCAGAGCCTGTCAGGCCTGTTTCTGTCGTGATCGCGAAAGCTTCATGCGGTTCGATGCACTGTTCAATGCGTTCTGGCAACCGGATGGCGACGCGGCGGATGTCAATGGCAATGCCGGTGACGGGCAAACAGACGGCAGAGCGTCGCTCGCGCAAGGGCAGCGGCTGCTCGGCATGGCCGGCACCTCGGAAAAGCAACGACAAGCGGAGGAGTATTTCGGCGCTGGTGATTTCAAGGCCTTGTCATTGGCCGATTTCCGTTTCGTTTTCGATCCGGTACAGATGGCCGAGATAGAGCGACTCGTCGAGCGCATTGCCCGCCGCGCCCGGCGGCGTGTCGCGCGACGTCACAAGCCTGCCATCAGTGGCAGGCGGGTCGACCTGCGACGTAGTCAGCGCTACCTCCAACGTCACGGTGGTCAGGCCGTCGAACTTGCCTGGCGACGGCCCGATCGTCAGTTGCATCGCATCGTTCTGCTGCTCGATATCAGTCAGTCGATGGATGTCTATGCGAAGCTTTTCCTGCGCTTCACTTGCATCCTCATGACCGTGTTTCGACGCTCTCATGCCTTCGCCTTCAACACTGACCTGATCATGCTGGGTCAGGGCGGGGGCAAGCTTCGCGAACAGGACATGGAAGATGCGATCAACCTGACCGCCAAGGGCTGGCTTGGTGGTACTCGCATTGCGGAGAGTTTCGAGAACTTCAACGAGAACCACCTGCAGACGCTCGTCGACGCCAGGACCACGCTGGTGGTCTTCAGTGACGGGTGTGACACTGCCCGGCCAGAGCGACTGGCGCGAGCAGTCATGCCGATGCGGAGGCGGGCGGGGCGTCTGGTCTGGGTCAATCCCTTGATCGGGCGTTTCGAACCCGGGCAAGCAAATCGCTGGCTAGATCCGGTTCTGCCCTACGTGGATGAGTACTGTGCCGCGCACGATCTGAATAGCCTCCTCGCGCTGGAGCGTGTTCTACTGGCGCGTAGACCAAGGTCATGAAACTGTTGCCTGGTTCTCACTCGGTGCAAACGCTTGTGGCAGGAGAAAGGCGTTTTGTAGATTGCAAGTGAAATTTCTGACATCATTCGCCGCCACAGTCTGTTCAATAGCCGTCGCCATGGTGCGATCGCTCAGCTCACGTCGAAGGAACCGCCGAACATGCCTCGCCTCGTTTCAGCGCTATCAGCGCGTTTATCCCCAAATCGCTCAGACCATTCGAGGTTATCGGTTCGGACATTTCGCTTACCCCTGCTGCCCCTTGCCCTGGTGACCCTGGGCGCGATCAGCGTGCCGGCGCATGCGCACGAGAATCCGGGTGCCGTACAGGAGCACGGGCGTTTCACTCCCAACGTCGACGGCGCAGAGTTCCCGCCACAGCCGCGAGAAATCGGCAACGTTCGGCAGTTTAGTCCGCAACCAGAAGAGGGTGGATCACTCTCCGCGCTGGTGAACGAGTCGCCTGCAAGGACGAATCGGGCACGGAGCGTCAGCGCGAATCAGGTCGGTGACGTTGGCGTGACGAGGCGCGACGCTGCTCGCGCAGCGTTTACCGACGGTGCCGTTCGACGAGCGCTGGGCGATCGATTCTCGGTGCTCGACAGTGCGCGCGTGCGCGACAAGAGCGGGCGCAACAAGGATCGTTTTCGAGTGAGCTTCTTCAGTCACGACAGGAACAGCACGGTCGAGGTCATCTACGCTGGTGGCAGAGTCGAGTCGATCGATACAGAGGCGGCGTCTAGCGACCAACCGCCTCTGGGTGAAGCGGAAATGACGCGGGCGATCGAACTGGCTCGTGAACACTGGGAAGCGGACGGCGTTGCACGAGTCAATGACCTGACCGGCTATGCGATCCAGACGTTCGAGAGTGACGGAACGCCCTACGAGAACCGCGTAGCCTACGTGTCGTTCCATACCGAGTCGCCAGAACCGCCGGAACTGGTCACGTGGGTTGATCTGACGAATGAACAGGTGTTCCGCGCCGAGGTGGCGCAATGAACGCCCGGCTCCGTTCAGTTTCGCTTCGATCAGTTTCGCTCCGATCAATTTCCTTGTGCGCCTCGCTGTTCCTGCTCGGCGCGATCTCCACTGCACCCGTGCTGGCACAGTCTGTCGACGGGGTGATTGCGCCGGGCGATTCATCGAATGGGTCGGTATCGCAGGGCAACTGGCGCCGCTACAGCGTCGACAATTCTGCCGGGCTTGATTCGACCTCCGCCCGGTTGTCCGGACTAACCGGTGATGTCGATCTATACGTTCAGTACGGGCGATTGCCGACGCAGACCGACTACGCGTGCCGCTCCTGGGCAGGTGGCACCACTGCGGAAAGCTGCAACATCGACTTCGGGTCCGGTGAAACGGCATATGTCGGTGTTTACGGATATCGTTCGGGTGCTTTCACGCTTTCGATTGCAGCAGGCGATGGCGGTGACCCGGGTAACAATATCGGTCAGCGCAATGGACGCATCGAATGGGAAGGCTGGAACCTCGACTACGACACCTTCGCGCTCAGCGACGGTCTGACCATTCACGACGTGAGTTTCGAAGGCACGCCGATTCTCGACAGTGCCAGCTTCCCGGTCATGTCGGTGTACTACGCGAACAACGCCTGTGGCCCGTACGCCGACAGGCTCAACGGCCCGCAGGCGCAGGTAACCTGGGCCGATAACGCGCTTCTCGTGGCACGTGAATTCACCCAGGATGGAAAACAGTGGTTCGAACTCGGCATACGTGAATTCATCGGCTCCTATGACATCTACCAGGTGTGGTATCTCAGTGCCGATGGCGAACTTGACGGACACGTCTTCAGCCGCGGTCTGCAGTGCAACTTCGACCACGTGCACTATCCGATGTGGCGTTTCGATTTCGACATCGACGGGACCGGCAACGACCGAATCCTGCGCGAGACTTCTGCAGGCCAGCTGACGCCCTACACGACCGAGTTCGAGACCGAAGCTACGGCGGCCTTCCAGCATGGTTGGTTTGTCGAGGACACGCAGTCGGGATACCGGGTACGAGTCGACTTCGACGACGGCGGTCGCAGTGTTGGCGATGGCAGGGTAGTACCGGCAAGCAACTACGAGAACAACCGCGTCAGTGGCGTGGCCTACCGCGACTCCGAGCAAGGCTGGACCGGGGGCGCGTCGAGGAATCTGCCCTACGACAACGGGGAGAGTCTCACCGGCGGTGATGCAGTCCTTTGGTATCGAGGTTACCTGCCGCATACTCCGGCCGAAGGTAGCGCGCTGTGGCATTCCACAGGCGTACGCATTACGACCGACGCGAACGAGACGAGCGAATGTGGATCACCGAACGTCGATCCGGCCACTGAAGGTGGTGTGCATTTCTGGAAGGAGTGTGATGGACCCTGGACGCTTTTGCTGACCGGCTCCCCCGGAACCGGCTCCATCAAGGCGACCGGCAAGATCGGCTCCGAGCTGGGTATCGTCGGCCTGGCGCCTGTGTCGATCGAGAGTTCCGATACGCTCAGTGACGCAAATCCGCAACAGGTCGTGTTTGACCTGACCACCGGGAATCCGTGGTCTGATCGCTTCCTGTTCGACACGCTCGACGGTGACGAACTCTGTCTTGGATTCGATCGGATCACTGCCTCCGAGCAGCTGTACATCGGCCCGGATCGGATACCAGCCGGCACCGGGCCTGTAAATCCGGTAACGCTCGAGAGTTGTGAGTTCAGCGGGCCGGATTGTTCAGCACCTGACTACGACCCTGCTACCGATCGGGCGCTGATCACCTGGGTGGATTGCGCTGGCGTGTTGCATCTCGTCGGCACGAGCGGTCAGCCGTTCTCTCGCTACAGCGGTCATGTCTATGCGAGTTCAAGCTTCGTCGGCACGGACACGCGTTCATTCGAGAGCTCGGATACGCTGACGAACGTCAGTGCGTCCGATGTCTTCTTCGAGATGGGCATGGGTGGCGGTTACGCCGACGAGATTCTGCTCACGCCGGCCAACGGCGCGGATATGTGTGTCGACATCAGCGCTCAAGGCGCGGGCACGGTCCTGTTGGCGGGCGCCGATCGCACCCCGGTAACGTCGCCGTTCAATCCGCTCACTCTGCAGTCTTGCCAGCCGCCGGCCGGTAGCGACGACTGCGGCAATCCGCAGGTGGATTCCGCCAGTGATTCGGCCTTTTTCGTCTGGAAGAACTGCGACGGTAGCTGGTCGGTCGCCCTGACCGGAGTGCGTCCTGACGGCGGCGGTGTGCGTGTCACCGGCAGCATCACGTCAAGTGCGGATTTCGATGTGATCGAGCCTGCCGGGCTGGAAAGCTCTGACAGCCTGTCGACATCACCGGCTTCGCCGTTGACCTTCGAGATGGGCACGAACAACCCCTGGAAGGACGGCTTCAACTTCGAGGTTCCGGCCGGTGCGAGTCTGTGTGTGACACTCGACAGCGTGAGTGACGGGCTGGACATTCTTGCCGGCCCTGATCGCACACCTGTCGGCACGTCGTTCAACCCGGAGACGTTTGCGGGCTGTCCCTGAAGCGCTATGCTGGCCCCTCCGTGAAACCGGAGCGGGCCAGCTGGTCTCCCTGATGCAGGCACCTGATTCGCCAGAACGTACGAATTCCCCGGTTGATGCTGACGCTCGTCGCGCTGCGAATCCGGTTATCTGTTACGCCGTCGATGCGCTACCACGACTCGACAAGCCCTGGCTCGCCCGTTGGCGAGAAAGCCTGGAAGTGATCGACACGGTCATCGTGCCGCCTCGCGATGCCATGGCGTTCGCCGTTCCGGTGGGTCATGGCTTTCGCATCGTATCGGTAGACGGTCCTCAGGTCGGGGACTTAAATCTTTTCAATGCGGACAATCCGGAAGAGCGCTTCTGGAGTGGCAAGACCCGGCAATTGCACGCCTCGCACCTGACCACGGGCCATCGTCTCTGGAGCAATCTGCCGTATCTGAGACCGCTGGCAACAATCACGTCCGACTCGCTCGACTGGTACGGCGTCGATGCGGATGGCGGTCGTGTGCACGATGTCATCGGAACGCGCTGCGACCCGTATACGAATCACTTGCTGAAGGGTGTCGACTACCACCATTGCTGTCATTCGAATCTGACGCGCGCGCTGGCTGACGCCACCGGCTGGCCGCTTTCCCGGGCCGGGTCATGCGTACACGACGTCATGAACGTGTTCATGTGTACCGGCTTCACGCAAGACACCGGTCAATATTTCATGAAGGCAAGCCCGGTTCGACCGGGCGACGCGATCGAGTTCCTGGCCGAAGTGAACCTGCTGGGCGTGCTGTCGGCTTGTCCCGGTGGAGATTGTGGCGCCGGTCATTCGGACGAGGCGGCACCTTGCCACCCGCTTCATGTCGAGATTCTGCGGCCCGCGGCGGATGTGCTTGATGCGCACGAGATGCCGGCGAAGAGCGATTACAGCGGATCGCACGGACGTCCCTAGCGGGAAAGCTGACTGGACATAGCGGCTCAGCAATGGCCGTTCAGAAATCGAAGGTCGCGGGGTCGGGGCCAATGCGTTCGGCCCGGTCGAGCGAGTCCATCCGGGTCATCTCATCGTCATCGAGCGTGAAATCCAGAATAGAGCAGTTCTCCCTGATGCGCGCCGGCTTGATGCTCTTCGGAATGACGATGACATCCTTCTGCAGGGCCCATCGCAATACGACCTGAGCTTCACTGCGTCCGTGGGTACGAGCGATGTCGTCGATGACCGCTTCCTCACCGAAGCGTCCGCGCATCAGTGGTGACCAGGCTTCGACCGCGATGCCGTGGTGCGCACAGGCAGCGCGGATGGCCGGCTGCGTGAGCAAGGGATGGTGTTCGATCTGATTAACAACCGGCACCACGCCGGTCTCGCTGACGAGCTCGTCGAGATGCTCGGGCAGGAAGTTCGACACACCGATCACTCGCACGAGTCCGGCTTCGCGAGCCTCGATCAACGCCTGCCAGGCATCGACACGCCCGTCCGCAGGCCAATGCAGGAGCATCATGTCGACCTGATCGACGCCCAGTCGCACGAGGCTGCCGGCAAGTGCCTGCGCAGTCGTCCCGGCACGAATATCGTCGTTCCAGATCTTGCTCGTCAGGAAGACCTCCTCACGCGGGACTGCGCTGTCGCGAACCCCTATGCCGACCCCGCGCTCGTTCCTGTAGATACGGGCGGTATCGACGTGCCGGTATCCGGCTTCGAAAGCACATACAACGGCGGCAGCGGCCTCTTCATCCGACGCCTGATATACGCCAAGCCCGATTTGTGGAATAGCGTTGCCGTCGAGCAGTCTGATCGTGGGAAGCGGCGTGCTGGTGTTCATTTCCTGCTCCGTGTTCGTATTCGTGTTCGCTCTGCGATGATGGAAGGTCAACCTCGATGATAGCCGAGCAGCGTGATCGGAGACGGCGTCGCGTTCGGACGGCAGATTCGGAAAGCGAACAATCAAACGAGAATGACTGAGAGCATGTCCAGCAACACGCCCAGCAACACGCCCAGCAACACGCTCAGCAGCAAGCCCGGCAGCACGCGGGAATCGAAGATCATCATGTTGACCGGGGCGAGTCGTGGGCTGGGAGGCGCGTTGGTTGGAGAGTTCGTGCGGGCTGGTCATCGCGTAGTTGGTGGATCACGCGATGCAAGGGCCATGGCGGCACTGCAGGAAGAGCACGGTGACGCACACTGCTTTGCTGCTGTCGACGTAGCCTGTGAATCGAGCGTCGAAAATTGGTCGCGCAACGCGCTCGGTCGTGTCGGTGTGCCCGACCTCCTGATCAATAATGCCGGCATCATCAATACGGAAGCTCCGCTCTGGGAGGTGTCCGCAGCAGAATTCGAACGGGTGCTCGCCATCAACGTGTCCGGTACGCATCGCATCCTGCGGCATGTGCTGCCGGCCATGCTCAACAACGGTCGAGGTGTCGTCGTCAATCTCAGCAGCGGTTGGGGTCGCGCCGCTGCCCCGGGTGTCGCGCCCTACTGTGCGTCGAAATGGGCAATCGAAGGCATGACGGCGGCGCTCGCGGCGGAACTTCCTCACGGCATGGCGGCCGTGCCCTTGAATCCCGGTGTAATCGATACCGACATGCTGCGCGAGGCATGGGGCGATGGAGCCAGGGGCTATCGGAGCGCCGCTGCATGGGCTCGGACGGCGGCGCCGTTCCTTTTGGCTCTGGGCGCGGCCGACAACGGCCAGGCACTCACTGCGCCATGAACTCCCGATTCGATTCCGGACGCGGCGCCTGTCGCGGATTTCGGCTTGCGGAGCGGCTCACGGTATGGGCGATTCTGTTGGTTGCGTTTCTTCTCGGTGGATGCGGCTCCGGTCTGCCGAAGGGCATCCAGCCGGTGGCGGACTTCGATGCCGATCGATATCTCGGTACCTGGTACGAGATTGCCTGTCTCGATCATTTTTTCCAACGCGGCATGCAGGAAGTATCTGCGACCTAGCGGAGCGCCTGAAAGCCTTTCGCGAGCGGGTTGGTGCACTCGGCTATGACAGCGACAAATTGATCGTTGTCGATCAGGATGTGGCGGCTTTGCCTCCGCCTGAATGAGCGACTTCGCCGGCGCAAAGCAAGAGAAGATGCGATGCGAGAGACTCAGTGCTGCTTCAGCTGTTCACCGATCGCGATGGCGGTCTCGAGCGCTCTCAGGCCGTCCTCCCCACTGACCAGTGGCCTTGTTCGTGTACGGATGGCGTTGATGAAGGCGTTGATTTCAGCGAGGATCGCATCGCCCTTGTCGAGTTGGGCATCAATACAGTCGATGGCCGGTACGCCTTGGTCGTCAGGCGATCGCTCACGATCCACATGGCAGACACGGGTCGTGTTCTCCTGGAAATCGATGGCGACATAAAGATCCTTCTGAAAGAAGCGCATGCGCCGCTCGCGCTTGCCGCTGACCCGGCTGGCGGTCACATTAGCCACGCAACCATCCTCGAACTCGATTCGGACGCTCGCGATATCGGTTGCGTCAGAGACCACGCAGGCACCGTTGGCATGGATGGCCGCGATCCGTGAAGGCACCAGGTGAAGAATGATGTCGATGTCGTGGATCATCAGGTCGAGAACGACATCGACATCAGCACCGCGTTGCGTGAACGGTGCCAGTCGGTGCGATTCGATGAATAGCGGGTTGTAGATTCGCTCGGCGACGGATACCAATGCCGGATTGAATCTCTCAAGGTGCCCGACCTGCAATACCAGATCATTTTTCGCAGCGATGTCGATAAGCGTTTGCGCCTCGCCTGTCGTTGTCGTCATCGGCTTCTCGACGAGAACGTGAAGACCGCGCTCCAGGCAGTCCCGGGCAACCGAAAAATGTGTGCGCGTCGGCGATGCGATGCTGACCGCGTCGCAGATACCCGCGAGTTCACGATGATCCGACATGGCGTGTGTGCCGGTCTCGTTCGCTATCTCCTCACCGCGGGCCGTATCCGGATCACAGACTGCAACCAGTTCACAGCCGGCGAGCGATGCATACTTCTGTGCGTGAAAGCGACCCAGGTAGCCGGTGCCGACGACGGCGGTTCGAAGTACCTTGTGGTCGGGCAAGTTGGAGACTCTCGGTGACTGGCGGGGCAGAGCTGCCCCGAGCAGTGAAGCCGAATGCCGTACTCGCGTCAAGCAATGAGCGACCCGATGTCCGCTAGACCTTGCGAGCGATCGTCCACATGTGGGAGGACAGTTTCTGTGTGACCAGGAAAGACTGAAAGTCCTCCCGTGTCTCCTCCCACTTGTCGACCAGTATCTCGTACAAAAACGGATTGTCCTCGCGGCGCAGCTGGCCGCTGGTGAACATCCGACGAACCAGTTCGGCATCCAGTACACCGGGTGTCGATGTCTCGACCAGTTCGAATTCCACACGTTCGAACATGATTCGCATGGAGTCAGGATTGAAGTAGTTAAGGTGTTCCACGTCGACCGTCGATGAGAATTGGGGCGCTGTCACGACATCGAAACCCTGGCCGTTCGGATTGGTAACGATGGTGAGACCTCCCGGCTTCAGAATGCGGTGGAAGGCTCTGAACATCGATGCCGGATCGAATACGTGCTCTATCACCTCGAAACTGCAAACAACGTTGTTTCCGTGATAGGTGACCAACAAAGGTTTCAGACCGTAGTCGACAATCATCTTGTGCGTCTGGAAATAGCTGTCCTTGCCACCGCTATCCGGAATGAGACAGTCGTACTCGCCCTCGTTGTTACCTCGAATCGACGCCACAGTCTTCTCGAAACGCTTTTTTCGTCGCTCCCAGTGGGCATCATCGAGTTGTGCAAACTGTTCAGCGACCTGGCAGGCGGTGCAGATACCCTCTTCGTCCACGGCCATGTTGACTGCGTGCATGGGAGCGACACATTGGCGGCAGTAGATCGTCTGCGAGGGCACTTGACTCATTCGATTCTCGGGATGTGCTGGAATTCCGGTCTTCTCACTGCGCAACCTTTTTCAAACAGATAATGCTTCGCCAGGTAGACGCTCTGATCCCGGTAGTGGAAAACGTTGGCGGCCGCTACCGCAGAGGCCTGGGTATCGCTGAGCACCTCTTCGAGGTCGTACCAGTCGCCTGCACCGCCCAGCGCAATGACGGGTACGGAAACAGAAGTGCTCACCGCTTCGATGAGTTCGATATCGAACCCGCATTGCCTGCCATCCCTGTCGATGGCGTTCAGCGGAATCTCGCCCACTCCTAGCTGCTCTGCGAATCGTGCCCAGTTGACAGTATCGATGCCTGTCGTCGAGCGTCCCCCGTGCGTGTGCGCAATATGCACACCGTCGATTTCCGCACTGTCGATCGACGCGACGATGCACTGGGTGCCGAATTCATCCGCGGCTTCCCGGACCCGCTCGGGATGAGTTGCGAGCAGGGAATTCACCGATACCTTGTCGGCGCCCCACGTCAGCCGCTGCTCGATATCAGCCAGCGTTCTGATCCCTCCACCGACGGTGACCGGCATGAAGGCAAAGGCCGACATCTGTTGGATGATCCCCGCCGTGCTGACAGGATTGCCATGGGCGAGATCGTCACGCTTCGCGTCGTGCTTGCCGTCGGTCGTGATGTCGAGGTAGATCAGCTCGTCGGCACCCCATTCGCTCATGCGCCGGACTGCCCAGAACGCGTTGCCCAGTTTCTGATGACGCGAAAAACCCTTGCTCTGGACGAGGTATCCATCGCGCAGGAGCAGAACCGGTATCACTCGCTTCTTGAGCATCGTATTCGAGGAATCGACTCAGCAAACGTCTGCCCGGGTTCTGACTCTTCTCAGGATGAAATTGCACACCAAAGATGTTTTCCTTTTCGACCGCACAAACGAACTTGTCAACGTAAGTGGTCGATGCGCTGGCATCGGGCGAGTCTTCGAACGCATAGCTGTGAACGAAGTAGAAGTCTTCGTTCTGGTCAGATGCGCTGTGGAAGAAGGATGTCGGGGCGAACTGCACGGTATTCCAGCCAATGTGAGGAAGCCGAGCGCCCTGGCAGCCGAGAAGACATACATCGCCGGCTATCCAGTCAAGCCCCGGATTCGTGCCGCCCTCCTCGCCGCGTGTTGCCAGGATTTGCATGCCGACACAAATACCAAGGAGCGGCGTCGTGCCTTGCACGACCATCTCGTCAAGCATTTGCAGAGGCAGCGACTGACGAACTTTCAATAGTGCGCGATTGAAGGCGCCGACGCCCGGCAAGACAAGATGAGACGCCGCTTCGATGTCCTGACACGCATTCGACACACGTACATTGACACCCAGGCTACGGATCATGTTGTTGACCGAACCGATATTGCCTTAACCGTAGTTCAGAATGCAGACCGACGTGGCGCGAGGCATCGTCCCGCTCTCCGTAAGGGCACCGGCCAGCGAAGCGACAGCATGCGCCGATGGCTCGATGGAGTTGCTGCGGACGTCGCCGCGATTACAGGTCCCAAGCAAGCAATTTGCCAATGCTGCATCTTGCCGAAGCTCTCAGCTGCCGCAATGCGACCCTCCGCAGACTTGCTCGACTATTGCATCAAGCAGCCTGGCGTCATGCGGACTTGTCAGCTTCAACCGCCTACCGCGATGGCCGGGAAGATGTGATGGCGGGGAGGCTCCCGGCCGCTGTTGATGCCGAAAACGCCAGCGCAGACCCTGGCCTGCAACATCACGAGCGCGCCGTCGTGTTTGCCCGCAGGAAGGTGGATCCTGCTTTGTGGCTCGACGGTTGCAACTGGCGGGTAAACGTCGGAGGTAGGGTCTGTGGACAAGCACGATACCGAACAGGAAGAGTTCTGGGCTGGGGAATTTGGCGATTCGTATTCGGACCGAAACATCGGATCTGATCTGGTCGCAGCGAATATTTCGCTCTTTGCGAAGATACTCGGGCGAACACGCGATGTCCGGTCGGTCGTTGAATTCGGTCCCAACATTGGCCTGAATCTACAGGCCCTATGGCAGTTGCTGGTCGAGCCAGACCTCTGTGGCATAGAGATAAACCCTCAAGCGGCCAGAGCACTACGAAACTGGGGAAAATGCGACGTTGTGGAGAGTAGTATTCTCGACTTCGAGCCCATGCGTCAGTGGGATGTCTCTGTCATCAAGGGTGTCCTGATTCATATCGATCCAGACAGACTGTGTGATGTATACGACAGGCTCCATGCAGTGGCAAACCAATATATCTGTGTCGTAGAGTATTACAATCCTACGCCAATCTCGGTGACATACAGAGGTCATCAGGATCGTCTGTTCAAGCGGGATTTCGCCGGCGAAATGCTCGATCGATTCAGTGATCTTCGTTTGGTGGACTATGGATTTTGTTACCGTAGAGACGCCAATTTTCCACAAGACGACTTGACATGGTTCTTGATGGAGAGGCAATCGAATTGCACCTCTGATAATCCGACGACATGAAAGCGTTTTCTGACAATCACTTGATCCATGAATTGCGCTGCTCAGGCGGAACCGAGTCATTCGATAGAGTGACAGTAACTCGCCTTCAAGTGATAGAGAATGCCGCTCATCCGGAGCTGAATTGTAGTTGCCTGATGGGCTTCTGTCTTTTCTGCCAGAGGTGATTCCGGTCGCGTAATTGGTTGAATATTGCGGTTCTGGTTAGAAATATGGAGAAAAACCAATGTCGTCGAAATTGACATGCCGATCTATCGAGTTGGTGGATGTTTGTGATTGCTCAGGTGTCATGCAATGGAAAGTGCTTGAAATTCGTAATAATACCTTGCTACGCAAGTCGATGCTCGGAGATCATCAGATATCTGATGTTGAACATGGCAATTGGCTGGAAAGTCTGAGAAAGAATTCGCACGTCAAGTCTCACATCGCCATCCTGGGCGGAGACGTTGTTGGCGCAGTCAACTTGACTGGCATCGACTACACGAATTTACGTGCTGATTGGGGGTTTTACGTTGACCCCGACAGGCAAGGCGAGGGAATTGGTAACATGATGGTCTGGCTATTTCTTGATCTTGTTTATGAAACCATTGGCTTGAACAAGATTAACGCGGAGGTTTTTGTTGATAATTGCGAAAGTACGAATCTGCATTTACGTTTCGGGTTTGTTCGAGAAGGTGTGCGACGCGCCCACGTTCTGCGGCACCGTCGATGGCACGATGTAGCTTTGTTTGGTCTGCTCAGGAAGGAGTGGTTGGTTCGCCGCGAAAGTTTACAAGAGAGGTTTGTTTAGCCGTGAGAAAGACGAAAGAGGAGTATTTGGCAATCATAGATGACATAGAAGCAATACGCTCTTTGAATAACAAGAATTGGATGGACTTGTTGCGATTGTCCTTTGAACTTGATCCTCCAGCTGCTGCCGAAATTGTCGCGAAGATCTACGAACATGATTCAGAGATATCATCTCTGGCAAGAAAGTTGACCGAGTAGTCGTGGATATATCGATACTCGCCATTCTGTCCCTGTCTATTCTATGGTCAGGGCTCTCGGGTTGCAGGCCTTTACGGCTATTGCATCACTTGTCGGCCAGAATTCAGAGTGCAAATCGAAGTGACGCGGTGCATCTTCCGGATCTCCGGGGGTGCGCCGGGATCGGTAAGGTGTCCTTACTCTGAAAGCCGCAGTCGCAAGGCTCAGGGAAGGTGATCTTCGCGTAGCGGTTCACCTTCGCCTATTGGTTTAAGAAGCGCCAGCCCCAGAATGCGTTCATAGTGGCGTGGATGAAGACCGTTCGAAGGTCGTATAACCCTCAAGTCGTTCTCGCCGATTCGATGCCCGGCAGGTAGAGCGCGCGCGGCGTAGATAGATCGTTTGAAAATGATCTGAGCTTGGTCTTTCTCGGAAAGGTCGTAAGTCACTTTGCCGAGTGCTTCCCATGCACGGTGGCTTTCGGTAACCAGTGCGGCGAGTTCTCCCGGCTCCAGCGAGAAGCTTGAATCCACCCCGCCGTCGGCACGACACAGGGTCAGGTGCTTTTCGATTATCCGAGCGCCCAGTGCCACGGCAGCAACCGGTACGCCAATACCCAGCGTGTGATCACTCAGTCCGACATGACAGTGGTAACGATCCCTCAAGTCGGCGATGGTGTGCAGATTGATTGTCGAAGTGGAAGCCGGGTACGTGCTCGTGCACTTGAGCAAGGCAAAACCTGTGCAGCCCACTTTACGCAGGTAGCTGACTGACTCGTCCAATGCGGTGCGGCCGATGACTCCGGTACTCATGATCAGTGGCTTGCCGCTTGCCACCGCCTTGCGGATGAGTGGATAGTGCTCGTTTTCGAACGACGCGATCTTGTAGGCAGGCACATCGAGCGTCTCGAGGAAGTCGACAGCCGATTCGTCGAATGGCGAGCTGAATGCCAGCATGCCGAGCTGCTGGGCGCGGGTGAAAATCGTCTCGTGCCATTCCCAGGGAGTGGAGGCCTCCGCATAAAGCTCGTGCAGCTCCCTGCCGTTCCAGGGTGACTCCGGATTGTCTATCCGGTGAACGCCAGGCATTGTCAGAGTATCTGCCGTGTAGGTTTGCAGCTTGATTGCATCTGCTCCGGCACTGGCAGCCGCTTCCACGAGTGCAATCGCCCGCTCAAGTGAGCGGTTGTGATTGCCCGAAAGCTCTGCGATCACGAACGGCGGGTGGGCTGTGCCGATCGACCTCTTGCCGATAGTGAGTTCAGCGCTCAATGAAGTATCGCCTGGAAGGGTCTCGGATATCGTGGCGGATCGATTTCCGCGCGATCAGTGTTCAATGGGTTCTGCCTGGTTGCACGAGTGGTGCCATCTGAATATTGCAGCGATCAGGGCGCGAGACCGGCCAGCTGCCTTGCCGCTGCTGCGCTATGCCAGGCGAAGCCTTGCCTGTGCATTGCTCGGCAGCCGAGCACTATGGGCGTTCAATACTCCTCGAGTGCACGAAAAAGGGCTTCGGCCTGTGTCCAGTCCTCGGGAGTATCGATGTCCTGAACGCGCCATCGCGGTAGCTCGATCGGCACTACGCGCTGTTCGAACATTGGCACATCGCTCTGCCAGGCGGATGTCTTTCCCCAGTAGAACTGACCGGCGTCGTGCAGCGCTTCTTCCAGATCCTGGCTCCGCGTCGAATGCCATTCCGGATGGAGCATTTGCACATGCCCCGCGGCGTTGATCCTGACAGCTCGCTGAATCGGAAAGGCATAGCGCGAGACCGGCATCGCGAAATCCGCGTCCTGCAGGGCGTTAGCGCCCCTGCGCAGATCTGCTGCGCTGACGAACGGTGCTGTTGCGTAAAGGCAACAGAGCGACTCCGGCAAATTTCCCTCGGCAGCGAGAAAGTCGATCGCGTTCTGTATCACGGTGACCGTCGTCGTATGGTCATCAGCGAGTGCTGAAGGCCGTACGTACGGTACTTCGGCACCCGCCGCCAGAGCAATTCCGGCGACGCGGATGTCATCGGTTGAAACGATTATCCGGTTGAAGCAGTCAGCCAATACAGCGGCTTCAATGGACCATGCGATCATGGGCTTGCCACAGAACGGGAGGATATTCTTGCCGGGAATGCGCTTGGATCCGCCTCGAGCCGGGATGATGCAGATGCTCACGTAGATCGCCTACGCAGCCAGACGTCCCGTACGGTGCAGTGTGTCGGCCAGGACCTCCAGTACTCGATCCTGCTCTTCGAGAGTCATGACACCGAACAGCGGCAAGGTCACCGCGCGCTCGTAGTAGGCGACTGCATTGACGAGTGGATCACGTGCATGGCCGCGTGCACGATAATAGGGTTGGGTGTGAACCGGAATGTAGTGCACGTTGACGCCGATATCAGCGGCATGCAGAGCGTGATAGACGAGGCGTCTGGCCGTGCCATCGGTCGGTTCCCGGGTCACCTGTACCGGATAGAGGTGCAGCGATGAGCGATTGGCAGGTGAGCGTGAAGGAAGAATGAGATCGAGCTCTGAAAGGTACGTGTCGTAGCGTTCGGCGAGCCGATGGCGATGGGCTATGTACTGGTCGAGACGGCTGAGCTGACTGACGCCGAGTGCCGCCTGCAGATCGTTCATGCGGTAGTTGTATCCGAGCGTGAGCTGCTCGTAGGTCCAGGGTTCCCGTGCATGCTTCTCGCCGCCACGGATGACGCCGTGACTGCGTGCACGCCGCATCCTTTCCGCCAGTTCGTCAGAGGAGCTGACGGCCACTCCGCCTTCGGCAGAAGTCACGATCTTGACCGGGTGAAAGCTGAATACAGCAATGTCACTGTGACGGCATTCGCCAACGGGTTCGTCGGTCCGCCATGCGCCGATGGCGTGCGAGGCATCTTCGATCAAGCTGAAGCCGAACTCGTCGGCAAGCGCGCCGAGTGCCGCCATGTCGCAGGGCTCGCCGGCAAAATGAACGGCAATGACGACTTTGGGCAATGCCTGATATCCGGCTTTGGCCCTGGCCAGCTTTTCGGCCAGCGCTTGCGGACACAAGTTGTAGCTTTCGGGGTCGATATCGACGAAGTCGACCTCAGCACCACAATAGCGCGCACAGTTTGCTGACGCGACAAACGTGATCGGTGTTGTCCATACCCAGTCGCCTTCGCCGACACCGAGCGCCAGACAGGCGATGTGCAGAGCCGAAGTTGCGCTGTTTACTGCGACGGCATGTTCGACACCACAGCGTTCGGCAACGGCCGCCTCGAAGGCAGGCACCATGGGCCCCTGCGTCAGCCAGTCGGACGTGAGAACCGACAGGACTGCCTCGACGTCCTCGTCGGTAACATGCTGCCGGCCATAGGGCAGGTAGTCGCTCATGCGGCCATCGCCAAAGGGGTTCCATTGGCCCAGAAGCGCAGAGCGTCGATCGACATCCACTCGGTATTGTTGGCGCTGTTGTACTCGAAGCCTTCAGGTACCTTGGTGCCTGTACCGATCCGCCGAGGATCACGGCACCAGTCGTGGATGGCCGGCAGAATCTTGTAGCAATCGGTGAACTCGTAAGTGCTGAGTGAATCTTCCGGGCTGATCATCTGCTCGTGAAGCTTTTCACCCGGGCGGATGCCGATAAGCTCGTGGCTTGCGTGCGGCGCGACCGCTCGGGCGATATCAGTAACCTTCATCGAAGGAATCTTTCTGACATAGATCTCCCCACCCACCATATCCTCCAGGGCGTGCCAGACCAGCTCGACACCTTGCTGCAGCGTGATCATGAAGCGCGTCATGCGCGCATCGGTGATCGGCAAACTGGGCGCATCGCGTCGTTCCATGAAGAACGGAATGACCGACCCGCGTGAACCCATGACGTTGCCGTAGCGGACCACCGAGAAGCGGGTCTTGTCATCGCCGCCGCTGTAGGCGTTGCCAGCAACGAAGAGCTTGTCGGATGCCAGCTTGGTCGCGCCGTAGAGGTTGACCGGACTGCTCGCCTTGTCGGTCGAGAGTGCAACGACGCGCTTCACCCCGCGATCGATACTTGCGTCGATCACGTTCATGGCACCATCTACGTTTGTCCGTATGCACTCGAACGGGTTGTATTCTGCAGCCGGAACGATTTTCATCGCGGCGGCGTGAATCACATGGTCCACACCGTCGAGAGCCCGATGCAGTCGATCGCGATCACGGACGTCGCCGATAAAGAAGCGGACGCGCTCGTCGCCCTGGAAGGCTTTTGCCATCTCCCACTGCTTCATCTCGTCGCGTGAGTAGATGATCAGCTTGCGCGGGCTGAATCGCTCGAGGGTTCGGCGAGTGAACATCTGTCCGAACGAGCCGGTCCCTCCGGTCACCAGGATGGTGGCATCTTGCAACATGTATGGCGCTCTCAGCTGCTGGCTACGTGTTTCCGACAACGCGATCCGGACTGCACGATGAATGCCGTCGCTCATCGACGACATCACAGAACGCTGCGCCATCCGTAATGCCTGTCACGAGTTGGCAGACTTGTTGGATGTCGTACCAACATGACCCGTAGCGACGTGACCATGAGCGAATCGGAAACTCCAGGCTTTCTTCGCAACCGCTTCGGCGAGAACTATCTGCATGAAGTAAACCGGCAGAGCTTCGTTTCACAGCCATCAGAGGAGGTATTCGAGCGGCGACTCGACCCGGGTCTGGACGCTGACGACACGCTGTTCTTCGTGGTTGGCAGCGATTCCGGGCTGTTACATCACTATCTCTCCGGGTTGCCGCTGGGCAAGGGGTCGAAACGCATCATCGTCGAGGCCGACGAGCTGTTCGACATGATCGCGCTGCGGACAAAAAATGCCGGAGACAAGGTGTCCCTGTGCCGGATCAGTGACTGGCCGTCGCTGCTCGAGACCAGTGATATCGCGTCTTACGCCCATGGCGGTTCGATCCGGCTGGTCGAGTCTCTAGGCTGCCAGCATGATCACGACGGGCGTTACGTAACGATGCTGCGTCGGATTCGCGCCGACGTGGCGACTGCGGTACACCGTAATCGCGTTCAGGTCAGCGGGCAGATTTTCGTTCGCAAGCAGTTGCAGAACGCCTGTGAGAACCGAGTACCGGCAAGCGTGCTCAGAGGCCTTGGCGAGGGACATACCGCGATGGTGCTTGGCGGAGGCCCCTCGCTGGACGACGCTATCGACTGGGTCATCAAGAATCGCGAGTCGCTGTTCTTGATCGTGGCTGCGCGGCTATGTGCTCGGCTGCAGAGTCTTGAGATCCGCCCCGACGTGGTGGTCGCGGTTGACCCCCAGGCCGCCATGTTCGATCTGAGCAGGGAAGGTCTCTACTGGACCGATGTTCCTCTTGTCTCTGCCTACCATCTCGACCCGCAACTCGTGCAGCAGTGGCGTGGTCCTGGTCTTTTTCTTGGGGAAACACATCCCTGGAGCAAGCCATCCCGCAAGGATGACGTCGGGAATTTCCCGAGCATTGGGCCAACGGTCAGTCACACCGGGGTCTGGCTCGCTTTCAAGTGCGGTTTCACGCGAATTCTGATGAGCGGCATCGACATGTGCTTCACCGTGGGCGGTGGTTCGCATGCAAGTGGTTCGGTGGAGAGCCTGATCGGCGGGCTACCGTCTCGGTGTGACGCGACTGTCGTGACCTATGACGGCCGCATGGCGGGCACGGAGCGAGCGCTCGAGCACGGTATCGAAGCGCTGGAAGAGCTTGGCAACATGATCAATGCGGATGGTAAGCGACTGTTCAACACCAGCGCCCGCGCTGCCCGCATTGATTCGATACCGTTGATCGCACTGGCCGATGTTCCATTGAGCGGAAGCAGACCCGACATCGTGCTTGCAGACGATGGCAGTCCGGCGGCCGACAAGACACGGATTGCCGAGCATATCAACCGGGTACACCATGAGCAGGGCGAGGCGATACGACGCTTCCGGACAATCCGACGACGTTGCGACGAAGCGGCCCGTCTTTTGAATGCGATGGATGAGGCGCGCGACGACAAGAGTTACGAGGTACGTCAGCGCCGTCTGGAACGTCTGGAGAAGGCTCTCGGCAAGGAGCACGGTCCCTGGTTCGACATGATCAAGCATTACGGTTCGGCCGAGCTCCTGGCCAGTGTCAAGCCGAGCGGCTTCGGGGAAGGGGGTGAGCATACTGACTGGGGACGCAACTACTACCGGGTGGTCAAGCGCATCGCAAAGACGTTCATCGAGCTGCTTGACGGTTGTGAGACGCGCGCGAAGATGCGACTGGCCGAGCTCGAAGATGAACCCGATATCGACGCTCTGCTTGCCTACTGGGCGAAGGACCAGACGCCCGGCCGCGTGCTGCTGTTGCGCGCGCGAATGAACGCGATCGCAGAAGACTCGACGGACGCCAGCGCGTTGCCCGAGCACCTCGCTCGACTCGACGATGAAGCGGAAGTTTTCCTTGCAGCTTTGCAGCGACAGGAGAACAGGCATGAGACATTGATTCGCGAAAGCTTCTTGCATCCAAACAACATCCTGAGAAACCTCGCTTTCCTCTTTCGCGAGAAGAGCAGCGATGACATCGAACAGATCGCGGCGAAATTATTTCTGCTCGGGCCCCCGTTGGACGTTTTCGCAGGCTACGCCGCAGGCCTCCACGCAGAGCTTGGCGGCGACACCGAACGTGCGCTGGCAAGCTATGAGCCGGTGCTGGATCGATTCGGCGAATGGCTGGAGGACGAAGCGGGTATGCCTGCAGGCTACGATGCACTGCTCGAGGACACCTTGCGGCAAATCACCCAATGCTATCTCGAAGCGAGCAACGGCGACGCTGCAGTCAACAGTCTGGCATTGCTCACGCAGATCTCGCCGGCCTATACCTCTCGCTATGCCCACCTCCAGCACCTGAACGGTTGCCACGACGAAGCACTGCAGATTCTCGAAGAGCACGTGCAGCAATATCCCGATGACTGGCGTGTCCTGTTGCAGATCGCCGACATCTATTCCGATCTGGACGCGACGGAAGCTGCTGACATGGCGCGAAGCATGGCGGCGTCGGCTCGTGCGACGGAAAAGGCCAGTGAGGCCGATCAGAGCCTCGCCAAGGCCGCCTGAGCCGCGCGGGCGTTGATCTCCCCCGGGGTTCCTCCCCCTTGGGTCTGTCGCGCCGGGGTTTGTCGCTCTTGGGTCACGGCGCGCGAGTCGGTATCCTCCGGGTGCGATGCCTGCTCTCACACCGACACCTCCGATCCTGTTTCCCGTCGCGGGTGTCGATGAGGTCGGCAGGGGCCCGCTCGCCGGGCCGGTCGTGGCGGCGGCCGTGGTGCTGGATCCGGCATTGCCGGTCGATGGTCTTGATGACTCGAAGGCGATCGACGAGGCCGATCGAAAACGGCTCGATGCGCTGATCAGGCGCAAGGCGAGAGCCTGGTGTATTGCCTTTGCGTCGATCGAGGAGATCGATCGGCTGAACATACTGCACGCAAGCCTGCTGGCTATGCGCCGCGCCGTGCTGGGCCTCGGCACGTTGCCGGCACTGGTGCTGGTCGACGGTAACCGCTGCCCTGTACTTGACTTGCCGTGCGCCGCGATCGTCAAGGGTGATGGCCGGGTACGCTGTATCGCGGCAGCGTCCATCATTGCCAAGGTTGCCCGCGATGCCTTCATGTGCAAGCAGGATGAGGTGTTCCCAGGCTTCGATTTCTCACGTCACAAGGGTTACGGCACCGTTCATCATCGTGATGCGCTCTTCAGGCTCGGGGCGACGCCCTTGCACCGTCGTTCGTTCGCGCCAGTGCGAGAGGCAATCGAGGCGCGTGGGCCGTACGGCACGGGCGCGCATCCGTCGCCGAGTCCGTTGCCAAATCCGTTACAGGGAGCGGCTGCAGGCAGGGAAATCGAGTCGTGAGTGCCGATCCGACAGCCATTCCGACCGCCGATCCGACTGCCGAGCTGTTAGCGCTGGATTCGATGTCTCCTCAAGAGACTGATGCGGCGACTGATCCGTCGGATCTTCCCGCGATCGCGCCACGTGAGTTTGTCCACCTGTCCCTGCATACCGAATTCTCTCTGGTCGACAGTACGGTACGCATCAAGCCACTTGCCAGGCAGACAGCGGCAACCATGCCCGCAGTCGCGGTCACTGATCGAGCCAACCTGTTCGCACTCGTCAAGTTCTACCGCGCGGCGCTCGACAGCGGAATCAAGCCGCTCGTCGGTGTCGATCTTCGCGTACGTGCAGTCAAGCAGGACGAACCGGCGACACGACTGTTGTTGCTCGTGCAGAACGATGCCGGCTATCTGAACCTCACGCGGCTGGTTTCACGAAGTTTTCAGGAGGGGCAGGGTGACGGTGAGCCTACGGTCGAACGCGAGTGGGTGCTCGAGGCCCACGAAGGCCTGATTGCCCTTTCCGGCGGGATGCATGGCGACGTCGGTCTTGCCTTGGCGCGTGGCAAGCCTGACGAGGCTCGGGCGCTTGCGTCACTCTGGCAATCCGCTTTCGGCGACCGCTACTATCTCGAACTGACTCGTTGCGGGCGTCCGCAGGAAGAAGCGTGCCTGCGGGGAGCTTGCGCCATCGCCGCAGACGCGGGAATTCCCGTGGTTGCCACCAATGATGTGCGATTTCTCGTCGAGGCTGACTTTTCAGCCCATGAGGCGAGGCTCTGCATTGCCGGTGGCAAGGTACTCGCCGATCCGAAACGCCCGCAGGATGTCACTCCGCAGCAGTATCTGAAGAGTCCCGCCGAGATGGCGCTGCTGTTCGCCGATATTCCGGTGGCGCTGGACAATGCCTGTGAGATCGCGCGGCGGTGTAACGTCACCCTGAGTCTCGGCACACCGGTACTGCCGGATTTCCCGATTCCGGCTGGACTGACAGAGACCGAATACTTCTATCGCCTCGCGCGTGAGGGTCTCGAAGAGCGGCTGGGACAACTGTTCGACACGACGGCAAGCGACTTTACCGACATTCGCCAACCGTACGACGCGCGCCTGCAGCGTGAGCTCGATGTCATTGCCGGCATGGGATTTCCGGGATATTTTCTGATCGTCTCGGATTTCATCCGCTGGTCGCGCGAGAACGGCGTGCCGGTCGGGCCTGGCCGGGGCTCGGGTGCGGGTTCCCTCGTGGCCTACGTGCTCCGGATCACCGACATCGATCCGCTTGCCTATGACCTTCTGTTCGAGCGGTTCCTGAACCCCGAACGGGTCTCGATGCCGGATTTCGATATCGATTTCTGCATGGACGGTCGTGACCGGGTCATCGCCTATGTGGCCGAGAAGTATGGCCACCATCGGGTCAGTCAGATCATCACCTACGGCACCATGGCCGCCAAGGCTGTGGTTCGTGACGTTGGTCGCATCATGAGTCACCCCTTCGGTTTCGTGGATCGGGTCGCGAAGATGGTGCCGTTCGAGGTTGGCATGACCTTGACTCGGGCGATGCAGGAATCGACGGAGCTCGCCGAGGCGTACCGCGACGACGAGGAAGTCACGGCCTTGCTCGACATGGCACTCGCGCTCGAAGGCTTGTCACGCAATTGCGGCAAGCACGCGGGCGGTGTCGTCATAGCGCCGACCGCATTGACCGACTTCACACCGCTCTACTGTGAGCCCGACGGCTCGAGTCTGGTGACCCAGTTCGACAAGGATGACGCGGAAGCGGTCGGCCTGGTCAAGTTCGACTTCCTTGGGCTGAAGACGCTGACGATCATCGACAACGCCGTCGGTGAAATCGAGAAATACAGCGGAACCACCGTGGATCTGATGGCGTTACCGCTAGATGACGCACCAACCTATGAGCTCTTGCAGAACGCCCGGACAACGTCGGTATTCCAGCTCGAGTCGGCCGGGATCAAGCGTCTTGTCGAACGCCTCAAGCCAGACAATTTCGAGGACATCATCGCTCTGGTCGCCCTCTATCGCCCGGGCCCCTTGCAGTCCGGCATGGTCGACGATTTCATTGACAGGAAGCACGGTCGCAAGCCACTCGCCTGGCCACACGAAGACTATCAGCTCGAATCACTGAAACCGATTCTCGAGCCGACCTATGGCGTCATCCTGTATCAGGAGCAAGTCATGGGCATCGCGCAGACCATGGCCGGTTTTTCGCTCGGTACCGCCGATATCCTGCGCCGCGCCATGGGCAAGAAGAAGCCGGAGGAGATGGCGAAGCAACGGCAGGGCTTCCTCGACGGTTGCACAACCAACGGCATCGACGTCTCGCTAGCCGGCAACATCTTCGATCTGGTGGAGAAATTCGCGGGCTATGGCTTCAACAAGTCGCACTCGGCAGCCTATGCGCTACTGTCGTATCAGACGGCCTGGCTGAAGTGTCACCATCCGGCGGCCTTCATGGCGAGCGTCCTGTCCGCCGACGCCGATCTGACCGACAAGGTCGTCATGCAGATCGAGGACTGTCACGCCCTTGGCGTCACGATCGAGTCGCCCGACATCAATCGCTCCGAGTTGCGCTTCTCGGTCGTCGACGAGCGCACGATCCTTTACGGTCTGGGGGCTATCAAAGGTGTTGGCGAAGGCGCACTGGCGAGCATGCTGGCCGAGCGCAATGCTCACGGGCCGTTCGCGAACCTCGATGATCTGTGCCGACGTGTGAATCCGGGCAATGTCAACAAACGGGTGCTCGAGGCGCTGATCAGGGCGGGCGCGTGTGATGAGCTTGGCGCAAATCGGGCGACACTCTGGCACGATCTGCCGATCGCCATGCAAGGCGGGGATCAATACCATCGCGACCGGGCTGCTGGACAGGGCGACATCTTCGACTTCGACGATGCAGCGCCGCTCGACTCGATCCGGTCGGTTGCTCAGGTCGACTGGAGCGAACACGAGCGACTCGACGCTGAACACAACACACTCGGGCTTTACCTGAGCGGCCATCCTGTCGATGCACACCGAGCGGAGCTTGCGTCGTTCACACACGGCGATCTGGAAGCCATTTGCGCCAAGGCGGATGCAACGGATGCCGGTCCTTCGTGGAAGCAGCGCGGGGTGCCAGTCGTGGCGGCAGGCATCGTGCTCAACCTGCGCCAGACGAATTCGCAGGGGGGCCGCATGCTGCTTGCGACAATCGATGACGGGCGTGGACGACTGGTGGTCACGCTGCGTGGCGAGACGCTCGAGGCGTGTGAGGATCGTGTCCGTGCGAAGGAGCTGCTCGTCGTGGAAGGTGAAGTCAGCGTCGATGACTTCAACGGTGGATTTCGCATACGTGCTCGCGAAGTGCACGATCTTGCCGGAGCTCGGGTTCGCTTTTCACGTGGCATACGGCTCATCGTCGACGGTTCGACCCTGTCGGCAAACGAGGTGCCAGAGCTGATAGAACTCCTCGGCTCGCACCGCGGCGCAACACCACTGACGGTCGAGTACAGCAACGCTCAGGCGCAAGCGCGAATACGCGGTGGTGCGCGGCGCGCCGTGACCCCTTCGAACGAGCTTGTCGAGGCGCTTCGCCAGCGCTTCGGTGAAACTGCCGTGGAGGTGGTTTACTGACGCGTAACAGTAACGTGTACCCCCGTTACGCATAAGGTCAGGAGTTGTACATCAGGTTAGAATGGGGCCGTGCGGAGGGCAAGCTCTGCAGCCGGACTGTCACCTGCCGAAGGATCAACCTCGCCGATGAACCCGAACTTCCTGGATTTCGAGCAACCCATCGCCGAGCTCGAAGCGAAGATTCGGGAGCTGAAGTTCGCGACAGACGATGCCGACATCGATGTCAGTGAAGAAGTCGACACATTGAAGCGCAAGTGCGACACCTTGACGAAGAACATCTTCGCAAAGCTCTCACCCTGGCAGGTTGCGCAGCTTGCCCGTCATCCGCAACGCCCGTACACCCGCTACTATATCGACACGGTGTTCTCCGATTTCGACGAATTGCACGGGGACCGTGCCTATGCCGACGACGCTGCCATCATCGGCGGCACCGCGCGCCTTGCCGGCAAGCCTGTTGTCGTGATCGGGCACGAGAAAGGCCGGGATACCAAGGAAAAGATTCGCCGCAACTTCGGCATGCCGAGACCGGAAGGTTATCGCAAGGCGAAGCGACTGATGGAGATGGCGGAGCGTTTCTCCCTACCGGTGATAACCTTCATCGATACCCCGGGTGCGTACCCGGGCATCGGTGCCGAGGAGCGCGGCCAGAGCGAGGCGATCGCCAGAAACCTGTTCGTCATGGCGTCTCTGAGGACACCGATCCTGTGCACGGTCATCGGCGAGGGCGGGTCTGGCGGTGCGCTTGCCATCGGCGTCGGCGATCGCGTCATGATGTTGCAGTACAGCGTGTATTCCGTCATCAGTCCCGAGGGCTGCGCCTCGATCCTCTACAAGAGTGCCGAACGCGCGCCCGAGGCGGCCGAGATGATGGGAATCACTTCCGAGCGTCTGTTGTCGCTCAAGCTGGTCGATCGCGTCGTGCCGGAGCCTCTCGGTGGGGCGCATCGGGATGCGGCGGCCATGGCTACCGATCTCAGGGTTGCATTGGTGGAAGAACTGGCTGCTCTCGACCGTGATCCACTCGACAGTCTGCTCGAGAAGCGCGCGTCCAAGCTTCGCACTTACGGCAGTTTCCGGGACGCGTCGTGACCGGAGAGTCGTCTGCATCCTTTCGCGGCGGCAGTGAGAAATTGGCCCGTCGGTTGCGGTCGTCAGGCATCGACAAGCCAGGTATCGGTAAACCTGGCGTCGACATACTGGCAAGAGAGGCCCTGGCGCATTACCTTGCACAGCATGAGCAGGTTGCTCGCTATTGTGTGGCTTTCAGTGGCGGCATGGATTCGCACGTCCTACTGCATCTCGCCCGGGAGTTGCTGACGGGTGTCGAAGGTGTCGAACTGAGGGCCATTCACGTCGATCATGGTCTGAACGACAACCAGGGCCATTGGGCCCGGCATGCCACTGTGGTCGCCGAACAGCTAGGCGTGCCGATCGTGGTCAGACAGGTTCGGATCGATAGCGGGAGCGGTGAGGGACCCGAGGCGGCCGCACGCACGGCCCGCTTTGCAGCTCTGGCGGACGAGATCATTCCCGGGGAGCATCTGTTGCTTGCTCAACACGCCGGCGATCAGGCAGAGACATTCCTGCTGCAAGCATTGCGTGGCAGCGGCCCGGACGGGCTAGCAGCGATTCCACGCAAGCGAATCTTCGGTAGCGGTGTGATTGCCCGCCCGCTCCTCGGCTGTCCGCGTGAGGCATTGAACAGCGTTGCCGAGCAGGCAGCGCTCAGCTGGATAGAGGACCCCTCCAACGCCGACACACGCTTTGATCGCAACTTCATTCGACACGAGATTCTTCCGCTTCTCGAGGAACGTTGGCCCGCGGCCGTTCGCACGCTCGGCAGGAGTGCGCATCGTGCGTCGGCGTCGAGTCGCTTGTTGCTCGCGCTTGCCCAGGAGGATATCGCCGGCACGCGCATTCCGGCGAGCGGCGAGCTAAGCATCCCGGAGCTGCGCCGCTTGCCACGCGAACGTGCTTACAACGTGCTGCGTCTGTGGGTACGACAAGCGGGATTTCGGATGCCACGTCTGCAGGATCTGGTTCAGGTGCACGACAATCTGATCGGCGCGACCGAGGGCAGTGCCGGCAAGGTCGATGTTCGTGACTATGAAATCCGTCGCTACCGGGATCAGCTGTATCTGCTCGAGCCACAGTCCGAAGGTATGCGCTTCGACCATGAGTGGGCGCCGCCCTTCACCGATCTCGAGGTGCCCGAAGCTGACGAGGTGCTGACCCGCGAAGGTTGTCGTCGCCAGTCGATCGCCTTGCCCCTGCACGGCAGCATCAGAGTGAGAAGCCGGACGGGCGGTGAAACGATTCGTTTCGGCGAGCCGCCCCGGCACAAGGAATTGCGCAAGATCTTTCAGGAAGCCGGGGTGCCGCCCTGGCAGCGCGGCAGCGTGCCGCTCCTTTTCATCGAGGAGCGTCTGGTTGCCGTGTGGAATGTTGCCGTCGCTGTCGATGCAGGGCTGTCGCGCGGCGAGGATGCGGAGACCCTTGACGAGAATCTCGACGTTCGTTCATCCAGCGCCACCGCGGTGACTCCGGTAGACTGACCGGCGCCGAATCGGCCCCGGCAATCGACTTCCTGATGGAGCCTGAAAGGCAACCATGACGCGTTTCATTTTCGTTACCGGCGGCGTGGTCTCGTCGCTCGGCAAGGGCATCTCGGCCGCATCGCTTGCTGCCCTGCTCGAGGCCCGTGGTCTCTCGATCGCGATGCTCAAGCTCGACCCCTACATCAACGTGGATCCGGGGACGATGAGTCCCTATCAGCACGGCGAAGTCTTCGTGACGCACGATGGTGCGGAAACCGACCTCGACCTCGGTCACTACGAGCGCTTCGTGCGCATTCGCACCAGTCAGGACAACAACTTCACCACCGGTCGTGTCTACGAGACCGTCATCTCGAATGAACGGCGAGGTGACTACCTTGGCGCCACCGTGCAGGTCATTCCGCATATAACCGACGAGATCAAGCGGCGCGTCATCGTCGGCGCCGGCGAAGCCGATGTCGCGCTGGTGGAAATCGGCGGTACCGTCGGTGACATCGAGTCACTGCCTTTTCTCGAGGCGATCAGGCAGCTTGGTGTCGAGCTGGGTCGAAAACGCACGCTGTTCCTGCACCTGACGCTGGTGCCCTACATCGCCACTGCCGGTGAGATCAAGACCAAGCCGACGCAACACTCGGTCAAGGAACTGCGCTCGATCGGCATCCAGCCCGATATCCTGCTCTGTCGTTGTGATCGGCCGCTGCCGGACTCGGAACGCCGCAAGATCGCCCTGTTCACGAACGTGCAGGAAGCCGCCGTCATTGCAGCGACCGACGTCGATTGCATCTACGACATTCCGCGCATGCTGCATGCGCAGAAACTCGATGATCTCGTGGTGGAGCATTTCGCACTGGAACTTCCGCCCGCCAATCTCGAGGACTGGCAGGCGGTGGTCAACGGCATACGCTATCCGTCGAAATCCGTAACTGTCGGCATGGTCGGCAAGTACACCGAACTGACCGAATCCTACAAGTCCTTGAACGAGGCGATGACGCACGCCGGCGTCAAGACCGACAGTCAGGTGACCATTCGATATCTCGACGCCGAAGATCTCGAGCGGGGCGACCTTGCGGCATTGTCGGAAGTCGACGCCATCCTGGTACCCGGTGGTTTCGGTAATCGCGGTGTGGAGGGCAAGATAATTGCCGCTCGGCATGCTCGCGAGCACGGTATTCCCTATCTTGGTATCTGTCTCGGCATGCAGGTAGCGGTGATCGAATTCGCACGTCATGTCGCGGGCATCGATGACGCCAATTCGAGCGAATTCGATCTTGAGACGACAGACCCGGTGTTCGCTTTGATAACCGAATGGAAGAACGAGGACGGCAAGACCCATATCCGCGACGCGGCGTCTGACCTTGGCGGCACGATGAGGCTCGGTGGGCAGGTATGCGTCATGCAGCCCGGGTCGCTGGTTTCGTCTGTCTACGGGTCTACTCGCGTCACCGAGCGCCACCGTCATCGTTTCGAATTCAACGACAACTACGCGAACCGACTGACGGCGGCCGGGCTTGTCATCAGTGCTCGATCGGATGATGACCTGGGTCTGGTCGAGATGATCGAGTTGTCACCCGAAGAACACCCCTGGTTCGTGGGCTGTCAGTTCCATCCGGAGTACACCTCGTCGCCACGTGACGGTCATCCACTGTTCACCGCGTTCGTGAACGCGGCGCTGGCCTATCAAGCTGGACCGGGCGAGTCGACCCATTGATGCGCCTGACCAGAAATGAGCATGGCCAGGATGAGCATGGCCAGAACGAGCATGACGAGGATGAGCATGATCTGGGCCGGACAACACTGCTGACATGAAGCTCTGTGGATTCGAGGTCGGTATCGATCAGCCACTCTTTCTCATCGCGGGTCCTTGTGCGATCGAATCCGAGTCGCTGGCTCTCGATACGGCGACAACACTCAAGGCCATGACGGAGCGGCTCGGTGTTCCCTTCATCTACAAATCGTCGTTCGACAAGGCCAATCGTTCGTCGGCGGCGAGTTTCAGGGGGCCGGGGCTTGCTGAAGGCTTGCGTATCCTCGCCAAGGTCCGTGCCGAGATCGGCGTGCCGGTGCTGACCGACGTGCACGAAGATACCCCGATCGATGAGGTGGCCGATGTCGTCGATGTCTTGCAGACGCCGGCCTTCCTGTGCCGACAGACTAATTTCATCGAGCGCGTCGCGCGGGCCGGCATTCCGGTCAACATCAAGAAAGGCCAGTTTCTTGCACCTGGCGACATGGTCAATGTCGTCGCGAAGGCACGGGGTGTCGGCAACGACGCCGTCATGGTCTGTGAGCGTGGCGTCTCGTTCGGCTACAACAATCTGGTCTCCGACATGCGTGGTCTCGCAATCATGCGGGCAACCGCCTGTCCGGTTGTCTACGACGCGACCCACTCGGTACAACTGCCGGGCGGTCAGGGAACCTCGTCAGGTGGTCAGCGCGAGTTCGTCCCGGTACTTGCGCGCGCGGCCGTGGCCGCTGGTGTCGCGGGGCTCTTCATGGAGACGCATCCCGATCCGGACAATGCCTTGAGCGACGGCCCTAACGCCTGGCCGCTCGGTCAACTCGAGCCGCTGCTGGAAACCTTGCTCGCACTGGATTCGGCAACCAAGGCACGACCGTTCGCCGAAACAGCCTCTCCATAACCGCCTATCCTTGACGTCTAGCTCGCGTCAAGGGCCAACGCCCCAGGAATCGAAGACGATCATGACAGCCAAGATTGCCGATATCACCGCCCGCGAGATCATGGATTCGCGCGGCAACCCGACCGTCGAGGCGGACGTGCGCCTCGTCGGCGGAGCCTTCGGCCGCGCAGCCGTCCCGTCCGGTGCCTCGACGGGTTCTCGAGAGGCTCTCGAGATGCGTGATGGTGACAAGGAACGGTACGGCGGCAAAGGTGTGCTCAAGGCGGTCGCGAACATCAATGGCGAGATTCGCGAAACCCTGCTCGGGCGAAGCATCGAGGATCAGAGCGAGCTGGACGCACTGATGATCGAGCTCGACGGTACCGACAACAAGGACCGACTCGGTGCCAACGCCTTGTTGGCCGTGTCGCTGGCGAGTGCACATGCGGCTGCGGCAGCTGCCGGGGTCGAACTTTACGAGCACCTTGGCGGCAAGGATGCGGTCACCTTACCGGTACCGATGATGAACATCATCAATGGGGGTTCGCATGCCGACAACAGCGTCGATCTGCAGGAGTTCATGATCATGCCGGTCGGTGCGGAAAGCTTCAGTGAAGCGCTGCGCACAGGTGCCGAGATCTTTCACGCTCTGCGGAAAGTACTGACCGATCGTGGCATGAATACCAATGTCGGCGATGAGGGTGGGTTCGCCCCCAACCTCGCATCCAACGAGGAGGCCTTGGAGACGATCCTCAAGGCCATCGACATGGCCGGCTACGAACCGGGCCGCGAGGTGTATCTCGCGCTCGATGTGGCCAGCTCTGAATTCTACAAGGACGGCAAGTACGTGCTTGCCTCCGAGGACCGAACCTTCGAGGCGTCCGGATTCGTCGACTACCTGGCTGACTGGGCCGACCGGTACCCGATCATCTCGATCGAGGACGGTCTTGATGAAAGCGACTGGGCCGGCTGGAAGATCCTGTCCGAGCGCTTGAACGACGATATCCAGCTGGTCGGCGACGATCTCTTCGTCACCAACCCGAAGATTCTCGAGCGCGGAATCAAAGAGGGCATAGCAAATTCGGTACTGATCAAGGTCAATCAGATCGGCACCTTGAGCGAGACGCTCGAAACGATACGCATGGCGCATGCCGCCAACTACACCACCGTGACCTCGCACCGCTCCGGCGAGACCGAAGACACGACCATTGCCGATCTGTGCGTCGCGACGACGGCGAAGCAGATCAAGACCGGCTCGCTGTCACGCTCCGACCGGGTCGCCAAGTACAACCGGTTGTTGCGAATCGAACAGGCGCTGGGTGAGCGAGCCGTCTACGCGGGAGCTGACGCCTTCAATCAATCCTTGTAGGCTCGCGGTGCCTGCAAGCTGGCGTGCAGCTCATCCGGGTGACACAATTGCGCTTCATGGTTTCCAGACTTCACTCATGAAAGGGCTCATCGTCGCCCTCGCGGTCCTCCTCATGGCACTGCAGTACCGTCTGTGGTTCGGCGAGGGCAGCGTTCAGGAGGTCTGGCGGCTGCAAGAGGAGTCCCGTGCGACGCAAACCGAGTTTGCCCGCCTGCAGACGCGCAACCATGCACTGGCGGCCGAGGTCGAAGATCTGAAGAGCGGGCTGGACGCCGTCGAGGAACGTGCGCGCACGGATCTCGGCATGATCGGTGAGGGCGAGACTTTCTATCGGTTCGTTCCTGAATCCGGTCCTGCGGGAAGTTCTGCCGTCGCGCCACCCGGGATCTAGCCTGCGATGACAAGCCCAGCGTCATCCGGTTCCAGCAGTCCGTTGTGGGCCGTGGTGCCTGCGGCTGGTCGTGGCATCAGGATGAAACGCGGTAAGGTTCCACCGACGGTGCCGAAGCAGTATCTGTCGCTCGCCGGCATGACTCTGATCGAGCGGGTGCTCGCAACCCTGCTCGGCGTGGCAGACATCGAAGGCGTCGTGGTGGCCATAGCCCCGGACGATCAACACTTCAAGACGCTGAGCGTGTCTGCCGACGCTCGGATTCACGTGACCGATGGCGCCTCGACCCGGGCCGGATCGGTGGCCGCCGCACTGGCTCACCTACAGTCGATGGCGCCTCTCGACAGTCGTGTTCTGGTGCACGACGCGGCCCGACCGCTGGTCAGTGCAGCCGACATCGGTCGACTCATCGAATCGGTCGAGCGCAGCGACGCCTGTGGTGGCCTGCTCGCGGTACCGGTGCAAGACACTCTGAAACGGTCCGACAGTGACCATCAGGTCAGTGACACGGTACCGCGTGAACGTCTCTGGCAGGCGCAGACGCCGCAGCTGTTTCGACTCGGCGAGCTGTATGACGCGCTCGTGCACGCACTGCAGAGTCCCACGACAGCGGCGCGTATCACGGATGAAGCCTCGGCCATGGAATTGCTCGGCCAGACGCCACAGCTGGTCGAGGCGCGGGATCCCAATCCGAAGATCACTCGACTCGCCGATCTCGACATGGCGTTGGCCTTTCTGACGTTTCACGGCGACGCTTTGCCGGAAGCCGAGGCGCGACTGATCGAGTCGTGCTGAGCTTGCCATGCGCATAGGACAGGGATTCGACGTGCACGCCTTCACGACAGGTGATCACGTGATGCTCGGGGGTGTCCGCGTCCCGCACGAGCGCGCGTTTCTTGCCCATTCCGACGGTGACGTCTTGTTGCACGCGATAACCGATGCCTTGCTCGGTGCGGCCGGGCTGGGCGATATCGGGCGTCATTTCCCGGACAGCGACGAGCGGTGGAAGGACGCTGACAGCCGCGAACTCCTGCGCGATGTTGTTGCACAGCTTGACCGTCATGGGTTCGCCTGTGTCAGTCTTGATGCCACCGTCATCGCCGAGCGACCAAAGCTCGGGCCCTTCGTCGACGCGATCGTTACCTGTCTAGCCGCGGACATCGGCCTTGAAGCAAGCCGCATCAACGTCAAGGCGACCACCAGTGAGCGCCTGGGCTTCTGTGGCCGCGAGGAGGGCATCGCTGCGATGGCTTCCGTCCTGCTCCATGAATCTGACGACGCGACTTCAAATACACCTACATGACGACTCTTGCGATCATTGGCGGCACTGGCGTGACTCGCCTGCCGAACCTGACAGTCACCCGGCGTGAAATGGTCAAGACGCCATTCGGCGCGCCGTCCTGTCCACTGATTTTCGGTGAGCTCGGCGGTCAATCTGTCGCGTTCCTCGCCCGGCACGGCAGCTCTCACCGGATTCAACCTCATCGCATCAACTATCGAGCAAATCTGTGGGCGTTGCAATCGGTCGGCATCGAGCGCGTCGTCGCCACCGGTGCGGTGGGCGGCATCTCGGCGCACTGTCCGGTCGGCGCGATCGTCGTTCCCGATCAGATCATCGACTACACCCACGGCCGGGATCGAACCTTTTTCGACGACGGCGAAGACCCCGTACGTCATCTGGATTTCACCGTTCCCTACGATGAGGCATTGCGCAGCGCCTTGATCGATGCCGCAGGGCAGGTCGACGGGCTCGTGGTCGTGCCGGATGGCTGCTACGGCGCAACCGACGGTCCCAGACTCGAGACAGCGGCCGAAGTACGCCGGCTGGCGCAAGATGGCTGCAATGTCGTTGGCATGACCGGCATGCCCGAGGCCATTCTGGCCAGAGAACTGGGCCTTGCCTATGCCTCGCTTGCTGTCGTCGTCAACCCGGCAGCCGGAACAGGCGGCTCACTCGGCGGAATCGATACCGAGGCCATGACGCGTGCGATCGAGCGCGGCATGGATCACGCGCGGGCCGTCATCGGGAAGTTGCTGGCGTCGAACCTTGTCGCGCCAGGGCAAGCTGCATTGCCGAACGCTTCATGACTTGCTGGGGATCGTCGAAATTCGGCTGTTTGCCGAGAATGAGGTCCAGATAGGGCACTGCAAGCCGACTGTCTGCGCTGACGTTCTCGTAAAGGCTTCCCCAGAACATCGGGTCGCTGGCGTCATCATGGATGCGTGACAAGGTTCGGCCGAACTCCTGCTCTTCCAGTGCAGCAATGACCGAGAGGCAGAAGTTGACGTAGAGAAATCCGGCTGGCCAGACATCCGCATTGACTTCGGTCCGGGCACTTGACCAGAGATCGACAGGCGCACGCGTGAGCGAAGCATCAGCAGGGCGGGCCGGGTCGTGGCGCACCAGAGCGCCGAGTGCAAGTCCGGCTGCGAAGGCAACGAAGTCTCTGAGGTCGAGATCGACGCCCTCACGGTTTGCACCGAGACTGTCGGTCCAGTCAAAGAAGACGTCGTTCAGTCGGCCTTCGTCGATCGCGAACTCGACGCCGATCTCCTGTTCCACCAGATTGGCGTGAACCCCGAAGGCGCTGATGAACCAGCGCAACTTCCGCAGGCGCTTGCGCAGGTCCGGGATGGCCTGCAGCGCATTGTTGAGCCGGATGTTCTCCATCACGGCAAATGATCCATCACATGCAGGAAGAAGCGTTGCAGCGCTTGCGTCGGATCGTCCCGTCGAGCGGCTGTCTCGATCACGTGATAGCGCGAAAGCGTTGCGGCGATGCAGCTCTTGTAGATGATGTCGCTGTCCGGATCCCGGGCGCAGGCTTCTGTGACCCCCGCGATCAGCGCAAGGGTCGATGCCAGGAAGAGGTTGATATCCATGGGTCCCTGTCGATAGGGGTGCTCGAAATTCTCCGGGACGCGAACGGGTCGGGATTCCATTACCGTGACCGCATAGCGCGCGGCCAGCAGGCTTCGCGACGCCTGATCGTCGTCGTCACCGCTCGAATAGGCTGTCAGATCAGGCGACAATGCCTGCCAGATCTCGAGATAGTTTTCTTGATGCACCAGGGCGTTGCGATTGCCCGTCATCAAGAGAATGCGCTTGCTGGTGTAGTACTGATCTTCCGAGAATCGCGCCTGCAGAGTCTTCTCGTCAGCTGGCCTTGCGCTGCCGTTGCCGCCACCATCGGCGACGAGATACCGTTCGAAGCTGTGTGCTTCAGCCTGTCCTGAATGGCTCTCCGGATCGATGTTGAGTACCGAGATAAGACCGGATTCTGCCGAGCTGAATACGCCGTTCGACGCATTGGCCATCAGATAGGCGAGATCGTAGACAGCTGAGCGACGGTCACTTTCCGCCGTCTTGCGGGTAATCTCCTTGACCTTGCGAATGGCGAAGCGAAGGTCTCTGAAGCGGTCGCCGAGCTGTACGAGCGACTTGTTTCTCGACGTCAGGCTTGACTGGTTCACCTGGGGGTCTCACGGTACGCCGGCTTGAGGGATATTAGCACGCAGCTTGTGGCACGGGCATGCGCTTGCGGACACAGCCGCGTGCGGTCATCAGAGTGACCGTTCAAGGATCGAAAGGACCTCGCGAGGATACTCCCAATGGGGCATGTGTCCGGCGTCCGGAAAATGGTGAACAGCGATGTTGGGGCCGAGGCAGGTTGCCGCGCGGGCATCGATGACGCGATCACGACCACCGGCAATGACGCGGACCGGCAGCCTCGCCGCGACTCTTTGCATCGCCGGCACGATGTCGACATTCTGACCGATCTTGCCAAGCAAGGCTTCCGCTAGCGCTGTGAGGCGTCCCTGCGACAGCGAGTCGAACAGTTCGCGAACCGCAGCAGGGGAGAGAATGTCGGGTCTGTCGGGCTTCGCGCTGAGCAGTCGCAGCAAGTGCGAAAGCTCGGCGACCGAAGCGGGACTGGCAATGCCGCGAATGAAGTCGGCATGTATCGCGCTCGACATGCCCGCAGGCGCAATGAGGGTCAGCGAGTGGACAGGAAATCGTTCGGATAGATGCAAGCCGGGCACTGCGCCGAGGGAGTGCGCGACGATGTGCAACTCGTCACCTGCGGCAGCGTCAAGCACGGCGGCCAGGGGCTTGGCGAGATCATCGGGGTGGCGGGTCTCGGCAGTCGTCTGGCCGTGTCCCGGCAAGTCGGGAACCAGCACCCGATGCCCCTTGCTGGCCAGAGTGTGGGTGAGGCTCGCATAGGACGTGTGATCGGCAGAGAAGCCGTGCAGCAGCAGGAAGGTCGCTGGCTTGACACGATCGCGCTCACGTTGCCCACATTCGCGTCGGACAACCTGTCGGTCGAGACAGCGCACGTCTCCGAACAGTTCGAGATCGGTGTGCTGATGACCCGGTCGAGCAGCCCTGTCCAGCGGTACATCCGCAGACTGGATCCGACCGCGGCGTGCGCTGCCCTGCAGCGTCGACAGATCGATGTCGCGTTCGCGGGCCAGTCGTCGGGCGTACGGGGTTGCACGGGGCGTCTCAAGTGCTGCGGTGGCAGTGGCTGTCGGCTTGCTCGCCGGGATGTCTGCCGTCGGAACGTCGGCAGCTTGAGTCTCGGTAGCTGGAGTCTCCGACGCTGGGTAGTCTGTCGCGAGCATGGCCGACAGGGGGACGTCTGCAGGGGCGGCATTCAGCGGCACATCGTCGGCCGGTGCCTCTTCACCGGCCGCGAGAATGTACGCGATGACTTCGCCGATGCCGATCGACGTGCCCTCCATGCCCGTCACCTTGCCCAGCGTGCCGTCCGCTTCCGCCTCGACCTCCATGATCGACTTGTCGGTCTCCATCTCGAACAGAATGTCGCCGGCGACGACAGGCTCGCCCTCGGCTACATGCCATTTGACAAGTCGCGCGTGTGTCATGTCCATGTCGACCTTGGGCAGGATGACTTCGGTGGACATGTCAGAGCCGTCCGGCCACCAGATCGGTGACAGCCTGTTCGATATCCTCGATCTGCGGTACGGCCGCTTTCTCGAGACGAGGATTGTAGGGAATCGGGGTCTCGGCCCCGCCCAGTCTCGCGATCGGGGCGTCAAGGAAATCGAAGGCTTCGCTTTCGGCCACCCGGGCGCTGATCTCGGCGCCGATGCCCAGCGTCTTGACTCCTTCGTAGACACACAGGAGTCGATGCGTCCGACAGACACTCTCCACGATGGTGTCGGTGTCGATCGGGCGAACGGAACGCAGATCGATGACTTCGAGCGAGATATCGCGCTCGGCGAGTCGCTCCGCGGCGGCAAGGGCGCGATGCACCATGACGGCGCTGGCCACGACTGTTGCATCGCTACCCCGCCGTCGTATCTCGGCCTTGCCGATAGGGACGGTGTAGTGGCCCTCGGGTACATTGCCTTGCATCTTGTAGAGCAGCTTGTGCTCGAATATCATCACCGGATCAGGGTCTTCGATGGCGGCCAGGAGAAGGCCTTTCGCATCGTACGGCGTGCTCGGTTGCACCACCTTCAGTCCGGGTACGTGGCCAAGCCAGGCCTCCAGGCTCTGACTGTGCTGCGCCGCTGCACCCGTGCCCGAACCGGACGGGAAGCGCATCACCACCGGCACCGAGACAGCACCACCGAGCATGTACCGCATCTTCGCTGCCTGATTGGTTATCTGCTCCATGGCGAGCGCGGCAAAGTCGGAAAACTGGAATTCCAGGACGGGCCGCAAGCCGTTGACAGCAGCACCGATGGCGACACCTGCCGCGCCCAGTTCGGAGATGGGCGTATCGATGACCCGATCGTCGCCGAAGCGTTCGATCAAGTCGCCAGTCACCTGGAAAGCGCCACCATAGACGCCGATGTCTTCACCCAGAAGGACGACTCGTTCGTCGGCTGCCATGGCAGTGGCGAAGCCATCGCGGATCGCCTCGGCATAGCTCAGCTCAGCGACTGTAGACATGCTCTTCCAGATCCTCGATGGCAGGTTCCGCCGCAGCCTTTGCGAACTCGATGCCTTCGGCGATGGCCACGTCGACCCGCGCTTTCATCTCGACTATGCCGGCCTCGTCGATGATGCCGTGTGCACGGAGTTCGTCCTCGAATCGCCGGATAGGGTCCTTTTCGATCCAGCTGTCAATCTCCGCCTTTGTTCGATAGCGATTACGGTCGCTCTTCGAGTGGCCACGCCAACGATAGGTCTTGCATTCGATCAATGCAGGCCCGTCCCCCTTGCGTGCTCTTTCGACGGCGAGTGTCGTCGCTTCGACGACGGCCGAGACATCGTTGCCGTCAACCGATGAACCGGGCATGTGGTACGCCGATGCCCGCGTCGCTATCGACTCGACCGCGGTTGAGCGCGATGTCGATGTCGACATGCCATAGCCGTTGTTCTCACAGATGAAGATGACCGGCAATTTCCATATCGAAGCCATGTTCAAGGCCTCGTGGAATGCCCCTTCGTTGCTGGCCCCGTCGCCGAAGAAGGACACCACCACGCGGCCAGGGTGGAGACGCCTGTTGGCGAGGGCCGCACCAACCGCGATGGGTATTCCTCCGGCAACGATTCCATTGGCACCGAGGTTCCCGCTGGCGACGTCGGCGATGTGCATCGAGCCGCCGCGACCGCGACAGTAGCCCGCTTCCTTGCCGAAGAACTCGGCAAACATCAAGCGGACTTCGGCCCCCTTGGCAATGCAGTGGCCGTGACCGCGGTGCGTCGAGGTGATCTGGTCCTCCGCCGTCAACGCGGCGCAGACACCGATAGCCGTCGCCTCCTGACCGATGGAGAGATGCATCGTGCCGTGTATCAAGCCGCGCGTGTAGCATTCCTCGGCACCTTCCTCGAAACGACGGATCAAGCGCATGCGGTAGAGCATGTCGTGTAGTTGCAGGCGCGCCAGTTCGCGAATCGCGAACGACCTTTCATCGACGTCCCGTTTGGCTGACAATGACACTAGCGACTCCCGGTCGTGTCGACCAGTTGGGTAGCGACGAGTTCGTCCTGACGAGCGCGCAACCGGGTAAGTCGGGACTCCGGTGGCGCGGCTGCATTGTCGAGGGTCAGCAATTCGCCCTTGCGGATCGCTTGCAGGGTCTTGCCGCCATGCAGCACACCTGCAGGGATCGCGCGAGCCGTGCGGGCCTCTGGCGCCGTCATGATCCAGCAGCGATAGCTGTATTCGCCGATGGCCCCAAGCGTTTCGCCGGCGGCAAGATCCTGCTTGGCAACCGCACAGACTTCGGCAACGGGGTGGTCGAGCGGTTGCATGTCCGCCTTGCCGTAGAGCACGGCGCGGGCGCAACTGAGCGGAACTTCCAGCGACGTCAGATGGTAGGGCCGGTGAAACAGGAAGTAGGGCGCATGGCCGATTACCTTCAGGTCGGCCATGCGTTCGCTGACACGTTCGTGGCGCATGTCGGCCACGACGAACACGCCCGGCGCAACGCCCTTGCCGATCGAGTAGTCGACTCGTCCGGGTGCTGACAATACGCCGCCCGCACTGCCTGGAACCAGGGTCTGACTGAGCTTGTCCAGGGTTGCTGCGGGTCCGTGCATGCCCGGTCGGTCGGGTATCAGACCGGTGGCGTTGGCGATGGCAGCCATCTCGACCATGGTCTTCGAGCCGTCCACGAACTCGACCAGCATGCGGGCGTTCATGTTGCGTCGTCGCGCTTCCTCCTCGTATTGATCGGGAGTGGCATCGATGTTCAGTGGATTGTTCTTGCCCTTGCCCGCGCAGACGATCGGGTAACCCATGGCCGACACGAACTCGATGAGCTCCATGCAGGATGAAGGTTCGTCACCGGCACCGAGGGTATACACGACACTCTGGCGGGATGCTTCATGCTTCAACAATGCACCGATGGTGACGTCGGCCTCGACATTCATCATGACCAGGTGCTTGCCATGCTGCATGGCGCGCATGCCGATCTCGGCGCCAACCGCCGGCACACCGGTCGCGTCGATCACGACATCGATCAGACCGTTGGCAACCAGTACATCGGCATCTTCGGTGACGGCGATGCGCCCAGCCTCGATGGCAGCAGACATGGCGTCGTTGCTTGCGACCGTGCGGCTGCGATCGTCGACACCGAGCGCCGTCACGACCGCCTGAGTAGCCGCATCAGTCGCCAGTTCGGCTATGGCCCCGATCTCGAGGCCCTCCATGTGGGCCACTGCTGCGATGATGTCGGTGCCCATCTCGCCGGCGCCGACGAGCCCGATACGGATCGGTCGCGAGGATTCTGCGTGCCGTGCGATATCACGCGCCAAACCGCTCAACGCTACATTGGAAGCCATTGCTCGGAAATCTCCACGGGATCCTGGCGGTCTAGTGTACATCTGTATATAGTCAGAAACGCTAGTAACAAGTTATTTCTGACGCTTTTTGATTGAGAGGTCACGGACCGGCGAGAAGGTGATCATTGATACTCATCGATCGCTGCTCTGATCAGATTGAGGTATATTCAGCGATACACCTGTGCCTGCCAAGAAATGAACAATTGATTTTGTGAATGGATCAATGTAATTTCCCATCTCCGTGAGACAGGATTGTTCACACCGGCGCAGCCATTGAGCCACCGAGGGAGGAAAGCAGATGACGATGAAAGACACCCGGACGCAGTCACGGCGAGCGTTCCTGAAGCGTTCGGCAAGCGTGGGCGCCTGCGTAACAGTCGGCGCCGGAGCCGGCCTGCCGTTGTTCAACGTGCAACGCTCCTTTGCGCAATCCGCTGAAGATCCGGCCGACATCCTCGCGCGCATCAATGTCGGCAACTACGTCAACGCCGACTACCGGGAGCAGTACAGTCTGGGTGACGACGACGAACTGTGGGATCCCGGCAAAGACTGGATTCGCACCGTCGATTGGGAAAAGGTTCGCAGTGAGCTATCCGGCACGACGGTGCGCTTTGCCATCGGTGCAGCCGATGCCGAATCCGCCGCCGCCGGACTCGAGCCGTTCGAGAAGTTGTCCGGCATCAAGGTCGAACTTGTGCCGATTCCCGATGATTCACTCTACGACAAGGTGCTGGCAGAGTTCATTTCCGGCAACGCCAGTTTCGACGCCCTGCAGTTCTTCTCGCCCTGGCTGGGTGATTTTGCCGGCCCCGGATTCCTTAAGCCGCTTGACGAATTTGCGGCAAAGTGGAACCTGCAGCTCGACGACTTCTACGATACCTATCGATTGAACTACGGCTATTTCGGCGACAAGGGGCTGTACGGCATCCCGTTCGATTGCGACATTCAGATGGTGCACCTCAGACCTTCGCTCGTCGAACAGGTGACCGGAGAGCCAATCGACAAGTGGAACACGGTTCCGACCTACGACGAGCTGATTCGCCTTTCCGGTGAAATGAACAAGCTTGAAGAGGGCGTGGCGGGCGTTGGCATGATGGCTGGACGCGGCTTCTGGTCCACGTACACCTGGGAGCACGTTGCCGCGCAACACGGCATGGAACTCTTCGATGCGAACTGGGAACCGACCCTCGCCTCGGACGCGGGCGTCAAGGCGCTCGAGGTCATACTCGAACTGCAAAAGTCGGCGGCGCAGGGTATTGCCGGATGGGGCTGGCCCGAGAATCGGGCAGCCTGGCTCGGTGGTCAGCTTGCGTCCAACATCTCCTGGCAGGACTCGGGCACTCAGGGGACGCGTGCCGATCAGAGCAACATCGTCGATGACCTGGTGACGATCTACGAGCCTCGTGTCGACATGGACGGCGCGCGCTTCGCACCGCCCAACATTGCGGGCTCCACATCCTGTGTCACGGCTTCTGCGCAGAACGCCGAAGGTGCATTCCTGATGCTCGCCTTCCTGACCACGGCCTCGATCATGGCGATGAACGAAGCGAACGCCAACGGGGTGGCTCCGGGGCAGCGCTCGGTGCTGACGAACGAGAAATTGCAGGCGGTGTCACAGCCTGCTGAAGTCTGGTCGACGTCGCTCGACTACGCCTGGTGCGCGCCGCGTATCCCGGGCATGTTCGAGATGGAGCAGGCTCTCGGTAACGAGATCAACCGGGCCGTGGTGGGTCAGAGCTCGCCCAGAGAGGCGCTCGAAGCGGGCGCCGCCGCGTGGAAGAAGATCATGACGAAGAACGGCTTCTTCTCCGACAAGGAGCCGATCGGCTTCGCTTCCGTCGAGGCGGCAACGTGGATCGGCCGGGACAAGGATCTTCCCTTCTAGCACGGCATGCAGCCGGTCAGGTCGTGGTCTTGACCTGACTCGGCTCGAGCCGATGTTTTAAGTGTGTGCAACCCCTTGCGCCAACCTTGGCGCAATCTCTGGCGCAACCCTGTCGATGAGTTCAACCTGTTGATCAGTTCACCGCTGGATGGAGGCGCGCCAGACGTCGCGGAAACCACTTTTCGCCGACGCCGCAGGCCGCTTTGGCGACGAAAGCTCTTTCCCTATCTCCTCGTCGCCCCGGCGGTCATCTACCTGCTGGGCATAACCCTCTATCCCGGCATCTACGCGATATATCAGAGCTTTTTCTACGTCCGCTTCGATGACTGGACGTTCGCAGGCCTTGGTAACTATCGCGAGCTCTTTGCCGATCGTGATTTCTGGCAGGCCATGTGGAACACACTGGTCATTGGCGGCTGTGCACTCGTGATCGAGTTCGTGCTGGCGCTGGGTCTGGCGGTGCTCGCCTATCGCGATCCGTTCATTCGCGGCTGGCGCATCCTGTTTCTCGTGCCGATGCTGTTCATGCCGTCGGCGGTGTCGTTCATCTGGAAACTCGCCTTCAACGACGCTCGCGTGATTTCCGATCTGTTGATGGGTATCGGATTGATTGACGGGCCGATCGACTTTCTCGGCAACGTCGCCATGGCGCGTCTTTCGCTGATCGTCACCGACGTCTGGCAATGGACCCCGTTCCTGTTCATCATCTTCGTCGCTGCACTGCAAGGCCAGGACCCGGAGATCGAGGAGGCGGCAAGGCTCGACGGGGCGAGCTGGGCGCGCCTGTTCTGGAACGTCTCGTTGCCGATCATGAAGCCGATCATCGCGGTAGCGCTGATCCTCCGGGCAATCGATATCACGACGATGTTCACGTCGGTGTTCATCATGACCGGCGGGACGCCGGGAGGTGCCACCGAGACGATCAGCTACTTCATCTACCGGATCGGCTTCAAGACCTTCAACTTCGGATATGCGTCGGCGGCTTCCTTCGTCATGCTGGTGCTGACCATTCTGGTCGCACAACTCTTCGTGAAGAAGTTCTTCATCTCGGGCAGGGAAGAATGACAGAGCCAAGGCACATGAATGACGGATCCGACAGGCATGACGAGCCCGCCGGGCCGGCGCGGGTCTTCTCCCTGGACGAGGTCGAGACCCGGCCACGTCGGCGCAGCAAGGGCGCTGTACTTCGCACCGTCGTGCTCGCCACCTGGGCGGTGTTCTGCATCGCGCCGGTGCTGTGGTTTCTGTCGATCGGTTTGCGACCGCGCACCGAAATCATCACGCCGCAGCCGATCTACTGGCCGACGTTCTCACTCGACGCCTGGCACATGATCTGGAATGACTGGCCGATGGCGGCCTACCTCCGGAACTCTGTGCTGGCGATCATCGGCAGCGTGGTGATCGATCTCGTGCTCGCGATTCCTGCGGCGTATTCCCTGTCGCGCTATACCTATCGAGGCCGGGATGACATCGGCTTCTATATCCTGTCGACACGCATGATGGCGCCAGCCATCGTCGCGGTGCCCATCTTCTTCCTGTTCCGGAACATGGGCTTGCTCGACAGCATCTGGGCATTGATGCTTGTCTACGCGGCCATCAATCTCTCACTGGTCACCTGGATCATCCGCTCCTACATGCTCGATCTGCCGCGTGAGATCGAGGACGCTGCACGTACGGATGGCGCATCCGATCTCGCCATCCTCATGCTGATCATCGTGCCCATGTGCCTTCCCGGGATCATTACCGCGGCGGTCATTGCCGCGATATTCGCGATCAACGAGTTCCTGTTCACACTGCTGATCGCGTCGACTCAGGGCGCCTACACCTTGTCGGTAGCGTTGGCCAACTTCACCGGTGGTTCGGACGGCATCATCTACAACGCGATTGCGCTGGTGGCCTTCATTGCCTTCGTGCCGGTCTTCATCGTTGTCGTATTGATGCAGAAGCACCTGTCACGCGGCCTGACGATGGGCGCCGTCAAGGGCTAGGGCACGTTGGACGGGTCGGGTGACGGCACGCTGAACGAGCAAGAGGACACGGGAAAAGACAATCAGATGGCAGCGATCAATCTCAGAGGTGTCTCACGCGAGTGGAATGCCGTGCACGCAGTCAAGGATATCGATCTGACAATCGACGACGAGGAATTCATGGTGTTCCTCGGACCGTCCGGTTGTGGCAAGACGACCACCATGCGCATGATCGCCGGGCTGACCGAACTCAGCAGCGGTGGCATCTGGATCGGCGATGAGCTGGTAAACGATGTCGATCCGCGTGATCGCGACGTGGCGATGGTGTTCCAGAGCTATGCGCTCTACCCGAACATGTCAGTGTACGAAAACATACGCTTTCCGCTGCGCATGCGAGGGGTTCCGAAGGCAAGACACGATGCGCTGGTTCGTGAAGCCGCCGAGATGGTTGAGCTGGGCGAATTCCTGGACCGGAGGCCGGGCGTCCTGTCCGGTGGCCAGCGCCAACGCGCGGCCCTCGCTCGCGCCATCGTGCGCCACCCGCAGGTCTTCCTCATGGATGAACCCCTGTCCAACCTCGACGCCAAGCTTCGTTCCAGCATGCGTGTGCAGCTGAAGCGAGTGCAGCGTCAGTTGAAGATCACCACGGTGTATGTGACTCACGACCAGATCGAGGCGATGACCCTTGCCGATCGCGTCGTCATCATGAATCGTGGCGAAATTCAGCAACTGGGAACGCCCGACGAGATCTACACCAACCCGAGCAACACCTTCGTTGCCGGCTTCATCGGATCGCCACCGATGAACCTGATCGAAGGTTCGGTGAAGGACCACCGATTCGAATCGACCGGCGTGCTGCTGCATGGCGTTCCACTGGAAGACAGAACGGGTGTCACTCTTGGCATTCGCCCGGAAGATACCTTCCCGACAGAGCCTGCGGCGGCCGATCTGCGTGGTCAACTCTACGGCATCGAGCCGACCGGCGACCAGACCTATCTCAGTATCAAGGCGGGCGACAGCCTTGTCGAGGTACGCTGCGATCGGGAATTTCGCCAGGAGCTGGATTCACCGATCGCGATTCGCTTCGATCCGGGCCGGCTCTACTACTTCGACACGGCCAGCGGTGAACGTCTTGCAACCACCAGCCAGCCGTGAACCGACAGACATGATTCAGCGAACATGAGTCAATGCAAATGAGCCAAACCTCATGAGCCAGCCCCTATGAGCCAAGAGATGGGAAATCGCTACGACTACACCTCCATCGGGTTCTACACCTTCGACTGCCTTGGTCGACCGGTGACGGACATCCCGCCGGGAGGAGATACCTTCTTCATCGAAGAGTTGACCCTGGCCGTGTCAGGCGCTGCCGGCAGTGCTGCTATCGTCGCGGCAAAGCACGGCCTGGATGTTCTGGCGGTCGGCGGTGTCGGTGACGACGACATGGGTGACTGGGTGCTGGCAAAGTTGCGACACTTCGGCGTCGATACCTCAGGCATGGAACGCTGCAGTGGTGTGGGCACCTCGTCGTCGATCGTCACCACACGACCTGACGGGCAACGTCCGGCCCTGCACATGAAGGGTGCGACCGGCGCTTTCGAAGTGAAGGCAGAGCAGCTCGATCAGGTGCTCGACGCGAGCATCGTGCATGTCGGAGGGGCAGGGCTGATGGATCGCATGGACGGCGCGCCGTGTGCGGCACTGATGCGTGAAGCAAAGCGGCGTGGCAGCACGACGACGCTCGACGTGTTCGCCGCCACGACAGAGGACATGGAGGGCGTGGCGATGCTGTTGCCCCATACCGACTACTTTCTGCCTTCGATCGAGGAGGCGGAGGCCTTGTCCGGTCTGTCCGACCGGGCCGACATCGCCTCCTGGTTCATCGATCAGGGTGCGGCGTGTTGCGTATTGACACTGGGTGAGAAGGGCGCTTACTACCATCATGGTGACGGTACCCGCTTTCATTCACCCGCTTTCGATATCGATGTCGTCTGTACCTGCGGTTGCGGGGATGCATTCAATGCCGGATTCGCGTCCGGCCTGCATCACGGGCTGGATGCCGGAGAAACCGTCCGGCTGGCGCAAGCCTGTTCGGCGCTGAACGCAACCGGACTCGGCAGCCAGGCGGGCGTTGTCGACTACGAATCGACTCTCGCCTTCGCGACGTCCTGTCGCCGGCTGACGTGATCGGCGCTCAGGGCTGGTCAGACGACTCGCTGGTGACACGCTCGAGCAGCGCCCGTGCGCTGTGTTCGTCCGTGATCAGCACGGTCGGCTCGAGCAGCTTCATGCAACCGGCCAGGGCGCTGGCCTTTTCCCGACCACCGGAGGCGAGGATACGAAGCGGCGCACGGCGCACGGCGTCGATACTGACCGAGACGATCCGCTCGTTGATCTCGTGTTCGACGATGGCGCCGTGCTCATCGAAGAAATGGAACAGCAGGTCTCCGACCGCACCGGCAGCTTGCAGCGAGCGCCTCTCCTGAGCCGTCAGATAGCCCACCTGAAAGGTGGTCGTGGTGGACTCGAGGCCACCGGCCGACAAGAGCACCGCATCGAGATCTGATGCCATCCTGAGAATGCTGTCGATGCCGCAGTTATGGATCAGCGCATCGCGTGTGATGGCACTGTCGACGATGACCGGTGCAGGAACCAGAAATCCTTCCCCCTGAAAGGCTTGTGCAAACTGCCAAGCGAATTCTGCCGGGTTGAAACGTCGTGCCTGGATGATGCCACCGAGCAGGGAGATGACCTGGAAGTCGTCAAGATTCTGGTGATCGAGAAACGGCAGGGAGCTGAACAAGGTGCGGCCCCAGCCGACACCGATCTTCATCCGCGACTTGACCACATCGTTCATGAAGGAGCCGACAGCCGCGCTGATGGCGGGGCTCGGGTCTGCATCCGGCACCGACACCGGCACGACGATCGCCTGTTGCAGGCCGAATCGTTCTTCCAGACCACGCTCGACGGCAATCAGCTCGCTCAGAGCGCCGGAGATTGTGATCCTGACCTCACCTCGAGCGCGCGCATCGGCGAGCAGGCGCACGACAGTGACCCGGCCGACATTGAGCACGTTGGCAATGTCGCTCTGCGTGCGCTGTTCTACGTAGTAGAGCCAGGCCGCGCGCGTGCGCAGCTGCTCAGCGTTCCTGCCGGCTCGCGATACCTCTGCCAACGGCTTTCTCCTGCCTCATGGGAACCCACATGCACGATAAGTATAGTCTGCCGGGTGCATCGAGACTCGCAATCCAGTTACTGATACCGGGGGTTTCCGGCCATTCAGGTTCCGCAGAACGTCTGGGTCACCCGCTCGACAACTTCGGGTGGTGTTGCCAGGAATGAGCGCTCGGCCCGTTCGTCGAACGGGTCGGCAAGCGTCGCGAGCATGTTTTCCAGAGGCTCCAGGTCGTTCTCGTCGATGGCCGAACGGATCATTGCCTCGACCTGGTGATTACGCGGTATGACGGCCGGATTGACCCGTTGCATGTCGCGCTGCCGATCGGCTGCGGGTCGTGCTTCTTCGGACACGCGCGTGAGCAGACGCGCCTGCCAGGCGTCGAACTGGCCCGGATCGTCGAAGGCATCGCGTGCGACATCGGCAGTCGCACCGAGATGCCGGAAGGTCAGGGTGAAATCGGCACTGCCAGCCGCCATGATGTCGAGAAGGTCCCTGGCCAGGCTTGCATCCTCCTCACGAGGCGACTCGATCCCTAATTTTCTGCTGAAACGTTCCAGCCAGGCTGCGTCGAAGAGTCCCGTGAAGGCATCGACAGAGGCCTGTGCCGCGTCAACGGCCGCTTGCCGGCAGGCATCGGTGTCTGCGTCCTGCACGGATTGCCTGACGGTGTCAGTACTTGCAGTGTCGCGGCTGGCGCCGTCGCCGCGTATATCCCGCTCGATCAAGGGCAGCAGGCATTGAGCAAGGTTCGCGAGATTCCACTGAGCCAGGTGAGGTTGATTCGAATAGGCGTAGCGTCCCCCATGGTCTATCGAACTGAAGACCTTGTCCGGCACATATTCGTCCATGAATGCGCAAGGCCCATAGTCGATGGTGTCACCGGTAATCGACGAATTGTCGGTGTTCATCACACCGTGAATGAAGCCGATCGATTGCCAGTGCGCGACGAGTGCGGCCTGCGCTGCCACGACCGCGTCGAGCAGGGCGAGCGCCGGTGACTGTGCGGACAAGGTGTCGGGGTAGTGACGTTCCGCGACATAACGGGCGAGGGCGGCGATGGCCGCGTCATCCCGTCGCGCAGTGAAGTACTGGAAGGTGCCGACCCGCACGTGACTCCGCGCGACACGGAGCAGAACCGCGCCCGGTCGCGGCTGTTCACGCAAGACCTGTTCGCCAGTGGCGACGGCGGCGAGTGCTCTTGTCGTCGGCACTCCGAGTGCCGCCATCGCCTCACTCAGCACGAACTCACGCAGAACCGGTCCAATCCAGTTCCGTCCATCGCCCCCGCGCGAGAAGGGTGTTCGCCCACTCCCTTTCCACTGCAGGTCCTGACGTATGCCCTGATCGTCAACGACCTCGCCCATCAAGATCGCACGACCGTCACCCAGTTGCGGCACGAAGTGACCGAACTGGTGGCCAGCGTAGGCCATGGCCAGCGGGTCGGCTCCTGCTGGCACGGCGTTTCCGCCGAGCGCGGCGATACCGTTCGTCGAACGCAACCACTGGACACAGATGCCGAGGCTGTGCGCCAACGGTTCGTTCAGGCTGAGCAAGCTGGGTGCTTGCACCGGCGTCGGCGCTGTTCTGACAAAGAAGTTTTCCGGCAACTGTGCGTAGCTGTTGTCGAAAGCGATAGGGGAGGTCAGGCGATCCATGCAGGGAAGGTGGGCGTTGGCGTGCCGTGCGTCAAGCCCCGAATGAGAGCCCTCTGCCGCAAACCCGCGCTGGGCAGAAGAGCCAGAGCAGGTGCTACGATCGATTGTTCTGGTCAATGTCCATCGAGCAGCAAGACTTCGCATGAAACGAAAGATCGGAGTCGGCATTGTCGGCACGGGTTACATGGGCAAGCGCCACGCAGTTGCCATGCAGGCGGTGGGTGCGACCTTCGACACGAATTTGCGGCCGAGCTGTGAGTGCGTGTGCGCGACCACGGATGATCGCGCGCGCCAGGCAGCGGCGGCACTCGGCTTCAAGCGTTCGACCGGCGACTGGCGCGTACTGATCAACGACCCCGGGGTCGAAGCCATCGTCATCGCCTCACCACAATCCACGCATCGCGAGATCGCCCTGGCCGCCTTCGCGCTGGGCAAGCCGGTGCTCTGCGAAAAGCCGATGGGCGCATCGATCGAGGACAGTCGTGCGATGGTCGCCGCGGCCGAGACGTCCGGCGCGGTAGCCATGTCGGCTTTCAACTACGTGAGGACCCCGGCAACACGATTCGTCAGGGAGCTTCTGGCGGACGGCGTGATCGGCACGCCGACATGGTTGCGCGCCGAGCACACCGAAGACTTCTGCAGCGATCCTGAAACGCCTGCAAGCTGGCGGACGCAAGGCCGAGCGAACGGCACCCTGGGCGATCTTGCACCGCATATCCTGAACGCGACGGCTGCACTCGCCGGGCCAATCGAGTCGCTCTGCGCCGATGTCGACACGGTGCACCATTCGAGACCTTCGGCCGACGGGCCTCAGCCCGTGACCAATGACGATCAGGCGCACTTCATCTGTCGTTACGCCTCCGGACTCATGGGGCATGTGCACGTCAGCCGGATCGCGACCGGACGAAAGATGGGTTATGCGTATGAAATCAGCGGCACTGCCGGCGCCATCCGCTTCGATCAGGAAGATCAGAACGCGATCTGGTTGTACCGTGCCACCGGCCCGGAGAACGAACGCGGTTTCACGAAGATTCTGACGGGGCCATTGCACCCCGACTATGCGGCGTTTTGCCTGGGCGCAGGTCACGGCACCGGGTATCAGGATCAGTTGATCATCGAGGCGCGCGACTTCCTGGCCGCTATCGAGTCCGGTAATTCGTGTTGGCCGACCTTTCGTGACGCGCTCTATACCAACGAAGTCATCGAGGCGGTCCATCGTTCGAACGAGACGAAAGCTTGGGTGACACTCGATGACATCAGACGGGAAGTGAGAGAATGAAGAGCGATTCGCTTGAGTCCGACGAGACGATCGATGTCATGAACACACACGAATTGAGTGGACCTGCGCTGGCTGACCAACTAGTGCTGGACGAGAAGCTTACCGATTCCTTCGATGCCCTGCTCGAACTGACATCGCAACGACGCAGTGCGTCGAGCGCGATGCTCGCCACCGCGATTGTCGACGAGGTGCCGGTCTATGACGCATCGATTCTCGATGGCATTCCCCGAGGTTCCGCGCGTGAGCACGCCCTGCGCGAAGAGTGGTGCGCGGTGCTGCAAAGCGGTGCCGGCGTGTTTTCCGTACGCGGTGCCATTCGAGACATCGACATGCTCGATGCTGTCACTCGTGTCTTCGAGGACATCATCGGCGAGGAGGCCGACAAGGACGCCAAGGACCACTTCGCTGCCGCAGGGGCCAACAGTCGGCTCTGGAATGCGCACGAGAAGCTCGCTGTACGGAACCCTGAACTTTTTGTGCGCTACTACGCGAATCGTGTCATCGCGCTCGCCAGCGACGCCTGGTTGGGTCCCTGTTATCAAGTTACGGCGCAGGTCAATGTTGTCCGGCCCGGAGGGAAGGCGCAAACAGCGCATCGTGATTATCACCTCGGTTTCATGAATAACGACGATCTGGCACGCTACCCACGGCATGTGCACCTGATGTCGGCGAACCTGACCTTGCAGGGTGCCCTGGCGCATTCGGACATGCCGATCGAAAGTGGCCCGACCCGCCTCCTGCCGTACTCGCAGATGTGGCCTCCAGGCTATGCCGCCAGCACCCGCGAAGACGTCCGCAACCTGTTCTCGGACTGCTTCGTGCAACTGCCTCTGGAGAAGGGCGACGCCTTGTTCTTCAATCCCGCGCTCCTGCACGCCGCGGGCGACAACCGGACGACGGACCATCACCGTTTTGCCAATCTGTTTCAGATCAGCTCGGCATTCGGTCGCGCCATGGAGATCGTCGACAGAACCCGTCTTTGCCGATCGATCTATCCCGCACTTCTGCAGATGCTCGAGGCAGGACAGCTTGACGCGGGGTTTCTCGAGGATGTCATCGCGAGTGCAGCCGAAGGCTATCCGTTTCCTGCCAACATGGATTTCGACTGGGGGGGTGCCGGCCTGCGTCCCCCCAGCCAGCAGGATATCCTTCGCGATGCGCTGGCTGAGCGCCTGTCACCCGAGGGCTTCGAGACCGTCTTGTCGGCAAATCAGGACAGGGCGCGCTCGCATTAGTTGCGCGTCGATAGCCGGTAGACGCGCCCCTGCCGATCCGTCGCGGGACAGAATAGCGTATAACCGACCGCTTCCACCGTGTGAGTCCCGTCCTGTCCGTGTCCGAAAACCGCAAATTGCCGGAAGGGATGGATGTGTGTCAGCCTCCAGGCGCTGCGCTTGCCGACGTGCATCGCCGCTTTGCGGTAGCGCCGATGATGGAGCTGACCGATCGGCACTATCGTCAGCTTGCCCGCTTGCTGAGTCGGCACGCTCTGCTCTGGACCGAGATGGTCACGGCGCGGGCGGTGATTCACGGCGATCGTGAACGTCTGCTCGGCAGAGGCTCGAACGAGGGACCGGTGGTGCTGCAGCTTGGCGGTTCGGAGCCGCCGCTCATGCGTGAGGCTGCCTTGATCGGCGAGTCGTTCGGCTATGACGAAATCAACATGAACGTCGGTTGTCCGAGCGACCGGGTTCGCTCGGGGCGCTTCGGTGCTTGTCTGATGGCGGAGCCCGAGCTGGTTGCCGCCTGCGTCGTCGCCATGCGTGACGCCGTGTGCGTGCCGGTGACCGTCAAGTGTCGCCTGGGCATCGACCGGAGCGACAGCTACGAGGCGTTGGCACATTTCGCAAGACACGTCGCCGACGCCGGTTGTGAGCAGATCATCGTGCACGCTCGCAAGGCCTGGCTCGATGGCTTGAGTCCGAAGGAGAACCGTACGGTGCCGCCCTTGCGCTACGATCATGTGTATCGACTGAAGTCAGCCTTTCCGGATCTGCATGTGACGGTCAACGGTGGTATCGATGACTGGGCATCGATTCATCGACATCTGGCCGAGGTCGATGGTGTCATGCTCGGTCGACACGCTTACTACCATCCCGGATTTCTCGGAACGGTCGACGAGGAGCTGTTTCCGATGCTGGCCGACGGACGGTCGAGCAACATCGAAACGCCTTCCCTGGCAAGCGTCGCACGAGCGTATGCGGCCTATGCACAACCCTTTGTCGATGGCGGCCTGAAGGCCAGCCTGTTGTTGCGACATCTGATCGCGTTGTTCCAGGAAGTGGCGGGTGCACGCTTGTGGCGTCGTCACCTGGCTGAACACGGGCCGCGTAGCAGGGATGCGATCGGCCTGGTGGAGGAAGCGCTGAGCTTCGTCGAGTATCCCGACCAGTCCGACATGCGCGCCTGATGGCCCGTGCAACGCGTGATGTGAGGAACTGATGCACGGTCGCGTGGAAGCGCCGCACAGCAATCGGCGCGACTTCGAGAACCTTCGCAAGCTCTCGACCTATCTGTTCGAGTATCGCGGTCGGGTGCTGCTCGCGCTGGGCTGCCTGATCGTGAGCAAGCTCGCGATCGTGTCGGTTCCGTTCATCCTCAAGAGCATCGTCAATACGCTCGATACGGGCGACACGGGCGACACTTCCGGCGTGCTGCTCATCGCGCTGGGTTTCGTCGCGGCCTACGGGGCATTGCGCATCGCCAGTTCCCTGTTTACCGAATTACGCGACTCGCTGTTCTCTCGCGTGCGTTATCACGCAATGCACACGCTGTCGACACGGGTACTCTCGCACTTGCACGAGTTGTCGCTCGCCTACCACCTCGAGCGGAAGACAGGCAGCATTTCCCGGGATCTCTCGCGCGGCACGAGCAGCCTGAGCTCGATTGCCAATCTGCTGGTCTTCAACATCGTGCCGACGGCGGCCGAATTCCTGCTCGTTGCTGCCATCCTGCTGGGTGGCTACGGCTGGCAGTACACGGCGGTAGTCTTCGTGACCGTCGGGTTGTATGTCTTCTTCACGCTGAAGTTCTCTGGCTGGCGCATGCAGTTCCGGCACGAGATGAACCGACTCGATTCGCTTGCCAATGGCCGGGCGGTCGATAGTCTCTTGAACTACGAGACGGTCAAGTACTTCGGCAACGAGAAGCTCGAGACCGACGCCTACGACGCGCACATGAATGACTGGGCCGATGCCGGCGTGCGCAGCCAGGTCACCATGAGCACGCTCAATTTCGGTCAGGCTGCGCTGGTCTCGATCGGTGTCACCGGTATCATGCTGCTGGCGGCGCGAGACGTGGCGGCCGGTGTCATCACGCTGGGCGATATCGTGCTCATCAATGCCATGATGTTGCAGCTGTTCGTGCCGTTGAACATGCTCGGCGTTGTCTATCGCGGATTGCAGTATGCACTTGCCGACATGGATCTCGTGCTTCGCCTGCTGGAGCGCACTCCCGAGATTCGTGACCGCGAGGGGGCCATCGAGCTTGTCGTCGAAAATGCGCGGGTCGAATTCGACGCTGTTCACTTCGCCTACCTCGCCGAACGTCCGATCCTGAAGGGCGTGAGCTTCACGGTCGAGCCAGGCCAGAAGGTCGCGGTCGTCGGGCCATCCGGATCGGGCAAGTCGACTCTCTCCCGGCTGTTGTTCCGCTTCTATGACGTGGATCAGGGCTCGATACGTGTCTCCGGGGCCGATATCCGCACCGTCACGCAGGCGAGCCTGCGACGCGCACTCGGCGTGGTGCCGCAGGATACGGTCATGTTCAATGACACCATTCGTTACAACCTTGCCTATGCCGAACCGGGTATCGCTGACGATGCCATTGCCGACGCTCTGGCGCGTGCCAACCTCGAGGGCTTCGTGACGCAGCTGCCGCAGCAGCTCGATACCGTGGTGGGTGAGCGTGGCCTGAAGCTCTCGGGCGGTGAAAAGCAGCGCATGGCGATCGCTCGCGTGATTCTCAAGGATCCGCCGATCATCGTTTTTGACGAGGCGACGTCAAGTCTCGATACGCGTACCGAGCAAAGCATCCTGGAAGGCCTCAATGCGGTTGCCCGTCGCGCCACGTCGCTGGTCATCGCCCATCGGCTCTCGACCGTTGTCGACGCCGATGAGATTCTCGTGCTCGACGCCGGGGTCATTGTCGAGCGTGGGACGCATGAGAGTCTTCTGGCGGACAGTGGTCTTTACGCCGATCTATGGCAATTGCAGCAGGGTAGTGATGTGGATGAAACGGATTGAAGTCTACCCTTGCTGAACCTCGGGACCGAAGCTCGCTACTGAACCTCGCCACCGCGTACCAGGGACAGGAACTCGTTGCGGGTGTTGATGTCGGAACGGAAGCGACCGAGCATTGCCGAGGTTGTCATTGACGAGTTCTGCTTCTCGACGCCGCGCATCATCATGCACAGATGACGCGCCTCGACAATGACCCCGACGCCACGCCCTTCGGTGACCTTGCCGACGGCATCGGCGATTTCGCGGGTAAGATTCTCCTGGATCTGCAAGCGACGCGCGAACATGTCGACGATTCGGGCAATCTTCGACAAGCCCACGACGCGTCCCTGAGGCAGATAGGCGACATGGCACTTGCCGGTAAAAGGGAGAAGATGATGTTCGCAGAGCGAATACAGTTCGATGTTCCGGACAATGACCATTTCATCGCTTTCGGATTCGAAAATCGCCCCGTTGACGACTTCCTCGAGCGTTTGCGAGTAACCATGAGTCAGGAATTCCATCGCTCTGGCGGCACGCACTGGCGTGTCGCGAAGGCCGTCACGCTTGGGGTCCTCGCCGAGTCCCTCGAGAATGGTGGTGTAGGCGTTGCTGATGGCGTCCATAGGGCGATTCGTCGTCGGGCCGAAAGGGGTCGGTTGTCGGGCATGATGGCAGATAGGCTGCGTTTCGGGTCTCTGCACGAGCGCAAATCGCGGCTGCTCGCCTGTCCACAGAGCCGAGGTCTACCCACGTATAGTGTGAGGTGGTCCACACTCAGTGCTGTTGAGACGAGGTGAGACGCGCGGCCGTCGCTTGATCGGCCGCTACCGTTGAGAATGGCCCGAACCCGGGCCATGTCCTCCTTCACTCCCGCTGTACAAGGATTCGGATTCGCTCATGGGAATGATCTTCTGGCTTGCCATTGGCCTGGTCACGCTGATACTGCTGGCGCGAACGCGACCTTCGCTTGTCGTTGCGACGGTCTATGGCGCCCTGGTCCTGCTGGCCGCCTCGCTGCTCGGCGTCCTGTCGGGACTTTTTGGTACGCTACTGGTTGTATTGTTTGTCGTCGCTGCCGTGTTGTTCAACGTCCGTGAGCTGCGGCATCGGATCGTCAGCTTGCCGCTTCTGAAGTATGTGCGTGCTGTCCTGCCGCCCATGTCCGACACCGAACGCACGGCAATCGAAGCCGGCACGGTCTGGTGGGAAGCGGAATTGTTCAGAGGTTCGCCTGACTGGCAGAAACTGCTCGGGTTTCCGGAAGCGCGTCTGACGACGCGCGAGCAGGCCTTTGTCGACGGACCGGTCGAACGACTCTGCGCGATGATGGATGACTGGCAGATCACCCACGAGCTGAATGACTTGCCTCCCGAGGTCTGGGGCTTCATCAAGGAGGAGCGATTCCTCGGCATGGTGATACCCGAGTCCTACGGTGGCCTCGGGTTTTCCGCCATGGCGCATTCGGAGGTCGTTACCAAGCTCGCGACGCGAAGCGTCACTGGCGCCGTGAGTGTCATGGTGCCGAATTCGCTCGGGCCTGCAGAACTCTTGTTGCACTACGGCACCGATGCACAGAAAGACTACTACTTGCCGCGTCTGGCCGTTGGTCAGGAAATACCGTGTTTTGCCCTGACCGGACCCTCGGCTGGCTCGGATGCGGGGGCAATGCCCGACTACGGAATCGTCTGCAAGGGCGAGTTCGAAGGTCAGGAAGTACTTGGGCTGCGTATCACCTGGGAGAAGCGCTACATCACCTTGGGGCCGATCGCGACCCTGCTGGGCCTCGCCTTCAAGGCCTACGACCCCGACGGTCTCCTCGGCGACCAGGAAGAGCTCGGCATCACCTGTGCGCTGATCCCGACACAGACGCCCGGCGTCGAGATCGGCCGCCGGCATTTTCCGCTCAACCAGGCTTTCATGAACGGTCCGAATGCCGGTCGGGATGTTTTCGTGCCGATGGACTGGATCATCGGCGGTCAACCGATGGTCGGACAGGGATGGCGCATGCTGATGGAGTCCCTCTCGGTCGGGCGCGGCATTTCGCTGCCCTCGAACGGTGTCGCGAGTGGCAAGGCGACGTCGCGTTTCGTGGGTGCCTATGCCCGTGTACGACGCCAGTTCAACCTGCCCATCGGCAAGTTCGAGGGGATCGAGGAGGCGCTCGGTCGAATCGCCGGCCTCACCTACACCATGGATGCCGGTCGGCGGCTGACCTGTTCTGCCCTCGACAGTGGCGAGAAGCCGTCGGTCTGTTCTGCCATCCTGAAGTACTACAACACCGAGAGCATGCGCGTCGTGCTCAACGATGGCATGGACATCATCGGAGGAAAGGGCATCTGTCTCGGGCCGAGCAACTTTCTGGGGCGACCCTATGAAGCGATTCCCGTCGGTATCACGGTCGAAGGGGCCAACATACTCACGCGAAGTCTCATCGTCTTCGGTCAGGGCGCCATTCGCTGTCACCCTTGGTTGATGGCGGAAATCGAAGCGGCCTCGATGCCGAATCGGCAAGAGGCCATCGAAACCTTCGATGAAGCGCTATGCGGGCATATCGGCTATGCCATCGGCAATGGGGCTCGTTCCCTGTTGTATGGCCTGACGCGAGGGCGCTTCGCGGATGCGCCGACAGGCTTCGGCGAGACCACCAAGTATTACCGCAAGCTCGCGCGCATGAGCGCGGCTTATTCGTTTCTCGCAGACTTTGCCATGCTCTTTCTCGGCGGCGGATTGAAGCGCAAGGAGATGCTTTCAGGTCGTTTCGCCGACGGACTCATGCACATGTACATGGCGTCGGCGGTGCTGAAGCGATTCGAGGATACCGGCCGTCCGGATGCTGATCGCCCGTTGATGGAATGGTCGGTGCGGCATGCGCTGTTCGAGACTCAGGTTGCACTCGACCAGATTCTCAGGAACTTTCCCTCGACCCCGGTTGGTCTCTTGTTGCGAGGCATCGTGTTTCCGCTCGGACGTCGCTACCGCACCCCCAACGATCGCCTGACCCAGGGTTGTGCACGTATCCTGCTGGCGGAGTCCGAGGCCCGTGACCGGCTCACCTCCGGCACTTTCGTGTCCGACGACAAGGACGATGTGACCGGCTGCGTCGAATTCGCGCTGCGCGCGGTCGTGGCCGCCGAACCTGCCGAGAAGAAGCTTCGCGGGACAGGACGCAAGTTGCCCTGGGGCGTGGACTATGCGGACTGGATGGACACGCTGGTCGAAGAGGGGATCGTGTCATCCGACGAGGCGGGTCTGCTTGTCGAAGCCGCTGAGGCGACGCACAAGGTCGTCATGGTCGATGATTTCACGAATGATTTCCGCCAGGGTCAGCCGATCGGCGCCTGACGGGTCGTGGCCTGAAAGGGCGTTGCTTCGGGGCTGAGTGCCTCCAGCGCCCATTGCTCAGGGGCCCGTTACCTCGGAGGCGGTGACACGGGTTGATGCCTGTGCGCCTCCTTCGTGTCGCGCATGATCTCGCGCCTGAATCAGTTCGGCGACGATGGAGATGGCGATTTCGGCCGCGGTGCGACTGCCGATGTCGATGCCCGCCGGGGCGCTGATTCGAGCGATGCCGGTATCGTCGAGGCCGAGAAAGCGCAGACGCTTGCAGCGCGCGGCGTGGCTCTTCCGGGAGCCGAGCGCTGCGATGTGGAAACAGGTGGCACCGATAGCCTCCTCGAGGGCAAGATCGTCGAGCGTGGGGTCATGACTCAATGCAAGCAAGGCACTGCGTGCATCGTGTGCGTGCAGCGCTACGGCCTCGTCGGGCAGGGCGTCGATGACGCGAACACCGTATACATCGAACGTCTCACGTAAGGGTGCCCGCGGCTCACAGACGATCACGTCGAAGTCGACCGCACGGGAGAATCGTGCGGTAAATCGAGAGAGTTCGCCCGCGCCGATCAGGAGTACACGCCAGGCCGGCCCGAACACCCGCGAGACAATTCGCCCGTCCCACCCGAATTCAGCGTTATCGCTTGCTGCCGACAAGGTGACTGCGCGCGTATCCACGTTGACGGTGCGCATGATGCGGCGACGCTCGTCGAGGGCGGTGATGACGGGCGCAAGCGCCGTGGACGATTCCAGTGTCTCGAAGACGAGCTCCAGACGGCCACCGCAGGTCAAGCCGACGCGACGCGCATCCTCATCGGCAATGCTCAGGGACTGGACAGCCGTCGGCGCGCGGCTCGCGAACTCAGCAACCAGCTGTTTCTCGACGCAGCCCCCGGACACCGATCCGACCAGTTGTCCGTCATCCCGCACGGCCGCGAGCGATCCCGGCGGACGGGGGGACGAACCCCAGGTGCGCGCCACGGTAACGAGATCGACCCGATGGCCTGCATCGAGCCACTGCATCGCCGTCGCGATGACATCGTATTCGCTCGCCGCGTCGCTGTTTGCCGCTGCAGTTACTGGCGACATCCCCGTCCGGGTGGGGCTGGCTGGCTAGCGCAAGCGTCTCGCGCCCAGTGACACGTCATACGCTTCAGTGGCCCGTCAGTATCCAGGTGCAAGACCATCAGGTTTTCACCGGAACGAAGGGTAATCGTCTGACCGGCTTACTCTGCAATTGGCGGAGCGCATTGGCGACGGCGGGTGCCAGGGGTGGCAGTCCGGGTTCACCAATGCCACTCGGGTCTTCAGTGGAGGCGACGATGTGAACATCGACAGCGGGCATCTCGGGTATGCGCAGGGCTCGGTAGTCGTGGAAATTCGACTGCTTCACCGTACCGCCTTCCTCGAGCGTGATTTCGCTGTACAGCGCATGCCCAAGGCCGTAACCGATGGCACCTTCGATTTGTGCAGTGACGATATCCGGGTTGATGGCGACGCCACAATCGACGGCACACCATACCTTGTGCACCTTCGGTTCGCCGTTGTCGGCGATGGATACATCGACGACCTGAGCGACATAGCTGCCGAAGGACTTGTGCATCGCGACACCCCTGGCGTGACCGTCGGGCGCCTTTGCTGTGCGCCATTCGGAAAGCACCGCAACCGCCTCGAGCACAGCCGCATCACGTGACGCCGGGTCGAGCAGGGCAAGCCTGCCGTCGATGGCGTCCTTGCCACCCGCTTCGAGCAATTCGTCGAGGAAGGTCTCGGTAGCGAAGGCGGTGTGTGTCGAGCCGACGGAGCGCCACCACAGGACCGGCACCCGGGAATCCATCGTGTGCAACGACACGCGCAGGTTGGGTAGCTTGTAAGGCAGGTGCTTCGAGCCTTCGACCGACATCGGATCGATACCGTCTTCCACCATGCCAGCCATGGGCGTTCCCGCGATGATGGACTGTGCCGCAATGGTGTCGTCCCAATGCGTGATGTCGCCGTTGGCATCGATTGCGCCGCTCATGCGGTGTACGACCAGGGGCCGATAGTGACCGCCTTGAATGTCGTCCTCGCGCGTCCAGACGAGCTTCAACGGGGTTGCGTCGCCATGTGCCTTGGCGATGCTTGCCAGCTCCACGGCGAAATCCGCACCCGGCGTGGCGCGCCGGCCGAAACTGCCACCGGCGAATTCCGTATTCAGGATGATCTGTTCCTGCGGTCGCTCGAGCACGCCGGCGAGGGCCATGTGATCACCGGTCTGGATCTGGCTACCCATCCATATCTCGACCGCGTCGTCACGCATCTCGATGACGCCATCCAGAGGCTCCATCGGCGCATGTGCCAGATACGGATACTCGCTGAGCGCTTCAAAGACCTGTCCCCCTTCCGGTGGTGGCAGGTCGATGTCGCCGCGCGTCTCGACCGTCAGGCCCGGGAGTCCGACAGCCTCGCGATACTCGGCAAGCATCTCGGCGGTCGAGCGCTTTTCGGCTGCGCTGTCATCCCACTCGATGACCAGGGCGTCGCGACCGCGCAACGCCGCGAAAGTGTTCTCGGCGTAGACAGCTACACCTTGCGTAATCGTCTTGACGTCGACGACCCCGCTGACCTTGCGGGCCGCAGCGTCGTCAACCGAGGCGACGGTTGCACCGAAGCGCGGCGGATGGCGGACGACGACCGTCAGCATGCCGTCGCGGTACAGGTCGAGTGTGAATCGGGCCTTGCCGGTTGACTTGATGTGCGTGTCGAGTCGCGGAGGGTTGGTGCCGATCAGGGTGAAGTCAGATGGATCCTTGAGTGCAGGTTCCGCCGGGACCGCTTCGTTCGCGGCCTGTGCGGCCAGTTTGCCGAAGCTCGAAGACTTGCCGGAGGGGTGCGCTACGAGTCCGTTCTCGACCGTGATCTCGGCGCCCTTGACACCCCATTCGGCCGCGGCGGCACTGACCAGCATGGCCCGTGCGGCGGCACCCGCCTGACGCATCTGCTCGTACGAATTGGCCATGGCGGTTGACCCGCCAGTACCCTGGATTCCGAACATCGTATTGACGTACAACTCGACATTCGAAGGCGCTGGCGCACCGCGCATCTGCGACCAGTCGGCGTCGAGCTCCTCGGCGACCAGGGTCGCCAGGCCGGTCCAGACGCCCTGACCGATCTCACTGTGTTTCATCATCACCGTCACGGTGTCGTCATCGGCAATGCGCACGAAGGCATTCGGTGCGAAGGTCGCGGCAGAACCGTCGCCCTTGATGACCGCAGCGGCACCGGAGGCGTTGTTCTGCGCACGGGCACGTTCCGGCAGGTGCAAGCCGATGACGAGCGCCGCAGCGCCACTGGCGGTGCCCTGCAGGAAGTCACGCCGTGAAAGAGGACGCGATGCGGGCGTCTGAGGGTGCTCGGCAGACCCTGCCGTGCTGGTTAATCGGCTGGCGGTCGTTGCCGGATCAGTGGCGAGAGACTTCATGGGCTTGGGCAACATGTCCTCAGACCTCCAGCTTCTTTGCGGCTTCATGAATCGCGCCGCGAATACGCACATACGTGGCGCAACGACAGACGTTGCCGGCCATGGCCTGATCGATGTCGATGTCGTTCGGCGCACGGTTGTCAGTCAGTAGTGCAGTCGCCGACATCACCTGGCCGGACTGGCAGTACCCGCACTGCGGAACATCAAGTGCTTCCCAGGCAACGCGAACGGCCTCGGCGGCTTTACCATCCAGCCCTTCGATCGTGGTGACGGTCATGCCGTCCAGCGATCCCACGGGCGTGACGCAGGAGCGGCGCGCGGACCCATCGACGTGCACCGTGCACGCGCCGCACTGAGCTATGCCGCAGCCGAACTTGGTGCCGGTCAGCCGGAGTTCATCTCGCAATACCCAGAGCAGGGGAGTTTCCGGATCGACGTCGACGGTAACGTCGTCTCCGTTGAGCTTGAACGAGGTAGCCATGGAACCCTCCGGTGACGGTAGCCGACAACGTTACCAGTCACCTCGCTCTGTGTCGCGGACCAATCGTTACCGTCGCGTCCTTTCCCGATCGGTCAGTTCCCGAGCATGGCCTCGCGCATGTTCAGCTGCACCGGATCGTTCGAAAGCCAGATGCCGAACAGCGCTTCCTTGAAGTCGAGGCCATCGACTTCGGCCAATGTCGACCCGTTTCCGGTGAGGGTCGTGCCGCCTCCCGGCACATAGACAAGGTCATACACATCGCCCGGATCGATATCGTCCGGCATGGCCGCGAGCATCGTGTCGATACCACTTTGTACCGGAGCTGTATTACCACCAGTGGACTTCTCGAAGCCTTCCTTCAGCGCATCGACCATCTTGCTGCGCGTGACGAGATCGGAGCGGATAGCGAGGCGGATCATCATCGCTTCGTCGGCAGCTGCGACGGCTGCGCCGTCACCCTCCGTCTTTGCATACAGAGCCGCCACATAGAGCTTGAGGAACAGGCGCTTGCGGATTCCGGCGCCGCGCAGCGCCAGTGTCTGTCCATCGACATCCGCGCTGTCAGGTACGGTCACGCCCGCGAACTTGGCAGCCTGTATCGGTGGACTCGTCGCCAGCGCAAGCGCCGCGAACAGCACGATCGCGATCCCGCCTGCGAAAGACTGCCGGGAAGGCAACGGTACGCATCCACTCAAGGTCGAGCGCTCGACGCACTTTCCGGAGCCGGCATAGCTTCGGGCGGCGGTGGTGGTATCGACGGTACGATGGTCACATCGAGCGGTGCGATGACATCGGTATTGTCGATATCGATCATTGCTCCGCCAGTGAGCGCGAAGGTCAGCACCTGACGCTGCATCTCGGCGGTGACCGCCGCATTGTCGGTAACGACCGCCGCAAACGCTCCATCCGGAGCCCTCGGATCGAGGATCGAACCGTGGTTGCCGCGAGAGAATCGCACCAGCGCACTACCTGCAGCATCGTCGGCGATGGCTTCCAGGCCCAGCTGCCGCGCCAGCGGTTCGGTGCCCGAGAGCGGCGCAACGGCAACTTCGTTCGGGACGGTCTGGTCGTTGTCCGACACGCCGGGCTCGCCGACGACTTCCATCATGTGAATGCCGACGGCATTGGCCTCGGCGATCACGGCTGCATGGTTGATCGGGTCGCCGGAGTCGACGATGGTCTGCGAGGCGACCAGCAACCGCTGGTAGGCCGCCGCGTCGAATCCGCCTGCTGCGGCGCTGAAGGCGCGTTGCAAGATCGGCCCGAAACTCGCTGAGTTGGCGAGTAGCTGCGCGATTCCGCCCCCCGGCATGGCGAGTGAAGCTGACTTCACACTCGTGTCATAGGAGAGAAAGGTCGTACTGGCGATGGCGCCCAGGGAATGCGCAAGCAATGACTTGCTGCTGGTATCGGCCGGAAACGCCTGCATCGTGCCGTCGGCAGGGTTCACCGCCTGCATGCCGTCGATCCCGGCGCTCAAGGCCATGAGGTCGGCGACGGCCTGTCGGAGGTTGTCGCGTGAATTGACGAGGTTGCCAAGGTTGTAGAAATGCGTACCTGACGAATCGATGTTGCCATCCGGCACGAAGCTGATGTCGCCGTTCTCGGCTACCGTCGCCAGATCGATATCGAAGGTGCGCTCGTAACCGGCGAAAGGATTATTTGCTGCATGCAGTTCTTCTGCAGGGTCGGTCAGGCCGTGTACCGGCATGTCGATCGCGATGACCACGATACCCTGGCTTGCCATGGTCTCGGCAACAGCGAGCATGTCCGTGCGGTTGCGGGTGATGCCGTGCTGGAAGATCATGATCGGCCAGCCAGTGTCGGGTGGCGTTCCGCCGCCCGGTGAGGTGCCGTTGGGTACCGTCATCAGGACCGGAACCGTCTCGTCACTGCGCTTCTGCGGAGACGCCTGGAAGCGTGTGACGACCCGTTCGTTATCGTCCTCCCTCACCCAGTAGCCGCGAATGGCAGCGCTGTCCGAGGCGACTGCATCGGCCCCTTCGAGCGTCGGATCGGCGGCCATCTGGTAGTAGGGCAGGGTCAGCCCGCCGATCCAGATGTCGGCAATCCCTTGCCCGCCCGGCACCAGACTCGTGTCCTCGCCGGATGGCGCCACGCTGAGCGTACCGGTCGCGACATCACTGACCGCCTGCAGCACTTCGCGAATGCCCTGGGTCGTAAAACTCCAGGCCGACGATATCTGCTGTACGGCCAGCGGTCTTTCGACAGTGGCGACAGCCTCGATCAATGGCCGGGTCACGGCGCGAAGTGGCTCGAGTTGCGGCAGCGCCGGATTGAACGCTGCCAGATCGTCGCCGACAAGCGGCGTGGCACCGCGAGCGAAGGTGAACGCTGACGCAGCTGCCAAGCGTTCGCCCGTGGCGGACATCACATCATCGGTGACGTACACCGCATAAGTCGTGGCGGGTTTCAACGGCACCAGAGGCACAATCGCGAGGGTATTGTCATTTTCGGCCGCCGTGAGCTCGGCAGCCGTCAGTTCGGTGCCCAGCCCGGTAATGCCGCCGGTTTCATCGGTGTTGACCTCGAACACACGGATGGTCTCGCCGATGCGCAGGCTCGCCGGGTCCAGCGTCGCCGTGACGGCTGTGGTGATCGGCGCGATGGTCGAGAACCCGTCCATCAGGTTGAGCGCCATTGACGTGCTCGCTGTGGCCGCCTCGGGATCCGCGATCGGGATGTTCAGCGTGCGGTCGTCGCTGCCGGCGAAGAACACATTGTTCGGAAAGGGCAGTATTCCATTGCCCGGATCGAAGACGGCTTCGACCGTCGGATTCTCAAGCGCATCGGCGTCGCGGCTATCACTGACCGCTGCGAAATCACGGTCGTCGTCGCTTGAACAGGCCGCGAGCACCAGGGCCAGCGGGACAAGGGTGAAAAGTTTTCGGGCTTGCATTGTCATGTGTCCCTCGCTGACTCAGTTGAAGTGCCAGGTAAACTGGGCACTGAGGAAGTCCACCGACGATTCGTACTCGCCGCGAATGGTGGTCGCGCCCGGTGTTTCTTCGCCGGTATTGTCGATCGCTGTTTTGGGCAGAAACAGGTGGGAATAGCCTGCGTCGATCGTGATGTTGTCGGTAATGTCGTAACCCGCGCCGAAGGCTATCCAGGTACGGTCATTGCCCGGAATGCGCGCGGTACGACGTTCGGGTCCGGGTATCGCTTCCTCGTCGAAGGCTACGCCACCACGCAGGATCAGTCGCTCGTTGAACTGATAGTTGATACCGGCCGAGACGCGAACGACATCTTCCCACTCCTGCAATGACACGGTATCCGGTTGTACCGGGTTGTCGTATTCGACGCGCAGCTCCTCGAAGCTGCTCCAGCCCGTCCAGGTGACGTCTGCCAGCAATTCGATGTCATCGTTCAGCTCGTGCGCAACCGAGATCATGAACGTAGCCGGCAGATCGACCTCGGCTGTTACATCGCTGTCCGTCAGCAAGGTCTCGAGACCGCTGTCGTTGTCGGCGCCGGCCGCCTCCAGCACGGCGCGAAGCGCTCCGTTGGTCGTGAACTCACCGTCACCTTCGAGTTCGTGGCTCATGCTGTGACGGTAGGCGACACCGATGCGGGTTCCTTCGCGCGGCAGGAACAGGGCTCCGAGGTTGAACGAAACCGCGGTCGAATCACCGGTGACCTCGCCGCGGCTGTCAAGCGCCACATTGCCGAAGTCTGCGAGACCCGCATTGACACAGGCGGCAGGCTCTGCTTGCCCGACGGTGCCGAAGCAGGTGGCCGAACTGTCAACGGCGCCTTGCAGGTTGGCGGACAGGAACTGCACGCTGATGCCACCGCCCAGGCGCACCTTGTCGGATAGCCGGTAGGACAGGGCGGGATTGACATCGATGACGCTGATGCCACTTTCCAGCGTGGTGTAGCGGCCTTTCCAGTCGCGTTCATATTCGGTCGACGAACCGAAAGGCGCACCGATGCCGACCCCGTAGTTCCATTGCGAGCCGATCGGCGCGGTGTAGTAGAAATTCGGCAGGACCGAACTTGTGCCCGGGCTGGCGGAATTCGATCCCGAAACCTCGGCTCCGCCGAAGCGGGAGTTCAGCGAGGTACCACGATCCTCCCATTCCGTATTCGATTTCAGTATGTGAAACGCCGCTGCAATTTCACGACCCTCGAGTTCGGTCATGCCAGCTGGATTGAACCAGATGGTCGAGGCGTCATGCGCGACGGCGGCGGCACCGGCATAGGCATTGCCCATGCCGGATGCGCCATGTTCCGAAAGTGCAAAGCCTCCGGCACTCGCGGTCTGGGCAAGTGGCAACAGTGCGACGCAAAGCAGGCCAGTGACCATGGAAAACCTGGCGGTGGCCAACTCTTGAGGGAGTAGCCTTCGTTTCGCTTGCGGCAGCGATCGGCCTGTTGTCAGTGTCATGGCGCTCCTCCCCCGGAGTCTGTGGAGTCGTGACGATCGCAGCGTGATTCGGTCGTCGGTTGCGCCGGAGTATAGGCGGGAATGACTCTCGTGACTGTCAGGACAGAGTTGCGGCGTCGCAGCACAGCATTGTCAACCGGGTGCGACGGTATAGTCGTGCGCATGTCGCGGTTCCGCTCTCTGCTTGTTTCGACCCCTCGTCTATCCAGTATGGCATTGGCGAAGGTGGCTTCGGTCGGGCTGACCATGGCCCGCATGGCCTTGCCCGGGATGATTCTGCTTGGCATGGTCGTTGCGCCGGTCAGCGCAAGCGAGTTCACGTTTGCACGGCTTGCGCATGTCAGCAATGACGGCGGTGGCTGGCCGCGCTGGCAAGCCGACTGGCCGCACGCAGAGGAACATTTCGGAGCCGGTCTGTCACGCCTGACCACCATAGACGTCGCAGAGTCGGGCGTTGTCGTCGATCTGCAGAGCGATTCCGTATTCGACTACCCGTGGTTGTATGCCGTCGAGGTTGGCGCGCTCGCCTTGTCTGCGAGTGAAACCTATCGGCTTCGTGAATTTTTGCTTCGCGGGGGATTTCTTCTTGTCGACGATTTTCACGGCGTGGTCGAATGGCGAGGATTCGAGCAAGCCATACGCCGCGTCTTCCCGGAACGGCCGATTCTCGACCTCGATGACCGTGCCGAACCGTTCCATGTGCTGTACGACTTGTCGGAACGGGAACAAATTCCGGGGATCCGCCCTCTGATGCAGGGACGTACATGGGAGAAAGGCGGCCGGCATCCCGTGTGGCGCGGCATAATCGATGATGAAGGACGGGTGATGGTTGCAATCAATCACAATCAGGATCTGGGTGATGCCTGGGAGCATGCCGACGATGTGCGCTATCCCGAACCATTGACGGCGGCTGCTTACCGACTGGGAGTCAATTACGTCGTCTATGCCATGACGCACTGAATACCGGGAGACTGCTTCATGATCCTGTTTCCTCCACCCTGCAGTTGTGCTGTTTCGCCCTCCTGCCGCTGACCCCGAATTCGCATGTTCGAGCTTCTGTTCAGGGAACCGATGATCGTCTGGCGCGATGCCGAATGGCTTTTCGCCAGTGGCTGGTCAGCGGCGTCATTGGGCGCAGCCATCACGCTGGCGGCAGTCGTCCTCGCTGTCTCGCTCTGGCGAGCGCCCTTGTCGCCGGTGCGCAAGCTCATGGTCGGGAGTCTGCAACTGCTGGTCGCAAGCGTTGCCTTGCTCATGCTGTGGCGGCCGGCACTCGAGGTCGAGCAATCGCGCGACGGGGAAAACGCGGTCGCGTGGCTGATTGACCATTCTCGCAGCATGGAGACCGCTGATGTCGGTAACTTGACGCGCCGGGACGCGGTGGTCGATGCGCTGGAAAGCGAAGGACTGTTGACGGCGTCGGCCTTCGCGTCACGGGTCATCGCGATGGGCGGTGCGCCGGAACTGCTCGGTGGTGCTGAACCGGGTAACGCTGCATCGGGTGGCGCGGGCAGAGACGATACCGACTTGTTGGACCGACTCCCGCCGCCATCAGCGCGAAGTGGCATCGTGGCCGCACTCGACGCGGAGCTTGACGACGTCGGCGACGCCTCATTGGCTGCTGTCGTGGTGGTGACCGATGGGGCAGACAATGTGGGCTCGGCGGATGCGGCTTTCTGGCAGCGTCTGGTTGTAGCCGGTGTGCCGGTGCACACCGTCGGGGCGGGTGCGACCACGCAGCTTGCCGATATGGAACTCGCCGACGTTCGCGTACCGGCTCGTGTGCACGTGGATTCTGCCGTGACGGCCCGCTTGCGCATTCTTCATCCTGCGGTCGCCGAATCCGCGACTATCAACGCTGACGGGCCGGCAACTGACGCGATGACCCCGCCCGCGAACGTGGTCGTGAGACTGCGGGTGACCAACGGCGATGCACTCGTCCTGGCTGAAGACATACAGCTCACGCCTGGCATGAGCGAGACTGTTCACAACGTCACGCTCGATGCCGGTGAGGCCGGGCTCAAGCGACTCGACTTTGCGCTGAGCGGACCGTTGCTCGAGGCGAACGTCGTCAACAACCGACAATCGCGCGTCCTCGACGTCCACGAAACCAGACGACGCGTGTTGTATGTCGAAGGCGAACCGCGCTGGGAATACAAGTTCCTGCGTCGAGCGCTGCACGAAAGTCCCGGGCTGGAAGTCGTCAGTCTGCTGCGCACCTCGCCGAACAAGTTCTATCGTCAGGGGGTTCGCGATGCAAGCGAACTGGCCGACGGATTTCCACGCACCCGCGAGGCACTGTTCCAGTATGACGCGGTCATCATCGGGAGTCTTTCGGCTGCCGAACTGAATGCCGATCAACAGGCTGCGTTGCGTGACTTCGTCAACATTCGTGGCGGCAGTTTGCTCATGCTGGCCGGCAGGCAGGGTCTGGCCGACGGCGGCTGGGCGCGGTCAGGGGTCGCCGCCGCACTGCCGGTCTCGCTTGATGCTCGATTGGGTAGCGAAACCTATCGCCGACAACGGTCGCGTGTCCTGCCGACCCGCCAGGGGCTGCGTGTGCCCTGGCTTCGATTCGAAGCGGACGATGCCGCCAACATGAACGCCTGGCAGAGCCTTCCCGAAGTAGCCGATTCACAAGCGCTCGGCACGCCCAAGCCCGGTGCACGTGTCTTGCTTGACGACGGCGAAGGGAATCCGGTCCTCGCTGTGCAGCGTTATGGGCGTGGGGCGAGTCTGGTGTTCGGTACCAGCGGCACCTGGCGCTGGCAGATGGGGCTGCCGTCCGACGATGATCGGCATGAACGTTTCTGGGAAGGCTTGTTGAGCGACATGGTCGGGCAGGCGCTGCCGCGAGTGAGTGTCACTACCCCAGCCGCCATCTACCGCGATACGGCGTCGACGCGTGTGGCCGTGGATGTCCTGAATTCGGACTTCACCCCGTTGATCGATGCCACGCTGCAGGCAAATATCATTGCACCGGACGGTTCGGAAAGCACACTCGAACTGATCGGGGACGCAGCCAGGCCCGGTCGCTTCACCGGCGAGGTGGCCGTTGCGGTTGACGGACCCTGGGGTATCTCTGTTTCCACGCCTCCACAAGGAGAGGCGGCGGTGGGTCCTGCCGTCCGATCGACACGGTGGTTACTGCGCGAGTCGGGGACCGCCGAGGCGTTTGATGCACGTCAGCAACGCGCATTTCTCGAGCGTATTGCAGAGGCAAGCGGCGGTCGCTACGTTGATTTGCAGGATATCGACCAGCTGCCGGCGATCATCGCCAGCGAGAATGTTGCGCTGAAGCGTAGCGAACAGATTCCCATCTGGAATCTGCCTTTCTTCTTTCTCCTGCTCCTGCTCGGCAAATTGACCGAGTGGTTGCTGCGATTGCGATGGAAACGCCTGTGAAGATGTCTTGCCTTGGCTGTCTGCTGGTGTTGCTCGGCTGGTTCTCGAATGCCTGGGGGACGACCGCAGGCGTCGTGGTCTCCGGACTGGGAGGAACACCGCGATACGATGCCTCCTTCGAAGCCGATGCGGATACCGTTGCCGATGCGCTTGCGAGTCTCGATCCTGCCAATGAACTGATTACCCGAGTCGCTCCCGGCAGTGACCGTTCGGCCATACTCGCGGCCATCTCGGCGCGTGCCGGTGCCGAGGCCGAAGATGGGGCTGGAGATGAGGCGGGCGACAGGGACGACGATTCATCGCGGCATGTGAACACCTTCGTGCTGGTGTTGATCGGTCACGGCACGGCGGATGCGCGCGGGTGGAAATTCAACTTGCCGGGTCCTGATCTTACCGGTGAAGATCTGATTGCAGCGCTCGCTGTCGTCAAGGCTGAGCGACAGCTGCTCTTCATCGGTAGCAGTGCCAGCGGGGCCTTGCTCGATCAACTTGCCCAACCGGGCCGTGTTGTCGTCACGGCAACCAAGAGTGGCGGTGAAATCAATGCCGTGCGATTCCCTTCGTTTTTCGCCGATGCGGTCGAATCGTCCGTCGCGGATGTCGATCGGAACGAGATACTGACGCTTGCCGAGGCCTTCCGTCACGCTGACGCGCGCACCCGGGAGTACTACGAAGAAGCGAAGTTGCTCGCCTCTGAGCATGCGCGGATCGTGGGAGATGACGCACGGACGTTTGCCATTGCGCGACTCGGCTCACTGCGCCTTGCCGGCGACGACCCTGAGGTAGCCAGCCTGCTCGAGACGCGGCTGGCACTGGAGCAAGATTACCTGGCCCTTACCGCCCGCAAGGAAGACATGACATTGAAGGACTACTATGCCGAACTGGAAACGCTGATGCTGTCGATCGCGCGTCTGCAGCAGGCCATCGACCGCGCCAGCGGATGGGTCAGCGACGATGACTGATACGACGATGTCTGACCAAGGCGTAAACACGCCCGGACGCTGGCGAGCCTTGTGGGCGCTTCCCTTGTTGTTGGTCGCAACAGGCGGACAAGCCCTGACAATCCACTACGAACCGGACCGGGAACCCGAACTTCGCATCTGTGACGATCACCGCTATCGAGGCCGGGACGATGCGGCGCAGGCGTGCTACGGCGCGCTCCTCGATGGGCGTATCGACGTCGGCAGCACGAACACCCGTCTGCGCGCCGATGCGGCCGCCGCGCTTGGCGATGTGCGCTCGGCCAACCGCCTGTACCGGGAAGCGACACGCGGTAATCGTGATGCGGTTGCGCGCACGCGCTGGGCACGGCTGTATCTGGAGACACATCAGGTCAGCGATGCGGAAGCGCTGTATCGCGAGGCGCTGTTGCTCGAGCCGACCTATCTGCCAGCCCGGGTTGGCCTCGCGGACGCTCTGAGTCAGAGCTTCGAGGGCCGCGCGCGCGAGTCGTTTCGCGAGATCCTCGACGAGCACCCGGACAATCTTCGTGCGCTGGTCTCGCTGGCCCGCATCGAGCTGGAATTGCAGAACCTCGGCGATGGCCGGTCATTGCTCGATCGTGCGCTGGATGCAGCAAGCGAGCAGGATCTGCCGCCCCTCGAGATGCTGGCGCTGCATGCAGGTGCCGAGTTGCTCGAGGATCGTTCGATGACTCCCTGGATCGAGCGGGCACTCGCATACAACCCGCGATTCGGCGACGTATACGCCATTCCCGCGCACTTCTACATCATCACCTATCGCTATCGCGAGGCCGTAGACCTTTACCGCAGCGCTGTGGAACTCGACGATACGCTGGCGTCGGCGCACCGGGATCTCGGTATCAACCTGCTGCGCATCAACGACGTCTTCGGTGCGCGACACCATCTTGCGCGTGCCTACGAACTGGATCCCTACGACATCCAGATCGTCAACACCTTGCGCTTTCTGGACACGCTCGACGACATGCGGGTGGCGTGGGTCGATGTTCCTGATCCGAAGGACGCCAGGCGTTCTTTGGCACGCGTCGTCATTCGTCTCGACCGTGAGGATGCCGACGCGCTCGAGCCGTATGTCGTCGATCTGGTGATCGATGCGGTGCAGACGTTTTCCGAGCGATACGCATTCAGGCTGGCGAGGCCGATGATCGTCGAGCTGTTTCACGATCACGACGATTTCGGTGTACGGACAGTGAGTACGCCGGGTATCGGCCTGCTCGGCGTTACCTTCGGCTACCTCACCGCGATGGACAGCCCGAAAGCCCGCCCCGCCGGCGACTTTCACTGGGGCAGCACATTGTGGCACGAGATCGCACATGTCTTCACCCTTGAAGCGACCAATCATCGGCTGCCGCGTTGGTTCAGCGAAGGCCTTTCGGTTTACGAGGAGTGGAATACCGGGCCGCTGGCAGATCGGGAATTGTCGGTCGATACACTGACAGCGATCGCCGAAGGCCGATTGCTTCCGCTCGAGCAACTTGATCGCGGTTTCGTGCGGCCGAGCTATCAGGGTCAGGTGCAGGTGTCCTACATGCAGGCGGGTCTGACGGCGGATTTCATTGCCACGCGCTGGGGTCACGAGGCCTTGCTGACGATGCTTCAGGCGTATGCCCGCAAAGAGTCGACTGCAACCGCGCTGGCCGGTGCCATAGGCCTTGAACCTGGCGAATTCGACAACTTGTTCCGGGAAGATCTCGAGGTTCGGTTTGGTGAGTTGATGGCTACCATCGATGACTATCGCGGTGCGACGAGGCAGTTGGGCCAGGCGCTTGAACTGGACGACTGGATCAGCGTCGAAGCGCTGGCGCGTGATCTCATTCGCCGCTACCCGGAACGGGTAGGCAATGGCAATGCCTATGAAATCCTGGCCGAGGCACATCGGCGTCACGGCGATACGGATGCCGCGATCGAGACCTTGCTGTCATGGCAGAGTCGCGGCGGTCATCAGCCGGAATCCCTGGCTGAGCTGGGAATGGCGCTTCGCGAAAATGGCAGGGACGACGATGCGGCGACAGTGTACGAGGCACTCAACTGGGTCATGCCTTACGGCACCGAGGGCCATGCCTGGCTTGGGGATTACTACCTCGAGAAGGGCGAGCTCGCGCGTGCCGTTCGAGAGTTCGATGCCTTGCTGGGGCTGCAGCCCGACGACCCTGCCGCCGCCTGGCTTGGCAAGGCTCGCGCATCCGTTGCTCTCGAAGAACCCGAGACAGCCAAGCGCCAGGTCTTGTTCGCGCTGGAATCTGCGCCCTTCTTCCGTCCTGCGCAGCGTCTGCTGCTGGAACTCGTCACAGGAGATTCATCTTGAGCGACTCGCCCGTCGGCTCGTCCGCCGACCCCTCCAACGGCCATTCGGCTTATTCACCGATCTCTCAAATGAGCGATACGACAACCCTGGTGCACGAATTCCGTCAAGTGACCTCGAGGCTACGCTCCGAGATCGGACGCATCGTGGTCGGTCAGGACGAGGTGGTCGAACATCTGTTGATAACCTTGCTGGTGGGTGGTCATTGCCTGGTTACCGGCATGCCTGGAACGGCCAAGACACTACTGGTCAGAACACTCGCCGACGCTCTGGGTCTGAAGTTCGATCGGATTCAGTTCACCCCCGATCTCATGCCGACCGACATCACGGGAACCGATATCATCGAGGAGGATGGCAGTGGCAGCCGAACATGGCGCTTCATCCCCGGTCCAATATTCACCAATGTACTGCTGGCCGATGAAATCAACCGGACGCCGCCCAAGACGCAGGCAGCCTTGCTCGAAGCAATGCAGGAATACTCGGCCACGGTCCGGGGAACCCAGCATGTCATCGAGCGGCCATTCTTCGTACTCGCCACGCAGAATCCATTGGAACTGGAAGGCACTTATCCGCTGCCTGAAGCACAGCTCGATCGGTTCCTGTTCAACATCCTGCTCGACTACCTGCCACTGGAGGAGGAGCTTGAAGTAGTCGAGCGATTCACCACTGACACACCTCCCGAGGCCGTCATGCCCTGCACGGATGCTGCACAGGTGCTGGCCTTTCAACGACTGACCCGACAGGTTCCCGTCTCCCGTGAGGTCGGTCGTCATGCGGTCGAACTGGTACGGGCGACGCGACCGGGCGATCCGGCCGCGACCGATACAGTCCGGAAATACGTCAAGTTCGGCGCATCGGTCAGGGCCGCACTCTTCATCACGCTCGCTGCGAAGGCCCGCGCGTTGATGCAAGGTCGCTACCACGTGACAGTCGATGATATCGATGCGCTTGCTGCCCCCGTGCTGCGTCATCGCGTCATGGTCAATTACTTCGCCGAGGCCGATGGCGTCAGCATCGACGATGTCCTGCGTGATCTCGTCGACAAGCGAGCGGCTGCGGCGTGATCATCAACCACATAGCCCCATAAACAGGGACATGGCCGAGACAGTCACTCCGATTCGACTGCTGAAGCCCGAGGTGCTCGCGCGCCTGGGTACTCTGGAGCTGGTCGCAAGGACGGTCGTCAACGGTCTTGCCATCGGGCTGCACCGCTCGCCGATGTTCGGTTTCAGTCAGGAATTCGCCGAGTATCGAGCGTATGCCGAAGGCGATGATCTCCGCCATGTCGACTGGAATGTCTATGCGCGGACCGATCGTGCCTATGTAAAACGGTTCGAGGGGGAGACAAACACCTCTGTCACGTTACTGCTCGATACCAGTGCATCCATGGGTTTCGGAGAGCCGGTATCGAAGTTCATGCAGGCTCGCTGGCTGGTTGCGACGCTTGCCTACCTGACGCGACGCCAGCACGATGCACTGGGCGTGGTGGTCTTCGATAGCGTGGTGCGTGAGCGCCAGGCGCCGTCGGCAAGGCCAGACAGCCTGCCGCGAGCGCTTGGTCTGCTCGAGCGAAGCAAGCCGGGAGAGGGTACCGATGTGCTCGATGCACTCGAGAGTCTGCGCTCGAGCATGTCCAGACGTGGTCTGGTGGTGCTGGTGTCAGACTTGTATACTGATGCCGATGATCTGCTCAGTGCGCTGCAGCCTCTTGTCCATTCAGGGCAGGACATCGCCATCTTTCATGTGCTGGATCCAGACGAGGTCGAGCCTTCGCTGACGCGTATCGCCGCATTGCAGGATCTCGAAAGCGACGACACGGTCATCGTCGATCCGGAGTTCCTCGCAAACGGTTACCGGCGTCGCTTCACCGCTCACCGTGAAGCGATCAGCAATGCCTGTCGGCGTGCCGGTGCTGACTATTGCTCGCTATCGACCGACGAACCACTTGACGCTGCTCTGCAAGCGTATCTCGCGTTTCGCGCGAGGCGTGACCGATGAGCCTGCTCTCGCCCTGGTACCTGTTGGCGCTCGGTGCGCTGGCGCTGCCGTGGTTATTGCATCGATTCAACGACGCGCGCCCCGATCTGCACCCTTTTCCATCGACGCGCTTTCTCGAAGCGACGGCGCCTCCCGTCTCGAGGCGGCATCAGCTCAGGCATCGACTGCTTCTGGCCTTGCGCGTACTGGCCCTGATCGCCTTGTGTGTGTTGTTTGCTGAACCCTGGATCTCCCGTCCAGAGACATTGGGTGACGCTCGACGGCTGCATGTGCTCGCCGTCGACGCCTCGCTGTCGATGCGCGCCGGTGAGCGCTTCGCTCGTGCCTTGGACGCCGCACGCGAGACGCTCGATGGTATACCGCCCGATGATCCGGTCATGGTGATGACCTTCGCGAGCGAAGCGGTACAGCTGACCGCCGAACCGGTGACGGCCGTGGCCGCTGTCGATGAACTCGTACGTCTGTCTCCCGGCCATGCGCGGGCGGACTACGGTCAGATCATGCAGCGCATCGGCAAGCTGGCGAACGAGTCGGCCCTGCCGACCCGTGCGGTGCTATTCAGCGATCTGCAGAGAAGTGCCTTGCCTGAACGGCGCGGTGCCTTGTTTGCCCCTAGTCTGACGACGCTCGAGGTTGTGGACGTCAGTGACAGCGAGAGCAACGCGTCATTGACAGCTGAAGCGACGAGTGACAATGGCGCCCAGGCTCGAATCATCGCGCAGGTTGCAAGCTCGTCGTCAGAGACGATGGAACGCACGATCATCGTATCTACCGCTGACACCGAGCTCGCGCGCAGACGCATCAGTCTGCAGCCGCTGGCGCGCGAGAACGTCATATTCGAAGCGGTAACCTTGCCCGAACGTGGTGAGCCGCGTTTTTCGCTTCGATTCGAGAATGGCGATGATCTTGTCGAAGATGATGCAGTCGTTGTCGATGTACTTCTCGACGGTGGCCGCGAGATTGCATTGGCGGCAATAGGGGCGCGTGTTTCGGCGGCGCCGCGTGTCTTCGTCACGACTGCGCTGGAAGCCGAAGGCGGAGCACGCGTCGATACTGAAAGTATCGGTACGAACCAGCTTCCCGACGACGAACGGCGGTTGGTCGTATTCGCTCCGCTGGGTGCCGACGCACTTCCTGATTCTCTGCGTCGATACGTGGCCAGAGGTGGTGCGGCCCTGCTTGTCGAAGCCTCGATCCGCGACCAGAGCTTGCCCGCATCCGAATCGACACTCGAGCTGAAGGGCACGGGTGTCGGTCGCATCGATGAGACACATGCATTGGGACTTGGCGAAATCTCGTGGGCTGAGACACGCTTTTTCGGACTCGGCGGCTATCGGCTGCAGGAGAACGACAAGGTCTTGATTGAAACCGAGGATCGTCGTCCGGTCTTGATTCAGCGACCCAGCGAGAATGGCCTCATGCTGATACTCAACGAGCGCCTCGACGGCGTGGACAGCAATCTGCCGTTCCAGCCTGCTTTTGTGACCTTGATGCGCCTCATCGTCGACTGGTTCGATGCCAGTCGAGCGGTGCCCTCGCAGGTGCTTGCGGGAGTGGCGGTGTCGTTGCCGGTGAACGTGCAGGTGATTGATCCGCAAGGCGAATCCATGGTCTCGCTGGACGGGACGACACAGGTGCAGAGTTTGTCGCTCGATGCACCAGGGCGGTACACGGTAGTCAGTGCGTTCGGTGAACAGCCGCTCATGGTCGGCATTGACCCGCGCGAATCCGATCTTGTTCCTATGTCCGACGATGACCGGACGGCCTGGGTCGACCGGCATGATATCGAAGAAGCATCGGCGGGTATCGAACGCCAGCCAACTGCCGGGGCAGAGTATCCGCCGGACGCTCGTTCTGCCTTGTCGCTCTGGCCGATGATCCTGCCTGTGCTTGCGGTACTGCTACTGGCTGAAACCCTTCTCGCGAACAGACGTCTCGACGTCAGGAGAGCTGGTACGTGAGCCGCGAATCCGCATCACAGGTCCGCTTCGAGCAGTATCTGCGGATGGCCCAACGACGAGAGGGCGGGCGACGGCTGTTGCAATGTGTAGCCGTACTCGGCGTTGTGCTCTTGATCGTCACTGCTATCGGCGCGTTCGCGATAATTCAGCGCGGTGCAACGCCTGCACTGACGATCGGGCTTCGCGTCGCACTCGGTCTGTTGAGTCTTGCTCTCATCCTGGTTCTGGCATGGCGACCGATTGCCCGGTTGCGACGCGACCGTGGTGCGGATCTCGTCGAGTCGGCCGATGCTGCCTTCGACGGCCGAGTGAGAACCTTTCTGGATACTGTCGGAAAGTCGCCCGGCCATCCGTTCCTGCCGTTGCTCGCGCGCGACGCCTTGTCGGTTGCGCGGCGCGTACCGACGCGGCGCATCGTGTCGACTGCATCCCTGATGCTGCCGCTTCTGATTGTCGTCCTGACCGTTGCAGGAACTGTCGGCTTCTTTTCCAGGGCGCCTGACGGCATACGCAATGCCGCCTTGCACATCTGGTGGGGTTGGCGCGACCCCGGCCTGATCGATCCACGGTCGATCGCTGTGTCGCCGGGCAATACCGATCTGCTGGCTGGCGAAAACCTCGATCTGGACATCACGCTGGGCGGATTTCGCCGGGAAACCGTGACGCTGCATGCGCGCAGTGAGGGCGGCGAGTGGCAGAGCACCGAAGTACGGCTCAGTGAAGACGAGGCTTTCCATTTCACCGTCTTCAGACTCGAGGACGCTCTCGAATACTATGTGTCTGCGGCCTATACCGAAAGCGAGCGCTTCCAGGTCGGTGTTGTCGAGCCGGCCGTACTTGAGCGAATCGAGGCGCGTTACGAGTTTCCCGAGTGGACGGGGCTTGCAGATCGCACGGAAAACAATGCCGGCGCAGTTTCAGCCGTCAAGAACACCAGGGTCACATTGACGTTCGAGACCGACAAGGCGCTCGAGGACGGTGTGCTCAAGGTAGCTGGCAGGCTTGTGAAGCTCCAGCGTGAGGGCAATCGCTACAGTGCAAGTCTGACGCTTGGAGCCGACGCTGACTATCAGCTGATGGATCGGTTGCTGGGCAGGGAAGTTGCCATCAGCCCGCTGCACCCGCTGACGGTGCGGGGCGACGAAGCACCGACAGTGAAATTCACCCGGCCCGGACGAGACGTGAGCGCCTCGCCGATCGAGGAAGTCACCGTTGCATTCGAGGCAGATGATGACTTCGGCATCGAATCGATCGAGCTGCTTTACTCGGTGAATGCAGAAGAATGGCGGACGGTGAGTTTGCCCGTCACGAGCGATGAAACGGATTACGAGCACATCTTCGAGCTCGAAGCGCTCGGCGAGCCGCCAGCGGATACCGAGGGGGTCGCCGACGCCGTCTTTCCGATGACTCCGGGGGATCTCATAACGTACTACGTTCGGGTGCGCGATCACGACAGCGCGACCGAGACAGACATCATGCTGATAGATGTCAGGCCGTTCGAAAGACGTTTCTCAGAGGGTGATGCCGGCGGTGGCGGCGGTGGTGGCGGTGGTGCAGCCAACGAGGGCAGCGAGATTTCCCGTCGACAGAAGGAGATTCTACTGGCGACGTGGAACCTGCAGCGTACGGTCGACGAGGCCGATGGCGATACTGCGGGCCATGAAGATAACGCTCAACTGCTATCTCGGCTGCAGAGTACGCTGGCCGAGCAAGCACGCACGCTCGCCGATCGATCGGAAGCGCGTGAGCTGGTCCAGCAAGGTGAGGAAATACGTCAGTTCGTGGACTACCTGCGCCGTGCGGCCGAGGCCATGCAGCCCTCTTCGGAAGCCTTGCTCTCGATGGATTTCGACAAGGCCGTACAGCCACAACAACGCGCACTTCAGCTCTTGCAGCGAGCGGAGGCACTGTTTGCCGATATTCGCATGAACCGGCAGGAAGCAGGTCAGGGCGGAGGCGGTCAGCAATCTGCGTCGGACATGACCGAGATGTTCGAACTCGAGATGGATCTGGAACGCAATCAGTATGAGAGACCCGATCGTGGGGGCAGCGAGGCCAGTCCGGAGCGTCTTGACGATGTCTTCGAAGATCTGGCCGAGCTGGCTCGCAGGCAGCAGGCTCTGGCCGAAGCGGCGCGTGAGAATCGATCCCTGACGCGGGAAGAGCGATGGCGCCAGCAGCAACTGGAGAGGGAGCTCGAGGAGCTACAGGATGAACTCGAAGCCCTCGAGCAGCAGGCGGCAAACGCCGAAGGCGAACCTGCCAGTGCATTGCAAAACGCGGCGAGAGAAGCAGCGGAGCGACTCGAGGCTGCTCGCCAGGCGTTGAACGAGCGCCAGGACGGCGAGCAGTCCGACGACGGGACCGGGCAAGCTGCGGAACAGCTTGCCGAGCAGTCTGGTGAGCAATCCGGTGAGCAGTCCACCGAGCAGCAGGCCAGCGACGGAGAACGTGCCGAGGCCGCCGGGCGGGAGTTGTCGGAAGCGCTTGATCAGCTTGCCGAGGAGCGCTCGAGAGGACTCGCCCAGGGACTCGAGGATGCATCGAGGGCCGCCGACGAAGTGCTTCGTGAACAAAGAGCTCTGGAGAGTGAGCTTCGGCGCGCAGTACAACGGGCGGCTCAGGCGCGGGAACGTGGCTCGCTGCAACGCAGCCTTGCGCCGACCGAAGCTGCAGAACTTGCCGAAAGAAAGCGCACATTGCAACGCGAGCTGGACGGCATTCGCGACGATGTTGCGGCACTGGACGGGCGCTTTGGAGAACAGGCGCGGGCGACGGGCGAGGCCATGGATGAAGCCATCGAGCAGCTTGATGCCAGCGGCGCTGTCGAACGGTTGGGCATCGCGGGTGACGCGATCGAGAGCGGCGCTGTCGCGACCGTACTGCCGGGCGAAAGTCTGGTTACCAACGCCATACGCGAATGGCGCGATCGCCTGGCTGAATCGGGTGCACTCGCTGGACAAGAGTCGCTGGAAGCGCTGGCGGGCGAGGACATGCAAGTTGCCGACGCATTGGATCAGATTCAGCAATTGCGACAGCAACTCGGGCAGTCAGATCAGCAAGGACAGCAAGGACAGCAAGGACAGCAAGGACAGCAAGGACAGCAGGGACAGCAAGGACAGCAAGGACAGCAGGGACAGCAGGGACAGCAGGGACAGCAGGGACAGCAGGGACAGCAGGGACAGCAGGGACAGCAGGGACAGCAAGGACAGCAAGGACAGCAAGGACAGCAAGGACAGCAAGGACAGCAAGGACAGCAGGGACAGCAGGGACAGCAGGGACAGCAGGGACAGCAGGGACAGCAGGGGCGCGGCCCTGCCGCTGCTGGTCGTGCCGGAGATGGCGAGCAACGCGGCTTCACGCGTGAGGGCGAGGCCGCGGATACGGCCGATGCCATCGAATCGCTCGCTTATGACCTTGAAGCGATCGGCGTCGACGCTGGCGAACTGGAATCTTTGCGTGGTAGTGCAGACGTGGTGCGATCGGCTGACGGGTCGATCAACAGTGCCAGGGTTGAAGCTGAATACCGGAATATCCTTCGACAGATCGAGCAGATCGAATTGCAGATTTCTGACAATACAGCCATGGAACAGCGCGGTGCTGAAGGTGGGGTTGTCCGCCAACGCGTATCGGAATCTGCCGCTGACTACTATCGCCGTCTGAGCGAACAACCGCAGCAGTTGGCGCGCTGACAGTCAGCCAGAGCGTCGAAATTACCCGTGTTCTGTGCTGTCGACGGCGGTTGTGGTCATGGACGATAGCGCCGCGAACGGCCGGTTCACGGCGCGTGGCATTGCACGTTGTGCAATTGGACGGGGCTAGTGGTTTCCTTTAGACTAGGTAAGGTAGGAATTCATTCTATTCGGCAGAGAGTCCTTGAGCACTTATCTCGTCTACCTGAACACGGCGCAAAAAATCGATACCGTCGAACATGGCATGGTTCGTGGGCTAGCAATCGCCAATCCGGTGACGTGCGAGACCCGCTCGCTGGCGAGGGATTTCATCGCTATCGAGGCAGGCGATGAGATCATCGGTTGCAACGGTGACGGAATACGCTGGAAGGCCAATATCGACGAAGTCGTCGATGCGACAAGCCAGGATGAAGAGGTTGAGAACGGTCAACCGGTACGCATTCTGAAGGGATCGTTGAACGCGCGCGGCAGCCGTTCCATAGCTGCGGCCTGCAAGCGCATGAAAGATGCCGGCATCGATCTACCTGATATTATCAATTCCCGTGGCAGTGGGTTCAAGCAGGGTGCCTTGGCAAAGAAGCTGACCGATGAGCAACTCGAAGAGCTTTCTTCGGCCCTTAACTGATCTGCCCCAGTTTCATCCGCCTGAGATACGGCCTTGAGATACGGCCCTGAGATACGCCCTGAGATACGCCCTGAGATACGCCCTGATTTTTCCTTCTCAATTGGTCGTACCTGAATTGACCCGCCCGAAGCGGCAGTTCCTGATCGGTCGCCGTGACTTCACTGGGAAGAGTGGAATGGCCTGTTCACACGGCGGCGAAAAGGGCGATTCGGGAGCGAAGGAGTAGAATCGAGGTGTCGATCGTACATGCTCGATCAGGGCTTGCACTGACGTCACCCTCGCGCCGACTGCGTAACATCGATCAAACACAAACGCATCCATCCCCCCAATCCGGACATCCCAGCATGAGCTTCGAGAAGCTGAGCGCGGGCGCAAACGTGCCTGATGAAATCAACGTCATTATCGAGATCGCGGCCAACAGCGATCCAGTCAAGTACGAAGTGGACAAGGAAACGGGACTGCTGCATGTCGACCGTTTCATGGCAGCGCCGATGTTCTATCCCTGCAATTACGGCTATGTGCCACACACCTTGTCCGAGGACGGCGATCCGATCGACGTTCTTGTCCAGACGCCTTACCCGGTCGTACCCGGCAGCGTCATTGCCTGTCGTCCTGTCGCCGTGCTCAACATGAGCGACGAGGCAGGGCCTGATGCCAAGTTGCTGGCGATGCCGAAGCGAAAGCTGACCTCGGTCTATGACGATATCGATGATATCGGTGACGTGCCGGAACTGCTGAAAAAGCAGATAGAGCACTTCTTCACACGTTACAAGGAGCTGGAGAAAGGCAAGTGGGTAAAGATCGAAGGTTGGGCGGGTGCCGACGATGCACGTCGGCAGATCGTCGAATCCGTTGAACGAGCGACTCAGGCCTGACCGACCCCGTTCTCCTGTTTGTCGGCGGCAGATTCGGATAGCACGATGACGCGCCAGCCTGGCTTCGGTGTGAAGCCTTCGCCAGCGCCGTAAACGTACAACTTTCCGTTGAGATCGATAGCGAAGAGCCTGAGGTCGGTATCGCTGATCGGAGCATCGGGTTCTTCGATCTCGACGGCGTCCTCGGTCGTTGTCGCTGCTCCCGAGAACGCCTTGCTTGTTGACACCTCTTCGCGGGGTTCAACCGTCTCCTCGTGAGCTTGCGACTCTGACTCATCGCCTGTCGGCACGTCTGCCTCGGCCGTGGCGAACTCTACGGGCCCCGAGCCAGGCTCCGGGTTGGTCTTCGACATCGACTCCGAAACCTTGTTGTCTTCTTTGATCGAGACTGACTCAGACGCCTCCTTGTCCTTCGTCGCGATCGGATCTTCACGCAATGTCAGGTGGCGAATATTTCCTTCGCGCAGGCGCCGAGCGAGCGCCGCCTCACCCAGCGATCTGTCGAAGAGCGGGTGGGCACGATTGCGGTTCGCCGTGCTGAACCGCTCATAGGCATCATCGTCAGATGCACCGCCAAGCGTGAACACCGAGCTTGCGCCGAACGAGCGCCGGAAATGTATTCCGGCCAGCGCATTGGTGTCTCGATTGGACGACACTGCTATGAGGTTGCCGATTCCTTGCAGATCGAGATTCTCTTCCGCATGGCCGGACGTCGGATTGCCGTGATAGGCCTCCAGGTCAGCTTTCCGGGCCATCCGGACGTTGCGCCAGGAAGTGTCGGAAAGCATCACGCGGATCGACTCCTTTTCCAATGCGCCGGCGAGCTTGACGGCAATCTCGTTTGCGCCGAAGAACAGTACACCGTTGGGTTCCGGATTGCTGATTCCCAGCTTCTTCGCGAGCGGCTTGGCTGTCAGGCTCTGCAGAACCACCGTGCCGATGATCATGCTGAAGACCAGTGGAACCAGAAGCTCGGCCATCTCGACCCCTTCCTCGCTCAGGCGCAACACGAACAAAGAGGAGACCGCAGCGGCCACGATGCCTCGAGGGGCGACCCAGCCGATGAAGACACGTTCGCCGGTCGACAGGTCCGCACCGAGTGTGCACAGCCAGGCGTTCAGAGGTCTGACAAGTAACTGCGCAACGACGAGCAAGGCGAAAATCTGCCAGCCGTATTGAGGGAAGAGCCCGAGATCGAGGCGCGACGCGAGCACGATGAAGAGAGCAGAGATAAGTAATACCGCCAGGTCCTCCTTGAAGTGCAGCAGCTCCTCCACGTGCAGACCCTTGGTGTTGGCAAGCCAGACCCCCATGATGGTCACGGCAAGCAATCCGGACTCGTGTTGCAAGGTTTCTGACAAGGAGAATGCACAGACGACGGTAACGAGAGTCATCACGTTGACGAGGTAGTCGGGTACGAGATAACGCCTCAGGACATACGCGGTTGCGTACCCGGCGCCGATACCGACGACACTGCCGATGGCGACGAGCTTGACGAGAATCGCTCCGATCACCACGTAGCTGCCGTTACCGGCCTGTTCGAGCAGGACGAATTCGAACACCAGCAAGGCGAGGAATACGCCAATGGGATCGATGAGAATGCCTTCCCAGTTGAGAATATGGCCGACCTTGTCCGAAGGTCTTACCGAGCGCAGCAGGGGTTTGACGACGGTAGGCCCACTCACCACGCAGATCGAGCCGAAGATGAGTGCCATAGGCCAGGGCATGTCGAAGATCAGGTGCGCCGTGATGCTCAACAGCGCCCAGGAAACCAGCACGCCAAGCGTTATCAGTCGAGTTACCACGGAGCCGTGACCGCGGATGTCGGATAGCTTGAGCGTCAGCCCGCCTTCGAACAGGATGATTGCGACCGCGACGGACACGAACGGAAACAACAGCTCGCCAAGCAGTGCATCCGGATCGAACAGACCGAATACCGGGCCGACGATGACGCCTGCTGTGAGCAGAAACAGGATCGAGGGCAGGACAAACCGCCACGCCAGCCATTGGCAGATGCCACAGAGTGCCGCGAGTCCCGCAACGGCAAGCAAGGGTTCGTTCATTGCGGAAGGCTCCACGACCTCGAATGGAAGCAGGAGATTATCAGAGGCTCGAGCAACGGCAATGTATTCACCTTGTCCTCTGAAATTGTTTCACTGTTGCTCTGCGTTGCTCTGCGTTGCTCTGCTTGCGCGATGGCATTCAGAGTCGGCGGCGCACCCAGTCGATCTCGCGGGCGATCGAGTCGGCAGGCGACGACTCGGCAAGGTCGGGCGGAAGTACGTCCCAGGTATAGGTCTCCACTTCGAGGTGGCGACTGACTGGCGCTGTTTGCTGTCGTTCGAGCAAGGCTTCGAGTGCAAACTGCGTTGTCTGGAACAGTCCGGCACTTCGCAAGTGGACGGGTACGTGGAAATGTATCCGCCACTCGCTCGCGGGCTCGCTGGTAGAGCCCCAGAGTCTGTCGTCGCGAGCCATCGCCACATTGCCTTCGAGCGGCAGCTGACAGCGCGTGTCCAGCGTCGAGCGGCGTTCGAGTCGATAGCGCATGGCATCGATCGCAATGCGCAGATCCTCATGCCGAACGAGCGTGTCGCCGCATTGTTCGATGACCTGATGCAGATAGACAGGCTCGTCGAATCGTTCCAGGCGTCGAAGTGCCGACTCGTTGACATTGGATACGCGCAGGGCGGAACTCAACTGAAGCTTCACGACGTCGATTCCCGCCTCCTCGTAACGCGCGAGCGCGTCGACAGGATGCTCGAATTCGACGGCAGAATGACAGGCATCGTGGCAGACGCCGAGGTGTCTGTGCACGGCCTCTCTGGCATCGCGTGCCGCCAGTCCCGTATTGCTGACCAGTCGCGCTATTCCTTTCATCGACAGTAGTCTGTGTTCGAAGAATCGAACGGTCTGCTCGACTGTCTCGAGCAGGCAACACGGTTCGGGCTCGATGGCAATCGCGATGCGTACGCCGGTTTCACGTTCGAGCGTGATGCAGTGGCCGACGACCTTGAGCAGGTTATCGACAATGGCCTGTTCGCGCTCGCGGTCGGTCCACGCAGCAAAGGTTCCGGGCATAGTGCTGATCGAACCGAACGCATCTGGCGGATCGAGACGGGCGAGCAAGCTTGCCAGGCGGCAGGTGTAGTCAAGTCTCGCAGGGTCGGACCAGTCCGGACGATACACGTCGGACTTGATCGGCTTGCCGTGGAACACGCCGTAGGGAAAGCCGTTCAGTGTGAATACGTACAGCCCTTCGCGCGCGAGCCAATCCTGGAAGATTTCCAGTACCGAGGGTGACTCGAGCTCGGCAAGAGCCTCTGCGGATACGCGCAATCCCAGCCCGAAGGGCTCGCCGTCAACGACGACGCGGCGCCGAATCTCGGGAACATGCTGCTGCAGTTCAGCGAAATGTTGGTGCCAGCTGACACCCGGATGAACGTTCGTACAATAGGAAAGGTGCGCATCCGTTGCGCCTGCTGAAATTCTCATACCGTGTGCTCGATGGCGCTAGCTGTCGTCTGATCCGCAGGGTGATGACAGATTCGTGCCAGATGACGGTGCAAAGATCTCGTTTCTATCAAGGAACAGGACTGTTGAATCCATTGATATGGTTTACTAACGGGCCACAACAGGACCACAGGGAGTTGAATCCGGAATGATCTTTTTTCGTACGAATCGCTCGAGGGCGACGATGGCACTCGGCGCACTGGCTGTCGCGTCGACTATTGCAGGTAATGCGCACGCACAGGACAAGGTGGGCGCGTGCCTCATTACCAAGACCGACACCAATCCGTTCTTCGTCAAGATGAAGGAAGGTGCAACCGCCAAGGCCGAGGAACTCGGCATCGAGTTGTCGACCTATGCCGGCAAGACGGATGGCGACCATGAAACGCAGGTACAGGCCATTGAAACCTGCATGGCCTCGGGCGCCAAGGGCATCCTGCTCGCCGCATCCGACACCAAGGCCATCACCGAGCCTGTCAAGCAGGCGCGTGATGCCGGTCTCCTGGTCATCGCGCTGGATACACCACTCGAGCCCATCGACGCGGCTGACGCAACCTTCGCCACCGACAACTTTCTCGCCGGCGAACTGATCGGCAAGTGGGCCGCAGGAAAGCTCGGTGAAGGTGCGGCCGACGCCAGGATCGCCATGCTCGATCTGGCTGATTCGCAGCCGTCGGTCGGTGTACTTCGTGATCAGGGCTTCCTCACCGGTTTCGGTGTCGACGTCAAGGATGTCTCGAAGTGGGGCGACGAAGACGACCCGCGCATCGTCGGCAACGAAGTTACCGGTGGTAGTTCCGAGGGCGGCCTTTCCGCCATGGAATCGTTGATGACCAAGGATCCGGGCGTCAACGTCGTCTATACCATCAACGAACCGGCGGCCGCAGGTGCCTATGAGGCGCTGAAGGCCTTCGGCCGGGAAGATGCGGTCACGATCGTATCCGTCGACGGCGGTTGCCCGGGTGTGCAGGATGTCGCCGACGGTGTCATCGGTGCCACCAGTCAGCAATACCCGCTGTTGATGGCGTCACTCGGTGTCGAGGCAATTGCTGCATTTGCCGCCGACGGCACGCTGCCCGAGAAGACCGAGGGCAAGGAGTTCACCGATACCGGCGTCGCACTCGTCACCAACGAGCCGGTCGAAGGTGTCGAGTCGATCGATGTCGAGGAAGGCATGGCACGGTGCTGGGGCTGATCAGTCACCAGAGCTGTTAAATGGCGAGGGCAGCTGCGGCTGCCCTCACTCGTTGTAGCGGACGCAGCTGTTGACCGCTCGTCGTCGGCGCACGCTCGTCTACGTGTTTCATCCGGGAGAAACTGAATATGGCTGCAGCAATCGACAGCGTTGCGTCGTTCCAGCAGAAGCGGGGAATGCTCCACCACCTGCAGCATTTCCTGCACGGCAACCCGGCGATGGTACCGATCATCATCCTGGCGGCCAGCGTCGCCGTTTTCGGCCTTGTTGCCGGCGAGCGCTTCTTCTCCGCTTTCAACCTGTCGCTGATCATTCAGCAGGTCACCGTCATCGGCTTCCTCGCTTGTGCGCAGACGCTCATCATTCTTACCGCGGGTATCGATCTCTCGGTGGGTGCGATGATGATGCTCGCCTCGGTCGTCATGGGGAAATTCGCGGTCAGCCTCGGGGTGCCGGGTGTGCTCGCCATTCCCGCGGGTTTCGTGGTCGGAACCTTCTGTGGACTCATCAACGGCCTGCTCGTCACGCGGCTCCGCTTGCCCCCCTTCATCGTCACGCTCGGCACCTGGAACATCTTCTATGCGTTGATGATCGCCTACTCCGGTAGTCAATCGATTCGTGGTGGCGATATCGACAAGGCCGCACCTGCCCTGAAGTTCTTCGGCGAGCGCGTGAACATCGGTGGTGCCGTCTTCACCTATGGTTCTTTCCTGATGGTCCTGTTGTTCATCGTAGTGTGGTTCATGTTGAATCGCACGGCATGGGGTCGTCACGTCTACGCGTGCGGTGACGACAAGGAAGCAGCGGAACTGGCCGGTATCCAGACGGATCGACTGCTCATATCGGTCTATGCGCTCGCCGGCCTCATTTGCGGTCTGGCGGCCTGGGTCTCCATCGGACGCGTCGGTTCGGTCAGTCCACCGAGTTTTGCCGAAGCGAACCTTGACTCCATCACCGCCGTGGTCATCGGTGGTACTTCCTTGTTCGGTGGGCGCGGCTCGATCATGGGCGCACTCTTCGGTGCTTTGATCGTCGGGGTCTTCAGTTCGGGCCTGAAACTCGCCGGCGTCGATGTCATCTGGCAGCGTTTTGCCATCGGTTGCCTGATCATCCTCGCGGTCGGCCTCGACCAATGGATACGGAGGGTGTCGGCATGAGTACCGAGGTGGTCATGTCCGCGCGTGGACTGGTCAAGCGCTACGGCAAGGTGGTGGCGCTGGATAACGCGAACTTCGAACTGCGCGCGGGAGAGATTCTCGCCGTCATCGGCGACAACGGGGCGGGCAAGTCGTCGATGATCAAGGCGATCTCGGGTGCCGTGGTGCCGGATGCCGGCGAAGTCGTCCTCGATGGCCAGCGGGTCAGTTTTCGCTCGCCGATGGAGGCGCGTCATGCGGGTATCGAGACGGTCTATCAGAATCTCGCCTTGTCGCCGGCCCTGTCAATCGCCGACAACATGTTCCTCGGGCGTGAAATCCGCGTCGAGAAGGGCATCGGCAAGCTGTTGCGCATGCTCGACCGAAAGAAGATGGAACAGCTTGCCCGTGACAAGTTGAGTGAGCTCGGGCTGATGACCATTCAGAACATCTCACAAGCGGTAGAGACCTTGTCGGGCGGACAACGGCAGGGTGTTGCGGTGGCGCGTGCGGCCGCTTTCGGCTCCAAGGTCATCATCATGGATGAGCCAACGGCGGCACTCGGCGTGAAGGAATCGCGTCGGGTACTGGATCTGATCCAGGATGTACGCTCGCGTGGCATTCCGATCGTATTGATCTCGCACAACATGCCACACGTCTTCGAAGTCGCCGATCGGATTCATGTGCATCGGCTTGGCAAGCGCTTGTGCGTCATCCGTCCGAGCGACCACTCGATGTCGGATGCCGTCGCCTTCATGACTGGCGCTACGGAACCGCCCGAAGCGGCACTCGAGGAGGCCGGGGCGTCCAGCGCGTGAAAGAAACAGTGCCCGGACTGTCGATAAGGGAGGCGTCGTGACATCGACGGTACAGGGAATGGAGGCTCTGCTCGAGCAGGTTGCACGGGTAAGAGACGAGAAGAACCCTGATCGCGTGCTGATCGGACTCGTCGGCGCGCCGGGTTGCGGCAAGTCGACGTTGGCCGCTTCGCTCGTGCAGCGCATCGACGACAGCGTGATCACGCCCATGGACGGGTTCCACCTCGACGACGTGCTGCTCGAGGCGGCCGGTCTCAGAGCGATCAAGGGAGCCCCGGAAACCTTCGATATCGATGGATTGTTGGCGATGCTTTCACGGGTAGCGCTGGACGATGCGGTTGTCCATGTACCGGTATTCGATCGTGGCCTCGAACTCAGTCGAGCCGCTGCGTCCCGTATCTTGCCCGCGCATCGTGTCGTCATACTGGAAGGAAATTACCTGCTGCTCGCACGACCGGGCTGGAGTGAGATTGCCGAAATCCTGGATCTCAGCGTGATGCTGGACGTACCCGAGTCGACGTTGCGCGCACGCTTGGTGCAACGCTGGCTGGATCACGGCCTGGGCGTCAGCGCAGCAGAAGCCCGGGCCGATGCCAACGATTTGCCGAATGGGAGGCTTGTTCGGGAATGCTCGATCGCCGCCGATATAAACTATCGGTCTGATTGAATGCGGCGTCCGGGCTTGCCCTCCGGGCTGGCGGGGCAGGAAGTCCCACAGTGCGTCCACTGCCAGCCATCGAGCGTATGGCCAGGCATCGACATGAGACAATCACGCTCGCTCAATGAGGCTTGCGGAATGGATGAATCGGCGGGATTGATGATTGGCTGGCGCGAGTGGGTCGCGCTGCCCGAGCTCGGCTTGCCGGCGATCAAGGTCAAGGTGGACACAGGTGCGCGAAGTTCGGCCCTGCACGCCTTCGACATCGAACATGACAAGACCGCTGCCACAGTCGCATTCAGTGTCCATCCGTTGCAGAGGAACGCCGATCTGGTTGTTCGCTGCCAGGCGCCGGTGGTCGATGTTCGCAGCGTGACCGACTCGGGTGGACATACCGAGGAACGTCTGTTCATCCGCACCGAGGTCGAGGTCGGACGAATTCGACGGGCCATCGAGATCACGCTGACCGAACGCCACGACATGCTCTTCCGGATGCTGCTCGGTCGTACCGCGCTGATTCCCGACATTACCGTGAGTCCGGTCGATTCCTTTCTCTGTGGTCGTGTAGCCGCGCGAAAACTGTATGCGCGCATTTCCGAAGGTAGTCGTCCCGTAGATGGAAGTTCCCACGGTGATGATTCCGAAAGTGGTAGTTCCCGAGGTGCCGCACAATGAAGATCGCCATCCTGTCCCGCAACCGACGACTCTATTCGACCCGCCGCCTCATCGAGACTGCCGAGAATCGCGGTCATGAGGTACAGGTCATCGATGTTCTGAGGTGCTACATGAACATCGTCTCGAAGAATCCCAGCGTGCATTTCGAAGGCAAGGCGCTACAAGGCTTCGACGCCGTCATTCCACGCATCGGCGCCTCGGTCACCGCGTACGGTACGTCGGTGTTGCGGCAATTCGAGATGATGGGGACCTACACCCTGGTCGAATCGGTAGCCCTGTCACGTTCCCGTGACAAGTTGCGTTCACTGCAGCTGCTGTCTCGCAAGGGCATAGGCCTGCCGGTAACGGGTTTTGCCAACAAGCCGGGTGATACAAAGGACCTGATAAAGATGGTCGGCGGGGCGCCGCTCGTCATCAAGTTGCTGGAAGGCACGCAGGGTATTGGCGTGGTGCTGGCGGAAACTGCAAAGGCGGCGGAATCGGTCATCGAGGCTTTCATGGGGCTCCAGGCAAATATCCTGGTGCAGGAATTCATCAAGGAAGCCGGTGGCGCAGACATTCGCTGCCTGGTCGTCGGAGGCAAGGTTGTCGCCGCCATGAAACGCCAGGGCGCGGAAGGCGAGTTTCGTTCGAATCTGCATCGGGGTGGTTCGGCCAGTCTGGTCAAGATCACACCCGGCGAGCGCGCGTCTGCCGTCGGCGCGGCGAAAGTGCTGGGCCTGTCGGTTGCCGGCGTCGATCTCTTGCGTTCCGAACGGGGCCCATTGGTCATGGAAGTCAATTCTTCACCGGGTCTCGAGGGCATCGAGGCTGCCAGTGGCAAGGATGTCGCAGCGATCATCATCGAGCAGCTCGAGAAGAATGCACGCCCCGGCAACACCGCAACACGTGGCGCAAGAGGATGATTGACGGCCGCTCGCGACGATCGTTACCCAAGAACGAACCGATCACGATCGGCGAGACCATCGTCGCGCCCGGTACGCGTCGTTACGTCGATCTGCCCTTGCCGCCTCTTTACACGCACACTTCGGTGGCCATGCCGGTCCATGTTGTTTGCGGGCGAACGGCTGGGCCAGTCATGTTTGTCACCGCTGCGGTACACGGCGACGAGATAAACGGCATCGAGATCATTCGCCGGTTGCTTGCAACCAAATCATTGTCGCGGCTTTCCGGCACGCTGATCGCGGTACCGGTGGTCAATATCTACGGTTTCGTATCGCAGACGCGCTATCTTCCCGACCGGCGCGACCTGAATCGTTCCTTTCCGGGATCGGAGCGCGGTTCGATGGCTGCACGGTTGGCGGATACGCTGATGAGCGAAATCGTCGGCAAGTGCACTCACGGAATCGATCTGCACACGGCCGCCTCAGGGCGCGCGAATCTGCCGCAGATCAGGGTCGACCTGGAACGTCATCCCGAGCTGAGGGAACTGGCCGAAGCGTTCGGGTCCCCCATTGTGCTTGACTCGCCCACACGGGCTGGAACACTGCGTGATGCTGCTGGCGACTTGCCGCTCCTTCTGTACGAAGCCGGCGAGGCGTTGCGTTTCGACGAACTCGCGATCCGCGCGGGCCTCAAGGGTGTACTGAGGGTCATGCGCAAGCTCGGTATGCTACCTCCTGGCAGGGGGGGCGATGCCGGCGCCAATGCCAGATCGGAGGAGGCAGGGGTCGCGCCTGCCAAGGCCTCCAGCCGCAAGGTGTGGGTGGCAAACAGCAGCGTCTGGATGCGCGCACCGCAGAGCGGCATTCTGAGATCCCGAGTGCCACTGGGCGGTGTGGTGGGAGAGGGAGACACGCTCGGGGTCATCTCGGACCCTTTCGGTGAAGCTGAGCAGAGCGTCGTCAGCAACGTATCCGGCGTGCTTATCGGCATTACCAAGTTACCCCTCGTGCATGAGGGCGAGGCGCTGTACCACGTTGCCACGACAGCGACGACCGGTTTCGCCGAACGGGCGATGAGCGCGTTCAACGAAGAGTACGAGGTTTCTGTCATCAAGCGGCCGGAATAGTGCCTGCCAGACGCGGGAACACACACACAAACGATGAGAATGACGAAATGAAGACGCGTGGCCTCGGTCAGAGTGGTATCGATGCGGGCGTCGTGGCTTTCGGGGCCTGGGCTATCGGTGGCTGGAAGTGGGGGGGCACCGACGCCAGCGACTCGATCGCCGCCATCCGCGCCGCGCTCGACGGCGGCATGAGCATGATCGACACGGCGGCGGTCTACGGGTTCGGACTCTCTGAGGAACTCGTCGGGCAAGCTATCGTCGGCCGAAAGCGGGAAGATATCATCATCGCGACAAAATGTGGTTTGCGCTGGGATCTCGAAACGCCGACCTTGCACGCCGAGAGCGAGGGTCGACGCATCTGTCGGACACTCGATTCCCGGTCGATGCAACACGAGCTGGATGCCAGCCTGAAACGGCTGGGAGTCTCCTATATCGACCTGTACCAGACACATTGGCCAGACCCCGCGACGCCTCTCGATGCCGTGGTGGAAACACTCGAGATAATGCTTGCCGATGGTCGGATCCGCTCCTGGGGGTTTTGCAATTCTGACCCTGCGTCACTGGAAATAGCGCGAGAGTCGGGAGCCTTGTCGGTGGATCAGGAGCGCTACAGCCTGCTGGACCGTGAGCAGGACGCACTCAACCTGCCCGTGTGCAAGCAGCACGGGCTGGCTTTCCTTGCCTATTCGCCGATTGCCCAGGGTCTCTTGACCGGTCTTGTAGATTCGAAGCGGGAATTCGTCAAAGGCGATCTGCGGCGGGAGAATCCTCGCTTCGCGCCGCGGGTGCTCGAAGCACTGCAGGCTGTACTTGCTCCGGTAAAGTCACTCGCACGAGATCGCGAGGTGTCGGTAGAGCAACTGGTTCTCGCCTGGACGCTTGCCAGGCCCGGGGTCACACATGTGCTCGTCGGCACGAGGAATGCGCATCAGGCTGCGGCCAATGCGGCGGCCGGACGCCTGGAACTGAGTGCCGACGAGATCGACCTGATCGATCATGCGGCCGACGCCTGGCCAGGTTTCGATTCGTTCGCTGATGCCCCGGACGACTGAACCGGCAGACTATTTGTCGGGCACTTCATGCACCGCATTCTATATCTGGTGTGAAAAATTCTCGGTCGGACCAGGCGTTGCCACACTGAACTGATCGGCGGTCTGGACCTCACCGGCTGCGACACTTCCCTGTGTCGCCCCGCTGTGTCGCCCCGCTGTGTCGCCCTGCTGTGTCGCTCGCGCTTGTTGTCGCACTCGCTTGTGTCGCGCTCGCCTGTGTCGCGCTCGCCCGTGTCGTTCGGGTCGCGCTCAGTCGCGTTCGGGATAGAGGCCGTTGGTCGTGTAGTTCCCGCGTTGCCATGCACGTACCCAATCGATTTCCAGTTCGATCGGGAAGAGATCCGGATCGTTGACGTCTGGCGTGGGTGCCCAGCCACTTCCGGCTACCAGGTACATGACGATGTTCATGGCGCGACGCCCGACTTGCACACCGCTCAGGCGACGAACTTCCTTGCCATCGATGTACCAGATGACAAGCTGTGGCTCCCACAACACGCCGTAGGTATGAAAGTCATCGCTGTACAGGTCGCCTTCCGGTTTTTCGTAGGCCATCGTCGGCGAGCGGCGAGTGATGCGGTCGCCGTTCTCGACCAGAGCCGCCGAATCATCGAAGTGATAATTCTGGAACGCGTCCTCGTCGCCGAAGGGGTTTTCGCCGAGATACTCCAGGATGTCGATCTCGGGTGCATGGTAGTCACGTCCCTGACCTTCGAAGCGTGACTGTATGTAGAAGCTCGACAGCGCACCTCGCTTGCCACTGACGCGCATGCGACTCTCGACATAGCCGTAGGTCAAGTGCAGCTTGTCGTGCGTAGAGAGCGCGCCCGACAGGAAAGTGCAACGCGCGAACCCGCGCGGATCCTCCTCGCTGCAAATGTCCGGCAGTTCGGCTTCGAGCTCGGTCGGTGTCGGGTTCGCCTCGATGGTCATCGTAGAGCCATTGAAACGGAACGGGTTGTAGCCTTGCGCCAGCGCATCGCCACGTTGGGGGCTGACGAAATATTGCTGTTCGCCATTGATGATGCGCGTATCTCCCCACACCAGCTCGGTGTTCCAGAGATTCTCGTCGATGCTGTCGCCGTCGAATTCGTCCTCGAACATCAGGGTGAACTTGTCGAGGAAATAGGCGGTGTTGGTCACATCGTTCTCGAGCGCGAATTTTGTCTCGCCGAGGTAGGGATCTTCGATAGCAGCCACCGGTGCGCCGACTGACTCATGGTAGTGAATGGTGATCGGGTTGGACGGAGGAGATTCCTGACCCTCGTCATCGACCGCTGTCACGGTATACATGAAGGTGTCGCCAGCGCTCGGACGTTGTGAGGTGCAGTCGTGCACCACGTTCGTGAAGCGGGTGTAATTGCAATCGATGAACGAGGTCGTACGCCAGTAGCGATCGATGGCGCGCTGTGTTCCAGCCGATACGTCAGTGCGCGTTTCATTGCGGACGGTATACACATGACCGTCGCTGCGCTGGACAAGATAGGCGACGACTTCGCCGTCGTCATTGGCGGGCGCCCAGCTGAACTCGGCCCAGTCGTTCGACACCAGGTCGATGCGCAAATTCTTTGGCGTGGTGGGTGGTCCGCCGGGGGTCGCCGGTTCAGGGTCTATCTCGAGCTGCGTGAAGAAGAAGTCGTCATCGGTTGGCGCCAGCAAGGGTGCCGTTACCGTGTCTTCTGTCGATATCGTCGGTTCCGGCAAGCCTTCCCGCGACGGGATGCGATCGCCCGGGGCGTCGTCGGGGGGTGTTCCGCCGCCGCTACCTCCGGAGGAAGAACCGCTGTCGTCATCATCGCCCGAGCAGGCGACGAGTGTGCTCGCGAGCAGGACGACCGTGACAAGGTTGAGCGTCGGTTTCATTTTTTGGTCCGGGATTCCCATCTGGTAACCACAGGAGAATAGCACCGGCGCGGCGGACGACAGTGGATGTACGTCCAGAAAGAGAAGATCAGGGGTCGATTGAGGAAGCTGAACAGGACTGTGCTGGCTTCCTTGCCAGCATTCAGTCCTTGTTCGCTGCGGGGACTATTGCTTCTCCCACACTCGCATGTAGTCGATGACGTACTTGACCGGGAACTCGACGCCGGTCGGGTCACCGATCCAGTTGCTGCCGATGACCTGCTGAGCCACGATGTTCATGGGCTTGTCGGAGACGCGAGGCCCGGTCATGCGGCGCACTTCGATGCCGTCGATGTACCAGATGACGAGCTCCGGCTCCCAGAGCACCGAGTAGGTGTGGAAGCTGGCGCTGAGATCGATGCCGGCATCGAGAATCATCGTCGGTGATGCATGGGCAAGCCCGCGGAAGCCGGTGTCCTCGAATCGGAAGCCATCACGGTAGTGATAGTTTTGTGTCGCGCCGTCCGGCTCTCGGCCGTCGTACTCGAGGATGTCGATTTCGTACTGGTTTCCGCCACCGGGCTGCAGCAGATAGAAGGTCGACAGCAATCCGCCTCCGCCAGGTACCTGAGCCCGCATCTCCACGTAGCCGTAGGTCACGTCGAACTTGTCGCGGGTCGTGATGACTCCCGACAGGTAGGGCTGGTTGTTCGCGGCCTCGAGGAGATCCGCAGGTGTGCGAATGCCGGTGATTTCGAGATTTCCCTCGTTCAGCACGAATGGGTTGTAGCCGAGCGCGGCACCCTCCGGCGAGAAGGTGTCGACGAAGTACTGCTTCTCGCCGTTGACGATGGTCTCGGGGCCCCAGGGCATCAGCGTGCGCCACTTTTCCCGGTCGAGAGAGGTGCCCGTGAAGTCATCCTCGAAGGTCATCGTGTAACTGGCGTCGCTTGCCGGGTCAGGGGCTGCCGAGCCTTCTATCATGTTCATGGTGAACGTGGCGGCAGCCGACGGCGCCGAGCTATTGCCGTCGTTGTCGATCGCGACCACCGTGTACGAATGAGCTACGCCTGCAGAGGGTTGCCCGACCGTCTGGCACACGATGTTCTTCGTGTAATTGCAGTCGATATACGTTGTGGTGCGCCAATCGCGCCGTTCTTCGCGACTGTTCGTTTCCTCGTTGTCATCGATAGTGCCGACCAGCTGGCCGTCGCGGTAGATCTCGTAGGCGACGATCGAGCCGTCGTCGCTCGACGGAACCCAACCCATCTCGACCCAGTTGTCGGCCGTCAGCAAGGCAACGAGCCCGCTCGGTGCCGAGGGCGTGCCATCGGCGCGGTTGCCGTCGGTACGGCTCGGCCCGCCAAGGGAGAGTTGCTCGGTGCGCGTGCGGGTGTACTGATCCGGTGCAGCGCCGTTGTCGGTGGTGCCCGGCGGCGGTTCGGGAGTGGGCTCGGGTTCCGTGCCGGTGCCTGGATCGGGTGTCGGCCCGGGCTCGGGTACCGTGCCCGAATCATTCTCTTCGACCGGCGTCGGATCCGGGTCCGGCCTCGGGTTGACCGGCTGCATCGGTTCGGGGTTCGCGTCGACTGTCGGTACGATGGGCTCAGGTTCGCCGTCCGGCACGTCGGTTGTCGGATTCAACGTGGGAGCATCAGGCTGGCCTTCGCCGGCCTCTCCACCTTCACCGCCATCGGTCGACCCTGTGGGCAGGTCGCTGGTCGGATCGTTCTGTGTATCGGGTGTCGTGCTCGGTGACGAATCATCGTCGGCACTGGTACAGGCCGTCAGAAAGGCGGCCAAGGCGCCCGCGATGACAAGGCGAGTTAAGATAGTCATCAAGACTAATGACTCCGGTTTGAATGTAAGGGGAAAGCGGTTTGTGCGATGCGAAAACGCTCGGTGCGGATGGTAGCACCGCCGTTGGCCCGTGCTGTGGTGCAGCAGGGGAAAAGGACAAAATGCAATGCTGGAAGACGCTCCGGCGAAATCATGTTTTACGTTGGTTCACCGTCACATACGTCGAACGCGTTCGCAGAGACGCCATTCCGATCGAACTTGTAACCTGTGGCTGCCCGGCGGCTCGACTGTTGCGGCGACAAGGAACCAATCGGTGAGGGCGTGGTCTGCAGGCACGTCGGCAGTATTGCAAGTGGCGACTGATCCGGGCGGCTTGCATTCTGGTCGGGATTTAGTTTCTGCAACCACTACCCGCAACCACTACCCGCAACCACTATCCGCAACCACTACGCAGAGGTCCGAGAAACGATGAGCAAGGGCGTGAAGACGAAACTGGCAATGTGCGCTGCCATGTCACTGACAGTGGGGGGCTGTGCAAGCATCACTCAGTACATAGGCGATCCGGACGAACGCTGGGCCGACTACAAGAGCTGGACGCTCGTCACCGAAAAGCCGAGTACCGGCAAGTCTCTGGGCCTTGGTGCCGTTCACAAGGGAGCGGAAGGGTATCGAATGGTCTACGTCAACGATGCCGGCCGGGACACCATCACTGGCGAGGGGCCTTACGAGTATCCGGTCGGAACCGTGATCGTCAAGGAACAGTACGACGATCGTGCCGCCTTCGAGTCGGGCATGGGTATGGACATCACGGTGAGCTTGAAGGTGTCGGATGATGCCGAGAAGCCGGTCGACAACTGGCAATGGGCGGCATCGTTCAAGGCGAAGGCGAAAGCCGATACTTTCTGCTCCAGCTGTCACTCCATTCCCTTCGCGAAGGACTATGTGTTCTCCAATGTAACGTACCTTGCACAGAACGAAGGGAAGTAGGGCGCTTTCGTCAGAACATGCGCAATTGTGCGTCGGTGATCTCCTCGAAGCTCGTTCCCAGGAAGGGGAGGATGCCGTTGGCGGCCGGTGCCAATTGCTTCTCGACGTAGTGCTCGTAGTCCGGCTCCGAGCGACTCAGCGAGGCAGGTTCAGGCCCGTTCCGAGTGATGATGTAACGGATCCAGCGACCGGGACGTTTCAGCTGACGTGCCGCCTTGACATGCGGCGGCACGTTGCGCTGATAGTCGCCCAGGTCCCTTCGCAACCGCTTCCGATAGACGAGTTCGGCATCGAGCCTGCCTGAACGCAGCGCTTCCACTGTCTCCAGTACGAAGGTTTCCCAGGCAAGATCAAGGAATACGCGGCGAAAAAGCTCGCGTTGGAAGGTTCTTGCCAGTGGAGTCCAGTCGCTGCGTACGGCCTCGAGGCCCTTGACGACCACGCTCGGATTCCCGCAGGCGTCGCGCACAAGTCCGGCATAGCGTTTCTTGCTGCCTGTCGGCATGCCGCGAACGGTCGGCATCAGAAACCGCTCGTAATGCGTCTCGTACTCGAGTTCAAGTCGGGATTCGAGACCGTGCCGCGACTGTAGTGTCGTGCGCCAATACGCGTTGAGCGAACTGACCAGGGCCACACCTCTGATGGCAAGACTCGTCGCTGAGTCGTCATGCCTGTCGGCTGCAGCCGTGTTGCATCGGACACGTCCGTCCTCGCACGTGTCCGGTTCGTTCAGGACGACGAAGAGCGAGTCGGTGTCGCCGTAGATGACGCGATGCCCGGCTGCCTCGACCCGCTCACGCGTCTCGGTGATGATCTCGTGGCCTCGCCGGGTGATACTCGAGACCAGACGCTCACTGTAGAACCGACAGCCGGTCGACCCGAAGATCCCGTAGAACGAATTCATGATGATCTTGATTGCCTGTGACAACGGCTTGTTCCGCGCAGCTTTTGCTGCGTCGCGTGCCAGCCAGAGTTCATCGACAATCGCCGGCAGGATGTGTCCCTCTCTCGCGAAACGGGCACCCAGGAAGCCCGGCACTGTCTGATCATCGCTATCGCTACAACGGCTGTTGCCACCGTCATCGACGCTCGGTGTCGCCGCAGCACCAATCGCATCGTCTTGTCCAGGTCTGTCGCCGAGAGCCATGCCGAGCGGATCGATGAAGAAGGTCCGGATGATGCTCGAATACAGGCTCTTGAAATCGAGTACGAGCACGTCGCTGAATAGCCCGGGATCAGACTCCATGACATGTCCGCCGGGCCCGCCGGGGGCGTCTTCACGTCGCTGAATGTCAGGTGCGACATAACCTGCCCGGTGCAAATGTGGGAGATAGAGATTGTCGAACGCCGCGGTCGCCCCGCCGAACCGGTCGATCGAGAGGCCGGTGAGCCTGGCGCGTTGCACCGCGAAGTCGATGAGGCTTGTCTTTTCGAGAATGTCGTTGACGAGCGTACAGTCACGCAGGTTGTAGTCTGCCAGGCGGGGCTTGTCGTCACGGAACAGCCGATGGATTTCAGCGAGCTTGTCTTGCTCCGGCGTGATCAGCTTGCCCGTGCCGAGTATCTCGTTCGAGACATTCTCCAGCGAGTAGCTTTCGAATACACGGAACGATGCCTTCATCAGATCGATGCCGTCGAGGACAGCACGTCCGGGTACGCGGGCAACTCTGGGTGCGCCGCTCTGCCCGGGTTGAAGCACCGTCGCGATCTCGGCGCCACGACCCAGGCGGAAGGGCAGGTGCAGCGCTCTGGCACGATGCTCGAGCGTATTGAGGTCGAAATTGACGACACTCCAGCCTGTCAGGATGTCGGGATCCGTGACCGCTATCCAGTCGAGAAAGGCAGCAAGAAGTTCCGCTTCGCTTTTTCTGTAGTGCAGGGTGTACCCCGCCCGATGCTGCGTCTCGCCCTCGCCGAGCATGAAGACCACGGCGTCCGCTGAGACCTCGTCATCGGCAGCGCCTGACTTGCTCGGGTGCGTCGCCGCATGAGGCGATGACATCAGCGCGCAGGCGATGGAGAGAAGCTTGCGCGAGGTACCGCGAGTTTCTATGTCGAGCGCGACGGTGCTGAGCCCGGGGACCACGTCAACCGCACGAATCCTCGGATTGCGCATGAATTTCCGACCTGCCGATTGCTGCTGCTCGCCGTACGCCTCGACGCCTGCGCGAACGAAACGCTCCATCAAGAATCGGTCGACCGGCTTGATATCCGATTCGAGAACCGGTGCAGGGCCTTCTCGTACGAGCTGCAAGTCCCGGCTGCTCTTGAAATAGAGAGCGTCGACGACAGACCCGTCCAGAGCCTGTAGCGGTAGCGTTCGGCGACGCGCACCCGGTGGCAGCTCGAGTCGCGCCTGGTGATCGATGAAACATACCGCTTCCTGCTGCTCGATGATCAACTGCAGCGGGCCGTCATCTGTGGCGATCCACAGACTCAATTCGATCCCTTGCGGCGTATCGCGCCAGCTGCGTGTCAATAGAAATCCGGACTGCGTCGAGCTCATCTCGACAGTCTATCTGCCATTGTGGGTAGCCGGTCTCTGCAAACCGCTCGTGTACCATCTCGGCGTGCTTCCTCGAAGGCGCTCGCCGAATGCTTCGCTACCTTCCCGGTCTGTTGTTGTTGCAGTTGTTTACTCTCCTCCTGTTCGGGCTCAATGCGGACGCCGGTAGCGAAGCGTTGCTGGTGCGGGCAGGACTCCCTGCGCTCGCCATTACCTTGATCACGGCACTATGGTTCAAGAGCTTGTCGCGGGCGGATGGCGAGCGCGATCTGGCGCGCACACGCCTCGACCATGAGCGGGAACGTGAAGCTTTGCAACGTCAAGCAGCGTCGGAGCGCATCGAGGTGGAACGCGGCGCAGCCCAGACCATACGCCGTGAAGAGCGTCGTACGAGCCGCCGCGCCAACTTCAAGGTCGGCCTGGCGTTCGCTGCAACGACAGCCATCGGTGTACTTTTCGTACTGAGCGAACTGGTCACGCTTGGCCTGATCACGCTGACAACCGGCGGTGGCGCGATGGGGGGTTATTGGTTGCGCTGGCGTCAGACGCGCACGGCTGCCTTGTCGCGCCGTGGCGCGGCCAGTGCCGATCTGGCCGACGCCGCGCCGGGCGGGAAGTCTGATGCCGACTTTGCCGATGAAGTGCCATTGCATCTAGGCGAAAGGCCCGACGACGTGCCCGATATCGGCAAGCATCCAGAAGCGACGATCGGTGCATCCGGCTCATCCGGTTCTCTCCCGAAGCTGCCGCCCCCCGGCTCGGTTCCCGGCCGAATCCGCTCGCGTTGAAATCGAGTCGATGCCGTCGTCTTCTGCATGATATATGCAAGTCCGGTGGCATTTGGATCACACGCAAGACGCCTGCGGGCTCGAGACAGGGTTCCCGCATTGCCTTGTCGTGTCAGTTTTCCCGCAAGACCGTGATAGAGAGCAGAGACGATGCAGAACAAGAAGGTGCTGAACAAGGCACTGGCGGCAACGGCACTGACGTTGTCGATGGCCTTTGGAGCAGGGCACGTCAGTGCTGATGAGTTTCCGGACCGTCCGATATCGCTGATGGTTTCCTACGGAGCCGGTGGTGCAACTGATTTTCAGGCCCGCATCGTGACGATGATGGCAGGCGGAAAAGATTACCTCGGTCAACCGATGGTGATTATCAACAAGCCCGGGGCTGGCGGTCGTGTCGGCTGGAACTGGTTCGAGAGCGAGGCCGAGAATGATGGTTATACGCTGGGGGCCTACAATATCCCGCACTTCATCGCGCAGTCGATAGAAGGGGGGGTCAGGTATTCCGCCGAAAGTTTCGAGCCTATCGCCAACTGGGGAGCTGATCCGGCCGTGATCGTTGTCGGCGCCGACAGTGAATTCGAAACCATCGAGGATCTGCTCGCCTATGCCAGGGAGAACCCTGGCAAGCTCACCCTGTCGGGTGCGGGGCTCTACGTCGGCCACCATATCGCGGCATTGCAGATCGAGAAGGCATTGGGTACGAAAGTGGCCTACATTCCCACGACGGGCGGCGGCGCAGCCGCGATGAAGGCGGTCATTGCCGGTGATGTGCTTGGCGGCATCAATAACCTGTCTGATGCCTATCGGGCGCGTGAGGCGGGTAGCATCAAGGTTCTCGCCGTTGCTGACCTTGAGCGCTCGGAGGAATTCCTGCCGGACGTACCGACGCTGATGGAGTCTGGAATCGATGTGGACAATGCCTCTGTCAACTTTCGCGGCGTGATGGTACCGAAGGGCACGCCGGAAGACGTCATCGCTGTCCTGGCGGAGAAGGTGCCGGCGATGTTTGGCGACGACCGGGTCGCGAAGCAGATGGCTGCCGGCGGTTCGCCGGTGAAGATCATGAGTCGTGACGAAGTGCTGGCGATGTGGGCGGCGCGTGAAGAGACCTTGAGTGCTTTGCTGGCCGACCTGAAATAGCAGAATCATCAGGTTGGTAGTGCGTCAAAACGGTATCGACGCATCCATCAACAGCCGATCACTAGCCGATCACTAGCCGAGCACGCGTTCCTCTGCATACAGACGGCACGCAAGCCAGAGCAGCAAGCCGGTTGCGAACGCGGTGCCCGCAACGGAAAGCAGGATGTGCATGCGCGGAATGGCCTCGCCGAGAGTTGATTGCTCGAGCAGCAGGTACTGCCCCAGCATGGGTACCGAGACACTCGACCAGCTCGGACTTATCGACAGGAACTGTAATACGAAGAAGGGTGCCATGGGCAAGACCATCATCAGGCCGAGATAGGTCTGCGCCTCCTTGGTGCTGCGCGTCCAGGCTGCAATCGCGATCAGCAGCGCCGAGATGAACGGCGCCAGCGGACTGGCCAGTGACACTGCCCGGCCGATCGTCGCGCCATCGAACCGTACCTGGCCGCCCATCAGCTCGATCGGAAAGAGGCTGAACAGGGCCCAGATGCTCAGTGCCGTCAGCAAGGCCGACAGGGTGACGAAGGACAACGTCGCGAGGAACTTGCCGAAGACCACCTGGACCCTTGGCAAGGGCAGCGTCAACAGGGGTTCGAGAGAGCGTCTCTCGCGCTCGCCTGCGGTGGTGTCGATAGCCAGGTAGAACCCGCCCATGACCATCGACATGATGAACATGAACGGCAGGAGGGAGGCGAGCAGCTGACCGCCAGCACCGTCGCTCGACACATCGTTGGTGGTGACATCGAGTCCGTCAAACAGTGCCGGATCAATACCGCGATGCTGCAGACGCAGTGCGCCCAGTGTGCGCTCGTGAACGTCGAGCAGGGCCGAGATCCGGCGGGCTGCCTTGCTGGACGACTTCTCTGATTCATCGACATGTACGGTAAGCGGCGCTGGCCGGCCGTCACGAAGGGCGTCGCCGTAGCTCTCGGCTATCGACAGCACGACAGGGACTTCGCCCTGGCGGACAGCTTTCTGGATATCGCCAGGGGCCTCGGTGATGTCGATGTTGTAGGTTCTGAGAAACGCCATCAGATTCGGCGCGCGTTCGGCACTGTCAACCGCGAGGTCGGTGACTTCGTCGAAGTCGATGGACACCTGCTTGAAGCTGGCTACCAGCGAACCGCCCAACAGAAGGGGCAGCAGGATCGGTCCGAACAGCAAGGCGTAGAACAGGGTCTGACGATCCCTGATGTTGTCGACGATCTCCTTGGCCGCAACCAACAGCGAGCTCACGAGCCCGCTCCGGTGGCGCGTACGAAGGCGTCCTCGAGATCGCTCTCACCGGTTCTTTCGAGAATACCTTGCAGGGAATCGACCATGGCGACGCGGCCGTCGGCGATGATCGCGATGGTGTCGCAAAGCGCTGATACCTCTTGCATGACATGGCTCGAGAACAGGATGCAGTGACCCTCGTCGGCCAGGTCGCGGATGATCTTGCGCAGACTCCGGGTTGCCATCACATCGAGCCCGTTGGTCGGTTCGTCAAGCATGATGGTGCCGGGTCGGTGAACCAGGGCTCTCGCCAATGCAACCTTGGTACGCTGTCCCTGCGAGAAGCCTGCCGCCCGTCGATCCGCAAAGCCATCCATCCCGAGTCGTTCGACCAGCTCGCCTACGCGCGCGCGCGCGGTACGTCCATCGAGACCGCAGAGGCGGGCGTAGTAGTGAATGTTCTCGCGAGCGCTCAGACGCGGGTAGATGCCGGCATCGTGCGGCATGAATCCGATTCTACGGCGAACGGCAAGCACGTCCCGGTTGACATCGAGACCGTCGATTTCGGCTCGTCCGCCGTCCGGTGCAATGAGAGTCGCCAGCATGCGCAAGGTTGTCGACTTGCCTGCTCCATTGGGCCCGAGCAAGCCGGTCACGGCGCCGTCCTGTGCTGAAAAGCTTACCGATTCCACGGCTATCAACGGTGCTTCCTTGCGTCGTGCGCCGGGGCGCGCGAATTTCTTGTGCAGTGCGTCGGCAACGATCATGGCCGTGGACCGTTGGCATCGATGAAGAACGGCGGTGGCGTTAGTCTCTCGAGACAGCTCGACGACAGGCTTGTCGTATCGGCTGTCACGATGAACTCTGCCATGACGACCGGCATGCAGCCGAGCGGTGCCTGCATATGCGCCTGGCCCGCGTTGACGAGATGGCGGGCATTCGACAGACCGCGAGTGACGCGCTCGCCATAGGAAGGTGGCGTGATCGGATCGGCCTCGCCCGACAGGACGAGCGTGGGTATATCGAGCGCCAGGGGTTCGAAGAAGTCGTCGTCGATTTGGCCTGCAGGCCATTCGGCACAACCGAGGACGAGCGCCTCGATGACCCCGTCTCCAAGGTAGGTAGCGCGTGCGAGACGCGTGGCATCCGCACCGATTCGAGGTGCATCTTCGGTACAGACGACGGCACTGTGCATGCCGGTGGCCAGGTTGTCGCCGAGGGCCTCGGCTTGCAGTCTGCTCTGTCTGACGAGAGGCGCGAGGTGGTCCTCTTCCATGGCCGCGTTCAGCATGGAAGGCAGCAATGAGGCGGTCAAGGCGCTATAGCTCATCAGCCTGACAAGGCCGGCGAGCGCTTCACTGGAAAAACTCTCGGTTCGGCTCCCGCCTGCAGAGAGGTCTTCGTAGCGCACGTCGACAGGATTGTCGGCAAGGACTTCGAACCACTGGCGAGTGCGCTCGGCGATATCAGGAAACGCCGTACCGCAGTCCGCATCGTTTTGGCATCGTTCGAACAAAAGGGCGAGAGCCCGCTCGGCAAAAACTGCGACGTCCGGGCCAAGCGGCACGTCCGGGGGTATCACGGCGTCGAGAATCATCGTCCGGACCGCTTCCGGGAAGCGACGCGCGTAGTGTTGTGCGACGCGTGTTCCGTAGGAGACTCCGTAGATATTCCACTGGCTGACGTCTAGCAGGTTTCGGACGAACTCGAGATCACGCACCGCAACGCTGGTCGTGAACAGCGTCGGGTCGCTGTCGAGTTCGGCCAGGCAATCACGTGTCGCCTGTGCAACAGCATCCTCTGACCGACCGGCGACTATGTCCTGCTCGTCAGTGGATAGCGGGGCAACAGCTGAGCAGTCGAGGCGATTCGACTGGCCGGTGCCGCGCTGATCGATGAGAATCACGTCACGGTCACGGGCGATGTGTCGAAACGCGAAGGCGACTCCGGGCCAGGATTCGAGCGCTGACTGGCCCGGTCCACCGGCTATCAGAGTGAATGCATCGCGATCGCCCGATGCGCGACTGGCGCGGATGCGGGCGATGGCAAGTGGCAAGGTTTCGCCATCGGGCAAATCGTGGTCTTTCGGCGCCTCGATCGTCGCGCACTCTGCGTTGACGCGGGCGCGGCCGTCGCCAATGGTGCAGGGGGCAAAGCTGACCGCTTGTCGGTCTTCTGCAGCGACGACGCCTTGACTGTGCGCCAATGTGGCCGAGCCTGACCACAAGAAGAAGAGCACGGTCGTGCAGAACGGATGCATGCCAAAGGCGACGTTCCGTGCACGCCATCGATCGGGGAGATCAGTCATCTGCGGCTTCGAACCTCTGTGGCCACTCACTCAGCAAGCCGTGAGCCAGCAACGACGGCTGCCGGCGAAGCGAGCCTTTGTAGCCGGCCTTTGTAGCCGGCCTTTGTAGCCGGCCTGAGAAGCCTGCTTGTGATGCCGCTTGTGAAGCCTGCTTGTGACGCCTGCTTGTGAAGCCTGCTTGTGATGCCGCTTGTGATGCCTGCTTGTGATGCCGCTTGTGAAGCCTGCTTGTGTAGGCGACTTTGTGAAGTCGGGTATGCGATACCGACGACAGATGGCAATGCCGGCGTGCCTGGACGCGTTGACAGCGCTACAGCTCTTCGAGCACTTCCTCCAGCTGACGTCGCGCGTTGCCGACCCAATCGTCACGCTCGATGGTCTCGGGCACGATCTGCAACGCGTCTGCGATTCTCTCGATTTCAAAGCGTCTGAGTTCCGCAAGTTGCGGGTAGCTGGTAATACCCAGGTCATTCAGCGCTTTCTCTGTCAAGGGCCCGATACCGATGATCTGCTGCAGATCATCCTGACGGTCGACTGGTACGAACAGCGGACTTTCCGGCGTCGCGTCAGCGGTCACTTCGGCAAAAATTTCTTTGCCGCTTCGTGAGTCGTCGGCCACATCGCGCGCTGACGGGCTGCTTGCCGATGAAAATTCGCTATCCCTGCGAGCATCGACTTCAAGCGGTTTCGATGCCCAGCTCCCTGTCGGCCCGGTCGTACGGATTGGCGACGAGGCAATCTTCGAGACGATCCGCGAACGAGAGCGGGTCGTCGAGTCGTCAGACACCGGGGTCGCGGACGCTGCGACAGTTCGTGCCGGCTCCACCGGGTCAGGCTTTACGGCTATCGAGTCGGGTGCGGCATCGGAATCCAGTTCGCCAGCGGGTTCGGGGAGCAAATCTGTATTTGAATCGCGGGTTGCGGGAGTAACCGGATCGGGAGCCCTCTCGACGGAGGCCTCATTGTCAGCATCGATCGACTCGGACAACTGCAGGCGTCGTTGCGCGGATGCCAGCTTTTCATTGAGAGTCGATTTAGCGGCGTTCAGTTCGCGGACTTCGACTTCGTGCCGTTGAATCATCTGTCTAACCAGTAGCTGACTCTTCTCGAGATTGCTTTCCAGCGCTGGCAGGCGCCGGTTCTCGGCTTCGAGCTTGTCGAACTGCTGGTGATTCCGTTCACGAAGTTCGTCGTAGTCGTCCGTGAGCATCGAGACGTCGGCCCGCGCCTGTTCGAGCAAGCGGGATCGTTGCGCCAGAGCGCCGCGCAATTCCGCCATTCGAACGCGGTTGGCGGCATGGTGCAGAAGCCAGCCGACTGCAACACCGAAAACGATCGCCAACGCGATCGGCACCAGCATCTGCAATATCAGATAGAACACCGGACCCTCCTGCCAGGCCGCCTGACCTGCCTTCCCTGTGCGTTTCTCTCGCTGCCGACTTCGATCATGACCGGGTACTCAATTCACGTAGCTCACTTCGATTCGTCGATTGCTTGCACGACCTGCCTCCGTGGCATTGTCGGCAATGGGCTGGGTAGCGCCGTAACCTGTTGCAATGATGCGGTCACGGTCAATGCCCCGCACCGAGAGCTGTTCGGCAATGGCGGCTGCACGCTCCTTGCTGATTCTGAGGTTGACATCCGCCCGTCCGGTTCCATCTGTGTGGCCGGCAACCCGTATCCGGAATGCCGGGTATTCCTGCATCAGGGTCGCCAGCGACTGCAGCGCGACTGTGCTATCCGGATGCAATGCAGAGCGGCCTGCCTCGAAGCGAACGAGCGTGGTGTCGATCTGGCGCAGTTTCACGATGAAGTCTTCCCGAGCGATTGCCTGATTCTTCACCGGGTCGATGACCACAAGCTCGCTCTGCACCGCCCTGACGCCCGACAGACGCGAGAGGCGATCAGCGACGACTGTCGGGTCGATGCCCTCGGGCACGTTGCCGCGCAGCGTTAGATCACGGCCATCGATGGCGACGTCGACGGTTGCCAGTCCAGCGTCTGCGAGTAGCGCGTTTACCTGCGCTGCCAGTTCATGGGGTATCGCGCGGGCGCGTTCGACAAACGACCAGCAAAGGAAAATGGCCGCGATGGCGGCGACGATCAGCGGCACCGGCCCAGCCGATTCGGATACGGAGGCGTCTGGCTGAAGGGAATGCGCTGACATTCCGAAGATCATACCGCAGTCGCCCTGCAGCGGCTTCAGGCTGATTGGCTGCGAAGCAGTGCACGGGCATTGCCCACCCAGACGCCAACGGGACGAGGTCCGGAGGGCTTGTCGATCAGGCTTCTCAGCGATTTCTGCTCGGATTCGCTGAGACATGCCAGTTGCGCGATATCGTGTATGCCGAGTTCGTTCAGTCGATCCTCGTCATCCTCGACGAGTCCATCGATGAGGCTGAGCCCGCCAGGTCGGGGAGCTGCCGGCGTGATTCGCGGGATGTCGATCGGCTCCTCTCTGACGTGACTACGGGCTGCCGGGGTCTTGCCCGTGAATTCGACCGCCGAGTCGTTCATGGCGGCGGTGGATCCTTCGCTTGCAGAGGCTTTGTTGCCGCCCGCGACCCGCAACGCGTTGATCTCGGTTTCGAGCTCCTTGATGCGCCTGGAAGCCATGCTGGCAACGCGTGAGTAGCGGAGTGCCTGGCCCTCAGCTTCAGCGGCGGCAAGACGTGCGGTCGTTTCGTCAAGATACCGCTGGCTGGCAATGCTGCGCGCCCGCGCCAGACGTTCCAGGGCAACTCTGGCCACACGCTCATGACGGGGCTGGGCGTTAAGATCTGCCTCGAACCGTCCCGCTCTTGAACGGTGTTCGAGCGCTTCAATGCTGCGCGCACTCAATTCCCGTTGCAGCGCGCGCTTCGCGACGCGAGAGTGCCTGATACCCAGGTAGAAGCCGAGTGGCAGGGCTATCAGTGCCACCAGGATCATTCCCGCAACGACATACGTGTCTGCAATCAAGGGCAAGTCGACTCCACCCGACCGTGTCGGGACTCCGTGTCTCGTCGGCATGATACAGAATCACGTCGTGGATTCGCGCTATCGTGCACCCGGGCCTGGCCGGACGAGTCATTGGACAATAACGAGTTGATGCGCCGCATTCGCTATGCCATCCAGGTCGATGACGACGAATGTGCACGCCTGCTGGCGCTTGGCGGCTACAGCGCCAATGCAGCGGACGCTCGCGCGTGGCGAGCGCGTGAAGGGGAGGTCGGTCATGACGCATGTCCCGACGAAGTGTTGACGGCCATGCTCGACGGTCTGGTGCTCGACCGTCGAGGTCCGGTCTCGCCAGACGCAGCAGTCCCGTCTGCCGAATCTGTCCGCATTGACAACAACCGTGTTCTCAAGCAACTCCGCATCGCGTTGAAGCTGCAGACTGAAGACATTGTCGAGATGGTTTCCAGAGGAGGAGGACGCCTTGGGAAGAGCGAACTTGGCGCGCTTTTCCGGAAACCGGGTACGCGCAACTATCGTGCCTGTGGTGATCAGGTTCTTCGCTGGTTTTTGAGTGGCCTGGCACAAAGTCGTGAGTAATGGTTCGCATCGACAGGTCTGTTAGAGTCCGTCGGCTCGCCACTGCAGCCGTCGCGATGAACCTCCTTCGAAAAGTCGCTTGTCCATCGGGTATCTACTATCCCGCCGGTAACGCGATCTGCCAACTGGTGAACGATCGCGCATCGAAGGATGAAATCGCCTGTTCGGCCAAGGCGACGCGCGGGTCAGCCTACAATCTGATGGCCGTTCGCGAGGGCGATCTGGAGTTTGGCATTACCCGTTCGGAACGGGAATACGAAGCACTGCGCGGTATGGAAGGTTTTACCGAAACAGGGCCGTTCGCGGAACTGCGAATCGACTTCAGCCTGCATGCCGAATCGCTGACGATCGTCGTGCGACGCCACGCCGGAATCCGCTCGCTCGACGATCTGACTGGTCGCAACATCGATGCAGGTGATAAGTGGTCGACGGCGCACAAGCTGCTGCTCGATCTGCCTGGCGCACATGACCTCGACGGCAACGCGCTCTCCTTGAACCATTCGATTCAGCACGCGCGGCGTGCGCTGGAATTCTGCGGCGGCGGCACCGATGCGCTAATCGTGGCCGAAGCGCATCCATCGACACGGGTGACGGAAGCAAGCAACCTTTGTGACGTGCAGTTTCTCGAGGTTTCGCCTGCCGACATCGTGCGCTTGCTCGCGAACAACCGGGCGTTGCGGAAGTCGAGGATTCCTCGGGGCTTGTATCGGGGCCTGAACGAAGACATAAAGACGTTCGGTTACGGCGCCGTGGTGGTCACCTCGACCGCTGTCGACAACTGGATCGTGAAACTGCTGGCGCAATCGGTCTTCGATGATCTGGAGGCGTTCAAGCGCCTGCACCCCGTGTTCGCCCGACTCGACCCGAACGTGATGATCAGTGAAGGGATGTCGAGCCCGTTGCACGACGGCGTATTGCATTATCCACGGGAAACGCGGCAGCCATGAACGACTCCCTGATCATCGATGACGATCGGGTCGTCGTCCTTCACTATCAGTTGAACAACGGCTTCGGGGAGCTCATCGACAGTTCGAGCGGCGACCTTCCATTGGTCTACATGCACAACACCCGGGCGCTGTTGCCCACACTGGAGCGAGAGCTGACCGGTCGTCGCGCGGGAGAAGGGCTCGATGTCACGATCTTCCCCGAGGACGCCTACGGTTATGTCGACGATACTCTCGTGCAGTCATTCTCACGAGAGTCACTCGCCGATATTGAGGATCTCAGCGTCGGCATGCGCGTTCGCGCTCGTGACAAGAAGGGTGAAAGTCAGCTCGCGACCGTCAGGGAGATCACCGATGACGGCGTGGTGCTCGATGCAAATCACCCGTTGGCGGGTCAAGTGTTGCATTTCACGATTGCCATCGTCGCTGTTCGTGAGCCGACGGACGCGGAGCGGGAACGAGGTTTTGCCACGACAGCGAGCCCCGAGAATTGACCCGATCGAGCAAGTCACTCGTGGTGCTCCGCCGTGGAATCCAAGGGCCGATGAATATCAGGTCGAAGCAGGCTCGACGCTGACACCCGGCCGGGCAGTCAGCTTGCCCGACGGACGACGCCGACATAGACGCCCTCGATCCGCAATTCCTGCTCACGCAGATCAACGCGAATGGGCTCGAATGCCTTGTTCTCGGGGAGCAGCGTCACGATATTGCCACGGCGTCGGAAACGCTTGACCGTGACCTCGTCATCGACGCGAGCAACGACTATCTGGTTGCTGCGCACGTGTTCGGTGGCGTGCACCGCGATGAGATCGCCGTCGACGATGCCGATATCGGACATGCTGCTCCCGCTCACCCGCAACAGATAGTCGGCATGCGGATAAAAGAGATCAGGGTCGATAGACAAGTACTCCTCCACGTTGCCTTCGGACACGATCGGCTCGCCGGCAGCAACCTTGCCGACCAGTGGCAGCCCGTCGTCTTCGAATTCGGTCAGCAGGCGGATGCCGCGGGAGGTCCCCGGAATCAGTTGTATGGCACCTTTCCTTTCCAGTGCACGGAGGTGATCGTCGGCTGCCGTAGGTGAGCGGAAACCGAAGTGATTGCAGATGTCGGTGCGTGTGGGCGGAAAGCCGGTACGTTCGATATGTGACTGGATCATCCTGAGGATTTCCTGTTGACGCTTGGTCAATTCCTGCATGCGAGTCCGCCTGGCGGTAGAAGTACGTCGGCTGAGTATATTTACAGCCGACCGCTCAAGGCAAGTCGCCGTGTCGTTTGCGTCGTGGTCAGCGCGTGGATATCACGATGCAATGTCTGTGAATCACATCACACTACTGGTCAGGCGTCCGGTATTCGCGTTGGCATTTCAGACGTATCCGGCCGCTTTTCGGAATCGCTGTACCGTCTCCGTCATGCCGTGAACAAGGGCATCGGCGGTAAGCGCGTGGCCGATGGAGACTTCGGCCAGGGCCGGAATGCGACTGGCAAGCAACGGCAGGTTCTCGACTGTCAGGTCATGACCGGCGTTGACGTACAGACCGTGTGCAAGGGCAGCGTCGGCAGTCTTGCCGAGTCGCTCGCAGGCAAGGCCTGCGGCCTCCGGATTGTCGAACAGGGCGCCGTAAGGGCCGGTGTAAAGCTCGACACCGTCACAGCCGCAGGCAACGGCACCGGCAACGGCCGCAGGATCGGCGTCGATGAACAGCGACACCCGCATGCCGGCGTCCCTGATGCGGGCGATCAGCGGCGCAAGGAATTCGCTCGACACGTCAAAGTCCCAGCCGTGGTCTGATGTTGGCTGGTCCGGATCGTCGGGAACCAGCGTCACCTGGTCTGGCTTGTTCTCCTCGACCAGCGACAGGAAATGCTCGCTCGGATAGCCCTCGATGTTGAATTCCCGGCCTGGAAATTCACTCGACAAGAGCGATTTGATCGTTGGCAGGTCGGCGAAGCGGATATGTCGCTGGTCGGGACGTGGGTGCACCGTGATGCCACTGGCACCTGCGTTCAGAGCGAGGCGGGACAGGGCGATGAGATCCGGCCAGGGCAGGTCGCGCCGATTCCGGAGCTGCGCGATGGCGTTGACGTTGACAGAAAGATTGGCAGGCATGGCTCGATTCTACGCCGTTCGTTTCGCCCTGCGACCATCGGGTACCATCGTGCGCTGTGCCTGCGGGCAGTCGAAGTCATCTGCTGTCGATGAAAAAAACACAATCACGATTCCCCGTACCGCCGATTGAAGAATTGCCTGAAGACTTGCAGGAACGCATTCGAGATGTCGAGAGGAGATCAGGCTTCATTCCGAACATCTTTCGGGTCCTTTCCTATCGTCCTGCCGAATTTCGGGCCTTCTTCGCCTATCACGACGCGGTGATGGATCGCGAAGGCGGGCTCTCCAAGGGGGAGCGGGAGATGATCGTCGTGGTGACCTCTGCCGTGAACCACTGCCTCTACTGCGTCATTGCTCACGGCGCCATCGCGCGCATACGCGAACGTAATCCGCGACTGGCGGAACAGCTCGCGACCGATCACACACGCGCTGACATCACGCCGCGTCAGAAAGCGATGCTGGACTTTGCGCTGTTGGTAGCCGACAAGGCAGCTGATATCGATCAGGAGGACATCGACGATCTCAAGGAGCTCGGCTTCAGCGATGAAGAGATCTGGGATATCGGTGCGATAACCAGTCTCTTCGCGCTGTCGAATCGCATGGCAGGGTTGACCGACATGCTGCCAAACGACGAGTTCTACACGATGGGTCGTGAGCCTCGTCCGCAAGGCCCTCGTCTTGTGAAGTAGTAAACCGTCAGCGGCGATTCAATCCAGTCTGGCCATCAGGTCAGCCATCTCGATAGCCGCTGCGGCTGCCTCCGCACCTTTGTTGCCGGCCTTGCTGCCGGCCCGCTCGATGGCTTGTTCCATCGTCTCGGTGGTAATGACTCCGAAGGCGCACGGTACGCCGCTCTCCCAGGCTGCCCGGGCTATGCCACTGGATGCTTCACCGGCAATGAGATCGAAGTGGATCGTGCCACCGCGAATCAGCACACCGAGACAGACCAGCGCATCGTAACGACCACTCGCAGCCATCTTCCTTGCGACAAGCGGTACTTCGTAGCTGCCGGGAACGATGACCACGGTGATGTCATCCTCGGCGACATCGTGTCGTTTCAGGGTATCGACGGCACCATCGAGCATGCGCTGACCCATGAAGTCGTTCCAGCGTGCGGAAATGACCCCGATGCGGAGTCCGGTGCCGATGAGTCGGCCTTCGATCGTCTTGATCATGAGATTTCAGTCGTCGTGTGAGCAGGAGAGAACGAGGGCGGCCAGGCGCTCACCGCAGCTCCCGTGTGTCATCGAGGGCTTCATAGTGACCCATGCGTTCTACCTTGGTGCGCCGGTAGTCGGTATTTTCCGGCTGTGATGGCACAACGTGCGGCACCATATCCTTGACCTCGACCCCCAGTTCGGTCAATGCGTGCTTTTTCGCCGGATTGTTGCTCAGCAGTCGAATCGATGTCACATCGAGTGCCGCAAGCATTGCTGCAGCCATGCCGTACTGCCGCGCGTCGGCCGGAAATCCGAGCGCCAGGTTGGCCTCTACCGTATCGCGGCCCGCATCCTGCAACTCGTAGGCGCGAATCTTGTTGCCAAGCCCGATACCCCGGCCCTCCTGGCGCAGATAGAGAACGATACCGCGACCGCATTGTTCGATGCGTTGCAATGCGATACGCAGTTGCTCACCGCAGTCGCAGCGTAGTGAACCGAAGGCGTCGCCGGTCAGGCATTCCGAATGCAGCCGGACCAGGGGCGCGTCGCTGCCGACATGCGGCTCGCCCTTGATCACGGCACTGTGCTCTAGGCCCTCGGCATCCCGGAAGACGGCGATGTCGAAGTCTCCTTCGGCGCTGGGTAGCTTGCTGCGTCCTACCAGGGTGATCGACGCAGGTACCGGCAACGGACACTGCTCAGGCGCATGATCGCCGTTGATGCGCGAGCTGCGCGGTGGCAACGGAGTATTCTCTAGCGCCCGGCGATGTGCGGCAAGCTGCTCGACCGAGACAATCGCAAGCGAGTGCTCACGTGCGAATGCGGTGAGTTCCGGCAGGCGCATCATCTCGCCATCGGCGGCCATGATCTCGCAGATGACGCCCGCCGGAATCTGACCGGTAAGTCGAGCAAGATCGACGCTCGCCTCGGTTTGTCCGCGTCTCTCGAGCACACCACCCGTGCGTGCGCGGAGCGGGAATATGTGCCCCGGCATGGCAATGTCGGCCGGTGTGCTCAACGGATCGATCAGGGTCTTGATGGTCTCTGCGCGGTCCGGTGCCGAGATACCGGTCGATACGCCTTTGGCAGCTTCGACGGACACCGTGAACCCGGTTCCGAAACCGCTTCGGTTATGCACGTCTGGCACCATCATCGGAATCTGCAACCGGTCCAGTAGAGGCCCGTGCATCGCCAGACAGATCAGGCCTCGCCCGTGGGTTGCCATGAAGTTGATGGCCGCGGGCGTAGCGTGTTCGGCCGCGATGGCCAGGTCACCCTCGTTCTCGCGATCTTCGTCATCGATGATGATGACCATTTGACCTTCTCGGAAGGCCTCCATGGCCTCGTTGATCGGGGTCAGTACAGAGCGATTCATGGTTGTCGTTCCCTGTTCGAGGCGCTACCGTCGACAGCACGGCTGCCGACAAGTTTCTCGACGTATTTTCCAAGCACGTCGACTTCGATGTTGACCCGGTCGCCGATGGCGCGGGTCGGCAGGACTATCTGTGTCTGCGTGTAAGCCACCAGCGTCACGTTGAAGGTCGTGTCGGTCACATCGACCACCGTGAGGCTGGTACCGTCGAGGGCGATATAGCCTTTGGGCACGATGTACCTCAACAGCGCGTCGGCAGCCTCCACCGTGACCCAGAGCGCATCGGCGTCCTGGTCGAACGCCGTGATCCTTCCGGTACCGTCCACATGGCCCTGGACGAAGTGTCCTCCCATGCGAGTCGTGGGTGTGACCGAGCGTTCCAGATTGACGCGCGCACCGGGTTTCTCGACATCCAGGCTAGTGCGCGCACGCGTCTCCGGGGCAAGACCTGCGACGAAGCCGTGAGTGTCCATGGAGGTGACCGTCAGGCATACCCCGTTGACGGCAATGCTGTCGCCTGTCCGGGTACCTTCCAGTACGGTCTCACAATCGATGGCGAAGTCGAAACCCTGTTCGCTGTCTCTGCAATAGCGCACCGTGCCGGTCTCTTCGACGATTCCGGTAAACATGTCAAACCCTCTCCTTCAGTTGCTGGAACGACGTCGATGTGGCAGGACTTGTCGGTGTCGCGTCTACCCCTGAAAGCTGCTGGCTTACCTCGCCCCGGACAAGCAGATCACCGTCCAGTCTCTCGACCATCGGCCTCTCGATACGCAGCGCGTCGACGAGTCGATTAACGCCTGTGCCCTTGATAGCGGGGGTCGCGCTGACACCGCCGATGATGATTGGCGCAATGAAGCACCAGACTTCATCGACAAGTCCGGCATCGAGAAACGATCCTGAGACTTCGGGCCCGCCCTCGATCAGCAGACTCTGCACGCCGTCGTCGCCGAGATGACGCAAGAGCTCGCCGAGCGGTACGCGCTCATCCATCGAGACCTTGTCGTCAAAGACCCTGACATCGCAGCCAGCCCCGGTCATCTCGTCACGACGTCCGGCGGGCATCGCGCCGGTCGTCGCGATGAGTGTGCGACGTCGCGCGGCGTGCCTTACCAGGCTGGCAGAGGAAGGGGTGCGGCCGCCGCTGTCGAGCACAATGGGTCGCGGATGGCGGACATCTACGGGCGCAAGTGCTGTTGGGTCGAGGCGTACATCGAGCGTCGGATCATCCGATATGACAGTGCCGACGCCAACCAGTATGGCGTCGACGGCCTGGCGCAGTTCGTGGCCACGTCGGCGCGATGCCGCGCTCGTGATCCAGCGGCTTTCGCCACTGCGTGTCGCAACCTTGCCGTCAAGGCTGCTTGCGCACTTCAGGATCACTCGCGGCTGACGTGTCGCGATACTGTGGAGAAAGAAGCGGTTCAGTTCATGCGCTGCCGACTCTTCCACACCCTCGACAACCGTCACGCCGGCGCGACGCAGCGCCTCGGCACCGCCGGCGGCGGCCGGGTTCGGGTCGGCCATGGCATAGACCACCCGGGAGATGCCGGCCGCGAGGATGGCATCGACGCAGGGTGGTGTGCGCCCATGGTGACTGCAAGGTTCGAGCGTTGCGTAAAGGGTTGCCCCGCGGGCGGCATCTCCCGCGTTCAGGAGTGCCTCGACCTCTGCATGCCTGCTGCCCGCAGCCTTGTGCCAGCCCTGACCGACGACGACATCATCGCGAACCACCAGCGAGCCGACCAGCGGGTTCGGCGACGTGCAGCCGATAGCGCGAGCAGCCAGTCCGAGGGCGCGGCGCATGAATTCATCGTGTGATGGCAATACACTGACTCCCGGCCCAGGATCGGTGCCGAGCAGGCTCGGCAGCGTCGCGATCAGATTCGGGGCGGTACGTCGACCGGAACCATGCAGTAGACGCGCCGGTACTCGAACGGGTGCTCTACACACCCCTCCGGGTGTGCAGGGCGAACGCTCGCATTCCGGGCCCCTCGGGACCGATCATCGACACTTCTCCCATCCGGACTATGACCGTCGGCTCCGGAATCTGACCGGATCAACCGTCGTATCGTTGGCTGCCCCTCGCAGATCCGGAGCAGTCCACAATATCGACGGGTCACGGGCTTGACACATCTCTGCGCCCTACCGCCGGTGGGGAATTACGCCCCGCCCCGAAGTTCGATAATGGAGCGAAGCTACCGTATGCCGGGAGCGAAATCAATCGACAAGTTCCGGAAGCGTGCGCTATTCCGGATCACGGGATCTCGACGACTCGCAGCTCGATGCCAAAGCGATCTTGCAAAGCGCTGCGCGCGCGATGAATCTGGGCGATCTGATCGGCACTCGCCATGCCGTGGCGAACAACCAGTTCCAGTACGACCGGCCGGAAATCACCCGCAGCCAAGGTGGTGTTCTGGCCTTGCTCGGTGACGCTCACTTGCCCGTCGCGCGCGAGCGGCTCCAGAAAATAGCGTTGCACGTCCTGACCGTCACGGATCAGGCGATCGAACAAGCCTGATCCCGAGCCCGGCAGGACGCTGTTGTAGCTCGACAGCGCCAGGTCCCGACTCCGGACCACACGAAATTCGTCACCGATGAAATCCACGATCGGAAATGACCGCACGGTGCTGGTGTAGGCCGAGTAGTGTGGCAGACCATTCAAACCGATCTCGATGGCGGACCCCCGTGTGGTGCCTGTGTAGTCTTCGAAATAGCTACGACAGGAGCCGGGTCGAGCATCGACACGAATGGCACCGGGAATTCCACTTGTTTCGCTGAACCTGGCTGGAGGCGGATGGCTGATCGCGTCACAGCGCGAATCAGGCTGCGGCACGTCGGGTCTGCACTCGTACAGGGGGTCGCCCGGTCCGATACTAGGCAGGTCGCCCGGATCGTCTCCTGGACCGTCTCCTGGGCCGTCTCCCGGGGGGACAAGCAAGCGGTCAAGCAGGTGATTACCCAATGGATCATCCTGTCGGCGGCTGCTCCGGATCCTTGTCGAAGACGCACGCAGGTCGAGCGACGCATCGTCATTCAGCGAAAGTTCGAGCCGAGCACCGCCGTCACCGGTGATGCTCACCAACCGACCTTCCTGGTAGTGAAAGTGTCTCGTCGAACCGTCACTGCTTCGCGCTCTGATCAGACGGCCGTCTTCGTGGTCGAGATCGACTCGCGCACCCGCTGCCGTCTGGATGCTGATCGGTATCGAACCCTCGAAAGTGACGATCTGTCCGTCCGGTCGGCGCCAGAGATACAGTTCCTCGTTGCGGATCAGGCTGCCATCGGCAGGAACGGCCGCATCGTAGCGGATTTCCTGACCCTCTGACGGCACGAAGGTCAGGCGCTCACCGTCTGCGTCGAACACGATGCGAGTTCGGCCTTCTCGAGTCAGCACCCTATCGAAGTCGTGTCGCCAACCTCGTCCAATCGGTGTTCGTTCGGGGAGATCCGGTGACGGCGGGGTCAGCCATTCTATCAATGACGACGACAATCGCTCGCGCACTGCAATCCGCTCACCTTGTGCAGGCAACGTCAGTGGGTGATCGTCGGAAGCTCCCTTGAAACCGGCGTTGATCTGTGCAGGTGTCGGACTTGTGTAAAACGCAGCCAGCACAGGCAAGCTGTAGAACAACGTGTGAATCGACATTCCCTGTCGCTCGATAGGCTATCCCTTCCCGGGATGAGTCGAGCCTACGTGACGTCGAACCCTTGCGGCAACTCGCGGGACTCCATCCGGTCCGTCGGCGTTCCGGAAGTGCGACAACACCCGATGGTTCACCAGGAACTACTGATGCTCATGTCAGTGAACCATCGAGGCTTTCGAGGCTGTCGAGCGCAATGGTGTGTCGATATCACATTCACGCATTGCTAGGGCTGCTGCGCGTACAGCACGACTACCCTTTGCTGCGCATCTTCCTCGTCATCGGGTTGGTAGGCAGCCGCCGCATCCTCACCGAAGCCGGTCATTGCGCGAATCTTCGTATAGTCCAGTCCGCTCTGGATCAAGTACGAACGAACCGCTGTCGCGCGTTCGAGGGCCAGGCGCTGGTTGTAGTCGGCGTCTCCTCGACGGTCGGTGAATCCGAAGATCGACACTCCGACCATGCGGTTCTTTTCCTGAGCAATGAACGAGTCGAGTACCTCTTTCGCATCCGGGGCAATCTCGATGCTGTTGCGATCGAAGTAGATCTTGTAGACAACATTCTTTCCTTCGATCCTGGCAGTGAGTTCATCCTCGGTCACGAACCCGCTGTTGTTCAGGGCATCGACCTGCTCGCGTACCTCACTGATGGAACTGGCCAGTTCTGCGTCCGGCGCGATGGGCATTGATTCGAGCCGCTCCTCGAGCGCGCTGATCTGTGCTTTCAGCGCGTCTTGTGTCGCCTGGGCGTCCTCGGCAGCGGCAGACGTCTCGGGCAACGCCTGCACGCGGGCTTCAAGGGCTTCGAGACGAGCGCGCGTGGCATCGAGTTCGGCGTATCGGTCAGCATTGGCAACCTGCTCACCATCAGCGTCAGTTGTCGTTGGTAGCTCCGCGTCGCTGCCGATACGCGCCTCGAGCGCGGCGATTTCCTGACGAAGATCGGCCTGGAGCTCGTCGAGCGTCAAAGAGCCGGATGCTTCCGCCAGCCTCGTCATCCGGTTCTCCAGCGCAGCGAGACGCGGCTCGATGTCTGATTTCTCGTTGCCTCGGGCAGCTCTGCTCGACGCGTTCGCACGTTGTTGCGCCAGGGCCGTCTCGATTCGTTCATCGACAATCTGGTCGATGCGCTCGGATGAGATGAGGTCCGCGGCCCGTTCTTCCTGACGAGAAGCAAGTTCGCTGAGCCGCACGTCGAGCTCGTCCAGGCGTTCAACGGTCGACGCATCGGGAGCAGCGCTGGCAGCGTCAGGCGACGCAGCCGTGTTTGCGGCCTGTATGGCTGCGGCGGTTGTTTGTGCGGCAGCGTCATTGGCCGCGGTCGTTGCTGCACGGGTGGCGGCGTCTGTCGCTGCAGCCGTCGCTGCGCTGGTGGCTGCCTCGGTCGCAGCGTCAGTCGCGGCTTGCGTTGCTACGCTGGTAGCCGCCTCGGTCGCGGCGTCGGTTGCGGCTTGCGTTGCTGCACTGGTGGCTGATTCGGTGGCGGCTGCCATCGCCGCGCTTGTCGCTGCCTCGATCGCGGCGTCGGTTGCGGCGAGCGTTGCTGCACTTGCGGTCGATTCGGTCGCAGCATCCGTATTCGCCTGCACACGGGTCTTATCGTCCCGAACAGCTTCTGCCAGGGTCTTTTCGAGCGATTCCAGTCTGGCGACCAGCTGGGCGACGTAATCGGGATCGGCGCCAGCGCCGACGTTGCCGGAACCCACGCTTTGCACGCCACTCTTTCCGGCATCGCCGGTCACGCCATCGCGAATCGCGACGACGCCCCCGTCGAGCCGCTGCAGCAGGCCAATCGCCTGAGCGCGAGCGTCATCGACCGTTGCAGTGGGATTTTCTACCTTCCACCACGCCGCGCCCATCCCCAGAGCCAGCAACAGGAGAATGCTAAGCGCCTTCATCAGCCCGCCGGTTCGTCGAGTTCCAGAACCAGCACACCGAGCGGTGGCAGGGCAAGCTCGAGACTGCATGGCCGCTCGTGGTGCGGCTCCTCCCGAGCAAGGAGTGAACCGCCTGAACCGGCTTCAGTGTCGGTGCCGCAGTTCGTGCCGCTACCGCCATACTTGCGTGCATCGCTGTTCAGTCGCTCCATATAGCGGCCTGGTTTGTCGACGCCGATACGATAGTCATAACGCACGATCGGGGTGAAGTTGCAGACAGTTACCGTCGCCTTTTTTCGGTCAAGGGAATATCGATAATAGGAGATGATGCTTTGCGCCGAGTCCTGACAATCGATCCACTCGAATCCGCGGCCGTCACAGTCCGTCTCATGCAGTGCCTGCATGTCTTTATAGAGAGCGTTCAGGTCACGCACCAGCGCTTGCATTCCGCTATGCAAAGCTTGCTCCAGAAGGTGCCAGTGCAGGCTTCCATCGTGTGCCCATTCCGCATTCTGGGCGAATTCACTGCCCATGAAATTCAGCTTCTTGCCCGGATACGTAAACATCATTGTGTAGAGAGCGCGCAGATTGGCGAACTTCTGCCATTCATCGCCCGGCATCTTGCCAATCATCGAGCCCTTGCCGTAAACCACTTCGTCGTGCGAAAACGGCAGCAGGAAGTTTTCGCTGAACGCATAGATCATCCCGAAGGTAAGGTTGTCGTGGTGATACTTCCTGTACGCCGGGTCCAGGCTCGCGAATTCGAGGATGTCGTGCATCCAGCCCATGTTCCATTTGAATGTGAAGCCAAGTCCGTCAGCCCAGGTCGGGTGGCTGACACGCGGGAATGAGGTAGATTCCTCTGCCAGCGTCATGGCGCCCTCGGCATGGACCAGCTCGTTCATTCGCTTCAGGAAGGCTATCGCTTCGAGGTTCTCCCGACCGCCATACTGGTTGGGAATCCACTCCCCGTCATTCCTTGAATAGTCGAGGTACAGCATCGAGGCGACGGCGTCGACCCGCAATCCATCAAGATGGAATTCACGCACCCAGTAAACTGCGTTCGACAACAGGTAGTTCGCGACTTCACGTCGACCGAAGTTGTAGATCAGCGTATTCCAGTCCTGGTGGAAACCCTGTCGCGGGTCGGCGTGCTCGTAGAGGTGAGTGCCGTCGAAGTTGCCGAGGCCGTGCTCGTCTGACGGGAAGTGCGCGGGAACCCAGTCCATGATGACGCCGATGCCTGCCACATGACAGCTGTCCACGAACCAGCGAAAGTCGTCCGGGCTACCGAAGCGCGAGGTCGGCGCATACAGCCCGATGGGCTGATAACCCCAGGAAGGCGCATAGGGATGTTCGGTGATCGGCATCAGTTCGACATGGGTGAAGCCGTTTTCGACCAGGTAGGGAACGAGCTGCTCGGCGAGCTCCCGATACGACAAGGACGTGCCTTGTTCGCCATGGCGCCAGGAACCGGCGTGCATCTCGTAGACCGAAACGGGCTTGTGCCGCATGTCCTGGCCGCGCTCGTCACGTAGCCAGTCCTCGTCGCGCCAGACGAAACGACTGTCGAAGACGATCGAGGCATTACCTGGTGGCTGTTCGAAATAGCTGGCGTAGGGATCGTGCTTCAACGGCAACAACTCACCGTTCGGGCCGTGCAATTCGAATTTGTAGAGCGTTCCGCCGCGCAATTCCGGAATGAACATGTCCCACAAGCCACTGCCCGGGTGCGAACGCATGACGTGGCGGCGCCCGTCCCAGTCGTTGAAGTCGCCGACGACGCTGACCCGTGTGGCGTTCGGTGCCCAGGTAGCGAAATGGACGCCATCGACACCTTCGAGCGATGTCACGTGGGAGCCCAGTATGCGATAGAGCTGCTGGTGCGTGCCTTCACCGGCGAGGTGACGATCGAGCTCGCCGATGCAAGAAGGCATGGAATACGGGTCTGTCGATTCCCACAGGTTGTCGCCGAGACGGTATTTCAGCTTGTAACGTCCCGCGCCACCACCGCCGATCCGTGCGGCGAAGAGCCCGCGTTCGTCCATGCATTCGAGCTCGACTCGACGACCGTCCTCGGCGAGTACCGTCACGCTGTCGACCTTGGGGTGAAAGACCCTGATGATCGTCGCGTCGGTGCCGGACGCGTGCTGTCCTAGAACGGCAAACAGTCGACCGTGGCGACCCTCGGCAATGGCCGTGATCTCGTCCGGGTGAATCAGGCTGCGATCCAGCTTTTCGTCACTCATGAATACAGCTCTTTGATGTAGCGTTTTGCGATGTAGCGTTTTGCGCTTTCACGCCAGGGAAAGCGGCGTGCCTTTGCCGCATCGACGATGGCATCCCACCGCTCGGGTTCGTTTCTCGCAGCGTCAGCGCATCATCGAGTCGCTGCAGGAAGGCGGTCGCCTGGGCACCGATGGAGTCTCCGGAGAAGGAAAACCCGTCCTCGTCATCGTCGACCGTATCGGCCAGACCCCCGACCGCGTGAACCAGGGGAGGTTGACCCGCCTTCATGGCAAGCATCTGACTGACCCCACAAGGTTCGAAAGAGCTGGGCATGAGGAACAGGTCGCCATTCTCGTACAGCAAGTCAGACAACGGCAGCGAGAACCTGCGAATGAAACAGAAGTTCGCGTGCCGAGGCGAGAGCCTCTGACACGCCTTCTGCAGGGCCTCGTCGCCGGTGCCAGGCAATACCAGCTTGCCGCGACCGGCCAACCGCTCGAGTAGCTTATCGGGTCGTCACAGTAGATCACGCCCGGCCCACCCACCGCGAAATACGGATAGTGCACCACATACTGGGAGACGCCCCTTGTCGACGATGTTGCAATGTTGTCAGTTCGTGGATCTCGACTCTTTCAAGACTGCTGGCGAAGGGCACACGGAAAGCCGAGACCGGCTTCGCATCCGGCCGCTCGTTAAAACGCCCGTAAGCCGGCACGATGACCGAGACCTCTTCAGCTTCCATGGCAGGGGGGAGATCGCGTATGACATCACAGATACCCCCCACCTTGCCGCCGGGAATGCGATCGTTCTCGGCGGCGAGCATGCAGACGTGCATGTTCAGCGCAGGCGGTGCAACAATTGACCGAAATGATCAGGCGTGACCAGCGTCACGCCGTTGTCGGTGACACGGAACCCGCGTGCGCGGTCCGCCTCGGCGTCGTATCCGATCTCGATGCCTTCAGGCAGGATCGTGCCAGTGTCGATGACCGCCTTGCGGATACGACAGCGCCGATTGACCACCGCGCTCGGCATGATGACCGATTCGCTGATTTCGGAGTAGGAGCGCACCCGTACGTTGCTGAACAGCAGCGAGCCCTTGACGGTGCCACCCGAGACGATGCAGCCACCTGAAATGATACAGTTGATGGCCGTACCACGACGTTCGCCATCGTCGTGGACGAATTTGGCTGAGGGCAATTGCATCTGATAGGTGTAGATCGGCCACTGCTCGTCGTAGAGGTCGAGTTCCGGCTCGAAGCCGACGAGCTCCATGTTCGCCTCCCAGAACGCGTCGATGGTTCCCACATCGCGCCAGTAGGGCTGTTGTCCAGGATTGTCGTCCCCGAGGCGGTAGGCAAATACATCGTGATCCTTGACGAGTACCGGCAGGAAGTCGGTGCCGAAATCGTGCGAGCTGTTCTTGTCGTCCGCATCACGGATCAGCTCACGATAGAGAAAATCGGTGTGGAAGACGTAGTTGCCCATCGAGGCGAGCACACGACCCGGCTTGCCAGGCATCTCGGCTGGCTTCGTCGGTTTCTCCTGGAATTCGAGCACGCGGCCTTCCTCATCGACTTTCATGACGCCGAAGGCACCTGCCGCTTCCTCGACGGACACCTCCACACAGCAGACGGTCATGTCGGCACCTCGACTTGCATGCGCCGAGATCAACGGGCCGTAGTCCATCTTGTATATATGGTCGCCACCGAGAATCAGCACGTAGCTCGGATCATGGGTCCGGATGATGTCGATATTCTGGAAGACAGCGTCGGCCGTGCCCTTGTACCAGCCCTTGTCGACTCGCATGCTCGCCGGCAGTATCTCGACGAATTCACCGAACTCGGCCTTGAACCCGGACCAGCCACGCATGAGGTGCCGCACCAGTGAGTGCGACTTGTACTGCGTCGCGACACCGACGCGCCGGATACCGGAGTTGATGCAGTTCGACAGTGCGAAGTCGATGATCCTGAATTTTCCACCGAAGGGCACCGCCGGCTTCGCTCGCCACTCGGTAAGTTCATGTAGTCGACTGCCTTGTCCACCAGCTAGAATCAGCGCGAGCGTCTCCTTGGTGAGTCTCGAGATATGGCGTTCGTCCTGCTGACTCATGCGTGGGTTCCGTGTGACCGTGAGCGGGATGTTGCCTCGTCAATGTCAAGAGCTTAACGGAGGCGATCGCATACTGGCAAAGGCGATGTGCATTCGTCAGCGTGACGGCCAGATTTTTGCCTGTCAATCAAGCGCCTGGCTTTCGTGCCGCCACAGTCATCCTGTATGCGTCGGCGATTCACGATGGTACTGCAAAGGAAATTGCCGCAGCCGTGGTGTCACAGCTGCGATGGAAACCGCTATAACGATGCCCATGACTGAAAACAACGATTCGGCACGTCGCGCTGCCACTTTGACCTATCCTTCGACCACCAGCGGACGGGGAGCGGCCGGCTCGGCGCGATCACTGGTGCCACCGGATGAAAGCTGGACAGGAGCTGCCGAGCCTCTTTCCAGCGATGCCGGCACCTTGAAGCATGCGATCGCAGGACATTTCTCGCACACTCTCGGGCGCGATCTCGATCATTCGTCGCCCCAATATCTCTACACTGCCGTCGCGCTGGCGGTGCGGGAACGCCTGATGGATCGGTGGCGTGCGACGCGACTGGCCGCCGAAGCCGACGGAGCCCGACGCACCTGCTACCTGTCGCTCGAATTCCTTATCGGCCGCTCGTTGTCGAACGCCGTTCACAACCTCGGACTTGCAGGTCCGCTCGGGGAGGCTCTCAACGACCTTGGCGTGTCGCTGGAAGACATCGCCGAGCTAGAGTTCGATGCGGGACTCGGTAACGGCGGTCTGGGTCGCCTGGCGGCCTGTTTCCTCGACAGTTGCGCGTCGCTCGGCCTGCCGGTGACCGGCTATGGCATTCGCTACCGCTATGGCATGTTCCGGCAAAGTATCGAGAACGGCTATCAGGTGGAGCACCCGGACAACTGGTTGCGTGACGGCCACGTATGGGAGCTGGAGCGGCCGGAGCTCATCTGCCGCGTTCGATTTGGCGGCCACGTCGAAATCGAGAGCGATGAGAATGGCCGCGAGCATCGGGTCTGGAAGTCCGCCGATGATGTGCTGGCCGTGCCGTATGACGTGCCGATACCCGGCTACGGCAACGATGTCGTCAATAGCTTGCGGCTCTGGTCGGCCGCGGCGACCGATGAATTCAATCTTCACGAATTCAACGCGGGGGGGTACACCGAATCGGTTGCCTCGAAGAATTCGGCAGAGAACATAACGATGGTTCTCTATCCCAACGATTCGAGCGAGAACGGCAAGGTGCTGCGGCTCAGGCAACAGTATTTTCTCGTCGCGGCAAGTCTTGCCGATACGCTACGCACCTGGTTGCGTGAACATGACTGTCTGGACGGTTTTGCCGACGCCCATTGTTTCCAGCTCAACGACACGCATCCGAGCATGGCCGTCGCCGAACTCATGCGCCTGTTGGTCGACGAGCACGATCTCGAGTGGGAAGCGGCGTGGTCAATCGTCTCCAGGGTCATGGCCTACACCAATCACACCCTGCTGCCCGAAGCGCTCGAGTGCTGGTCGTTCGGCATGCTCAAGTCCCTGTTGCCGCGTCCCGCGGAGATCATCGACGAGATCAATCGTCGCTTCCTGGTCGAGATCGAGAAGCAGTGGCCAGGCGATGTTCAGCGTCGCGCGGAAATGTCGATCGTATCCTTCGATGCACAGCCGGTCGTGCGGATGGCCCATCTCGCCATTGTCGGCAGTTTTTCCATCAACGGTGTGGCCGCAATGCACTCCCGACTGTTGCGCGAGGGCTTGTTCCGCAACTTCCACGAGCTGTGGCCGGCGCGATTCAACAACAAGACCAATGGCGTCACACAGCGTCGCTGGATGCAACAGTGCAACCCTGGGTTATCTGCGCTGCTCGACGACGTCGCAGGCCCGGAATGGGTCTGTGATCTCGAGCGTGTGACCAGGCTCGTGCCACTCGCGGACAAGCCGGCCTTTCAGACACGCTGGCGCGAGGTGCGTAACGCCAACAAACAGCGTCTGCTCGACCTGGTCGCGACGCGCACCGGCACGCTCGGCTCAACCGACATGCTGTTCGACGTGCAGGTCAAGCGCATGCACGAATACAAGCGCCAGCTCTTGTGTGCGCTGCACGCGGTGCACTGCTACCTGACACTGATCGAGGATTCAGCTGAAGAGTTCTGTCCGCGGCTGATCCTGATCGCCGGCAAGGCGGCACCGGGTTATCACATGGCCAAGGCAATAATCAAGCTGATTACCAGCGTGGCCCGCGTGATAGAGGACGATCCGCGCACCAGGGACCGGCTCAGGCTGGTGTTTCTTCCTGACTACAACGTCTCGGCAATGCAGGTCATCTGTCCGGCCGCTGATCTTTCCGAGCAGATATCCACGGCGGGAAAGGAAGCGTCGGGCACCGGCAACATGAAGTTCATGATGAACGGCGCCGTCACCATCGGAACCCTCGACGGCGCGAACGTCGAGATCCTGGATGCCGTCGGCAGTGAGAACTTCTTTCAGTTCGGTCTGGATGTTGCCGGCGCCGAGGAGATGCGTACCCGTTATCGTCCGGCGGAAATCATCGTCGCTGATTCGCGCGTCCGTCGCATCATGGCGGCATTCGATTCGGGGCAGTTCGATGCCGATGCGGCCGAATTGATACGCAGCGTCATCGATGCGGCGCGAAGCCCGGATGATCCCTGGCTGACCATTGCCGATCTACCTGACTATCTCGACGCGCAAGCCCGCGTGGCCGATGCCTGGCTGGACCAGCCTCGCTGGGCACGGATGAGCATTCTCAATACAGCCAGTAGCGCTGGCTTCTCCACTGATCGGACCATGCGCGAGTACAACAGCGATATCTGGAAACTGCAGGTTGTCACACCCCCGCCGGTCAGAGGTGCGTCAACGTGACATTGACGGACCGCCAGAGCGACTGAACACGATCGTGAGCCAGCCCTTTCCGCTGGGTGCCTCTGCCGATGACGAAGGGGTCAACTTTGCGTTGTTCTCTGTGCATGCGACTGCCGTGGAAGTCTGCCTGTTCGATGACGAGGGCACGAGGGAGCTGTCGCGCGTGCCGTTGAGACGACGGACCGATGATGTCTGGCACGGTCATCTTCCGGGACTTGACGTGGGTCAGGTCTATGGATACCGGGTCCACGGCTCCTACAATCCTGACGAGGGACATCGCTTCAATCCTCACAAGCTTCTCGTGGATCCGTACGCGCGTAAGCTACGCGGAGAACTCCGTCACGACGACGCGCTCTATGGTTTTGTGCGTGGCCACCCCGACGCCGACCTGAGTTTCGATGCTCGTGACAGTGCTGCCTTCGTGCCGAAGAGCGTGGTGTGTGCGCGACCAGGGGCAGGTGGCCGTAGCGCTGGCGGCGCAGCGGACCGGTCGCGCCGGGAAGTGTCGCCCGGCAGGTCTTGTGACACCGACCGTGATGCGCGAGATCTCATCTATGAGGCGCATGTTCGCAACCTGACCATGCAGTTTCCCGGTGTACCGAACGCGTCACGTGGCAAGTTTGCAGGCGTAGCCTCAGAGCCGGTTCTCACTCACCTGCAGAGGCTGGGTGTGCGCGCGCTCGAACTCCTGCCGGTGCACGCTTTCATCGATGATCATTTTCTGGTCGAGCTGGGCCTCGTCAATCATTGGGGATACAATACGCTCGCGTTCATGACGCCGGCTGCTCGTTACGCACAGCGTGACCCTGCCTCGGAATTTCAAGCGATGGTCCAGGGAATTCATGCAGCCGGCATCGAGGTCTACCTCGATGTGGTCTACAACCACAGCTGCGAGGGCAATGAACTCGGGCCGACCTTGTGCTACCGGGGTATCGACAATGCCTCCTACTATCGGCTCGAGCATGATTGCAGGTTCTATGTGAACGACACGGGTTGCGGAAACACGTTCGCGGTCGAGCACCCGCGTGTCTTGCAGTTGGTCATGGACAGTCTCAGATTCTGGGTTGGCGAGATGGGAGTTGACGGATTTCGCTTCGATCTCGCATCCGTGCTCGGTCGGGAAGCACACGGATTTGACGAGGGCGCGGCTTTTTTCGACGCCGTACGGCAGGATCCGGTGCTGGCTGGCATCCAGCTGATCGCCGAGCCCTGGGACATCGGTCCGGGCGGCTATCAGCTTGGTGGTTATCCAACAGGCTGGGCTGAATGGAACGATCGCTTTCGTGACACCGTCCGCCGCTTCTGGGCGGGTGAGCCGGATCTGCTCGGTGGCCTTTCCGAGTGCCTGCTCGGCAGTAGTCGCGTATTCGAGTCACGACGACGCAACACTTCGGCGAGCATCAATTTCGTCACCGCCCACGACGGCTTCACCCTGGCGGATCTTGTCGCCTATGAGAGGAAGCACAATGAAATGAATCGCGAAGGAAATCGCGACGGTCACGATGCCAACCATTCGAACAACCATGGCACTGAAGGCATCACGTCGAATGCTGCCATTCTGGAGGCCCGGCAACAGACCCAGCGAAACGTGTTGGCAACCTTGTTGCTTGCACAGGGAACACCGATGCTCCTGGCGGGCGACGAAGTGGGGCACACGCAAGGTGGCAACAACAACGCTTATTGTCAGGATAATCCTGTTTCCTGGATCGACTGGCAGGCTGGCACCGAAGACGCTGAGCTCTTGAACTTTCTGTCCGATCTTGTCGAACTACGGGCCACGGAGCCCGTGCTCAGGCGGAGCAGACATCTGCATGGCGATTGCCGGTCGCCGTCGACGGGATTGCCCGATGCCAGTTGGCTCGATACCGAGGCCAGGCCGATGACTGCGATTGACTGGCACGATCCAAAGGCGTTTCTGGCCCTGCAACTGATCGGTGACGCCACTGACGACCGTTTCGAGGAGGCTGTCGGTGCCAATCTGTTGATCATGATCAACGGTGGCCCCGTGCCTCTAAATTTTCCGCTGGAAGGTCGTCACGTTCATGACGGCGCCTGGCACATCGTTCTGGACACCGGGAGGGCCGCAAAGCCCTTCGCAGAGAGCGCTGGGAACGTGACGCAGTCGAGAAACGTGAAGGTCGCACCGCGTTCAGTCCTCGTTGCACGCTGTTACACTGATTGATGGGCGGTGACGATCACTGTCCGTCCACAGGGAACATTCGTTTCGGGAAGCGGTTCGCTCCCGACAGGAGTAACGCTACATGACGGACGCCCGGTAATGAAGGAAACACTTCCCGCGACGCACTTGATGCGTCAATTCCTGTTGTTCGTTCTCGTTGTCCTGTTCCTGCTGCTGCTGCTGCGCGCAGGCCATGCACTCTGGCAGTTCGATGCCGTCAAGAGCATGGCAGACTCGACCGGACACCCGGAACGCCTCTTCCTCGCCGGCTTGCGCTTCGACCTGGCGCTGATCGGCCTGTTATGTGCCGTGCCCATCGTGCTCGGCCCGCTGCTCGCGATGTTCGAGGGCACACGCTGGCTCGCCAAATGGCTCGTCGTACTGTGGCTGTTCGGCGGCCTCGCCTTTGTCCTGTTCACAGAACTCCTGACACCCTTGTTCATCGTGAGTGCGGGTGAACGGCCGGATGCCGGTGCCATTGCAGACACGGCAGGCCTCGCCAATCTGGTCAGAAGCGCCGCGGCGCGTTACCCGGTGCCGAGCGCCGTCGCCAGTCTGCTTGTCGCGCTGATCCTGATCGCGTATCTCGCGCGGATGGAGATTGCCCGGTTCCTGCGCTATCCCTTGTCACGGCCGTCTGCCATCTTGCTGGCGATTGTCGGTGGCTTGCTGTGCGTCCTCGCGGTGCGCTCAGAGTTTACATTCGTCGGGCAGTCGCTTTCGCACGAGGCGGCCGTTCTGGGCGGCCCGCCGGTTGTCGATCAGCTGACGATGAACAGTGGCTGGACGACCTTGCAGTCCTTGATTCCGCGCTGATACCGTCAGCAGCTGCCAGCGTCTTCCCAGGCACGCACGTAATCGATCCGGTAACTTGCCGGGAAGGCCGTGTCCGCATCGGGTGCACCGGGCCAGCCTCCACCAACGGCAAGATTCAACAGAAAGTGTACCGGGCGCGTGAAGTCGTCAGGTGTCGGGTGTTGCGCTACCGGTTCTTGATCCAGAAACCAGGTCACCGTCTCGGGCGTCCAGACGATGCTGTAGAGATGGAAGTCCAGGCTCAGGTCGGCCGTTCTTGTCTCATAGCCGTGTGAGGTCAACTCTCCCGTCTGATTCGTGTGGAGTGTTGTGTGGAGCACGTCAGGCGTGTGCCCGAGCGATTCCATGATGTCGATTTCCGGCAGTACGGCGACACCTTCGGGCCAGCTGTCGAAACTCGGCAGGAGCCAGAGAGCTGACCAGAGTCCGCGACCGCTCGGAATTTGCACACGGGCTTCAAAGCGACCGTATTTCTGGGAGAAGGACTTCTCTGTCGTCAGCACACCTGACACGTAGCCCTGCCTTGCGACCTTGTCGGCGAGTGTCGCGGGGGTTCGTCTTGCAATGATGCTGAGCGTGCTGTCGTCGACTTCGAAAGGCGACAAACCGTGTTCGGCAGGGTCGATGTAGTACTGCAACTCGCGGTTGATGATCGTGTCGCGACCCCAGATGTACCGTGTTCGCCAGCGGCCTTCGACAGGGTCTGCCTGGCCGGATTCGTCGCGTAGATCGAGCGTGTCGAACTCGTCGAGAAAGGTCTCCTGCCAGCATCGATCGTCGAGCGGCGGTGTGTCGACGACAGCGGCCTGACTTGCTGCCAGCGCCGTCAGGGCGAAGCAGAGCGTCGTCGTCATCCAAGTCGCAGGTCGCTTCATGTTTCGCGCTTCTCTCATGGGGTCGGCGGGTGAGCCTGAAACCAGTCCCAAGCGTGCTTGATGGCGTGGTCGATATCGGCGAACTCGGGTTGCCAGCCGAGCGTGTCCATCGCGAGGGAGGCGTCGGCGACAAGTTCCGGTGGGTCACCTGCCCGTCGCGCCGAGAGGTTGTAACCGATGTCGATACCGGTAATGCGGCGGCAGGCATCGATCACTTCGAGCACGCTGTAGCCTCTGTTGACGCCGAGGTTGAAGCGTTCCGCGCCGCTGGCAGGCGTGTCCTGCAGTCGAGCCAGGGCGGCAAGGTGCGCACTGCAGAGGTCCTCGACGTGGATATAGTCGCGCACGCAAGTGCCATCACGCGTGTCGAAATCGTCACCGAAGACGCGGAGGCTCGTGTCTGCCGGGTCGCCTCCGGCAGCGACTCGCATCGCCTCGAACAATACCAGGGGCAGCAGATGCGTTTCCGGCTCGTGGCGCTCGCCAAGGCTACCGTCTGCAGCACAGCCCGATGCATTGAAATAGCGCAGGGAGATACTGCGGAAATCATAGGCTGTTGCGTAGTCGTCGAGCAGATGCTCGATCATGAGCTTCGATCGTCCGTAGGGATTGATCGGATGCTGAGGCGTCTCTTCGGTGATCGGCAGCGATGCTGGAACACCATAGGTTGCACAGGTCGAGGAGAACACCAGACGATGCACATCGTGCGCTCGCATGGCGTCGACAAGGTTCTGCGTACCGCCGACATTGTTTCGATAGTAGAGGGCCGGCTGTTCGACCGATTCGCCCACGTAGGCAAGGGCCGCGAAATGCATGACGGCATCGATCGGCTTCTCTGCCAGCACACCGTCGAGTGCATCCCTGTCGGCCAGGTCGCCGACTCGAAGCAGCTCTGCCGGTACGGCATCCGCGTTCCCTCGGGAGAGGTCGTCGAAGACGATCACATCGTGTCCGCTCTGGCGCAAGCGTCGCACCATGTGCGAACCGATATAGCCGGCACCGCCGGTCACGAGAATGGTTTGCGTCATCGGGTCTTTCCCTGTTTATCGGCTACGGGCCTTCTTGCCGAGACCGCACCCGGCTCATCCTGGCGCGGATGAGCCTGTTCTGCGACGACATCCGCTTCGGCCTGCAGTGACTCCAGGCGCCGGTCGCGCAGCCTTTTCTTCAGATCGCGTCGCTGCGCCAGAGTCTCACGCCGGGGTGTCGCGCTGACACGTTCACGAGGGCCGAGATGAGGCCCGAAGGAATTCGGCCTGTCACCGGGCACGAGCGTCACTTGCTGCAACATGCTTATCGGCAACGCGACCAGGTAGATCCAGAAAAGATCGCGATTGACCAGCAGCCGCGCTTCGGAATAGTTGCTGACCAGCAAGGCAACGGTAAATCCGAGCACGAAGACCAGCCCGGGCTGGGGGCGTCGGTACTGGCACCAGATGGTTTCGGCCAGCTGTTGCCCCAGCATGATGATCATCAACACGGTGGCCGGCAGGCCGATTTCGGAGGCGATCTGCAACAGGCCATTGTGTGCGTGATAGACCTTCCACTTGATGTCCGTCAGGCTTTCCTGAATCCACAGGCTTGTGTCGGTCGGAAACCAGATCGTGCCGTAGCCGTAGCCGGTCAGCGGACGAGACAGGATCAGACGCCAGGTTTCCTGCCAGACTTCCGTACGGCCGGTCAGGTCGCCGGAGCGCCCGATCAGTTCGGCCGTGTCGATCGAGCGGAAGGCGATGAAAGTCAGCACGCTGACGATGACGGCGAGCAGGATCATCGGGAAGGCACCGAGGTTCAACTCGGTCGCCGCGTAGACGTAAAGCATGACCAGCACGGCAACGACGAGCGCCAGCACGCTGGTGGCCGAAACGCTCTGTACGAGGCACAGCAACGCCAGGGCACTCATCACCGCCCAGCCGAGACGGCCGATCAGCCGCTGGGGCTCGGCTGCGCGAAAGATGAACAGCATGACGGCAATCGCTGCCCAGAAACCCAACGTGTTCTTGGAAGCCATGACGCCTCGCCAGACCAGGCGTCCTTCGTACTCGGCGATACCGAGCGCGGGTATGAACAGGGATGCCCCGATCGACAGCACGATCAATATCGCGAGGACCCGTGCCGTGATCCGCACGATCTCGTGAAGCGGCATGCGGATGCCGATGTAGACGGCCACCAGCGTGGAACCTGCCAGATGCAGGCCGCGTTCCAGCGACAGGCGCGGATCGATCGACCAGAATGCCGAGAACAATGTCACCACGATCAGCAGCGTCAGCGGCAAGCGGTAACGTACCAGCCAGGTGACCCAGTCGACGCCATAGGCGGCAAACAGGCCGATGGCAGCAAACAGGTACATCAACGCCCACAGCACCGTCACCATGGCGGCAAGTGTTGCCGTCATGCCGGATGGCAGGTTGAGCGCTACCGAAAGAGTGAAACTTGAGCCTTGCAGCAAGGCGAGCCAGAGCATGAGGCGCTCGGGAAGCGGTGAGCGCCAGGGTTGTTGCAGCGTGGTGACGCGTGAGCTCTTCATCGCCGTCATCGTCAGAAGGATTCGCGGCGCACGGTCTGTCTGCCCAGATGTGCCAGCAGCTTGCCGCGCCCGCGCCAGCGCATCAGTTTGCCCTTCATCGACAGTGGTCGGTAAAGAAGCCCGCCAAGCGCAACCAGTTCGGCGGCGAGCAGCAGGCCTGCGGTCTTTGTACCCCTGAGCAGCGATGCGCCGAGCGTTGGCTCGAGCATCTGCGCCGCGCGAACTCGACCGTTGGCAACGTTGACGACCCGGTGCCTGAGCCAGTCCGCGGCGAGACGTTCCGTCGGCACATGTTCGTGGACAACGGCGTTGGCGGCCCAGTGCATGCGTGCACCCAGGGAGGAGAGTTGCATGAAGAAAGCCAGATCCTCGCTGCCCGACTCGGCGAAATCCGAATGGAAGAACTCGGGTGCCAACTGTGCGAGCGTGCGCGCGCGGATCAGGAAGTTGCCGCCTGCCTGAAGGGTGCAGGCCGCTTCGTCCGGCAGGTACAGGTCGGCGCCGTAGTAAGGAATACGCGCCAGTGCAGGGTCGCTACCTTCGGGAAATACCGAACGCGTCGGACCGCCGACAGCATCGGCGTCGGTCGATTGCTGGACACGAAGAAGCTCCGCCAGCCACGCTTCCGATGGCCATTCGTCATCGTCGAGAAATGCGATCAAAGGATCCCTCGCCAGCTCGGAATCAGCCGGATCGAAGGCACTCACGACCGCCAGGGCTTCGCGGCAGGCGGCATTTCTGGCAGGCGATATCCCGCCTTCGGCAACGACGGCCGTGTGCAAGCGGTACGGATAGTCGGCCGGCAAGCCTTCGCAGGCGCGCAGGCCTTCCTGTCCTTGTGCATCACTGTCGATGACGACAACGTCCAGAGTGGGGCGCGAACCGTCGGCAAGCTCGAGGTCACACAGGCCGTCGAGCAGGCGGCGCAGACCCGCAGGGCGGCGAAAGGTACAGATGGCGACAACGATGCTCATGTCTCAGCGTTGATCATCTCGGCATTGTTCCACCTCGGCATTGTTCACGGTGCGGCAACGGAGGAGCGCGTGCCGTCGACGGCATCGAGTGCGCGCGACAGGCACCAGGCGAGCAGAACGGCCATGAAGATTTCCGAGGCGAGCACACCCCAGAGTGTCGCGTCGGTCGATACCGTGGCCAGGAGCGTCCACACCAGGGTGGCGCTCATGAACGCGCCCCAGACGCTCGCCAGAGCAAGCAGACGAAATTCGGACAGAGCCTGGAGTGCTGCGCTTGGTGCGTTATAGCTCGTCGCGGCCAGGGTGATGAGGCACCAGATCGCGACGATCCTGCCCATCGGGGCATCCGCATAGCGGCGCGCGAACATCAGTTCATGAATCCATGGCCAGAGCAGATAGAGCACGACCGCAAGAAACAACACGGCCATGGCGGCGAGCAGGTTGGTCGTGCGAATCTTGTTACGCACTTCGTCGTAGCGGCGGGCATCGAGATTCATCGCGATTACGGGCTTCGCCATGTTCTGCCACTGGATCAAGGCCACTCTGACCGGACCGAACAGAACGAAACCGGCCGCCAGAGGCGCGAAGGCTTCCGGACCGAGAGAGGATGTCACGATGAAACTGTGTGCCTGACCGAGGAACATCGAGGTCAGCGCACCGACGAGGGCCCAGCGAATGCGACGCCACACAGGCGGATAGCCGCGCAGGGAGCCGAGGTATCGTCGTGGCTGTCGGCCCGATTCGTCGGTGGGCGTGCGGCTGTCGAGGATCCGGCGTTCGGCGAGCATCGCGATCAGGTTCGCGGCTGTCAGTGCCATGAGCACGGGGCCCACGGCAAGCGCGGGATCGGTCATGTACAGAGCGCCAAGCAGAATTGTCCCGGCGACAACATAGACCACGTCACCGCAAGCGACGACCAGCGCACGCGCTTGTGCAAATCCGATCGTCCGACTGTAGTGTCTCGCGGCATAGGCGGCCACGAATGCCGCCAGCCCCGTACTGATCTCCAGGGAGAAGCCGGCAAGCAGGGCATAGGTCAGGCCGCCCGCCAGGAAGGCTGCGCTCAAGACCAGGTTGGCGCTCGCCAGCATGGCCGTTTGCGTGGCGCGTTCCTCTGCATCCGGGATGATCGGTGTATAGATCGACAGCGGCGTCGACACCAGTGCGTTGTTGATTGCCAGGGCGAACATGGCGAGCACCCAGGCGAAGGCGAACACGCCGTACTCGTACGGTTGAACGATGCGCAACAACACCATGTTGAGCCCGAAATGAAAGGCACTCATCAGGATCTGCGCTGCGAACGAGCGCGGGAAGTCCGAGGCGAGAAGGGTTGTCAGTCTGGCCGACCAGCTTGCTTTGGGCGCGTCGGCCTGCATGCTCACGGTGTGTCCGGGCGCTCGGATTTCGCCGTACCGAAAACGGCGTTGCGGAGCAGTATGCCGCCGAGGAGAATCGGTTCAACGGCATAGCGAAACGCAAATCGACGCGGGTTTTCCGCGAGGCGGAACGCCCACTCGAGACCGAGACGTCCGAGAATCCGAGGCGGTGTGCGGACCTTGCCGGCCACATACTCCATGCAGGCCCCGCAGGCCAGTACCGCGGGTGCGTCGATGCCGTCCCTATGGCTTGCAATCCAGGCTTCCTGGCGTGGCGCGCCGAAGCCTATGAGGACGAGTCGACTGCCATGAGCGTTGATGCCATCGACCACGGCCAGGCTCTCCGCGCACTCCGGTGTCTGATCGAAGTAGCCGTGATGGCCGGCAATGCTGATACCGGGCACCGCTTGTCGGATGATCCCCAGCGCCGCGTCCTGAGTATCGGCGTCCTGGCCGACATGATAGACGGGCCAGTCGTTGTCGCGTGCCATCTTCATCATCGGCATGATGAAGTCCACATACGTCAGACGCTGTTCCCGAGAGACATCCAGACCGCACAGTCGCATCAGCCAGATGACCGGCATGCCGTCGACCAGGACCGTCGATCTTCCATAGTCCCGCGCAAGGTCGGCATTGGTGAAGTAGGAGTAGAGCGAGTGCAGGTTGTGGTAAAGCACCGTGCACGGAATCCGCGTCCGTATGCGTTCAGCCAGAAAAGCCAGATACTGGTCGAGTGTTCCCGGGTTGGCTTCAAATCCCAGCAAGGAGTGCCGTGGCAGGTCGGCAGACGGACGGGACATGGGGTTCGGTTCTCGTCGGAGCGGTCGGCTCGGGGCGAAATGCAGCGAGGGCCGACGTGATCGGCCCTCGCGGCGTTCTATTCAATATAGCGACCTTCCGCGCACTGTCCTGAGTCAGTTTGCGGGGGTTCGACCAAACGCCCTGACGGGTCCTGGCGGTCGGCTCACGGCGGCCACATGCCGCGCGGTGAATCAGTATGCGTTCTTGTGTGTCCAGCCCTTGAAGACCGTCAGGGTGAGGATCTTCAGATCAAGCCATACGCTCCAGTGGCGGATGTAGTACCGGTCGTGCTCGATCCGGCCGACCATGTCGCTGACGCGACGTGTTTCGCCACGAAATCCGTTGATCTGTGCCCAACCTGTTATGCCCGGCTTTACGGCGTAGCGCGAACCAAGAGCCGGTATCGTGTACTTGAAGTCATCGTCGAGCCTGAGCGGGTGCGGACGAGGGCCGACCATCGACATCGAGCCTTGCAGGACGTTGAACAGCTGTGGCAATTCGTCGAGGCTGGTGCGACGCAGGAAACCACCGATTCGGGTTACACGAGGATCATCCTTCTGTGCCTGCCTGAATTCCTGGCTGCCGTCCTGGTACATCGAACGGAACTTGTATACCCGAATGACCTCCTGGTGTCGACCGCGACGGGCCTGACAGTAGAGCGCCGGCCCGGTGCTGTCGAGCTTGATCAGGATGGAGACCAGCGCCATCAGCGGGAAAAGGATGATCAGTGCGATCGATGCGAGCAGGAAGTCGACGAGCCGCTTCAGAGCGCCACCGAACCCGGCAATGGGGACGAGCATGGAGTCGTCCATGCGCACCAGCGAATGCCAGTTGCCCGGCTCTTCATCGAGCAGGGGCGCGTTGGCACTGGTCTGGCCCGGACTCTCGAGCGTCATGCCGCCGTCCGTGTTGTTTTCTATTGGGGCGCTAGGCACCGTTCCATCTCCTCATCATCACCGTACGCAATCGTCGTAAACGATCTGGCACGAAAGGGCTGCTTTAGCCTGCGCGTTCTGCGCTGGCGGGTTGAAGGGAAGTCTATACAGCCGGTTCACGAAGTCCGTGTGTTGGTCGCGATATTAATGCAACGATGGAACAGTGTGCGCTATAGCTACGATTGGTCACGATTTCCGGGGCTAGCAGAGTCTCAGTCGAGTTGTTCCCGATAGTACGTGTAGTGACGTGGCGTCGGTGTCGACGAGCTGTTCATGATGCACCCGTTGACGCGCACACCCGAGAAGGTAAGGCGCTTCAGGGCTTCGGCAAGTTGCGGTTCCTTCACTTCACCTTCCTTGACGATGAGAATGCTCGAACCGGCATGTTTGCCGAGTGCGGCGGCCGTGGATACGCTCAAGACTGGCGGCGTATCGATGATGACGATATCGAAGCGTGGTGCGACGACCCGAATGAAGGCACCGAATTCCCGGTCGGTCGGCATCTCTCGATTGCCGGCATCTCCCGAATAACCCCGCGGTATGCAATAGAGATTGTCGACACGTGTCCCCTTTACCGTCTCTTTCAGTTCGGACTGGCCGCGAACCACCTCAGGCAGGCCAGGGCCCATGTCCAGGCCGAGTGACTTGTGCAACTGGCCACGCTGATAGTCGGCATCGATAAGCAGAATCCGCTTGCCCGACTGCGCAAGCAATACAGCAAGGTTCAGGCTGACAAAAGATTTGCCCATGCTGGGCAGAGGACTCGTAAACATCAGGACATTGTTGTGCGCGCCGGACATGACGTCCTCCAGCATCGAGCGCAATCCCCTGAGGTTCTCGATGGAATAGTCCTCGGGCTTGGAGAGCGCCAGCACGCCGCCCTTGACCTGCGGAGCTTCCGAGTTGCCACCACTGCCAGGCAGCATGCGACGAGGGTCCGTGGTGACCGCATGGCCGATGCGGCGTTGCGCAGAGCTCTTCGGTATGTTCATGAAGACCGGCAGGCCCGAGGCACGCTCGAGCGAATCCTGATCGGTGATGACGGTCGACAAGGCCGAACGCAGCGTCAGCCACAGAAGATAGAGAAAGAGGGTGGCGAGCGTTCCGCCGACAATGGCGAGTAGCGCGTTCGGTGAGATCGGCTTTCGGGGCGCAAGGGCGTCGTCGATGATCTGCACACTGCCGACATTGCCCGCCTGGGCGATCTTCGCCTTGGAAAGCTTTTCGTCCATTTCAGTGAACAGCGAAAGCTTGGTATCTACCTCGTTCTGCAGAACCGCAATTTCGCGTTCGACATCGGGAGCATTGACAATCCGGCTGGACAAGGCGCGGATCTGCTGATCGAGAACGTTGATATCGGTAATGAATCGCCGCAGTGTCGGATGGTCGTTGGTGTAGCGTTGCGACAGCGTATCCCGCTCGACGACCAACTCCAGCCTTGCGGTCTCCAGCTTGTCGATCTGGGCGAGCTTGGCATCGCTCTGTGCGCTCTGGTTGATCGAGCCGGCGCTCCGTCGGAATTCCGACAGGGCGATTTCGGCTGAACGCAATTCCTGTTCGACGCGCGGCAGGTTCTCTTCATAGAACTTGAGTTCGGTGTCCGCCTGAAGATTCTCGGAGGACAGCTTGACGTTGCGGTACTCGTCGAGAATGGCGTTGGTTATCTCTGCGGCTCGCGCCGGATCCTCACCGCGCAGCTTGACGGTTATGATGCGCGACTGACTGTCGGTCGTCTCTGTCGAGAGACTTGCTCGCACGCCGGAAATGGTGGCATCGAGTGACTTGTTGACAAGGGTGAACTCGACCCCTGCGGCCGCGTCGAGTGCGGCAATCGACAGCGTGGTCGGTTCCATGCCGGCAGGCTCGATCAGGAGCGTCTCGCCAACCGTTGCCCGTTCGACCAGGGGGCGATCACCCAGTGCGAGTGCGTAGGCGCCGTCGCCGAGTGCGGTGACCGTGAAGGCTTCGTCCTGCCAGCGGCGCGGGGTCTCGAATCTTGCCACGTCGATCTCGGCCGCGCCCCAGGCAAAACGACCGAGCGCTTCGATGCCGGCGAGCCAGTCGCCCACTACCGGGAAACGCTCTGTGACCGCGCCAAGGACCGGGACACGATTCGCGTCGGCGGCAATGCGTAGACCGAAGCGGTCGACGACGGGTGCCAGCACCCGACGCGACTCCAGATAGTTCGCCTCTTCCTTGATCGTCGGTGCATTCCAGTCCTGTTGGCGCGGCTGATCGCGATCCAGGATGTTGCCGACGTCCTTGACCTCGACGAGCGCTCGCGTCTCGTAGACGGGCGGGGTGCTGACCAGATAGAGCCAAGCCAGCCCGAGGCCGACGAGCAGCATCAGCAGCAATCCGAACTTGTGACGCAGCAGAAGCCTCAGGTACTCCTTGGCATCACTGGTGGCCGGAACGGTCGCAAAGCCTTGCATGGGGGCGCCGGAATACTGTTGATTCAGTGTCTTCATTCGAAGTGCTCGTCCGTCCGGACAGGCCGGTGCGGGTGGTTCGAGTATAGTCGGCATGGCGGGCTAGCCCGCTGGCGTGTAGTCGGTACGGCTATGACTGCTGTTGGAGATGCAGGAATACAGCGATGTTGTTGTTATCGTCCGTGTAGACGCTTTTGTGATGCTGCACTCGTCCGAGCCGTAGATTGTAGCAATGGAGACTGTCGTTTTTGTGACGTTGTATAGAGAAGGCCTTGGGCGACGGCGCAGAAACGACCATCCCATGACATGGCTCGACACCCTCGACGGGCAAATCGCTCGTTTGTGAACATTCGACAATCACATCTTGTTCATGTGCTTCTCGTCGTTGTAGCGTGGGTGATCCTGTCGTTCGGCATCCCACTTTTCGTGCCGCCGCCGACCGCTGTGGGTCTCGAATCCCCAGCGCGTGAGGCGTCATCCGTCGAGTATCTGGTCGATGACAGCTGGCTCGACGATTCCGGCTCGCGACAACTTTCGCAGACGATCTTCGACCGGGTAATCGACCTTGTCGGTGGGGCGGAGCGGCTGATTCTCATCGACATGTTTCTGTTTAACGACTGGCAAGGACCTGAGCCTGAGCGCCATCGGGCCCTGGCCGAGGAGCTTGCCGAGGCACTGCGACAGCGTGTGCGTGAACGGCCCGAGCTGCTCGCGGTGCTCGTTACCGACCCGATCAACACCGTCTATGGCGGTCTGGCATCGACTCGTCTGAACTCGCTCGAGGCGGCAGGCATCAGTGTAGTGGTGACCGATCTCGTTCCCCTGCAAGACAGTAATCCGCTGTGGTCAGGATTCTGGCGCTGGTTCGTCCGCCCGTTCGGCAACACGCTTGCTGACACCCTGCCCAATCCGCTCGGCCCCGGCCGCGTGTCGCTCCGCAGCTGGCTTGCGCTCGCGAATTTCAAGGCAAACCATCGCAAGCTGATCATCGCTGACAATCAGACAGGCCAGCTACAGGCACTGGTGACGTCTGCCAACCCGCACGACGGCAGCAGTGCCCACAGGAATACGGCGCTGGCCTTCGACGGGCAGGCGGTAATCGATCTGCTCAAGGCGGAATCGGCGCTGCTATCCCTCTCGTCGGCGGAGCCGCTGGTCGCGAGGATCGACGAGCGCCTGGCCGAACTCACCGGGGCAGGGCTCAGCGATCCGGACGCGGCCGGCATGGCCGGCGCTGCTGACTCCGGCGAGGCCCAGGGTGAGGTGTCGGCGGCTCTCGCCACCGTACCGGCCACCGCACCGGCCACCGTACAAGTTCTGGGTGAAGGCCGGATTCACGACGCGGCTGTCGATCTGCTTGAACGGGCTGCCAGTGGCGGTCGCGTCGATCTATCCATGTTCTACCTGAGCGACCGGCATATCGTCGCTGCGCTAGGACGCGCCGCATCCCGTGGTGCTGACGTACGTGTGCTGCTCGACGTCAACCAGGATGCTTTCGGCCGAGCCAAGAACGGCGTACCCAATCGGCCCGTGGCCGCAGAACTCGTCGCGGCGGGTGTCGCTGTCCGCTGGTGCGAGACGCTCGGTGAACAGTGTCATGCGAAGCAGCTGCTTCTGGATGACGGGGAACGTGTCGCCTTGCTGCTCGGGTCGGGCAACTACACCCGACGTAACCTGCACGATCGAAATCTCGAGACGAATGCGTTGCTGAGGGTGCCGTCGACACATGCTCTGGCTGTCGAGACGCGCAAGCATTTCGATCGATTGTGGAACAACCTTGGCGGGCGTACGTATTCTAGTGACTATGCAAGCTACGCAGACGAAAGACTTTGGCTGACGCTCCAGTACCGAGTCATGGAAGCAACGGGCTTGTCAACGTTCTGACGGCGCGTCGACATCGGCGCGTCGACGCAGCAGATCGATGCAGCAGGATGACAGCCATGCGCGTCGGGATAGCCGCCCTGGTTTTGATTGGCGCGATCGGCTGCGACAGCGGCGAACGTGAGCCGGAACTGTCCACGGATTCGCCGACGCGCCTGCTTGCCGACGCGGTCGATCGATTCGCCCGATCCGACGATATCGAAGACGGTCCCGCGAATTGGGCAAGTCACGACATCGGTTTCCGACCCGAGTCGCCGGTCGAGTCGATCGAACTCATGGCACTGTTGAGCGATACGGCCGGGCAGCCGATCTCTTTCCGGTATCGGATCGACCGCCTGACGTTGCCTTCGACTCGCGGCACGAAGTCTGAGCTGGCACAGGGAGGTGAGGATTTTCGTGCCACCGCCTTGATCCGCTCGTCCGCGCTGCAGGCCTCCGCAGAGGCGCTCGAACGCCGCGATTTCGTCGAACGCGCGACGCTCGGGCTGGCGAGCTTCGACGATTCCTCGCTGCAGGTACGTGATGTCGAATTGACGCTTGCGAACGGGCAGGACCCCGCCAGGCCGTGTGGTGGTAGCTATCAATTGCGGGACGGACTCGGCCTGTCACTTCGCTTCACCCGTGACCTTTGTGCAACCACCCTGCGTGCCGGTGACTATCGCATCGCCACGGTGCCTCTGCCCGAGGTTCAGGGAGAAGTTCACCTTGACGGCAGGACACGAACGGTCACTGGGCGCGGCTGGGCGCGCCAGCTTCGTGGCATCCGACCTCCACTTGCCGGGGGAGCGGTGGTCTTCGATCGACTGCTGCTGACGCTGGACGGTGTCGGGCAGATCGATGTACTGCGCAGCCGGCGAGCAAGCGGCAGCGGCCCTGTCCAGGCAACTGCAGTCTTTGACGACAGTCGCGGTGACGACGCTGCAGACGCTGCAATCGAGTGGCTCGATGCGAATGATGGCGATAGCGCGGCGTGGCGACTGGTGGAGCCGACGCGTGACATCGATATCGTTTTCACGCCTGTCATCGCTTCCGGGCCGGCGCATGAACTCCTGGCGATAACGTCGGGCGGATCGGATTCGCCCGGCTCGAGCTTGCGTGGCTCGGCCTTGACCGGCTCGGTCGCGCCCGATTCGACCTGGCGCGGTGCGGTGAAAGCTCGGGGGTCACACAGCGGCATCGGATTCGTCGAGATCAGCTTGCCAGACACTGCACTGGCCAAGGGGCTTGAATGATTGGATCAAGGCGTACACTTACGTGTACATCGACGAGAACTCCCAAGGGGCGAGGCACTCGAGGCTTCTGTTCACGGGGTAGGGCCGGCGCGGCGTGCGCGCTGCTGTCGGTCCTCGCTGCCTGCGCTGAGAACACGGCTGAAAACAAGGCTGATCCGGTAGTGGATGATACGCCGACCAGTACGTCGGGGTCGTCATCGATTTCGACCTCGACCTCGTCATCGACGTTGACTGACGACCAAGCGGCTGGCGTGACGACCGACAATTCGCCTGCGACGGTGGCTGCGCCCGGCACGATTCCGCCGTCGCCGCAGCGATCAGGCGATCCTGTCGAGGGCCGTCGAGCCCTGATTGAAGAAGCCTATGTCGAGTGTGGTCTGCCAACGCGGGTCGTCCGCAGCCTGTTGGCTGACACCGAAGTCGTGGCACTGCCCGACAGAGAATCCGCCGCAAGCGGCTTGCCCTATTCGCTCAATGTCAGTATCGATGCGGCAGGCGTCGAACTGGCGACGAGCAATTGCCTGACCTGCCATGCCACCCCGTTGTTCGGTGAACTGGTCATCGGACTCGGCAATGAATTCGCCGATTTCACGGGAGATCCATCGATACCGGTCGAGCGGGCCGGTGCTCTGGTGCGTGGGCCTCTGGAGACAGCGGCCTGGGAACGGTATGCCGATCGGGTCGCCGCCATTGCCCCCTTCATGCAGATGCGAACGGTGGGCGCCAATCCTGCCAACAATCTCACCTTTGCGTTGATTGCACGTCGTGATGCCGAGACCAATGCCTGGCTGGATTCTCCGTCATTGGCCTTGCCGCCGAAGAATCCGCCGCCGGTCTCGGTTCCGCCGTGGTGGCGCATGGCCAAGAAGCATGCCATGTTCAATCTCGGTGAAGGTCGCGGCGATCACGCCAGGTTGATGATGTCGGCATCGATGTTGTGCACCGACTCCATCGATGCGCTGGAGACCATCGACGCCTACGCGCCTGATGTCGCGTCCTATATCAAGTCGCTGTCGCCACCGGCCTGGCCCTTTTCTATCGAGCGCGAGAAGAGTACGGCGGGGCAGGCCATCTACGAGGCAACCTGCAGTGCCTGTCACGGCGTCTATGCGACCGATGACAACGGCGTGCGTGAGCGTAGCCGGGATAGTTACCCGAACCGACTTGTGCCGATCGACGAGATCGGCACGGATGCAACCCTGGTCGACCAGGCCTTCGATGCGCGCGGTCAAGCATATTTCGACTGGTTCAATCGCTCCTGGTATGGCGAGTTGACCGCAGCGCAAGCCGGTCGAGGCTACGTGGCACCGCCCCTGGACGGAATCTGGGCAACGGCGCCGTTTCTCCACAACGGATCGGTGCCCACCGTCCGGATGCTCCTCGACAGTAGCCAACGGCCCGTGCGCTGGTACCGGCCTGCTCGCGATGCCGCTGACAAGGAAGCGTATGACCCTGCCAACCTTGGCTGGCGTGTTCTCGCCGACGATGCCATCGGGGATGTGCCACCCGAGCGGATCTATGACACCACTCGAACGGGCTACGGCAACGGCGGCCACCGATTCGGCGACCACCTCGACGACGCTGAACGCGATGCGGTCATCGAGTATCTCAAGACGCTATGAGCGCTTGTCGCTACGACCGTTAGAATCAGCAGTTCGGGTCCGCACGCGCACCCCTTGCCGAGGCGTTCTTCCGTCATGCTTCTAAAGACTCCTTATCTGCTCTTCATCGGCGACGCGCCGGACGCACTGGCCGCCAAAGTGGCGAATGGTGTGAAGGACTGGCGTCCGGAATACTGTGTCGGTCAGCTCCGACTTGCCGGCTGCCAGACCAGTGTCGGCCTGGATGATCTCGATATCGAGGCCGCCTATGCGAAAGGCGCGCGTACCTTGATCGTCGGTGTGGCCAATCGGGGTGGCACCATCGGTCGTGACTGGCTCGATGTCTTCGAGCAGGCCTTGCGCGTCGGCATGGACATAGCCTCCGGCTTGCATAACCTTCTCATTGACGAACCGCGCCTTGCCGGACTCGCCAAGGAACTCGGCCGTTCACTCATCGATGTACGGATTCCCCAGAACACCTACCCCATTGCCAACGGCGAGCCTCGAAAGGGCCGACGTTGCCTTGCCGTGGGAACCGACTGTTCGGTCGGCAAGATGTACACCTCGCTCGCCATGGAGAAGAGCATGCGCGCGCGCGGCATGGCGGCCAGTTTCCGGGCGACCGGCCAGACCGGCATTCTGATCACCGGCAATGGCGTGCCACTCGATGCGGTGGTGGCCGACTTCATGGCAGGTTCGATCGAATGGCTGTCACCCGACAACGATCCCGATCACTGGGATCTGATCGAAGGGCAGGGCAGTCTCCTTCATCCGTCCTATTCAGGAGTCACGCTTGCATTGGTGCACGGCGGTGCGCCGGATGCGCTGGTGCTTTGCCACGAGCCCACGCGTCAGCACATGCGTGGTCTTCCCGGCTATTCACTGCCCTCGCTCGAACGCCTGCGCGATGTTTCGCTGAGCCTTGCTCAGGTGGTCAATCCCGGCTGTCGAGTGATCGGCGTTTCCGTCAATACCTTCGCGCTCGACGCGTCTGCTGCCCGTGAAGAACTCGACCGCGTCGAAGGCGAACTCGGCTTGCCGACGATCGATCCGTTCCGGGAAGGCGCAGATCGGCTGGTCGATGCCCTCGATGCCTTGCCGCCGCGCATCGTGGCCAAGCGCGACTACGCGCCGACGCACGGGCCCGATGCATGATCGAACTCGACATCACGCGCGACAGTTTCCCGATCGACGGCACGTTCACGATCGCGCGGGGGTCGCGCACCGTGGCCGAAGTGCTCACCGTGACCTTGCGTGCGAACGGTCATGCGGGTCGAGGTGAGTGCATGCCCTATGCGCGCTACGGTGAATCGCTCGACAGTGTCGAGGCCACTGTCGAAGGTTGCCGTGGGGCACTCGGCGACGGGCTCGACAGGACAGGGCTGCAAACGCTCCTGCCTGCCGGCGCGGCCCGTAACGCGCTCGATTGCGCCTTCTGGGATCTGCAAGCGAAGGATGCCGGTGTACCGGTCTGGCAGCTTGCCGGCTTGCCGGAGCCGAGGCCGCTCATCACGGCCTATACCTTGTCGCTCGAGACGCCGTCTCTCATGCAGGAGAGTGCCGCGCGGGAGGCGCGACGGCCGCTTCTGAAGATCAAGCTGGGTGGTGACGGTGCCACGGACGTCGCCCGGCTCGAAGCGGTACGTCGCGGTGCGCCGGACAGCCGACTCATCGTGGATGCCAATGAAGGCTGGACACTGGCCGACTATGAATCTCTGGCAGCGCCGATGCTCGACCTCGGAGTTGCGCTGGTCGAGCAACCGCTGCCGGCTGGTGACGATGCGGCGCTTGCAGACCGGCATCGCCCGCTGCCGGTCTGCGCCGATGAAGCCTGCCACGATCGCGGCACGCTCGATGCCCTGGTCGGACGCTACGACCTCATCAACGTGAAGCTCGACAAGACGGGTGGGCTGACCGAGGCACTGGCGCTCGTCGATGCCGCGGAAGCCGCCGGATTCGGCATCATGGTCGGCTGCATGGTGTGCAGTTCGCTGGCGATGGCGCCGGCGATGCTGGTTGCCCAACGTGCCGAGATCGTCGACCTTGATGGGCCATTGCTGCTGGCTCGTGACCGTGAATTCCCGTTGCGCTACGAGGGCAGCGTCGTTCACCCTGCCACGCCTGCTCTCTGGGGCTAGCGGATGGGGCTAGCGGAAAGCCACTCGAGGTGCGTCGACGCATGATGACGCGCTCGTCGGTATCACGTCGATGCGCCCCTGCGTGCCCCGGGGATCGGATTGAGAGTACGATTCGGGAATGGAAAAGATTCGGATTGCGACTCGCAAGAGTCCGCTCGCGTTGTGGCAGGCAGAGGACGTCAAGCAGCGTCTCGAGGTGCTGCATCCCGCGTTGACGGTCGAGCTGGTGACCATGACGACGCGCGGCGACGTGCTGCTCGACAGCCCCCTCGCCAAGATCGGTGGCAAGGGACTTTTCGTCAAGGAACTCGAAGTGGCGATGCTCGAAGGGCGTGCCGACATCGCCGTGCATTCGGTCAAGGATGTTCCGGCTACGCTACCAGACGGGCTTCACATATCGACCATTCTCGCGCGTGAGAATCCGCACGACGCTTTCGTCTCGAACAAGCATGCCGGGTTCGACGAGCTACCCGCGGGTGCGCGTGTCGGTACCTGCAGTCTGCGCCGTCAGTCGCAGGTGCTCGCGCGCCGCCCGGATCTCGAGATCCTGCCGCTGAGAGGGAATGTCAACACGCGCCTGGCGAAACTCGACGCCGGAGAGTACGACGCTATCATTCTCGCGGCAGCCGGGCTGATCCGCCTGGAGATGCGCGGACGGATCCGCTCCGAGATCTCGACTGAAGTCAGTTTGCCGGCAGCGGGTCAGGGCATCGTCGGTATCGAGAGCCGGGAAGGGGATGCGGCGGTCAGGGAGTGTCTTGCCGGACTGCATCACGCTGAAACAGCCATTCGCGTGGCAGCGGAACGCGCGGTCAGTGCTCGTCTCGATGGTGGCTGCCAGGTCCCGATCGGGGCCTTCTCTGTGCTTCTGGACGGTGACATCACTTTGCGCGGGCTGGTCGCCTCGCCCGACGGAAAGACGCTCGTGCAAGAGACAATCAGCGGCACTGCGGCTACGCCGGAGGCCGCGCATGCCCTGGGCGTCACGCTGGCCGAAAGGCTGCTCGCCAACGGAGCTGAACGCATCCTCAACGATCTGGGCCTGACGCCAGCGCCGCTCGAGTCGATGTCGACGGTATTCAGGCCTGACGAAATGACGACAACGGACGCAGACTGACTGCAAGCGAGTTGCAGCGGCGTCCCCGTGAGACGCCCGGCCGATCACACGGTCGGACTGCTGGCCGCCGGCTTTGCCTTCACGGTCTGGGGCTTCTTCCCGCTCTTCTTCAAGCAGCTCGACGCTCTGCCACCGGCGGAGATTCTCGCCTGGCGAATCGTCTGCTCGTTCCTGACGCTGGCGACGGTCATGGTATTCGTGCCGGGGCCTCGACGGATCCTGGCGCAGATGCGCGCACTCAGGCGCACCTGGCTGGTAATTGCTGCCGCCATCCTGATTTCCGTCAACTGGCTGATCTTCATCCACGCCATCACCCATGACCAGATTCTCGAGTCGAGTCTGGGCTACTTTCTCGTCCCGATCGTCAATACCGCGCTCGGCATGGCCTTCTTTGCCGAACGGCCGGATCGATGGCGACAGGCGTCGATGGTGATGGCAGCCTGCGGCATGGGCGCCGTATTCGTCGTGGCCGATACGGCCCCATGGATATCTCTCTCGCTGGCTGCAAGCTTCGGGCTGTACGGTGCCGTGCGCAAGGCGGTCGATCTGGATAGCGCGACAGGCTTGTTATGCGAGACCACGCTGTTGGTGCCGATTGCGGTGCTGTACCTGGTGGCTTTCGGCACCGCGCCATCGGAAGTGCCGGATGTAACGCGCCACTGGCTCATGGCGTCAGGGGTCCTCACCCTGGTGCCACTCTTCGCAGTCGTCGTTGCCGCCAGACGTATCGAGATGGGCACTCTCGGTTTCTTTCAATACATCACGCCGGTCATGCATTTCGGACTGGCTGTCTCGATCTATGGCGAAACGCTTGACCTGGCGCGGCAACTCGCCTTTGCGACAACGCTCTGCGCGGTTGGGTTGTGGATGGCGGGTGCGGAAGCGGAACGACGACGACGGCACACCCGCAAGTAGCTACTCGCTGGTAGCCGCAGCCGCGAAGTTGCCGAGCGCGCCGGCAACCTTGGCGAAGACTTCGTCACATCCTTCCGATGCGTGTCGGGCTTTCAGGTACACAGGGTCGTTGTAGCCCAGGTGCACGTCACCGTTTTCGTCCTCCCAGACGAGCATCTTCTGTGGCAGGTCGATCGCGATGCTCTGACTGCATTGCATCAACGGGGTACCGACCTTGGGGTTGCCGAAGATCATCAGCTGTGTGGGTCGAAGTTCCATTTCGGCCCGCTTGGCGCCGTCGGCATGGTCGACGCGCGCAAAGATGTTCATGCCCTTCTCTTCGAGAACGGCAGCGAGCTTGTCCATGGTCGTGGTGACGTCGTTTGCGCTCGGCAAGACGATCATGCCGTCCTGTGCTTGTGCATTGCCGGCAAGGCCCAGCGTTGCCAGAAGCATCGCGATGGCGACAGGGTTTTTCATGGGGTCGGGTCTCGTGTTTGATGTGCCGGTCAGTTTGACCTGGCAAGTGAATCGGGTCGCGTTCAGCAGTCGTTCGACGGCCGCCCGCGCGGGTTGCGACAACGTGCATCTTCACACGTTCCGTCGCAGATGCAATCACTTGACCTCGCTTGAGTGCGGTATCGAGCACATGTCATCATCGGGCGTCTGGCAAACGGGACGGCTGAGGTGAGCGACAAGCGACGTGGACGTCATCACCCGGCGAACGCCAATCCGTCCGACGGGCGAGGTGCCGGGCGGGTTGCCGGGCGGGTTGCCGGGCGGGTTGCCGGGCGGGTGCCGGCCACTTTGAAGGCCAGGTTGAGGGGCGGGTTGAAGACGAGGTGAACAGTGTTGAAGGCAAGGCCGACGGTCAGGTAGACGGACCCGCGCTGGTCAGCGGCTTGCAGATCGGCGTCGATGTGGGCGGCACCTTCACCGATCTGATCGTCCTGGATCCGGCCAGCGATACCGTACGATTCGCCAAGGTGCCGAGTACCTTGGGTAATCAGGCTGATGGCGTTCTGGCCGCCCTCGATGCGGCAGCGGTCGACCTCTCTGATGCGGTATCGATCGTACATGGCACGACGACGACGACCAATGCCGTGCTCGAACGGAAGCTTGCGCGCACTGGCTTGATCACGACCCGTGGTTTTCGGGACATCCTGGAACTTGGCCGTCGGACGCGACCTTCCCCCTACGGCATGCAAGGCAAGTTCGAGCCGCTGATACCCCGCGATCGCCGCATCGAGGTGAGCGAACGGCTCGATGCGGCGGGCAGGGTCCGTACGCCACTCGATGAAGCCGACGTACGGCACGCGGTGGAGCGCTTGCTGGCGATGGGCTGCGACGCACTCGTCATCCATTTTCTGCATGCCTATGCCAACCCTGAGCACGAACGCCGCGCCGCTGCCATTGCCCGCGCCCTCTGGCCTGACGCCTTCGTCACGGCAGGGCATGAGCTCTTGTCCGAGAGCCGTGAGTTCGAGCGCGGCGTAACGGCGGCGGTCAATGCGTCGGTGCAGCCCTTGCTCGCGCGCTATATCGATCGACTCGTCGAGCAACTCTCGGCACGGGGTTATCGTGGCGAGTTGTTGGTAGTCAATGGCAATGGCGGCATGGTATCGGCGTCGAACGTCGCACGCGAGGCGGCGAAGACGGTCATGTCTGGCCCGGCCTCCGGGGTCATGGCGGCGGCCTGGACCGGCGCGCGAGCGGGGCGCCCGAACCTGATTACCTATGACATGGGTGGCACGTCGACCGACGTCGCGCTGATTCGCGCGGCGCGGCCCTCGGTCACGAACGAGACCGAACTGGAATACGGCATGCCGATCCATGTGCCCATGGTCGACGTGCGTACCATCGGTGCCGGTGGTGGCTCTATCGCCCGGATCACACCGGGTGGGTTGCTGACGGTCGGACCAGACAGTGCCGGTTCCGACCCCGGACCTGTCTGCTACGGCCGCGGCGGTATAGAGCCGACACTCTCCGATGCCAACGTCCTGCTCGGTCGGCTCGACCCGATGAGTCTGCCGTCTGTGGACGGGGCTTCGGCGGCCCGACAGATCATGAAAAACCTGCATGAAATCTTTGCCCGTTCACTGGGATATCCGCTCGGACTCGACGCAGTGGCCGCCGCCGCTGCGGTCGTGCAGGTTGCCGACACGCGCATGGCGGGAGCGGTGCGCATGGTCTCGGTATCGCTCGGCGTCGATCCACGGGACTTCTCCCTGTTCGCGTTCGGCGGCGCAGGGCCATTGCACGCGGCATCGATTGCACGCGAACTTGCGATCCCGTCGGTACTCGTGCCGCCACGACCAGGTATCACCAATGCGCTGGGATGCCTGGTTGCTGAATTGCGGCATGACTTCGTCGACACCATCAATCGACCGCTCGATGCGCTGGACGAGAAGGTGGTCCACGAACGCTTCGCCGCACGCATCGCGGAAGGGCGTGAGCGGGTGGCGACGCAGAGCGACAGTCTTGTCGGTATTCGGCTGGAACTCGCGGTCGACATGCAGTTCGTCGGTCAGACGCACCTGCTGCGCGTCCCCATCGATACCCCGACGCCCGATTCCCGAACATTGCAAGTCGCGTTCGAGCGTGCGTATCACGAGCGCTTCAGAGTATCGCTGGACGATATACGCGCCAATCTCGTCAACGTGGCCGTCTCGGTGATCGGTGAACGCCGCGAGCAGAACCTTTCGGGGCTTCTGGATTCTGCCGACCGGGCGACGACACTCGCGGAGGCCTGCATTGGTGAACGTGACGTCTTCATCGACGGTCAGCTCTTGGCGACGCCGGTCTATCGGCGCGAACGCCTGCCGCTGGCGACCCACCTCGACGGCCCGGCAATCATCGAACAGATGGATACCACTACTCTGGTACCACCTGCGGCACAACTGGAAGTTGACGATCAGGCTAATCTGATCTTGCATGTCGACGCTGTGTAGGTCGAGCATGGACCGTAAGTACGAGGCGATCGAGAGTATCTGCGAGATGAAGCGGCGTAGGTGTCTATTGAGGGACCAAGAAACGTAGCACTGTCTCTTGAGGGATACCCCGACAACAGGGGCAACTGGCCCAACCTCACCGCCAGCCGCAGGCTGTTTTGAGCTTGATCGGCCGTGTCAGGTTGCATTCATGGATTCAGAATCATACAGCCGTCAAGGTTTCACTATCTGGTTGCCGTTATTACCAGTGGATGGTAATTATTGGTAGTACAGCGAAAGGAGCAGACCTATGGCAAAGGACACCAGCATCGTTCTCGTATGACCATGTCTCTGCTGCTATCGATGGGCTGGCGAAGTTCCCCGATATGGGACGTTCGCGGGAAGACGTCCGAATTCGAGGTCGCCGCAATGAGCGCGCTGCTCGACCCGAGCGAGCGAGGACTCGATCGGACGCGCGCCGTCCTCTCCAGACAAGTTGCCCGGCTCAAGCACTTCGTCGTGAATCTCTCGGACGAGGTCGGCGGTGAGCCAGCGAATACCGTCGAAGTCGAAGGAGCCGTCCGTATCGGACGAGCTCACCGCTTGGCGAGCTTCCTCAGCGTCTTGCGATGTTCGTCCGCGCAGCGCTTTATCAGGTCCGAGTCCGAAGTCGGGCGCGTCTTGAGCGGGCGCATTGCGGCCCCGTCGTTTCGTTGGCGACGATCGGGCTTTGAACCAGTGACCTTATCAGCTTGGGCGGCCATGGGTCGGTCCGGCTCGAGGCATTCGACGGGGATGCACTGCTATCCTGACGCAGGGGAGGGGCGTGGCACTCAGAGTGCGACCTTGTCCAGATTCCCGTGCTTAGCGAGATGCGCCTCGATCCACTTCGGTTTACGCCCACGTCCGCTCCAGGTGACGCCGTCTTCCGGGTTCTTGTACTTCGGCGCGACCTTCCCGGTCTTCTTGCCAGCCTTCCCGGCACTGGTCGCACGTGTCTTCGTGCCAACAGCCTTCAGAGCACCTCCCATGTCGGACAGCAACTCGCTGACATCAAATCCGCTTCGTTGAGCAATCGCCTTCATCTGCGCGAGCGCCGCCTTGCGCTCTTTTCCGTCCTTGGCAGCGATTGCCTTCTCGATCTTGTTCTTTTCCTTCTCAAGCTTTGCGAGGGTCCACGTTGAATAACTTGCCATAGATGCTTCAATTTCCTGCTGAGTGAGGCGAAACGGAGATACCCGCTTCACCGGCTGTTTCGAAGGACGGTAGTGTATCCACTACCTCATCCATCTTGAGTGTCGCGGAACGGAGAATCCAGTCGAGACTCCGAATTTCACCGAGCTTCCTCCAGATCAAGTTCTGCCCAGAGCCAAGTGAAATTGTACCGAAAACCTGCCCCCGAAGGCATCACGGCGTCAGTATTCTCGAGTGTCTTGAGCCACATGAGCACGTCACTACGGCTGTCGGGATCGGCCGCGCACTCGCGTGGCGTGCGGTCTCCGAGCATCGGTATCGGCTCGTCGAGCGTGCGGCGATAGTGCGCGTCGAGATGATTCTGCAGAACTTCCTCGACGTCGCCTTTGCTCTCTGTGTCGATCGGGGTCGTTGGCATGGCACCGCCGGAACGGAGTGCGCCCTCCAGATTCGCGTTGGCGGCGTCGTACACGGCAAGTCCGTCGCCGATGCGTGCCTCGAGCGCATCGCACAGGACCTCCCTGCCACGCCGAGCACCCTCTGCCGAATTCGTCGCGAGCTCGAGATGCGTGTCATCCAGTGTGAGGATTCCGAGCACGGTCCGCTCTCGAGTGACATCGTCGTCATCGGCTGGCGCGAGCCAAGTCCAGGTAGGGTCATCGTTCGGCACTAATGTGGCGAGATCCGAGAGCGTCGCCGTCAGTGCTCCACGAACCCGTCGTGAGCGACGTGCCGCACACCATCGTCAAAAGCGCCGATGGTGCTGCAGCGATCACGGGGGCAAATCGGGGCGCGCGAGCTTGCACGACGAACCGCTACCGCTGCTCCAACCGCATTGCAGCGAGGTAGCCGTATTGCGAATCTTCATGCTGCTCCTTCAGATACTCGAACAGCGTGTAGGCACTCTCTTTCTGATCCAACTGCCCATACGTCATGGCGCGCAGGTAGGTCAGCTCCGCTTTCAACTCCGGCGTGACCGTGCCAAGCGTCTCCGCTTGCGTAATCAGACTCAGTGTCGCCTCGTAGGCTCCATGCTTGTATCTATCGTACGCCTTGGTTACCGAACCGGTTTGCGCAAGGCCCGCGCAACCGCTCATCAGAAGAACTGACCCAGCCAGCAATGCCACGTTCATGACTCTCTCCTCTACGTCCGTTGAAATTCGTTCAGTTCGACCAGTCAGCGACGATGATTGTCGCGAACTCATCGGTTGTGGGTGATCAATTCGGAACTCGGGCCCGGCTTGCGTTTCAGTAGCCGCTGGACGACCAGCTCGGCAGCCACCAGATTGAGCACCCAGGCAATCACCATCACGCTGTCGCGCGCCAGCCCCAACGGCTCGGTGCCTTGGATGACTATCCATGCAATCCCGAGAATCGATTGTGTCGACGCCCCTTGGCCGATCGCGTAGGCACGCAGCATGGCGGCCCTGTGGCCCGAGATATTCCGGGACCTGACCGCTACAACCGCCCAAGCGATGTACCCGATCATCACGCAGCCGAGGATCATCCTCACCGCGTACAGAAGATCGCCCTGAAGGTTCGCCGGGAAGCTGAAGAAGTGGGTCATCCACAAACCGGTTCCCGCGGAAACGCATCCGGCCGCCACGACAACGCGACCCGAAAAGCGATGTGCGGCCGGGTGATGTCTTCGCACGCTGGGCAAGAATTGAATCGCGCCGAGGGTGCAGAACAGTGTGCTGCTCAGGATGTGGAGGATGACCGGAACCGGTGCCGCCAACGCCCGGAGGTTCTCGGGCGCGATGGCCGGACCGCCCGCCAGTTCAAGCAGACGGATCAGGCCGCCGACGACTGGAATGAAGGAGTAGATGACCAGGGCACCCAGGACTGCCCATTCGGATCTGTTCAAGACGTTCATGCGATGCCTTCAAGCTCTGGATTCGGATGGTCAGCCGATGGATGCCGGCGTGCCCACGCAGGTGGGCTGCCCGGTGCGGCAATACCGACTGCGGCCACGCGTCGCCCGGAATCGGCGGCGCGGAACATCGAGCGCTACCTCTCTGTCCGGATGGTGGAGATGCTAGTCATGCGGACCGAGGAGTACCATGCCAGGCAGTGCAACCCCGGTATGCGAATCGGTATGGACTGGCGCTCGGTACGATTCGACTGGAACCGCGTGCGGGCCTTTCTCGTCACGGTCGAGGAGGGCTCGCTGTCCTCGGCCGCTCGCGCACTCGGCACCAGCCAGCCGACGCTCGGGCGGCAGATCGCGGCGCTCGAGAAGGAGCTTGGCATCGCCCTGTTCGAGCGTGTCGACAACCGTCTGATGCCGACGCCTGGCGGACTCGATCTGCTTGAACACGCGCGGACGATGGGCGCGGCGGCCAGTGAGCTTTCGCTGCGAGCGTCGGCGCAATCGACTTCCCTCACCGGCAGCGTCTGCATATCCGCCACCGATCTGATGGCCGCCTACGGTCTGCCACCGATCGTGGCGAAGCTCAGACGTCTCGAGCCGGGCATCCGTATCGAGCTCGTCTCGTCCAACGATGCGAGCCATCTCGGGCGCCGTGAAGCGGACATCGCGATTCGGGCCTTCCGTCCTCAGCAGTCCGACTTGATTGCCAAGCGCGTGGGTGATGTCACTGCGGGCTTCTACGCCGCATCGACCTATCTTGAGTCCCTTGACGAGCTGCCGACGCTCGAGACGCTCGGGCGCGTCGCCCTTGTCGGTTCGCTCGACAGCACGCAGATGATCGCGACCTGCCGCCAGTTCGGTGTCGAACTGTCTGCGGAGCAGTTCGTGGCCGTCTCCGACAATCACGTCGTGCAGTGGGAACTGGTCCGCCAGGGCATCGGCATCGCTCTCTTGCCGGACGAAGTCTGCCGGCTGGACCCGGTCGTGCGTCCGGTGACGCTCGGGCTCGAACCGCTACGTTTCGAGCTCTGGCTCGTCGTGCACCGTGAGCTCAGAACGAACCGGCGGGTCAGGCGCGTCTTCGATGCGCTTGGCGACGCACTGGCTTGCAGGAGCGACCGGCTCCAAGAGGCATCGCCGCGGGGCTCGTGAGAGCAGTGCGCGCTTGGCTCGAGCCGGGTCCGGGGCATGGTCGCGACCGATGCCACATTCGCGGTGCGCAACCGCACGCAGAACCCGGCATCGGTCGGCTCGCCGGCGTGGCGGCGCGTTGGTCTACGACGGTGCAACGCCGCTTATCGACGGCGGTACCCACCGTCGGGACGATGCTGAACGAATTGACCACCACGTTCCGCGGGCAAATGATCACACTCGCTCCGGCGATTGCACTGGCTGCGCAAGCGCGCGGAGTGAACGATGTGTCTGATACCGATGCACTAGCCCATAGATTGATCTCGATGATCGAGGCAGTCCGGAACCAGGTCACCCGATCAGTCAACAGTGCGATGGTGCAGGCTTACTTGCACATCGGCCGGGAAATTGGTGACCTGCTTTCAGTGAGACGAAACGCTGGCGATCACACTTGACAAGTGAAATGATGTGCAATGCCGTTGGTTGCCCGATAGCGCATTTCGGGCTTCTTGGATTGTTTTTGTTTGTCCAGGTCAGCTTCGGGCACATAGCGTAAGTTGTCACCAAGGCCTATTAAGCGCTCGAATCATGGTAGTGGCATCTCGGTCTCCGATATGAGCAACGGCCAATGATGCCCTCGTTTGAGAACAACTGATCGAAAATGTCTGAAGTCCCAAGTCAGGATTTGCGCCTCGCGGTGATGTGCCATTGCCATGACGATCAAATCGGGAAGGTCCGCCCCACTATTCATATAACGCTTTCCGAGTTTCAAGGCTAATTCAAGATCCGCTGCGGTCGGGGATTCGAGACGATGAACGCCCGTTGCCAAGCCTTCGCCGAACACGATTGCTGCCGATGGATATCCGCGTGATCTGAGTAATAAATCGGTTTCGACCAGCACTGGCCAGGGGACTATGATTTTTCTCCCCAGTCGCGCCAATAGCTCAGCCGCAAAAAAGTGCCTGCGTTTCTCACCTTTATTAATGGCCGATACGATCGGACCAGTGTCACAGATAATCAACTGCTCAAACGTGCAAGAACCTGTTCGATATTCTGTGACATATTCTCATCGTCATCAATCAAACCTTCATACGGTAGTCTCGCAGGTTGCTGCTGTTGTACGAGCTCAGTCACGATCGCTGATACAGACGTCTTCCGGCGCTTGGCCTCCTTGTCAAGTCGCTTGGCGATTTGTTCAGGGAGTGAGATTGTCTTTCGTATTGTGCCCATGGAGATAGTATGAACATGTAAGTATGAACACGCAAGCCTGACAGGCGGCTTTGGGCACATTGCTGACTGTCGCGGCACCCCCAGTCCGATCCTGCCTCGTCTGTCTGCTGGCATGTCCCTCAAGGGTGGGTTGAGGGACAAGGTGGAGCCATCGGCCAACCTTCGTCGTATGTCTTGCAACGATCAGGGTCGAGGTCGAAGTCGGAGCAGGGTGGCGAGCGCTGATCTCTCGGTACCCCCGCCTTCGCGCGTTTCGCTAAGTCTGACCACCGCCACTGCGTCGCCGGAGTCCGCGAGCCGCAGCGTACGCGAAGGACTACCGTCACTTTCGACCGTGTCTTGAATTGAAGGGACGCTTGGTATGAGAGTGACGCGGTAGCTCCTCCCCTCGTGAACGAGTGCCTCGCCTAATTCGAGCAGGGTCACCAACGTACCGTCTAGAGTCACGCTTCTTACAGACTCGTGCCCGGCCGGACTGCCTCCGGCGCCGAAAAAGACTTTTCCACTGCCGTCGATCCGCGCCGCGCTGACGTTGCCGAAAACCGGGGGGCCAGCGGGCCCGGTTGCCATCGGCACCCCACAGTCGGCGGTGCTGACCACGGGCGCCAGCGCTGCCCGGCCGAGGCTTGCGAGGCTGGGGTATGGCTGTCCGGAGTGGCCGCTCCCGGTTAGTAGGTCGAACCCGCATGCTTGTACCCCGGCGGTAACGGCCACCTGTCCCGGGCGGTTAAAATCGGAGACGAAGCGGACAATCTCGCCTCCGGCGAGATTGTCCGCTTCGTCTCGCCAGTGATGACGAGAAGGCGAGGATCACCTTGCTCTGGTAAGAGCCAGAGAGAGTCCTGTGCGCCAACGGGCGCGTCCGTCGTCGCGATCGTCGAGGCAACAACAACCGTACTGTCAGGGAGTGCGCCGCGTAGCTTCACCGCACCAAACGTCGATTCTGGCGCCCCCGGGACGGGCTGACGATCGGCGACCACCTCCGTGTATACCCCTGCGCGGTAGCGCACGAGCAGCGCCGTACCGCCGATACTGCGATCGTCGCAGTTGGTCAGCACACCTCCAAACAAAACTGCGTCGGCGAACACGTGAACGCTGTCCCGACCGAGCACGAAATCGCAGTTACGAAGACGCACGAGCGTTCCCGAATCAGATCGAGTCGGCCCCTTCGCAACCGCAGTGACAACGCCACCCCGATCGAGCCACAGAAAGCGCTCCCGGTCGTGAGTCTGCCCGACGAACGCGGCAGCGACGGCCGAGTGCGAGAGCTGCTCAATTCCCGCAAGCACCCCCTGTCCGCCGGGAATGGGTAAGTCGTCGCCATCCCTAACGACATCCCTCGTCCCTTCCGGCCCCTGCACGACGAACATCGATCGCGGCATGAGCTGCCCGGGCTCAAGCGCGACTTCGTTCAGCTGAAACCCAATCGATTCACCCTCGAACCCGAAGTGCGGGTCGCCAGAGAGGGTAAGGGTCACCCCCAAAATCCCGCCGGCGATGGCGTCACCTGTCCGTGCGATCGGGAGCGGCGCGTCGAGCGGACCGAACCAGAGACCTCTGTGCGACTCCCCGTCACGAGAGTAGGTACCCGTGAAGTAGATCGAGCCTGCATGGGAGACGTCATGGCGCAACGATCCGTCGAACAGGACGACATCGTTTTCGCTGCCCGGTATCCGCGTTCCATCGATAAGCATCACGTCATTAAAGGGATTTGACGTGGAGGTCGTGCCTGGGGCGCCCGTGACGGTGTCATCGGTATCGTCGTCCGCTGATTCGCGTGGCGTTGTACCTTCTAGGTAATATGCACACCTCATGGTGTGAGGGTAGGGCATAGCTCAGCGAATCGGGTACCGGCGTGTCTCGACACTAGTGCAGAACACTGCACGGCAGCTCGAGGGTGTCGACGTCGACAAGATATTCGATGACAAGCTTTCAGGTAGTACCCGCGCCCGTCCAGGGCTCAAGGCGATGCTTGAGCACCTGCGCGCTGGCGACGAAGTGCACGTTAATTCTATAGACCGGCTCGCGCGAGATCTTGGCGACCTTCACGCGATCGTCCGCGACATTACCGAGCGCGGTGCTGTCGTGCACTTCCACAAGGAGTCACTGATGCTCGGCAGTGGTGATTCCGCGATTCAACGACTGCAGCTCGACATCATGGGCGCCGTCGCCGCATTCGAGCGGGCAATCATCAACGAGCGATCTGCCGAGGGTCGCGCGATTGCTCGACAGAAAGGCGTTCGGTTCGGTGCGACTCCAAAGCTCTCGAAGGCCGAGCAGCGGAAAGTTTGTCAGCAGTACAAGGCTGGTCAACCCGTTTCCCGTATTGCGATCGATCTCGATGTCTCGCGACGGACAGTGCATCGAGTGCTTGAGCGTTCCGGTGTCGAACGGCGCTCGAAAAGGCAAACAGCAACCGTGAGGACTTAGGCGAGCGCCGAAGCAAAGATCGAGAGCACGGCAGGGTGTCCACCCGTGAACGGGACTGAAAACGGTTAATGCCCTTCAAAATGCAAGCGTTTGAGCGTTATCGCCATACCCGACTAAAGCACGCGACCGCGCCGGACGGTAGCCGGTGTGAGGATCCTCGATACATGACACAACGCTCGGTTCGACCGGCAGCGACGCTTTGGCAATCGAGACTCGAGCTCTCGAGTGCCGAGGCCGTCTGTCGATCGTCAAGAAGACGGTCGATCTCATGGGTGGCCGGGTTTCGGTGCGTTCATCGCCGGGAGGCGGGGCGACCTTTACCTTCGACTGGCCGGTCCATGTTGAAGGCGTCAGTCGTTCTCCCTTCCGTCCGAACGACGACGTCCAACTTCTGGAAGCAGCTTAGCGGAGGCGATGGTCAGGGCCGACGACGTCAACCCTTGCGCACGATCGCGGTGTTCAACGCCTCCAGTACGGTGTCGTAGAAGTGCTCGAGCTGGGTCAGTCGCGCTTTCACATCCGCATGGCCTCGTGAGGGTAGCGCTTTGGTGGTCTTGACCACGGTGTCGTGGGCCTTCCGGGATCGAGCCAGAGCACCCGTGAGAATGTTGACGTACGGATCGTCGGCCAGCTGGAAGTAGTCTTGCCGATCACCGGGTTTGGCCACGCGCTCGATGATGCCCATCTGTTCCAGCATTCGGGCATTGGTGCTGATGCTGCCTCGGCTCACTTGCAGCTCGATCGCAAGATCGCCGAACGAGTAGGCCCGGCCGTCGAAAATCATCAATCCCATCAAACGACCGGCGATGCGAGGCAGACCGTCACCTTGTGAGATGAGTCCCATCTGCTCGATGAAGCGCTCCCGAACTACCTCAGTGCTTTCAGCCATGATCGGCTGACTCCAGAGCTTCGATGACTGCATTTAGACACGAACATTCTGTTTAGTCAACACTAAACATATTGGTTGACAGGTCGCTATACATCGTTCATTCTGATTGTTCAGTTACAAATGAACGATAAAAACATGCCGGCCTCCCTCTACGCGCAGTCGCAAACCTGCCTCTCGCTGATAGCCGCGCTATCGTTCGCAACCCCTACGCTGAGCGACACGCTTCCCGTCGCCCTTGCCGAGGCTTATCGCTCCAACCCGGATCTCCTGGCCGCACGGGCCGCCTTGCGCGGCGTCGACGAAGAGGTTGCCATTGCCCGTAGTGGATACCGGCCCTCGTTGTCGATTGATGCGACGGCCTCGCAAACGGATCAGGATGCCGGGGCGATCGGGCAGGGACGTGTGGGCTTGCAGCTCGATCAATCCCTGTTCGATGGATCGGTCACCCGAAACACCGTTCGCGGCGCACTCGCTCGAGTGGACTCCGAGCACGGAGCGCTCAGCGCCACCGAACAAGAGGTGCTGCTATCGGTCATCACCGCCTATCTGGATGTGCTTCGCGATACGGACGTGGTCGGCATCCGTGAGGCGAATCTGAAATTTCTCACGCAACAGGTTCGCTCAGCGAAAACACGGTTCGATGTGGGTGATGACACGAATACCGCGATAGCCGAGGCTCAGGCTCGAGAGGCGGACGCCATCGCGCAGCTGGCTCGTGCTCAGGCTCAGCGTTCGATCAGTGAATCCACGTATCGCGAGATCATCGGCAAGGCGCCGACCGATCCGCAATCGGTGGTCCTTCCCGAAGACCTGTTGCCAACGACAATGGCAGTGGCCATCGAGGAGGCTATGCAAACGCATCCCAGCCTGGCTTCCGTTCTGGCGCTCGGCGAGGCCGCTCGCTTCGACGTGAATCGAACCCGTGGTGCGCTACGGCCGACCGTCGGCGTATCGGCTCGCGTCGAGCGCGTCGGTGACGATCTACCGATCGGCGATGCTCGCCGTCAGGACGGCACCAGCGCCTCTGTTTCCTTGCAACTTCGTGTGCCGCTCTACCAGGCAGGTCTTGCCTCAGCGCGTGTTCGACAGGCCCGACAGATGGTCGAACAACGTGATTTGCAGAGCGAAGCGACTCGCACCCGAATCCGTTCGACAGTCGAATCGGGCTGGGCACAGCTGGTAGCAGCACGGTCCGCGCAGACCGCCACGGAGCAGCAGATACAGGCGGCGCAACTGGCGCGTGAGGGCAAGCTCAATGAACAAGCGGTCGGCCTGGTGACCACGCTGGATGTGCTCAACGCCCAACAGGACGTACTGGCCGCCGAGTGGGCCTCGATTGGCGCTGAACGCGACACGATTCTTGCCAGCTACAGTCTTCTGGCTGCGACGGGCCGGCTGCAAACCAGCCTGTTGACGCTACCCGTCGAGCCGTACGAACCGGCGGTGCATTTCGATGCGACCAATCGCCGATGGTTCGGCTCGCACGTGCCTCCGATGCCCTGAATACGTGACCGGCATGCCGCATCACTCATTCCTGACCCGATTCGTTTTTTCATCCTTGTCGAGCCCCTTTCCCATGTATTCAACCCGAACCAAGGCACTTTCAGCGTTGGCGCTGGCTTGCAGTCTGGTCGTGCACAACGCATATGCGCAATCGGATGAGGCGAGTGCGGCCGAGTCTCCGGTGGTCAACGTCACGACCGCCACGACCGGCGAGGTGGAAACTCGTATTTCGGTCTCCGGAACACTCGTTGCCGCCGAAGAAGTGTTGATCAACACGCGCATCAATGGTTATGCGATCGAGAGCATTCGAGTCGAAGTCGGTGATCTCGTCGAGGCCGGCAGCGCACTGGCCACGCTGGATGATTCGGCGCCGGCGGCTCAACTCGCACAAGCTGAGGCTGAACTGGTGCGCGCCGGTGCCGCCATTGGACAGGCGAAGAGCCAGATCGATGCCACGACCGCGACGATGATCGAAGCGGATGCCAATCTGAAGCGTAACGAACGGCTTCGGCAGTCGGGCAATATAAGCGAGGCCGCTCTCGAGCAAGCCAGAGCGGCGGCCAGTTCCGCTCGCGCCAACGTCGCTTCGGCACGTGATGGACTGAACGTGGCCAACGCGCAGCAAACCTCGGCGGAATCGCAACGGGATCTGGCCAGGGTGACGCTCGCCAGGACGCAGATTACCGCGCCGGTGGCAGGCCTGATCTCTGCTCGAAACGCCCAACTCGGCGAGATTGCCAGTGGCGGTGGCGAGCCGATGTTCCGGCTGATTCGAAACGGCGAGCTGGAGATCGCCGTCGAGGTGGTCGAGACCGCCCTGGGTGGACTCGACAAGGGCGATGAGGCCATCGTGAACGTGGCCGGTGTCGGTAGCGTCAAGGGAACGGTTCGACTGGTCTCGCCGGTTGTCGATGCCCGCACGCGACTGGGTTCGGTACGACTTTCGCTACCGATGAATCCGGCCTTGAAGGCCGGGCTGTCTGCGAGCGGCTGGATCATCCTTGATCGCCATGAATCGATAACCGTGCCGGCCAGTGCGGTACTGACGCAAGGACTCGAGTCCCACGTGCAGCTGGTGGTTGACGGTGTCGTTCAGACTCGCCCAGTGACCCCTGGCGTGCTGTCGGCCAATGGGCGGCGAGAGATTCTGGATGGACTGGATGGCGGCGAGAGCGTCATTGCCCGGGCCGGTGCGTTCTTCATCGAGGGCGATCTTGTGCGCGCCGTTGAAACCCAAGCCAACGCCGATGCGATTGCCGGTGACAAGCCATGAACATGTCGACCTGGTCGATCAAGAATCCGGTTCCCGCGCTTGCGTTGTTCCTGGTGCTCTGTGTGATCGGACTCGTGAGCTTCAATCGCTTGCCCGTCACCCAGTTCCCGAACATCGATCTGCCGATCGTGCAGATCAGCGTGTATCAGGCGGGAGCCGCTCCGTCCGAACTGACCAACCAGATAACGCGCCCGATCGAGGATGCTGTATCGAACGTCAGTGGCGTCGACAAGGTGACCTCCACAGCCAGCGATTCATCGGTGTCGATCATGGTGCAGTTCACCCTGGAGACGGACAGCGACCGGGCGCTCAACGATGTCAAGGATGCTGTCGTCGGGGTGAGTCTGCCGGATTCCGCGAACGAGCCGGTCGTCAAGCGACTGGACGTGAGCGGCATACCGATTCTGACCTACGCCGTCTCGGACGATACGCGCTCCATCGAGAACCTGTCCTACTTTGTCGACGATGTGATCAAGAGCGAGCTGCAGGGACTGACGGGGGTTGGCGAGGTGTCACGTCTCGGCGGGGCGGATCGAGAGATCAAGGTGGAGCTGGAACCGGATCGTCTGGTCGCCTTCGGGATTACGGCCAGTGAGATCAGTAGCCAGTTGCGAGCAACCAACGTCAACCTGGGCGGTGGTCGGGGTCAGCTTGCCGGGCAGGAATACACCATTCGCGCCCTGGGCAGTGTGGACACCCTCGAGAAGCTGGCGGCGACCGAACTCTCGATCAGCGACGGGCGCACCGTGCGACTTGATGCGCTGGGCACGGTCATCGACGGGGCCTCTGAAGCACGCGGCTTTGCCTTGTTCGATGGCAAGCCCGTGGTGGCGTTCGGTGTCAAGCGATCGACCGGCGCCAGCGATCTGACCGCTGGCGACAACGTCAAGGCGAAGCTAATTGAGCTGCAGGAACGCTATCCGGACGTCAGCATCTCGTTGATCAACGATGCAACCGTCTATACCGAAGGCAACTTCAAGAGCGCAATGAATACGCTCTATGAGGGGGCCGCACTGGCGATATTGGTGGTGTTCCTGTTCCTCCGTAACTGGCGCGCGACGATCATCACCGCCGTCGCTCTGCCACTGTCGATCATTCCCACTTTCTTCGTGATGAGCTGGTTGGGCTTCTCGCTCAACACGGTCAGCCTGCTCGGTATCACGCTGGTGACCGGCATCCTGGTCGACGATGCGATCGTGGAGATCGAGAACATCGTCCGCCACATCAAGATGGGCACGCCGGCCTACGAGGCTTCCGAGGAAGCGGCCAGTGAGATCGGTCTGACGGTGATCGCCATCAGTTTCACGATTGTCGCCGTGTTTGCACCGGTCAGTTTCATGAGCGGTATCGCTGGGCAATATTTCAAGCAGTTTGGTCTGACGGTCGCCGTCGCTGTTCTGTTCTCGTTGCTGGTCGCCCGATTGATCACGCCGATGATGGCCGCCTACTTCATGAAGGATGAGCTGGAGAGCGAGCCTGAAAAGGATGGTGCCGTGATGCGCACCTACTTGCGCATTCTTCGCTGGACGCTCAAGAATCGCACCATCACGCTGATGCTGGGTCTGGGGATCTTTGCACTCTCCATCTTCTCGGCCACCTTGTTGCCCAGCGAGTTCGTGCCGGCCACCGACGAGGGCCGTGCATCGGTCAGTGTGGAGCTACCACCGGGGTCGACCTTGCGGGACACTCAAGCGGTGACGCGATCGCTCTCGGCGCAGATAGCCGAACTTCCCGACGTGCGAAGCGTGTTCGTCGATGGCGGTGCCTTCCAGGGAGGAATCACCAACGCGAAGCTCGACATCGATCTGGGTCCACGTGGATCACGTGAACAGTCCGCACTGGCCTTGCAACGGGTGATCGAACAACGCCTGAAAGACACACCTGATGTGAAGTTGACGTACCTGAACGCAGGCGGTACCCGTGATGTGCAGATCTCTGTACTCGGTGATGACGGGGATGACGTTCGGGAAGCCGCGCGTCGCCTGGCGGCCGAGATGCGAGGCCTGGACAGCATCCGCAATGTCACCACCTCGGCCTCCGTCACGCAGCCTGAGATTCAGATCACCCCGAAATCCGACATCGCCGCCGAACTCGGCGTGACCGCCAGCGCACTGGCCTCGACCATTCGCGTGGCCACCCTCGGGGATGCCGGCGACAACCTGGCAAAGTTCAACGCCGGCGAGCGTCAGCTGGATATCTCGGTGCGCATGAAGGAATCGGTGCGCGAGAACCTTTTCGAGATGGCCAACATCCGTATCCCGACCAATACGGGCACACCGGTCCCGCTCGGTGCGGTTGCCGATGTCACTTTCTCTGAAGGTCCGGGGGAAGTGTCCCGGAGCGACCGCAAAGTGCTGGTGACGGTGGAAGCGGACCTGGCTCCCGGCGTGCCGCTGGGCAACGCGGTGGAGGCTATCTATGCGCTGCCGCTCGCCAATGACATGCCCACCGGTACGGCGATCGAACAGGCAGGCGATGCCGAAGTCATGGGCGATGTGTTCGCGAGTTTCGGTCTGGCCATGGGTGCTGGCATCCTGCTGGTATATGTGGTCCTGGTACTGCTGTTCTCGAGCTTCATCACACCGATCACGATCCTGTTGTCTCTGCCGCTTGCGATCGGTGGTGCGATCTTCGCGCTCTTCCTGACCAACAACGCGATCAGTCTGCCGGTCGTCATCGGCTTTCTGATGCTGATGGGTATCGTCACCAAGAACGCCATCATGCTGGTCGAGTTTGCTCTCGACGCGATGAAAGGAGGCGTCTCCAAGGCGGAAGCGATGCTCGATGCCGGGCACAAGCGGGCTCGACCGATTGTCATGACCACCATCGCGATGGCCGCCGGGATGTTGCCCAGCGCGCTGGCGATTGGTACCGGAGGGGAGTTTCGGGCACCGATGGCGATCGCGGTCATCGGCGGCTTGCTGGTCTCGACGCTGTTGTCGCTGTTGTTCGTGCCCTCGCTGTTCAGCGTGATCAACTCGATGAAGGATCGATCGCGACGTTTGCTGGTGAATACCTTCGGCGCGAACAAGCCGAAGGCTGTGGCCTCCGTCGATGCATAGCCTGATAAACAGACTGAGCGCGGTCATGTTGTGTGGGCTGCTGGGATCGATCGTCATAGCGGGGCAGACGCATGCGCACGATCAACACGATGTGGCAAGCGACTGGGTGTTTACGGTCGGTGCCGGTGTGCTGGCGACACCCAACTACACGGGTGATGATTCCAGTCAGCTCCTGCTGGCGCCGTCGGTGCGGGCAACCGACGACGCCCATTGGACGATCGGCTTTCTCGAAGGCGTGCAGTACACGATCAATCCGGAGCAGGACTGGCAGTGGGGACTCGCACTGGCGCCGTCGTTGGGACGGGATGCCGATGGTGATAGTCCCTTGCGGATTGTGGGTGATGGCACCGATGATCTGAATGGACTGGCCGACACGGAGGCCGCAGTCGCCGCGCGAGTGTTCACGCGATATGAAGTCGGCGCCTGGACACTGAATGCTCAGCTGCAGCAGACATTCACACGTGAGACACAGAACCTGGTGTCGCTCGGCGTTCGCCGTTCCGGGCGTATTCGCACGCCAGGGCCGCCGTTGATTGTCTCCGCCGGTGTTCGTCTCCGGGCGGGCGATCAAGCAACCCTGGAGTCACTGGTCGGCGTCATCGATGAGCAGGCGACGTCCAGCGGACTCGCCTCGTATCGGCCGGACAAGGGTGTCATTGCCGTGGGTCTCAACAGTACGGTCATCCTGCCGCTCAGCCGAAAGCTCTCGGTACTGAGCACGCTTTCAGTGGAGCGCCTGGGTGATGAGCTGGCTGATTCATCGCTGATCGATACCCGAGGCAATGCCGTGCAGGCAAGTGTCGGATTCTTCATCAACTATCAACTGGGGACACCGAAGAGCCGATGATGATGTTCGCGCCCAGGGATGGGGTCGTACCCGTCTACGCCGAACAAGTCGCCCTGGCCGTGAAAGTCTTGCAATCGGAGCCATGCTGGTATTAGTCATGGTGCAGAATCTGGCGCTCGCTCATCCGACTGATGATGAACCGACGCAGGATGAGCAGTACGAAGCAGGCGGTGTGGTGAGCGACAGGCTCGAGAGGGAACGTCGCTCAGCGTTCAACCCGTATGTCGTGTCGACGCACAAGCAAAACTACAGGTTGTCGGTCAGTAATACCTCCAACCTGAACAGCGATGTGTACGAGTAGATTACCTCATCGTTGCGTTGCGATGCCCTGATGCTTTGAATGAAACGTCCGGAACTAGATTGTGGGTCTTCTTGAAGAGAATTTGATGGTGAAAGACAGCCCCCACCACCAGCGCACAGCGCCGTTCGAGAGCGATGAATACTGGGACGAATACATCGAGGTCTGCGGGTTGGAGGCAACGATTGCTCACCAGGCGAAGATGAGAGCGGGTCCTGCGGCGTATGGCAAATTGGCCATCAAAAGAGAGAGGAGAAGGCTGGAGGATCTGAGAATTCTGCGGAGCGAGGAGAGAGGAATAGAAGCACTCAGACTTGCGAACGAAGCCAATACCATGGCTCGGAGTACGATGAAGGTTCTGAAATTGACATGGATCGTCGGTGCCGTTGTCGCCGTTATTCTTGTCCTGTTCTTTTAGCGTGCGTAGAGGAGATGAGTACCGAGCTGCTCGCTATCTACGAAACCGTAACTTCTTCGTTCGACACGATCGGCTGTTTCTACGTACAGGCCCACACTGCGATCCCGCCAATCAGTCCCGAAACGGTATGAGGCGCGCGAGAAAGTCGAGTCGCACGCACGGCGCCGTTCAACGCTCGTACGACTCGCCGACGTCGTGCAGCACACGCCGCATCTCCTCTTCCGGAACATCCTGGTAGATCGTCGTCGTGGCCGCGTCCTTGTGCCCGAGCACCTGTTGAACGGTCTTCAGGTGCTCGCCCTGATCGTGCAGTAATTTCGTCGCGAGCGTTCGGCGCCCCGAGTGACTCGTCGCCCGTTCGATTCCGGCCCACGCCCGGTACATCGTCGCGATGTGATCCTGCAGCGTGTTCGGGCTGTAGGGACCGCCTTTCTGGCTCAGGAAGAGGGGCGCGTTCGGGCGGAAGGTCGCCGCGTTCAGGGCGCGCTCGTCGAGGTAGCGCTTGAGTGCCGTGATCAGCCCCGCGTCACTCAGCGGCAGCTCGCGCGTTCGTCCGCCGATGGGCTTGAGTGGCGGGTAGTACTCTGTAGGATCGATCGTGTGTCCAGCGCGCGCGGCGCGGGCGATTCGCCGCACGAGCTTGTCGAACTCGGCCACGGGAAATCGTACGCTAGTCCGCACGGGTATCTTGTCGCCGCGGATCGCCGTCGCGCGTGCGCCCTTGGTGAAGCTCTTGGGGAGTACCAGCGTGTCCTTCAGCTCGAAACCGCGCGGGTATGTCGATTCGATCTGGCAGACCTCACGGAGTCGAAGGAGCGCGAGCTCCTGCACACGGAGTCCGAGCTTGAACGAGGTCTGCACGATCGCTGCGTTCTTCGCCGGGTAGCGGTGGGTCTCGATGGCAGCGAGGACGATCTCGAGCTCATCGTTCGAGAGAACCTTGGCTTGACCGTTCTTGGGCATGACGGTACGAACTCGGTGTCGGGCGGTGCATCGAGTGTAGTGGTCAGCGAGGGCGCCGACAGCGCGAGAGGGACCATCTATCTACCTTGTATGTAATCCGTACTACCAATATTTATACGGATTACGATGATTCATCGACATGCGTCAACGTCTAGGGAATGCCTGCGTGCCGGTGAAAATCATCTGAAAGTACACACAACACACAGTCGACTCTCGAGCCACTGCGCAGGGTAGTATTACACTCTCATTGACATCGAATTCTAGACGTGGCAACCAGAACAACAAATCCTGAGACTTATAGCCTGGGCACTTTCGACGGAAGCGATGGCGGGGAGTACGAAGTCGTAGAGACGGTGGTGTACACCGAGCACCAGACGGTTGGTGACGGACAGTGGCATCGGTCGAAGGGTCCCGGCATAAGGCGGTACGAGACCAGTCGCGGAGAGTCCCTCAATAAGCGTGACAACGGTAGCTTCGTTACCTTGTAAGGCGTCGTTCTGGCACCGACCGAGTCGTAGGGAGACGCCTCGGCCTGTCCGGAGTCCAGCGCTGCCCGCTCTTCTTCGCTGCCATCGTTCGATCGCGTCTGCATGAACACGATTTAGATGAGAAATCAACCGATGGGAGAGTATGCAAAGTCAGGTATCACTGTCGTCGCAACTGAACCTGCAGACAAGGAATTGATGGAGGGCACCTTGCGTCGCACGGGCCTGCGATCAGTTGAGGTTCGCAGGGACGAGGTAGTCGATCGAGGTGTACTGGAAGAGCCTGTAACGATCGTCTGTCATCGCGAGGCAAATGGACGTATTCCGGCGATGTCGACGGGCCGGCATACGGGAACGGTACTGGTGTCTTCCGACTGCAAGGCCGAGTGGGTTGTCATCGAGACGCTTGAAACGGGCGCTCATCACTTCTTCGACATCGATGAGTCTCCGCGACTGATGCAAGCACGACTCTCCGCGGCATTGAGGTCAAGACCTAAGCGAAGCCAGGACGTATTGCGCGTCAGGCCTTTCCGCTTTGATCCGGATAGCCGCCGTGCTTGGCGTAACGGTCGACTCATTGCGCTCACTCCGAAGGAATTCGACCTTGCCTATTATCTGTTCTCTCATCGCGAAAAATTTGTCGAAGACAGCGAGCTGATGTTGGCTATCTGGTCATTGCCACGAACGAGCGATACACGTCGTATCAGTACTGCAGCCAGCCGTCTGCGCAAGAAGATGGGACTTGAACCCTCGGACGCATTCTGGTGGCTGAAGCGACTTCGTAGCAAAGGCTATAAGCTTATCCCGGTGGAGTTGCGATTAGAGCCGGAATGCGCTGACATTCCCGGTCGAATACGACTCGCCGACGTCGTACAGCACACAAAGTACCTCCTGTTCGGGGACATCCTGGTAGATCGTCACCGTCGCCGCGTTCTTGTGCCCGTGTACCTGTTGAACGGTCTTCAGGTGCTCACCCTGATCGTGCAGCAACTTCGTCGCGAGCGTTCGGCGCCTCTCAATTGAGTCGATTGACGCCCAAACGCTTCAGTGTTCGCGGGACGCTTCTCATCGATAGCGCCGACTCCTCAAAGATCAACACCATCTTTCGGGGATGCACGCTCCCGAATCTGATAGAAAGACACGACCCTCACCGAGTCCCTCCGTTGTCATCTACTTCACTGCTCCTCGTTGTCGCCGGCCTGGCGCTTCTTGTCATCGGCGCCGACTCACTGGTATCGGGCGCATCCCGAATCGCCAGACGGTTTGGTGTCCCACCGTTAATTGTCGGGCTGACCATCGTCGCCGTTGGCACGAGCGCCCCGGAGATTGTGGTCTCGACCACCGCGGCACTTGGCGGTTACGGCTCGCTCGCGCTCGGCAACGTGGTTGGCAGCAACATCTACAACGTGCTGTTGATTCTCGGCATCACCGCCGTGATCTTGCCTCTCACCGTCAGCGTGTCGCTGATACGTCAGGAGGTGCCGGTCATGATCGGGCTCTCCGTGCTGCTGCTGCTCATGCTCCTCGACGGATTGTTGTCCGCTGTCGAGGCCGGTGTGCTGCTCGGGCTGGGGACCGGTTATATCCTGTTGCTCATTGTCCAGACTCGGCGTGTGGCAGATCGCGGGGAGAACGTCGTCCTGGACCTTCCTGACCTTGGCGGTTGGTCTGCTCGCCTACCGCCATTAGCAGCCCTTGGATTCGGACTCGTCGCGCTGGTTGTGGGTGCGCGTATGCTCGTGAGCGGCGCGACCGATATCGCGCTCGCACTGGGAGTGGACGAGGTCGTGATCGGCCTGACCGTGGTCGCCATTGGCACATCGCTGCCAGAGATCGCGGCAGGCGTAGCGGCTGTGCTGCGCGGTGAGCGAGACCTTGCAATCGGCAACGTCATCGGCAGCAACGTCTTCAACATCGCGCTGTGCCTCGGACTCGCGGGCCTGCTGACTCCGTCGGCCCTCGTCGCGCCGGAGCAGCTGCTGGTGTTCGATCTGCGCGTGATGGTTATCGTCGCGCTCGTGCTGCTGCCCCTGGCGTTCACCGGCTACGTCGTGAGCCGCGTAGAGGGCGGGGTATTGCTCGGCTGGAGCGTCGTGTACCTGGCGTGGACGGTACTTGCCGCTACAGCCTCGCCGCTGTTATCGACGTTCTCGAGCGTCGCGCTGTTCGGGCTCCTCCCGGCGACGGGTGTCTACCTCTGTGCAACGGTCGTGATTGCGTTACGGGACCGGTCTCGGAGTGGGCACACCTGACGAGTCATGACACGCTCCTACTCTGTCCACGACGAGCCTGCCACTCCTTGCCAGTTCCGGATCGGTACAGGCTGCAAGGTTGAAACAGCACGGCCGTCGTTTTCTGCTACCCAGCATCGACAGGCTCGCCTCGACGCGTCGTGAACGCGTGTCGGGGTTCCGGGTCGCGTTGACCCAGCGAACCCATTCCCATCGTGCCATTGGCGTTATCGCTCGCCAGAGATTCTGGACGTCCAGCGGGGCTTCAGATAAGGCCTTGCGCAGGTCTTGCGGTACGCGGGGTTCCGGCCACGCCTCAGTCGGTTCGATCGTAACCTGGGCCTTGTCGCCTGGAATGGCCTTGGTGGACGCTCGCCACGCTGGATCAACCCGCATCCAGTGTCCGAATTCACCGTCGGGTTCGATGACCGTCTCGAACGGATGTCCGTCGATCGTGCCGTGCACGGCGACCTGACCGCGTGACGGGAGTGCCTTGCTCGCCGTGTCTGGCAGCTTGAGGATGGTTTGACCGCTTGCTGGCTGCAGCAAGGCTCGGAAGCGGATTGGCCGCATACCACGCGGGCCCGAAGTCTTGGTCATCATACTCGCGCTAGGTTTCGAATCATGTCAGCGGCGGGATCGCCGAGTTCCAGAAGAAATGATTCGAGCTGAAGCAGGATCGCGGACTCCAAATCGTGCTCGCTGTAGGTGTCCTTCAAGCCCAGAAAGATAAGAAGGTAGGGTCTCGAAAAACCAGATTGGGGCTCAGGCGATCCTCCTCACGCAGCGCATCGAGCTCTGAGCGGATCAGTGATGCACTTTGCCGGGACAGGGCAGTTCGTTCGTAGAGCATGCCTCCGATCTTCTGTCGAAGCGTTCGGACACTCCACCGCTCCACCCGGCACAGTTCCGCATAGAAGTCGCGTGCCAGGGCGTCCTTCACCGGCAAGATCGCCACAAAATGGGACCAGCTCAAATGTTGCGACAGCGTCGCAACTATTCGCTTGTCAGGAAACGCGTCAGCAAAGCGGACCATGCGCGTCAGCGCGGAATAGGCAAACCCCTTACCGAATTCGGCCTCCAGCGCCTGAGCCATCGAGCTCAGGACGCGCTGCCCGTACTCTCCTCGACCCTCGGTGAGGTTCTCGATCAGTAGCCGATGCCCGATCTGCCAGTTGACCAGCGTCAACGTACTGTTCACCGACTGGGCAAGGTGTGCGCGTGCCGAGACGACCAGCTCGCGAACGTCCGGGAGCACCTGGTTGAGCGCGTCGGACAACTCGTGAGGTTCTGCCGGAGTTGGTTGCTTGGCGACCTTGCGGCTTCGCTTTCGCGGCTCAGCCACCGTTGGCATCTCGGTTACGCCTGATGGCGGTCAGGGCGTCATCTGATGAGGATAGCAAAGCGAACTCCTAAATGAGCAAGCCGAGCTTGAAGGACAACAGCACGATCTCGGCGTTCTTCGCCGGAAACTGGTGCGTTTCGATCGCCACCAGAATCTGCCCAAACTCGGCTTTCGTCAGCACCCGAGCCTGGACACCAGTCACTTGGTGTCGTCAGCACTGATGGGGTGAGTGTAGCGCCCATGCAGTAGCCCTTCCTTCGCGGCTGTCACCCTACTTGCACTGGGTTAGCCGGATGGCGGCCCGCTCGCTCGACCCCCGTTGCCGTTCTGCATCATCTCTCAGTTGCTGGACCTTGTTGGCATTCGGCGATCCGATCTCTCGGTGATCGCCGCGAACGTCAGCGTCTTCCCGGCCTCTGCCCGAAGCCCTTCGATCACACCTCACAATTCTTCGTTCCGCTGTCGAGCCCGGCGCGTTCGCTCAGCCCGGACGGACCACCCGGGTGTCCGTGTTCCGGTCTCGCTCGAGATTCAGCCCACCGAGCGTCCCCACGCGCTTTGACGATCGGCGAGGTAGCAGCTGACGGCCGCCTGCTGGGCCTCAAGCCCAAGCCCGCTACGACCTTGGCTGGCGGTGCTGACACGCAGATACACGACGAACGACTCCATGGCGCCAGCATGTCACAACCTGCCGAACGCTGGTTCTGCTTAACGCAGCACATCGTTACGGTTAGCAACCCAGTTATCCACGGCAAACAAATAATTCCCGTGGTGTAATTAACTACTGGAATCTCTATGGGGTGCTGAGCGTGATCCGAACCTTTGTTGCCTTTGCTTTCGTTGTCGTTGTACTCGCGGCGCCCAGTACGTTGCTCGCTCACTCGGGCGGCACGGACTCCGACGGTTGCCATGCTGGCAGCAAGCCGTACCACTGCCACAACAGAAAATAGCGGTGCACACAGCGAGGCAGGATCGACGGTTAGCGCGGCGTCCTCGGTGATCATCACCAAAGCTTCCTATCGGGCGCCTCCGATCGATACGCAGCCCGGGAGGTCTGACACGTAGGGGTCAAAGCAGCATTCTTGATCTAGAAAAGGTACTTGAATTGGAAGCCGAAATCGCTGACGCCATCATCGTCCGCATGCAATATTGGACTGAATGTGTATCGTTCACGACCCTGGACAAGGAAGAAGCCGAGACCGACAACTGACGCGACTCCGAGGATCAGCCACACGTCCGACATGTCGTCTCCCGCAGCCGCGGTAGAGGAAGAGGATCCGCCATCGTTCAGTGCGCCGTGGCAGTGACGTGTTCCGGTGGCCGTTTCGTTGTGGCAGCCGTTCGGATCTAGCCCGCCGCCGTGCCCGAACGTGGTAGTGCTGACCGCGAGGGACAGAGAAATAAACATCGCCGCAGTTCGTTTCATTTACACAATCTCGAGTTGCAGGAGAGTGCCGTGTCCGTGGCAACGATGGCTCCCAAAATCGAGCTACTAATCGTGGTCAGGCTCGCTCGTTATAGATGACCACTTGGTGTTGATGCACGACGCGATGACTGAACCAGTCGCGGGTCGATCCTATTCAAGTACACGCCGAGAAAGATGCTCGGTAGAAACCGAAGCATATCAACCAATGAGATCGACCTGTGTAACATCTTGCCGCGCTTCTTGAGGGATCAAAAGTTGATGACCCAGCTCAGTTTACCTTCGGCGGTGAAGTGTTCACTTACGTGTCCCTGCATGAACACTGCAAAACTCGTTGACATCAGCCAAGCCGAGCGAGTCGCGGGAAAGACATTTCGTGTAAAACGGTTGTGCCTAATGCCGCCACTGGACGCTAGCATGATCCGTACAGCGATTATTGTTGCATCTGCCCTGGTACTCACGGCCTGCGCGAGCGGGCCGCCAACAGACCCCTACAACGGCCCGCCAGCACAGCAAGTTTTTCCAAGTTCCTGGAGTAAACGCTGAGCAACTGTACGAAGGATCACGGCAGTGGATAGCGGAGAACTTCAAGTCGGCAAAGTCTGTGATCGAGTACGAGAGTCGCGACACTCTGACCATCATTGGCAACGGGCGATCGGCCGACAACGTCGCGTGTCTGTCGTTCGCCGTCGAGAACCTCGAACTGGATAGCACATGCATGCATCCAGTATCCATGGAGTTCACGTTGAAGGTTGAGGCGAAGGATGGCCGCATGCGCCTGTCGGTGCCCAATCTCTCTCTCTATCGTGCCGCCTACATCAACTCCTACAACAGCGGGGGGGATTGGTCCCAGCCTGCCGGAGAGGTGGCCTATCCAGTGTTGAGCAAGCGCGTCCTGAACTATGGCGATGACATTGCGGCTTACGTGAACGGCTTGGGCGAAGACACGTTCTAGACGACAACGGTTTCATCTAGCCGTCGATGGCAAAAGCCGAGATTCGTCGGCTCCCCGCGTGCGGAGCGGCCTGTTACGTGCGAGGCATCCCCGTTTTTAGCTCCACGGGTATATCTGCATAAAGGTACGCAACGCGACACGAGCAGGTGGTCACACGGCCGGGTTCTACCGTGTTGAACACCGGAGTTGTCGCAGGCCTCGCGCTCGGTGGCGTTGAGAATACGCAGTCTCGGCATCGTGCACTCCCGTCGCGCCGGCGCAAGCAAACGGGCTATCGTCGCGCGATCGGCACCTGAGAGCGGCGAGTCTGGACACGCTTGTCGTGGCGTCGCGGCCACCGACATGGCACTCGCGGCCGTCGCGACAGTGCCGGAAAGCGACGAACCGGAACGAGCAACCACGGGACTTCCCCGGCGCCAGAGTCGAGCAACACGGCCTCATCGCCTATCTCTGGCCGTTTCAAGCCCTATTGGCCATGTCGCGTCTTGATTACGCACGAGCCTCAGCCAACTTTACGAGACGAAACGGCATCGGCGGTGTGCTCACAGATACTCGTGCCAGCCGCGTTAGCATGCCGGCGAGATCGTGACGACGGTTGAAACGGTATTGAAACTCAGCGAGATAACGCGGCACGTGCTTCGGGTCGATGTGACGATAGGTGCCGCTCAGGGCCGACTTGATATTGCCAAGCGCCGTGTTGACCCATTTGAACGTTGGGTTCTCTGCCGACTTCCTGCCGCCGCCGCTGACAATGTACGAATGGCTGCACCCCTGATCGATGACTCCAGCAAAGCAGGCAAGACCGTCACTGACTACCTCGCAGCTGGGCGCCAGCTTCGCTTTGGCGAAGGCGGTGACCTCGGCGGTCGTGAACCCGGTGACGGCCTGCATGGCGATCCGCAGGGGCTTGCCATTGAAGTCGGTCTCGACCGCCGCGATGAACGGTGTCTTCCCCTCGGCGCCGCGGCCGACCGTTCCAGGGGTTGCGGGCCGCTCGCCGCCGATATAGGCATCGTCCATCTCGACGCGCTGTTCGAGCCTTTTCGTCGACTCATGCTCCTTCATGACTTGCATCAGCTTCTGCTTCATCAACCACGCGGTGTTGTAGGTGACGTCGAGTCTGCGCATTAGCTCCATCGCAGAGACTCCGTTCTTTGACTGTGTCAGGTGGTGCATTGCCCAAAACCATGTCGTCAGTGGCAGCTTGGTCGCGTGGAAGATAGTCCCTGCCGTGGTGGACGTCTGCGCGTGGCAAGCGGCGCACTGCATCAGCCGCCGATGAGCGAGCCTGTGTCCCTTCGCGTGACCACAGGCAGGACAACGGAACCCATCAGGCCACCGCATGGACTCCAGCACCTGTATGTGGCGGTCAAAT